>WNFU01005912.1_pt1 | contig 16963 bp, 15 predicted proteins | sample 5400121 | NCBI WGS metagenome assembly WNFU01 (sample SAMN13153360, study PRJNA577476) | soil metagenome | isolation source: 100 cm soil or saprolite under grassland replicate 1 | place: USA:California | collected 2016-06-15
CTGGAAGCCGCCGACCAGCAGGGATTCGCGGTCCGCAACCGACGCGGCGAGCTGGTCGCGATCCCCCGCGAGCGTGCCCTGGCCGCCAAGGTCATCCCGCCCAGGTAACCTCGACCCGTGCTGCAGGTGACCAACACCCTGACCCGCGCCAAGGAGCCGGTGCGGCCGCTGACGCCCGGACGGGTCGGCATGTACACCTGCGGGCCGACCGTGTACCGCTACGCCCACATCGGCAACCTGCGCACCTTCCTGCTCGCCGACCTGGTCCGGCGCGCGCTGGAGGCCGACGGGGTCGAGGTCCGCCAGGTGCAGAACATCACCGACGTCGGGCACATGACCAACGAGCAGTTCGACCGGGGCGAGGACCGCATGCTGGTCTCGGCCCGCCTGGAGGACAAGACCCCGGCGGAGATCGCCGAGTACTACACGACCGCGTTCCTCGAGGACGTGGCCGCCTTCAACCTGCGGCCGGCGCGGTCCTACCCGCGGGCGTCCCACTACGTGCCGCAGATGATCGAGCTGGTGGCGCGGCTGCTGGAACGCGGGCACGCCTACGAGGTCGACGGCACGGTGTACTTCGCGGTGGCGTCGTTCCCCGGCTATGGGCGCCTGTCCGGCAACACGCTCGACCGGCTGCGGGCCGGGCACCGGCAGGAGGGGGTCGACCCCAACAAGCGCCACCACGCCGACTTCGCGTTGTGGAAGGCGGCCGGGCCCGGCCGGGTCGTCAAGTGGCCGTCGCCGTGGGGAGACGGCTACCCCGGCTGGCACATCGAGTGCTCGGCCATGTCCCTCGCCGAGCTGGGCGAGCGCATCGATGTCCACACCGGCGGGGAGGACAACGTCTTCCCCCACCACGAGGACGAGATCGCCCAGTCCGAGGCGGTCGTCGGCCACCAGGTGGTGACCACCTGGGTGCACGGCAAGCACCTGCTCACCGAGGGCCGGCGCATGGCCAAGTCCGCCGGGAACTTTGCCGCCCTCCGGGACGTGGCGGACCGTGGGCACTCGCCGCTGGCGGTTCGGCTGCTGTTCCTGCAGGCGCGCTACCAGACGCCGATCAACTTCAACTGGGAGGCCCTCGCGGGGGCGGAGCGGGCGCTGGACCGGCTGCGGGCGCGCATGGCCGAGTGGGCGAGGGACGACCGGACCGGTCGGACCCCCGGCTGCGCCGGCTACGAGCAGCGGTTCTGGGCGGCCGTCCAGGACGACCTGGACACGCCGCGGGCGCTGGCGGTGCTCGCCGAGCTGGAGGGCGACGAGTCGCTGCCGCCCGCCGCCCGCTTCACCAGCGTGGCCACGTTCGACCGGCTGCTCGGGCTGGACCTGGCCGAGGTGGCCGCCGTGGCGCTGCCCGCCGGCGCCGAGGAGCTGATCGCCAGGCGGGAGGAGGCCCGCGCGGCCCGCGACTTCGCCGCCGCCGACCGCCTGCGCGACGAGCTGGCGGCCCTCGGCGTGGAGGTCGCCGACACCCGCGCCGGCACCACCTGGCGCCTGCGCCAGCCCTCCTGACGGCCGGCGGTACCATGGGGGTGGCCTCGCGGGGGTGGATGGGATGGATGTGCGCTGGGTGGCCGCCGAGGGGATCGAGGACCACCAGGTCAAGGACCTCAAGTCCCTGCTGGAGCGCGAGGCAGGATCAACGTGGCGATGGAGCGGCTGGCGCTGATCGCCGCGCTGGTGCTGCCGGTCACCGCGGTGTCGGGGATCTACGGCATGAACCTGATCGTCAACCAGCGCACCCAGCCCGCCCAGGTCGCGGTGGTGCTGGCGCTCATGGGGGGCGTGGTCCTGGCGATGCTGGCGTGGGCCAAACGCCACCACTGGTGGTGACGCGACCGGCTAGCAGTCGATGTTGCTCACATAGGACTGGCCGGCGTGATAGACAGCGGGCCGGGCGCGCCGACGCCGAGGGCGTCGCCGGCGTAGGCAGCTCGCCCGGGGGCGGGGAGGCGGGGCGCGAGCATGCCCGGGGGGTAGCGCCGATGACCCCGGGCCGCCTCGCTCGCGCCGGTCGTCGTATGCTGCAAGGAGGACACCGAACTCGTGCGCTGGAGCGTGAGCGATGGGACTGATGCAGCGGTTCTCCACGATCTTCAAGGCCAAGGCGTCCTCGACTACTCCTACGAGCGGACCCTCGAGATGCTGCAGAAGATGCGCCGCGCCGTCGCCGACGTCGCCACCTCGCGCAAGCGCATCGAGCTGCAGGCCCAGCAGCTCCAGCGGTCGGCGGCCAAGCTGGAGGGCCAGGCCAAGCAGGCGGTCGGGCAGGGCCGCGAGGAGCTGGCGCGCGAGGCGCTCACCCGGCGGGCCACCATCGCCACCCAGCTCACCGACCTCCAGGCCCAGCACGACCAGCTCAAGGCCGAGGAGGCCAAGATGGTCGACGCCTCGCAGCGGCTGCAGGCCAAGGTCGAGGCGTTCCGCACCCGCAAGGAGACGATGAAGGCCAGCTACACCGCGGCCGAGGCGCAGACGAAGGTCAACGAGGCGATCTCGGGGATCAGCGAGGAGATGGGCGACGTCGGCATGGCGATGCAGCGGGCCGAGGACAAGGTCGCGTCCATGCAGGCCCGTTCCGGCGCCCTCGACGAGCTGATGGCCTCCGGCGCCCTCGACGACGCCTCCGCCTCCAGCGACCGGCTCCAGGCCGAGCTGGACCGGGGCGCCGCGGAGCCGGCCGTCGAGGCCGAGCTCGCCCGGCTCAAGGGCGAGCTGACCGGCGGCAGCACCACCGCCAAGCAGCTCGGCGCCCCCGAGCAGGGCGCCAAGGTCGAGGAGGAGCGGAAATGATCGTCCGCATCAGCGGCGAGGGCCAGTTCGACGTGCCGGACGAGCACCTGGGCGAGCTGAACCGCCTGGACGACGACCTCGCCAAGGCGTGCGACGCCGGCGACGAGGCGGGGTTCACGGCCGCCCTGGAGGCGCTGCTGGCCAGTGTCCGCACGGTCGGCGGGGAGCTCCCCGCCGACTTCATCGGTCCTTCGGAGCTGGTGCTGCCGAGCCCCGACGCGACCATCGAGGAGGTCCGCGAGGTCCTCGGCGACGAGGGTCTCATCCCTGGGTGATGGAGTGATGGTCTGATGGCCCGTACCCGCTTCCCGGCCGACGTGGGCCTGTCGAGCCGCATGCTGCTGACGATGTTCCTGCTCGGCCTGCTCTACGTCGTGTTCGTCGGGGTGCTGATCTCGCTGGTGGGGAACTGGGTCCTGGTGGTGCTGATCGCCGGCGGCTTCCTGTTCTTCCAGTACTTCTTCTCCGACCGGATCGCGCTGTACGCGATGCGCGGGCGCGAGGTGTCGCCGCAACAGGCCCCCGAGCTGCACCAGATGATCGACCGGCTGTGCGCGCTGGCCGACATGCCCAAGCCGCGGGTGGCGATCTCCGACTCCGACCTGCCCAACGCCTTCGCCACCGGCCGCGACCAGAAGCACGCCGTGGTCTGCGTCACCACCGGCATCCTCCGCCGGCTCAGCGAGCCGGAGCTGGAGGCGGTGCTCTCCCACGAGCTGTCCCACGTCGCCCACCGCGACGTGGCGGTGATGACGATCGCGAGCTTCCTCGGCATCCTCGCCGGGCTGGTGGTCCGCTACTCGTTCTACGCCGGCGCCTTCGGTGGCGGCGGCTGGGGCCGCTCCAACGACAACCGCGACAACACCGGCCTGGTGATCCTGCTGGTGGTGCTCGCCTCGGCGGTCGTCTACGCGCTCAGCTTCCTGCTCACCAGGGCGCTGTCGCGCTACCGGGAGCTGTCGGCCGACCGCGCCGGCGCGATCCTGATCGGGCGGCCGTCCACGCTGGCGTCCGCCCTGGTCAAGGTCTCCGGGGAGATGGCCCGCATCCCCACCCGCGACCTGCGGGCCGCCGAGCCGCTCAACGCCTTCTTCTTCGCCCCGGCGCTGGCGCCAGGGTTCAGCTTCTCGTCGCTGTTCGCCACCCACCCGCCGCTGCAGCGCCGCCTGGACCAGCTCGCCCGGCTCGAGGCGCAGCTCGGACACCAGGCGTGAAGTTCCTGGACGCGCTGCTGGGGCGCAGCAAGCCGAAGCAGGCGAAGCTGGACGCGCTGTTCGGCGTCACCGCCGCCGCCATCACCCTGGAGGCGTCGGCGGGGCTGCGGCCGACCGGCCAGGCCGCGGTGTGCTTCAAGCCGGCGTCCGGGGAGGGCTTCGCGGTCGCGTCCGAGGAGCTGCGCGGCCTGCTCGAGCTGGCGGTGAAGGAGGCCGGGTCGACGCTGCGGGTGGAGGACGACCGCTTCGGCTACCGCTGGGTGGTGCTCGGCGACCCCGACCCCGAGGACCTGGTCACCGCCGTGCACCTAGTCAACTCGACCTTGGAGCAGCACGGCTTCGGGCCCCAGCTCCTCTGCTCGGTGTTCGGCTTCGCCGACCCCGCTGGCCAGCGCCGCTGCCACCTGGTCTACCTCTACAAGCGGGGCACCTTCTACCCGTTCGCGCCCCGCGAGGGCGAGCGTCGCGACAACGAGCTGGAGCTGCAGGTGCGCGGCACGCTCGGAGGCGACCTGCCGATCGAGCCGGAGCTGGCGCGCTGGTTCGCCCTGTGGGGCATTCCGCTCTGAGCCGCGGTCTGCTATGGTGGTCGTTCTGACCCCAGGCACCGCAGGCACAGCAAACAGACGGACTGAACCGCCGCATCCAGGGTGGCACAAACGAGAGGCTTTGTCAAGGTGGGGCGTCGTCCCGAGCTCGAGCAGGAACAGGCCTACGTGTCCATGCTGTACCAGCGGCTGGACGAGCTGCGTGAGCGCACCCGTCGGCAGTTGGAGCGGGCGCTGCGGCCCGACGGCGGCGGCCACCTCCAGGCGCGTCTGGACCGCGACGCGTTCGTGGCGCGGCACGCCGACCGGCTCGCGCAGCTCGCGGCGGCCGAGGACGGGCTCTGCTTCGGCCGCCTTGACCTGGGCGACGGCTCCAGCCTCTACGTCGGCCGCATCGGCCTGCTCGACGAGGACCGCGAGCCGCTGCTGGTCGACTGGCGCGCCCCGGCGGCGCAGCCGTTCTACCGGGCGACCCCGGCCGCGCCCTGCGGGGTCGTGCGCCGCCGCCACCTGCGGACCAGGGCGCGGGTGGTCGTCGACGTCGACGACGACGTGCTGGACCTGGACGCGCTCAGCGACGCCGAGCGGGAGGGCCTGAACGGCGAGGCGGCGCTGCTCGCCGCCCTCGGCGCGAGCCGCACCGGCCGCATGACCGACATCGTCGCCACCATCCAGGCCGAGCAGGACCGCGTCATCCGCTCGGACCTGCCGGGCATCCTGGTCGTCGAGGGCGGGCCGGGCACCGGCAAGACCGCCGTCGCCCTGCACCGCGCCGCCTACCTGCTGTACACCCATCGCGACCGCCTGGCCAGGCGGGGCGTGCTGGTCGTCGGGCCGAACCCGACGTTCCTGCGCTACATCGAGCAGGTCCTGCCCTCCCTCGGCGAGTCCGACGTGCTGCTGTCCACGGTCGAGGAGCTGCACCCGGGCGTGGAGGCGACCGGTCGCGAGCCGGTCGAGGTCGCGACCGTCAAGGGCGACCTGCGCATGGCCGGTGTGCTGGCCGCGGCGGTCCAGGACCGCCAGCGGATGCCAGCGGCCCCGGTGGAGATCGCGGTCGACGATGCGACGCTGCGCCTGGAACCGGAGACCTGCGCGCGGGCGCACGCCCTGGCCGGCGCCACCGGCAGGCCCCACAACCAGGCCAGGGCGATCTTCGTGCGCGAGGTCGCCACGGCGCTCGCCCGGCAGGTGGCGGAGCGCCTGGAGGAGGACCTGCGGGCCGTGGAGGTCGACGAGTCGCTGTTCGGGCCCGACGAGCAGCTCGACGACAGCCCGCTGCTGGACGAGGAGCAGCTCGACGACCTCCGCGCCGAGCTGCTCGCCGCGCCCGCGGTCCGCGCCGCGCTGGACCGGCTCTGGCCGGAGCTGACCCCGCGGCAGCTCCTCACCGACCTGTTCGCCTCCGAGCAGCGGCTGGAGGTGGCCGCGCCGGACCTCAGCGCCGCCGAGCGGGCGCTGCTGCTGCGCCCGGACCCCGCCCGATCCACCGGGGCACCCCCTTGGGGTTCCCCGGACCCCGCCCGATCCTCCGGGGCACCCCTTCGGGGTTCCCCGGACCCCTCCGGCGGCTGGACGCCGGCGGACGTGCCGCTGCTGGACGAGGCGGCCGTGCTGCTCGGCGAGGACGACGAGGCCGCCAGGCGGGCCGCCGCCCGCCGCGCCGAGCAGGAGCGGCAGGAGCTGGCCTATGCGCGCGGGGTCCTGGAGTCCGCCACCATCGGCGACGCCGCCCGCTACGCCCCCGACACCAGCCAGCTCGACCCGGCGGTCGTCGCGGGCCGCTGGCGGCACCCGGCGGCGACCGGGACCATCGCCGACCGGGCACGCCAGGACCGGACGTGGACCTTCGGCCACGTCATCGTCGACGAGGCCCAGGAGGTCTCCGCGATGGCATGGCGCATGCTGATGCGCCGCTGCCCGACCCGCTCGATGACCGTCGTCGGCGACGTCGCGCAGACCGGGGCGCCGTGGGGGGCCGGCTCGTGGGCGCGGGCGCTGGACCCGCACGCGGCGGGACGCTGGCGGGTGGCGGGGCTGACGGTGAACTACCGCACGCCGGCCGAGATCATGGCGGTCGCGGCCGACGTGCTCGCCGCGGTCGCCGAGGACCTCCAGCCGCCCAGGTCGGTGCGCGAGGCCGGCACGGCGCCGTGGCGCCTGCGGCTCGACCCCGCCGAGCTCGCCGCCAGGCTGCCCGAGGTGGTCGCCGAGGAGGCGGCGGCGGTCGGCGACGGCAAGCTCGCCGTGGTGGTGCCGGCGGCGCAGGCGCGGCAGCTCGGGCAGCCGCTGGTCGAGGCCCTCCCGGCGGCCACCGCCGCGCAGGGCCCGGCGGTGCTCGACGCGCCGGTCGCGGTGCTGACCGTCACCCAGGCCAAGGGCCTGGAGTTCGACGCGGTGGTCGTGGTGGAGCCGGCCGAGATCCTCGGCGGGTCGTCGCGCGGCGGCAACGACCTGTACGTCGCGCTCACCCGCACGACGCAACGGCTCGGCGTCGTCCACAGCGGCCCCCTGCCGGCCTCGCTCGCGCGCCTGCAACCGGCCGCGACGGCTCAGATCGGCGGCAGCAGCGGCCGGTAGTTGCCCTGGAAGATCCGCCGGCCGAGCGTCCGCAGGGTGAGGTTGCGCAGCGCCGGCGGCAGGTCGCGGGTGCGGTCGCGTCGGTGGGTCTGGGCACGGACCCACCCGGTGCGGGGGCTTCGCCTGGCGACGAACGCGGCCAGCGCCTGCTCGACGGTGGCGGCGTCGCGCACGCAGGCGGCCAGCACCAGGGCGTCCTCGAACGCCAGGGAGGCACCCTCGGCCATGTTGGGCGACATGCCGTGGGCGGCGTCGCCGACCAGCACCACCGCCCCGCGGCCCCATTGCTCGGCGGCGACCTGCTGGATCGGCGCGGCGTGCACCCGGGCCGGAGGGGTCCGGGGAACCCCAAGGGGGTGCCCCGGTGGATCGGCCGGAGGGGTCTGGGGAACCCCAAGGGGGTGCCCCGGTGGATCGGGGTCGTCGAGCTGCTCCAGCAGCCCCGGCACCGGCGCGGCGAAGCCGGCGAACCGCTCGCGCAGCCGCCCGACCGGGTCGTCGTCGCCGTTGCCGTTGCCGTCGGTGGTGTCGGCATAGCAGTAGACCGCTCCCCCGCCCACCGGGATGGCGAGGAACGACGCCCCCCGGCCGAGCAGCACCGTCCAGGTGGTGACCTCCGGCGGACAGGCGGCGAGGAAGCGCCAGCTCTGCTGCCCGACCGCGACCGGCGGCCGCCGGTCGCCGGCCAGCCGCCGGATGGCGGAGTGCAGCCCGTCGGCGCCGACGACCAGGTCGAACTCGCCTTCGCCGCCGTCGTCGAAGCCGATGCCGACCGGCCCGTCGACCCGTTCCAGCGAGCCGACCGTGCGGCCCAGCCGCACGGGAACGCCCTCCCGCAGGATCTGGTGCAGGTCCACCCTTGGCAGGGCCAGGCACGGCCCGACGTCACCCCACAGCTCCCGCAGATCGATGTCGGCCAGCAGCCGCCCGCGGTGGTCCAGCAGGCGCTGGCTCGGGATCGGGGCCGCGCGGCTGGCCACGGCGGCCTCCAGGCCGAGCGCCCGCAGGGCGCGGACGCCGTTGGCCGGCAGGTACATGCCGGTGCCAGCGCCGTTCCAGGCGTCGGCCCGCTCGATCACCTCCGGGGCGAACCCGGCCTGCCGCAGCGCCCTCGCCAGCGCCAGGCCGGCAAGCCCGGCCCCAACGACCAGGATCCGGCAGCGTTCCATCCCACAGCCCTTCCACGCTCGCTGGCCCACCCGGCGGTGCGCCGCTGTCACCCCTGCGGCGTGACTTCCGGCGCCACGGCCGTGCCGTCGGCGCGCCGTTCACAGCTCCCAGCGGGGCGGGGTGGCCGGGTCGGCGGCGTAGACGCAGAACGTGCCCGTTCTGACGGTCCGGGTCAGGTGCTCGCCGAGGTCGGGGTCGTGCTCGGCGATCCGGCGGATCGCCGCTCTGATCGCCTTGGTGACGTTGACCCGGGCCCGCTCGGTGGACGAGGCCAGGCGGCGGTCGCGCCCGCCGAGCCCGACGGCGCTGGCGAGCTGCTCGGTGAGGGCGTCGACCTCGGCCCTGGCCCGCGCCGCCCGTTCCGGGTCGGCCCAGCGCTCGGCCTCGTCCAGCTCGGCGGTCAGCTCGCCGAGCCGCCGCCGGTAGGCGGCCTTGGCCTGGTCGTCCAGCACCGGCCCGGCGGCGGCGTCGCGCTCCCCGCGGACGGCGTCCCCGGCGGCGAGGTCCAGCGCGTGCAGCTCCTGGCCCGGGTTCCCGAGCAGCCGGGCCAGGTGGCCGAGCCCGGCCGTGTGCCTGAGCCGGGCGGCGGCGCCGCGGTAGGCGATGGTCCAGTACTCGCCTTCGCGGCGGAACACCGCCGCCGGTGGCGCCGTCGCCGCCCGCGGCTCGGCGGGCAGGCCGAGACCGAGCGCCCGCGCGGTCGCGGTCGCCTCCCGGAGCTGTTCCTCGGCCAGCTCGCGGTCGCCCGGCGCCCCGCGGGCGCGCAGCGCGCCGGCGTACTCGTAGCGGCTGAGCGCCAGGAAGGGAACGGCGCCGGCGCGGGTGCTGGTCTCCACGGCCTCCTCCAGGAGGCCGGCGGCGGCGTCCCAGCGGCCCAGCGTGGCGGCCAGGATGCCGAGGTAGTGGGAGACGGCGCCGAGGCAGCCGACCGCCAGCCGCGTGGTCGGCACCAGCCGCCCGGCGCAGGGCAGCAGCAGCTCGTAGACGAGGGCGGCGCGGCGCCGGTCGCCGAGCCGCTGGCAGGCCATCGCCAGCAGCGCCAGGTTGCAGAGCCACTGCTGGTCGCGGGGGAGGTCGGCGAGGTCGCGGGCGGCCAGCCAGTCGAGCTCGGCGCGGGCCTCGTCCTCGCGCCCGTCGAGGGCGAGCGCGAGCACCAGCGCGCCGCGCCAGGCCGGGACGGCCGGGTAGCGGGCGACCAGCTCCCGCACGCCGCCCTCCAGCTCCGGGAGGCGGCCCTGCAGCCAGCGGACCACGGCGACCACCACCGGCACGTAGACGTCGACCGCCTGGTCGTGGGCGCGCTGCCCGACGGCGAGGCCCTCGGAGGCGAGCCGCTCGGCCTCGTCGAAGCGTCCGGCGAGTACGGCCTGGGTGGCCCGCAGCAGGGGGACGTGCCAGAGGTAGTGGAGCTGGCGGAGCTGGGTCGCGGCCCGCTCGTAGGCCTCGATCTCGGCCCGCAGGGCGGACGGGTCGCCGAGCTCCAGCAGGTCGGCGGTGCGCAGGCCGCGGCCCTGCAGGGCGAGCGCCCGGTCGCCGCTGCGCTCGGCCAGCTCGACGACCTCGGAGGCGATCGCGAGCCGGTCGGCGGGGTTGTCGGGCCCCCAGACCGCCAGGTGCCGGTCGTAGAGGACGGCGGCGAGCGTGGCCGGGTCGCCGACGCGCCTGGCCATGGCGACCGCCTGCTCGCTCAGGTCGGCCCGTCGCGCCACCGCCGGCGTGAACACCAGCGTGACGGCCAGCCGCGCCAGCACCCGCGCCCGCAGCACCCCGTCGTCGGCGCCGAGCGCCTCCAGCGCCTCTTCGAGCAGCCGCACCTGCAGCTCGTCCACGACCAGCGCGGTGACCTCCGAGCCGAGGCCGAGCGCGGCCCTGGCCAGCGGCTCGGCCGCGCCGATGCTCCTGGCCAGGCCGGCCGCCCGCTCGTAGCCGGCGCGGGCGGCGGCGATCTCGCCGGCCGCCATCCTGGCCTCGCCGAGCGCCAGCTCGAGCTCGCAGCGCTGGGCCGGGCCGGCCGGCTCCAGGTCGAGGGCCTCCAGCGCCCGCTCGAACTGGGTCGCCGCCTCCGCGTAGGCGAGCTGGTCCATGGCGCGCCGCCCCGCCAACGACGAGTAGTGGACCGCCTTGCGCTGCTCGCCGGCGGCCGCGGCCAGCCGGAAGTGGTGGGCGAGCTCGGCCAGCCGCGGCTCCAGGTCGGCGCCGAACCGCTCCTCGATCACCTGGCCGGCCCGCCGGTGCAGCGCGACCCGGCTGGCCGCCGGCAGCCGCTCGTACAGCACCTCGCGGAGCAGCGCGTGCGTGAACCGGTAGCCGGCGACCGTGCCGGGCGCCCGCTCCACCAGGCGGGCCTCGACCGCCTGGTCGAGCAGCGTGAGCTGCGCCTCGGTCGACCGGCCGCTGACAGCGCCGAGCAGGTCCAGCCGGAACTCCAGACCGAGAACGGCCGCGACCGCCAGGTGGTCGGCGCACCCCGCTGGAAGCTGGTCCAGGCGCCGTCGCAGGACCTCCCGGACGCCCTCGGGGATGGCGGGCCGGTCCTCCGCCGCCAGCAGGCGGGCGACCTCCCGCACGAACAGGGGGTTGCCACCGGTCCGCCGGTGGACGGCGAGGGCCAGGTCGGTGCCTGGCGGGCGGCCGGTGGTGAGCGTCAGGAGCTCGGCGACGTCGTCCTCGCCGAGCCCGCCGAGGGTGAGGTGGCGGGCACGGCCGGCCAGCTTGGCCAGCGGCTCGGCGGCCGGCGAGCGGCCCAGCTCGACGTCGCGGTAGGTGCCGAGCACCAGCACGCGGGCGTCGCGGAGCTCGCGGGCCACGAAACGCAGCAGCGCCAGCGACGACCGGTCGGCCCAGTGCAGGTCGTCGAGGACCAGCAGCAGCGGCTCGGTCTCGCCGGCGCGTTTGAGCAGCCCGGCGACGGCGTCGAAGAGGCGGAAGCGGGCCTGGTCGGGTTCGAGGGCGGGGCTGGGGGGAAGCTCCCCGAGCCTGCCGGCGAGCCCGGGCACGAGCCGGGCCACGTCGGCGGCCCCGTCGCCCAGCTCCGCGCGAAGGGTCGCCGGGTCCCGCCGGCCGGCATGGTCGCGCAGTGCCTGGATCCACGGCCAGAAGGCGGGCGCGCCGTCGCCTTCCCAGCAGGTCCCCCAGCGCACGCCGGCGCCGAGCGACTCGGCGCGGACGGCCAGCTCGTCGGCCAGGCGGGTCTTGCCGATGCCGGGCTCGCCGGCGACCAGCACCAGCGACCCGCGGCCGGCCGTCGCCCCGACCAGGCTCTCCCACAGCTCGTCGAGGTCGCGCTGGCGACCGACGAAGGTCCCGCGCCGTTGTCCCATTGCGCCATTCTCCCGAGGCGGCTCGCGCTCGGGTAGTACGGGGTCCCGCACCTTGCCCGCGCCCGCTCGCTACGGGGCGACCACCGCCTGGAGCGTGCAGGGGACCGCGCTGGGAGGCCGAGGCACTGACCAGCCAGGCGCGGAACCGGTAGCCTGCTCCTGTGGCCGGCACAGCGGCGTGCCGGCGCGACCGGAGCAGGAGGAGTCCGTGCGCGAGCAGCCTGTCGTGGTGGCCCTTGGCGGGAACGCGATCTCCCCGCCCGGCAGCCGTAGCCCCATCCCGGCGCAGTACGAGCGGACGCTGGAGACCGCCCACCACCTGGTGCACCTGGCCGAGCGGCCGCTGGTGGTCACCCACGGCAACGGCCCCCAGGTCGGCAACGTGCTGCTCCGCAGCGACCTGGCCGCCCACCTGCTGCCGCGGCTGCCGCTGGACACGTGCGTCGCCGACACCCAGGGCGGGATGGGCTTCATGCTGCAGCAGTGCCTCGAAACCGCCTTCGGCCAGGTGGGGCGGCGGCGGCCGACGGTCACGGTGGTGACCCGCACCGTGGTCGAGCTCGACGACCCGGCCTTCCGGCATCCCTCCAAGCCGATCGGCAACTTCTACGAGGAGCCCGAGGCGCGCCAGCGCATGGCCGCCGACGGCTGGGCGATGCGGGAGGACGCCGGGCGGGGCTGGCGGCGGGTGGTGCCGTCGCCGGCGCCGAAGGAGATCGTGGAGGAGCGCGCGATCCGGGCGCTGCTCGACACCGGCGCGATCGTGATCGCGGCCGGCGGCGGCGGCGTCCCGGTCGTCCGTCAGGCCGACGGCTCGCTGCTGGGGGTCGAGGCGGTCATCGACAAGGACCTGGCCTCGGCGTTGCTGGCCGCCAACCTGGGGGCCGAGGTGCTGCTGGTCCTCACCGGCGTGGAGCACGTGGCGCTGGACTTCGGGCGGCCGACCCAGCGCGACCTCCACGAGGTCCGGGTCGGGGAGCTCGCCGGGCACGCCGGCGCCGGCCAGTTCGCGGCCGGCAGCATGCTGCCCAAGGTCCAGGCCGCCATCAGCTTCCTCGCGCGGGGCGGGAAGCGGGCCGTCATCACCACCGCGGAGCTGTCGGAGAAGGCGCTCGCCGGCGAGATCGGCACCCAGGTGGTCCCCTGACCCGCCTGGCCGCCATCGTCTCGTTCCGCCTCGGCGGCGCCGACGGCGTCTCGGTGGTCGCCGGCCACTGGGTGGCCGCGTTCGAGCGCCTCGGCCTGGCGGTGCGCACCGTCGCCGGGGCCGGCGCGGCCGACCGGCTGCTGCCCGGCCTGGCGATCGGCGCGGAAGGCGGCCCGGACGCGGGCGAGCTGGCGCGCGCACTGGACGGCGCCGACCTGGTGGTGGTCGCCAACGTCTGCTCGCTGCCGCTGAACCCGGCCGCGGCCGGCGCGCTGGTCGCCCGCCTGGCGGGGCGGCCGGCGATCCTGCACCACCACGACCTCCCGTGGCAGCGGCTGCGCTTCGACGGCGTGGAGGGCTGGCCGCCCGACGACCCCGCCTGGGTGCACGTCACCATCAACGAGCTGAGCCGCAAGGAGCTGGCCGACCGCGGGATCCGGGCGACCACCATCTACAGCGGCTTCGCCGACCCGCCGCCAGGCCGGCGCGAGCTGGCCCGCGAGCGGCTCGGGGTCGCCGGCGGCGAGCGGCTGCTGCTGCAGCCGACCAGGGCGATCGCCCGCAAGAACGTGCCGGCCGGGCTCGCCCTGGCCGAGGCGGTCGGCGCGGACTACTGGCTCACCGGCCCGGTCGAGGAAGGCTACGGACCGGAGCTCGAGCGCCTCCTGGCCGCGGCGAGCTGCCGGGTCCACCGCCGCCTCCCGGCCGGGCTGACCATGGACGACGCCTACGCGGCCAGCGACGCGGTGGTGTTCCCGTCGACCTGGGAGGGGTTCGGGGCCCCGGTGGTGGAGGCGTCGCTGCACCGGCGGGCGCTGGCCGTCGGCGACTACCCGGTCGCGGCCGAGCTGGCCAGCTTCGGGCTCCGCTGGTTCCCGGTCGACGACCCCGCGCCGCTGCGGGCGTTCCTGGCCGACACGGACCAGGCGCTGCTGGACCACAACCGCGCGGTGGCCCTGCGGCACTTCTCGCTGGACGCCCTCACGCGCCAGCTCGCCGAGCTGCTGCGCACGGCCGGCCTTGGCGCGCTGCTCGGGTAGCGACCCCCCCGCCTGGCGCTAGGACTCGCCGCCGATGTCGACGTGGTAGGCCTCGTAGACGAGGTCCAGGCCGCGCTTGCGGTGGCGGACCAGGTCGGCGAGGAGCCGCACGGCGTGGTCGCGGAGCGCCTCGACCTCGCCCGGATCCCGGCCGGCGACCTTGGCGTCCGCGATGCCCCGCTGGATGGCCGCGCCGATGTCGGCGTGCTCGCGGCGGAAGCGCTTGACCCGGTTGGCCAGGCGGGGAGCGTTCTCCACGATCTCCTCGTAGAGGCCCCCGGCCCCCTCGGTCACCTGGACGTGGATCGCGAACACCTCGTCGAGGTGCGCGAGGGCGCCGCCGAGGCTGTCCAGCCAGGCGCCGGTCTCGTCGCCCTCGGCGGTCGCCGGGGTCATGGTCAGGGTCTTTTCCAGCCCACCAATCGCCCGCCGCAGGCTGAGCCGCTGGCCCTTGGCGGCCTCCAGCGCGCTGGTCGTTGCCTCGTACGCCTCGCCGACCTCGATCTGCGACATCGCCGGCTCCCTCGTGCGCCTGCCGTTCCCGCGTGTTCCTCCCCGGCGGTCCCGGAAGTGTGGCGGAAATCGGGTCAGTTGTCGACGTAGACGTTTCGCACTAGTACCCGTACAACCGTTTAAAGAGGCTCGCGCATGACCCTGACATCTGTCCTGATCGCCTGAGGGATCCCGTGGTTTTGGTCATGCGCGAGCCTCTTTAACGGTTCAAGACGGGCTCGAAACGGGCGCCGAAGCGTCGGGCTCGCCGACCCTGTGCACCAGCACCCGGTTGGTCGCGCCCCGTCCGCCGGGGGTGCCGGCCACGACCACCACCAGGTCCCCGGGCGTGGCCATGCCCTCGTCGCAGATGCGCTCGTCGCCCTGGGCGATCATGGCGGCGAGCTCGACCCCGCGGTCCAGCGGGCTGGCCGCCTCGACCCCCCAGTACAGCGCCATGCGGCGCCTGGTCGCCTCGTAGGGTGTGAGGCCGAGGATCGGGACCCGCGGCCGGAAGCGGGAGACGAAGCGGGCGGTCGCCCCCGACTCGGAGAACGCGACGATCGCGCGGGCGCCCAGGTCGGTCGCGACCTGCACGGCGGCCTTGCAGACGGTCGCGGTCACGTCGAGGGCGCCGGTGGCCGGCGGTGGCGGGCTGGCGAGCTGCGGGGTCGCCTCCGCCTCCCTGGCGATCCGGCCCATGGTGGCGATCGCCTCCACCGGGAAGGCGCCCACCGCCGTCTCCTGCGACAGCATCACCGCGTCGGTGCCGTCGAAGATCGCGTTGGCGACGTCGCTGGCCTCGGCCCGGGTCGGGCGGGGGCTGGCCACCATCGACTCGAGCATCTGGGTGGCGGTGATGACCGGGACTCCGTGCGAGTTGGCCCTGGCGATGATCTCCTTCTGCAGGGGCGGAACCTTCTCGACGGGCAGCTCGACCCCCAGGTCGCCGCGGGCGACCATGACCGCGTCGGCGACGTCCAGGATCTCCTCGAGGCAGTCGATGGCCTCCGGCCGCTCCAGCTTGGCGACCACCGGGGTGTCGCCGCCGAGCTCGGCGATGGCCTGCTTGGCGTCGACCACGTCCTCGGGCCGGCGCACGAACGACAACGCGACGTAGTCGGCCCCGGCCTCGACCGCGGTGACCAGGTCGGCGCGGTCCTTGTGGGTCAGCGAGGCCGCCGACACCGCCACGCCGGGCAGGTTGACGCCCTTGCGGGAGCGCACCACGCCGCCCCGCAGCACCTCGCAGCGGACCCGGTCGCCGTCGACCGCGCGGACGCGCAGGGCGATGGCGCCGTCGTCCAGCAGGATCGCGTCGCCCTCGCGGACGTCGGCGGCGAGCTGGCGGTAGACGACCGGGATCTCGGGCGGCCCGGCGTGCTCGGTCCCGGCCACCAGCACGCAGTCGGCGCCGCGCTCCACCGTGACCCCGTCGGCGTCGACCAGCCCGACGCGGATCTTCGGCCCCTGTAGGTCCATCAGGATGGCGATGTTGCGGCCGCGCCCGGCGGCGACCTCGCGCACCAGCGCGAAGCGGGCCAGATGGTCGGCGCGCTCGCCGTGGGAGAAGTTGAGCCGGACCACGTCGAGGCCGGCGTCGATCATCGCCCCGAGGACCCCGCGCTCGCTGGAGGCGGGCCCTAGGGTGGCCACGATCTTGGTGCGCTCGACGTCCACGGTGCCGGCAGTGTGGCACCGCGCCGCGGGCCCTGCCAGCACGACCAGAACCTGCTCGGCACGATCGAGGGGTCACCCGCGACCGGCGGTCGGGCCCGCAGCGGCGACCTGGAGCGGTGCGACACCTTCTCGGGCTCAGTCTGAGCCGGCGGGCCGGTAGAAGAGCATGACGCTGCCGGACCTGAAGGGCCTGGTCTTCACGAGCTTCAGGCCGATCCGCTCGGTCGCGGTCCGGAACAGGGACTTGCCGCCGCCGAGCACGACCGGGTGCACCATGATCCGCAGCTCGTCGACGAGCCCCATGCGCAGCAGGCTCACCGTCAGGTCGGAGCTGCCGAAGACGGCGATGTCCTTGCCGGGCTGCCGCTTGAGCTTGGTGAGCTCCTCGGCGACGTCGTCCTTGACGAGCCGCGTGTTGGCCCACTCGGCCTTGTCGAGCGTTCGCGAGACGACGACCTTGGGCAGGCCGTTCATCTTCGCCGCGACCCTCGGGTCGTCCTGCTCCGCCGCCGGGGTCGGCCAGTAGGACGCCATCCCCTCGTAGGTGACCCGCCCGAACAGCAGCGTGTCCACCTCGTCGAGCTGCTCCAGGCCGAACTCGTTGAGCTCCTCGTCCACGACCGGCCAGTCGAGCTCCTGGTTGGGGCCCTCGTAGTACCCGTCGACCGTGGTCACGAGAAACGCCAGGATCCTCCTCATCGAACCTCCCTGTGCGATTGGACGCCTTCACCGGCGACGTCGGAGCCGGCGGCGCCCGCTCGACACGGCCGCGGGGCGGCGGGGCGGGTCAGACCGGGGAGCCGGCCTCGTAGGCCTGGCCGACGGCCTTGGGCGGGCGCACGCGGCGGAAGAACACGGCAAGCACGACCAGCGTGACGATGTACGGCAGGCTCTGGATGAAGGCGTTGTTGATCCAGCTCACCCGCAGGAACACGGTGAGGGCCTCCGACCAGCCGAACAGCAGGCACGAGAGGGCGGC
>WNFU01009359.1_pt1 | contig 16945 bp, 13 predicted proteins | sample 5400121 | NCBI WGS metagenome assembly WNFU01 (sample SAMN13153360, study PRJNA577476) | soil metagenome | isolation source: 100 cm soil or saprolite under grassland replicate 1 | place: USA:California | collected 2016-06-15
TCTCGAGGAACTGCATGAATCCGCGCCCGCGCTCCCCGAGCAGATTTCCCTCCGGGACCGCGCAGTCGCGGAACGAGAGCTCGCGGGTGTCCGAGGCGCGCCAGCCGAGCTTCTCCATCGGCGCCGAGATCTCGTAGCCGGGTGTCCCGTTGGGCACGATCAGGTTCGAGATCTCGTCGTCGCCCGTCCGCGCCGTGATCGTGACGCAGGCGGTGATGTCCGTGCCCGCGTTGGTGATGAAGATCTTGGAGCCGTTGATCACCCAGGAGCCGTCGCGGAGCTCTGCCCGAGTGCGCGTGGCACCGGCGTCGGAGCCGGCGTCGGGCTCGGTGAGGCCGAACGCGGCCAGCCTCCGCCCGGCGGCGAGGTCGGGCAGCCATTCCTGCTTCTGCTCCTCGGTCCCGAACAGGAGGATCGGCGTCGTCCCGAGCGACGTATGAGCCGCGACCGTGATCGCCACCGAGGAGTCGATCCGCGTCAGCTCCTCGATCGCGATTGCGTACGAGAGCGTGTCCGAGCCCGCCCCGCCGTACTTCTCCGGGATCGGGATCCCCATCAGGCCCAGCTCGGCCAGCTCCTGCACGAGCTCGTAGGGGAAGCGGTGCTCGCGGTCGAGCTCGGCGGCGACCGGCGCGACTCGCACGCTCGCGAACTCGCGCACGGTTCGCCGGAGGAGCTGATGCTCTTCCGACAGGTCGAAGTTCACGCGATTCGCGAGGCGAGCTCGACGATCAGGCGGACGCCGTAGCCGGTTCCGCCGCGCTGGGTGAGGTAGTCGCCCCGGCTCCGGCTCAGGAATGCCGGGCCCGGAATGTCGGCGTGCGCCCACGGGCCTTCGCCCGCGAACTCCTGCAGGAAAGCGGCCGCGAGCGCGGAGCCCGCCTGGCGATACATGGACGCGTTCTTCATGTCGGCGTAGTCGGAATCGACGTAACGGCGCCAGCGCGGGTGCATCGGGAAGGGCCAGATGTGCTCGCCGCTCTCCTCGCCGGCCTCGACGAGCGCGATCACCATCGCCCCGGTCAGCGTCGCGAGATCGAGCAGGTGCGTCGCGCCTTGCTGCCGCGCGTACCAGAGCGCGTCGGCGAGCACCAACCGTCCCTCGGCGTCGGTGTTGATCACCTCGATCGTCTTGCCGTTCATGGCCGTGATGATGTCGCCTGGGCGATATGCGCCTCCGCCCGGCATGTTCTCGGTCGCCGCCACGACGGCGATCGTCCTGACGGGAGTTTCGAGCTCAGCGAGCGCGCCCATCGCGGCCACGACCGCACCGCCGCCGGACATGTCGTGCTTCATGTCCTCCATGCCCTGCCCCGGCTTCAGGGAGATGCCACCGGTGTCGAACGTGATCGCCTTGCCGACCAGCCCGAGCACGGTGTCGCCGGTCGCTCCGGGAGGGTCGTAACGCATGACGATCAGCCGGGGAGGGTTGTGGCTTCCCTGCGCGACCGCGGCCAGGGCCCCCATGCCTTGCTGGTGGATCTCCTCCGGGCCGAGCCACTCGGCCGAGAGGTGCTCGTCCTCGCCCGCGATCTCCTCGGCGGTCTCCGCCAGGCGGGCAGGCGTAAGCTCGTTCGGGGGCATGTTGGAGAGGTCACGCGCGCGATTCGTCCAGGCGGCCACCCGCTGCGCCCGCTCGGCGGCCTGCCCGAGCTCGGCGTCCTCCGTGACGAGGACGAGCCGCCCGATGCGGCGCTCCTCCCGCGGCATCGTCTTCCAGCGGCCGGGGTCGTAGGCGCCGAGCAGCACTCCCTCGACGACCGCGCGCATCTGTTCGGCCGGAGGGAGAGGGAGCGTCTCGTCGAGGATCCAGCCGATCGTGCCGCCGAACTCCTTCGCCCGGCGCGCGACCGCCGCGGCCGCGGTTCGCAGCGAGTCGGCGTCGACATCCACTTCGGGACCGAGGCCTGCGACCGCGACGCGCCTGGCGCCGTCGGTTTCGCTGTGGACGACCGTGGCGGTGTCGCGCCGGCCGCTGATCTCGCCCGCCTCGACGAGTGCGGACAGCCGCGCGTCCAGGCGCTCGTCCAGCGCGGCCGCGGCCTTCGGAAGCCTTGTGGCCGGCTCAGGAACCGCGACGGCGAGAACGTCGAGCTCGGTCTCGCCTGGCCGCGCGACCGCGACATCGATCTCTGCCATGGCGGCCGATGCTATCCGACCGTTTTCCTACTCTGCGCCTGGCGACAAACCTTTTCGTCTCGTTACCGTCGAACGGAGGTTATGAACGCCATCTGCGTCGAATCGCTGCTGCGGCGGATCTCGGTGCTAGTTGCGGAGCGGCAGGAGCTCCGTGGACAGCCGGACCGTGCGGGGGAGTTGGAGCAGAATCGGCTCGAGATCGTGCGCTGTCAGCGCGAGCTCAACCATGCCTTGATCGAGCTGTACGCAAAGCGCGCTGCTTAACATCCCCCTGTCGCGGCCTTCAGCTGCTTCAGCGTCGGCGGGTCGAGGGCGAGCAACTCCGGGAGGCTGACCGTCTTGAAGTGGCGGTGCCGGAGCTCGGGGAGAATGTGGAACTTGAGCGCGCGGATCGTCTGGCCGCGGTTCTCGTGGAAGAGGACGATCGACCCGCTGCGCACGTTGTCCAGCACCTGCTTGGTTATCCCGTTGAAGTCGGCTCCCTGTGAGTCGAGGCTGTCGATGCTCCAGAGCACCTCGAGCATCCCGAGCGCGCGCGATTCGCGGTCGATCGTCGCGTTGCGCGCGCCGTAGGGCGGCCGGAACAGCCTCACCGGCTTCCCCGTCGACCGTTCGAGCTCCGTCTGGGTCGAGGCGAGCTCCGACCTCATGGCGCTGAAGTCGAGGCCCGGGAGGTAGGCGTGCGTCCAGGTGTGGTCGCCCACCGCGCCGAAGGCAAGCTCGCGCCGCGGCAGCGTGGGCCAGTTGGCGATGTTGCGGCCGACGACGAACCAGGTCGCGCGCACCTTGGCCTGGCGGAGGATCGGAAATGCGTATCGCTCGGTATAGGGCCCGGGCCCGTCGTCGAAGGTGAGCGCGACGTAGCGCCCCTTCGTCCCGCCGCAATAGAGTGGAAGCCCGAGCTTTGCGAACCGGGCGACCGCCTTGTCGCCACGCTGCTCAAGCCGCTTGCGGGCGTTGCCCCGCCGGTGCTCCTGCGAGGTCGTGGTCTTCTGGGAGCTCTGAACGGTCGAGCGCGTGGACGAAGCCTCCGTGCCCGTCCCTCCGCCGCTTCCTCCGAATGCCCGCACGAGGCCGAAGACGAGCCCGGCCAGCACGACGCCCGCGACGAGGAACGCGCCGAGCCGGCGACGCCGCAACTGCCGCTGCCGCGCCAGCCGGGTCGCGCGTCGCAGCTCGCGATCCTCGGTCACTCGGGGCCAGTGTACGCACCCACTTTGGATGGGCAATCCCGCGATCTCGCGCGCTCGGATGCAAATCGGCGCGGAGAGGGCCAAGCCCTCTCGCGCCGATTTCGAAACAGTATTTGCGGCGGAGCCCAGCGTGGCTGGACTCCGCGGGTTGGCGCGTCTGGGCCGCTCCCGCCTTGCTCCAGCCGGCGGAGCCGGCCTCCGCAAGGCGTCCGCTGCACGCCGTCGGGCCGGCCCCGGTGCTGCTAGCACCGCCGCCGTCCCGCCGCCGCGCCCCAGGGCGGCCAGCTCGCGCCCCGAGACGAGCGACCTCGCGGCATCGACCATCTAGGCTGGTTCTGTGCGGCTCGAAATCGACAAGCGGGCCATGGCAGCGCTGTCGAGCGGCCACCTGGCGACCGACTTCGCCAACGGCTCGCTGCCCGCGTTGTTGCCCTTCTTCGTCGACCGGTTCGGGCTCAACTACGTGCTCGCGGCCACGATCATGCTCGCCTCCACCATCTCGTCGTCGGTGATCCAGCCCCTGTTCGGGCTCTGGTCCGACCGGCGCGGGGCGATCTGGCTGCTCCCGACCGGGGTGGCGCTCGCGGGGATCGGAATTGCGCTCGCCGCGGACGCGCCCAGCTACTGGCTCGTGATCCTCCTCGTCGTCGTGTCCGGCATCGGCGTCGCCGCCTATCACCCCGAGGGATCGAAGTTCGCCGCCTACGTCAGCGGGAGGCGCCGTGCGAGCGGGATGTCCCTCTTCTCGCTCGGTGGCAACATCGGCTACGCGCTCGGGCCGATCGTGGCAACGCCGATCGTGCTCGCCTTCGGGCTCAGGGGCGGGTTCCTGCTCGTCGTCCCCTGCCTTGTCGTCGCCGCGCTCTTGTTCGCCCTCGCCCCGTATCTGAGCCGCTTCGTCCCGGAACCGCGTGCGCACGAGGCGCGGGCCGGAAGCGACCGGCGCGGGCCGCTCGCCCTCCTGCTCGGCGTCGTCGCCTTCCGAAGCGTGACGTGGTTCGGCCTGATCACGTTCGTACCGCTCTGGGAGGTCTCGCTCGGCCACTCGAAGTCGTACGGAAACCACCTGCTGTCGCTGATGCTGATCACCGGCGGCCTCGGCACGCTCGCGCTCGGCCCGGCCGCCGACCGTTTCGGCCGCCGGCCCGTGCTCCTCCTGAGCTCCGCGGCCACCGCGCCGCTCGTCCTGCTCTTCATCATGGTCGGAGGGATCCCGGGAGCGATCGCGCTCGGACTGATCGGCTGCAGCGTGATGGGCACGTTTGGCGTGACGATGGTCATGGGCCAGGAGTTCCTCCCGTCGCGGGTCGGCATGGCCTCGGGACTCGTCGTCGGCCTCTCGATCGGGCTCGGCGGAATCGCGGCGGTCGTCCTCGGTGCCGTCGCCGACACGGTCGATCTCGAGAGCGCGCTCTACGTCACGGCGGTTGCACCGGTGCTCGCGGTCCTGTTGACGCTGCGCCTCCCTTCGAGCCGCGAGCAGCGGCCGCTCGAGCCCGAGTTGGTCGTCCCATGAAGCTCGACGGCCGCGAGATCGAAGAGCTGCTGGCTGTCGATGTCCCGGCCCATCTCGCGACGATCGATCCGAGAGGATTTCCTCGGGTCACCCCGATCTGGTTCGTGTGGGCCGACGGCGCCTTCTACATGACGAGCGTCGAAGGGCAGCCGCATCTGCGGAACATCGCCCGCAATCCGCGGACCTCGGTGTGCGTCGACACGGAGGAGCCCGAGAGCGCCGGTGGCATTCGCCCGCACAGGCAAGTCAAGGGATACGGGGAGGCCGAGCTGTTCCCGGACGAGGCCGGCGAGTGGACTCGGCGGATCACGCTCAAGTACATCCGTGGTGAGGCGGCCGATGCCACAGCGGCTCGGAGAGCCGCGATGCCGAGAGTGGTGATCCGCCTTCGCCCCCTGCGAATGACGGCGCGGGGAACGTAGGTTAGGCTCGAAGACCGCAATCAAGGAGGAACGATGGCGCAGAGCGTGACCGAGTTCTTCGATGGTCTGCCCTCGAGGGTGGACGAGTCGAAGACGGCCGGGATGACGAACACGTACCGGTTCGACATCGACGGAGCCGGATCGTGGACGGTCGACGTCCAGGACGGCAAGGTGTCCGTGTCGCAGGACGGCGGCGCCGAGCCCGACTGCACGATCACGACCTCAGAGGAGAATTTCCAGAAGCTCATCGGCGGCGAGCTGAACCCGACCACCGCCTACATGACGGGCAAGCTCAAGATAGAGGGAGACATGGGCGCCGCCATGAAGCTTCAGAAGCTCTTCTAGCCCTCGCATCCCTGGCCGGCGGCTCCTCCCGGCCGGCGGAGCCGGCCTCCAAATCGACACGGAGAGGGCAGAGCCCTCTCGCGCCGATTTTTAAGTCGTAGTTACGGTGGAGCCCGCAAGACGGGCTCCACGGAGCCTGACGCCGCTGACGGCACGGTGCTCTCCGGGGCCGTATTGAAATACTGTCCCCTCCGGCACCGCACCGCCAGCGGCGCCCCAGGAACCCGAGGGGGCACGAGCTTGCTTACCATCGCCTCGTGGTCAACGAGACCGAAGGTCATGAGCCGATCCCGGCGTGGAGCCTGCCGGCCGACGCGGTCGACCGGATCCGGCTCGAGCACCGGTGGCCCGAGCGCGTCACGAGGGAATGGGCATGGGGTGAGTCGAGGGGCGCCGGCGTCCGGGTCTGCATCCTCGACAGCGGCGTCGAGCAGGGGCATCCGCTCGTCGGCGAGCTCGAGGGCGCGGTTGCGATCAGCATGGGGGAGGACGAGCAGACGATCGTCGAGGACGACACGGAGGGCGACCAGGGCTTCGACCTGATCAACATGAGCCTCTCGACCACGAAGCAAAAGTTCACGGGCCTTCTGCACGAGCTCGCCGACAGCGCCTATTTCCGGCGCACCGTCCTCGTCGCCTCTGCCCACAACCTCCCCGTCGAGAGCTATCCGTGGCGCTTCTCGTCCGTGATCTCGGTCGGAAGCCATGAGCAGCACGACCCTCTGGCCTTCTTCTACAACCCCGAGCCGCCCGTCGAGTTCTTCGCACGCGGCGTCGGCGTGGACGTGGCGTGGCTCGACGGGGGACAGCTGCGCTGCACCGGCAACAGCTTTGCCACCCCGCACATGACCGGAATCTGCGCGCTCGTGCTCGGCGAGCATCCGGAGCTGACGCCGTTCCAGCTCAAGAGCGTGCTCTACCTTACGGCGACGAACGTCGGAGGAGAAGGATGAACGAGGACCGGCTCCGCGCCGCCGTCTCGGCGGGTGTCATGTCCTCGGACGAGTCGTACCGCGCCCTGCTCCAGTCGATCGTCGAGGTGGCGCGGGCGATCTTCGCGGCCAAGGCGTCCTCGATCACCTTGCTGGACGAGGAGACGGACGAGCTCGTGTTCGAGGCGGTGGCAGGCGAAGGGGCCGAGACGCTGGTCGGGACACGGATGCCCTCGAGCACCGGGGTCTCGGGCTGGACACTGACGACGCGGCAGCCGCTCGTGATCGAGGACGTCAGCAAGGATCCTCGCCACGCCCGCGACGTCGCCGAGCAGACCGGCTACGTCCCGCAGGGGCTGATGTCGGTGCCGCTGCTGTACGAGGAGCGCGCGCTCGGCGTCCTGCAGGTGCTCGACCGCCAGAGCCCGTTCACGCTCACCGAGATGGAGCTGCTGGGCATGTTCGGCAACCAGGCGGCGATCGCGCTCGACCTGCTCCAGCGCGCGCGGCGCGCGAAGGCGGTGCTCGAGCAGGGCGAGCCGGAGGTCACGGTCGTGGCCCGGCTGGCGGCAGCGCTCGACGAGCTCGAGGACGAGCGCCGCGACGCCGGCCTCGCACTACTCCGCGCGCTCGAGGACGTCCTCCGCAAATGAATCGGGGCGGCTTGCGCCGCCCCGACCAGACTTGCCTGTATGAGTCGACCTAGAGGTCTGCCTCGGCCGCACCCGGTGACTGCTGACCGGGGGACTGCTGACCCGGAGCCTGCTGTCCGGGTGCCTGCTGGCCGGGGGCCTGCTGGTGAGCCTCGAAGTCGTCGTCATCCCCTGCGCCGGGCGCCTGCTTACCGGGCGCCTGCTTGTCGGGATCGTCCTCGCCGCGAAAGCGATGGCCTTCGACGTCTTCGTTCTCGGGCTCTGACTCGTATCGATCCTGGTCCTCCACCATTCCTCCTTTTTTGGTGGCCGCATTCTGCGGGTGTCCGACCCACAAGACGGTTGGCCACACCCAGATCTTCCCTGCTCTCCGAAAAAGATGCAATTCTCCGCTCGTGCTGAGAGGGATACGGGAGCGGCTTTCCGAGTCCCTGAGCGCGTTCGGGGCAGTTTTCACGAATCCGAACCTGCGTCGCGTCGAGCTTGCGTTCACCGGCTCGGAGTTCGGAAAGTGGCTCTATCTCGTCGCGCTCGCCGTTTACGCGTACGGCCACGGCGGCGCGACCGCGGTCGGCATCGCCTACTTGATTCGAACGATCCCCTCCTTCTTCGTCGCTCCGTTCATGGGCGCGCTCGCCGACCGGTATCCGCGGGAGCGCGTCATGGCGCTCGCAACGGTCTCGCGCGCCGTGGCGATGGGCGCGGCGGCCGCGGCCGTGGCGACCGGAGCGCCGCCGATTCTCGCCTATCTCCTCGTCGCGCTCGTGACGCTGCTCTCGACGGCATTCCGGCCTGCTCAGTCCGCGCTCCTCCCGACACTGACGCAGACGCCCGACGAGTTGACGGCCGCGAACGTCGCCTCGAGCTCGGTCGCGAGCGTTGCGGCCTTCGCCGGGCCCGCTCTGGGCGGAGTCCTGCTGACGGTGACGAGCGTGGAGGTCGTGTTCGCCGCCACGGCCGGGATCTTCGTGTGGGTGCTCTTGCTGGTCGGGCGGATCGAGGTCGAGCGGGAGCCGCCGTTCGTCGAGCGCAGGAACCTCGCGCGCGAGGCCTTCGAGGGTGTCCGCACGATCGCAGTCCATCCGACGCTGCGCGTGCTCGTGAGCCTCTACGCGATGCAGACGCTCGTGGCCGGCCTGCTGGGCGTGCTCGTCGTCGTCGCCGCGCTCAAGTTCCTCGACCTCGGCGATTCCGGAGTCGGCTTCCTCAACTCGGCGATCGGCGTCGGCGCGGTGCTCGGCATCGGAGTCACCCTCGCATTCGTCGGCAAGAGGAGGCTCGCGTTCGGATTCACATTCGGCCTCATGCTGTGGGGCATTCCCCTGATCGTCTTCGGGGCGGTTGGCAACGCCGTCGTCGCCTACGTCGCTCTCGGCTGCGTAGGGATCGCGGACACGCTCGTGGAGGTGGCGGCCCCGACGATGATCCAGCGGGCCGTTCCGGACGAGGTGCTCGCGCGCGTGTTCGGCGTGCTCGACAGCCTCTTCTTCGGGACGATCGGCCTCGGCGGAATCCTCGCGCCCGCGCTCGTCAGCGCCTTCGGGATCCGCTGGGCGCTGATCGCGACCGGCCTGATCCTGCCTGTCCTGGCGCTCGTGTTCTGGCGGAAGCTCGTGAAGATCGACGCCGCCGCGCCGGCGCCGGCGGAGCAGCTCACGCTTTTGCGCCAGATCCCGTTGTTCGCGCCGCTTCCGATCGTCGTCGTCGAACAGCTCGCGTCGAGCCTCGTTCCCATGCACGTCCCGGCCGGAGACACGGTCATCCAGCAGGGCGAGGAGGGGGACCGCTTCTACGTGATCGAAAGCGGCGAGCTCGAGGTGTCGGTGGACGGGCGGCCGGTGCGGACGATGGGCCCCGGCGACCATTTCGGCGAGATCGCACTCCTCCGCGACGTTCCGCGGACGGCGACGGTGAGGGCCCGCTCCGGCGCCGATCTGTACGCGCTCGACCGGGACGAGTTCATCGGCGCGGTCACGGGCCACGCGCCGAGCGCGCGGGCCGCGGACGCCGTCATCGCACAGCGGCTTTCGACCGCCCGCAGTAGTGTCGTCGGATGACCGTTTGCGCCAGCTGCGGGTACGAGAGCGCCGAAGCGTTCAAGTTCTGTCCGGAGTGCGGCGCTTCGGCGGTCGCCGAGGTTCAGCCGCGCGAGCAGCGGAAGACCGTCACCGTCCTCTTTTGCGACGTGACCGGCTCGACCGCGCTCGGCGAGTCCACCGACCCGGAGGCCCTGCGCGCGGTGCTCGCACGCTACTTCGAGCGGATGAAGGGGATTATCGAGTCGCACGGCGGCACGGTCGAGAAGTTCATCGGGGACGCGGTCATGGCCGTGTTCGGCGTGCCGGTGCTGCACGAGGACGACGCGCTCCGTGCGGTGCGGGCAGCGCTCGAGATGCGCGAGGCGCTGCCCGAGCTCGGCGTCCAGGCCCGTATCGGCCTCAACACCGGCGAGGTCATCACCGGTACCGAGGAGCGGCTGGCGACGGGAGACGCGGTCAACGTGGCCGCGCGGCTCGAGCAGGCCGCCGCTCCTGGCCAGATCCTGATCGGGGAGGAGACGCTCGGGCTCGTGCGGGCCGCGGCCGAGGCAGAGCCGGTCGAGCCCCTCGAGCTGAAGGGGAAGACAGAGCTCGTCTCGGCCTGGCGCTTGCTCGCCCTGACCGGCGAGCCCGAGCGGCGGCACGGTGCGCCGATGGTCGGGCGCGGGACGGAGCTGCGCCGGCTCCGCGACGCCTACGAGCAGGCGGTGCGGGACCGCTCGTGCCAGCTGTTCACGGTCCTCGGCGCAGCCGGCGTCGGCAAGTCGCGGCTGGCCGCCGAGTTCATCAAGGAGCTCGAGGGGGCGCGTCGTGCGCGGCCGCTGCCTCTCCTACGGGGAGGGGATCACGTACTGGCCGGTGGTCGAGGTGCTCAAGCGGCTGGACGCGCTTCCGACCGACGAAGCGGCCGCCGCGGCGATCCGATCGCTGCTCGGCACCTCGAAGACTGCGGCGTCTGCCGACGAGATCGCCTGGGGATTCCGCAAGCTTCTCGAGGAGCAGGCGCAGGAAACGCCGCTCGTCGCTGTCTTCGACGATCTCCACTGGGGGGAGGAGACGTTCCTCGCGTTGGTCGAGCACGTCGCCGATCTGGCGCGGGACGGCCCGCTCCTGCTCCTCTGCATGGCGCGTCCCGAGCTGCTCGACCGGCGGCCGGCGTGGGCCGGCGGGAAGCTGAACGCGACGACGGTCCTGCTCGAGCCGCTCGACGCCGCCGAAACCGATGCGCTCCTGGACTCGCTCGGCGGCGTGGACGACGAGTTGCGGGGGCGGATCCGTGACGCCGCCGAGGGAAATCCGCTGTTCGTCGAGGAGATGCTCGCGCTCGTCCACGGATCGGGCGGCGCCATGGTAGAGGTTCCACCGACGATCCAGGCGCTGCTGGCAGCGCGGCTCGACCAGCTCGACCCGGCTGAGCGATCCGTGCTCGAGCGCGGCTCGGTGGAAGGAAGGGTGTTCCACCAGGGTGCGGTGCGGGCGCTCTCGAACGGCGACACGAACGTGCCGCAGAGACTGCTGGCACTCGTCCGGAAGGAGCTCGTCCGGCCCGATCGCGCGCAGTTCCCGGGGGACGACGCCTACAGATTCCGGCACCTCCTGATCCGCGACGCGGCCTACGACGCGCTTCCGAAGGCGACGAGAGCCGAGCTCCACCAGCGGTTTGCGGAGTGGCTCGAGCAGCGGGCGCCGGACCTCGTCGAGCTGGACGAGATCCTGGGCCATCACCTCGAGCAGGCGGTGCTGTACCGCCGCGAGCTCGGGCAGGGCGACGCGGCGCTGGCGGAGCGAGCGGGCAGGCACCTCGGTCGCGCGGGAGTGCGCGCGATCTGGCGATCCGACCTCGCGGGTGCGACCGTGCTGCTCGAGCGAGCGCTCGACCTCCTCCGTCCGCTCGGGTCCCACGCCAACCTCGAGCTCATGCTCGCGACGGCGTACCTTCGGAGGTCCCATCCGGCCAGCGCGGCCGTGGTCGCGGATGCCGCCGCCGAGCGCGCGGCGTCGTTCGGCGACCGCCGGGGCGAGGCAGTGCTACGCGCGTACGCGGCGTATGCACGTGCTCTCGTCGTCGTGGAACCGGATTTCGATCGCGTCGAGGAGCTGGCGCGCGCCGCGCTGCCTTTCCTCGAGGAAGCGAATGACGCCGATGCGCTCCTGCACGTCTGGCTCGTCATCGCGGATGTCGAAAACTTCCGCGGAAGGACCGGCCTCAGGACCGAGGCGGTCGAGCGGGCGCTTCGGTACGCGCGGAGGAGCGGGGGCCTCCCCACCCATCTGTTCGGCCTTGGGGCCGTGCTCGCAGCAGGCCCGCGACCCGCAGACGAGGCTCTCGAGGTGATTGACGACCTGGCCCCGGCGCCGGCTCCGGAGGTGCAGATGCAGCGCGCACGGCTGCTCGCCATGCTCGACCGAGGTGACGAGGCGTCGGCGCTGGCGACGGCGAATGCCGATCGGCTCCGGGAGCTGACCGGCGAGGCGGGTGCGGGTGAGCTCGCGCTGGCGGAGATTGCGGAGCTGCGAGGCGACGACGAGACGGCGGAGCGTTTGCTCCGTCGCCGCTGTGCCGAATTCGAGAAGCGGCAACAATGGCCGTACCTCTCGACGTATGCGCCTCTTCTCGGTCATGTGCTCTGCCGGCTCGGGCGCTACGACGAGGCCGAGCCACTCGCGGATCGGGGGCGGGAGCTCGGAACCGAAGAGGACGTCGCCACGCAGCAGATCTGGCGCCAGGTGAAGGCACTCGTGCTCGCGCGACGGAGCGAGCACGAAGAGGCGGTGCGGCTCGCGCGCGAGGCGGTCGAGATCGCGGAGCGCACGGACCTCCCGAACGCACAGGGCCGAGCATGGCGCGATTTGGGAGAAGTTCTCGAGCTCGCCGGCCGAACCGGCGACGCCATCGCGGCGCTCGAGCAGGCGCTCGAGCGCTACGAGCGCAAGAAGAACCTCGCTATGACCAACCGCACGCGCGGGCGCCTCGCGTTACTCCTCCAGCTCGAGAAGTAAGGCGCCGCGATCGACCCGGTCGCCCTGGGCGACGTGGAGGGCGCGGACGACGGCTTCGTACGGAGACGTGAGCGGCGTCTCCATCTTCATCGCTTCGAGGACGAGGAGCGGTTGGCGCGGGCGCACGCTGTCCCCTTCGGCCACGAGAACCTGGATCACGGTTCCGGGCATCGGGGCGGTGATCGTGCTTTGCTCGAGGCCTGGGCCGTGGTCGTGGGCCGCATCGGTGCTCGGGAGCGGCTGTGGCGGGGGAGAAGGGAGGCTGAGCCGCCAGGTCCCTCGCCAGGGACGGGGCGGGAGGCGCTCCGGGGGAGGCGAGAGCGGTGGGTACTCGGTCAGGAACGCGGTCGTCGCCTCCCCCGCCCGCACGACCGGGTGCCGGACGAGCCAGCGGAGGAACGGGAGATTGGTCACGAGCCCTTCGACCTCCGTGTCCGCGAGCGCGCCCTCGAGCCGGTCGAGAGCCTGCTCGCGCGTGAAGCCGTAGGCGATCAGCTTTGCGATCATCGGGTCGTAGCCGATTCCGATCTCATCGCCCTCCTCGACGCCGGCGTCGACGCGGACGTCATCGGGGAGCCGCAGGCGCTCGATCTTGCCGCTCTGGGGGAAGAACGTCTGCGGATCCTCGGCGTAGAGTCGCACCTCGACCGCATGGCCGCGGGGCTCCTGGTGCTTGAGCGCGAGCTGTCCTCCGGCCGCGATCCGGAGCTGCTGCTGGACGAGATCGACGCCGGTCACGAGCTCCGTGACCGGATGCTCGACCTGGATGCGGCCGTTCAGCTCGAGGAAGAAGAACTCGCCGTTTGCGAGCATCAGCTCGACCGTGCCGGCGCTGCGGTAGCCGATCGCGCGCGCGAAGGCGACCGCCGCCTCTTCCATCCTCCTGCGTAGCTCGGCGCCGACGGCCGGGGATGGAGACTCTTCGAGCACCTTCTGGTGGCGGCGCTGGATCGAGCACTCCCGCTCGCCGAGGGCGGCGACCTCGCCGTGCTCGTCGGCGAGCAGCTGGATCTCGACGTGCCTCGGACGCTCGACGTAGCGCTCGCAGAAGACCCGGTCGTCGCCGAATGCGGCCTTGGCCTCTCGGCGAGCCGCCTCGAGCGCCTCGTCGAGCTCGCCGGGCGCGCGCACGACGCGCATCCCGCGCCCTCCTCCTCCCGCGGCCGCCTTGACGATCAGCGGGAATCCGAGCTCCTGCGGCTCGCCCGTGGGAACGACGGGAACCCCGGCCTCGGCGGCGATCCGCTTCGACTCGAGCTTGTCGCCGCCCTTGCGAAGAGCCTCGGGAGTCGGCCCGACGAAGATGAGCCCGGCCGCCTCCACCGCCTCCGCGAAGTCGGGGTTCTCCGCGAGGAAGCCGTAGCCGGGGTGGATCGCCTCGGCGCCGGTCTGCTTGGCCGCGCGAATCTGCTCCTCCGAGAACAGGTAGCTGAGGACCTCCACGGTCTCGTCGGCCGAGCGGGCGTGGAGGGAACCCTTGTCGTTAGGGGCGACGACCGCGACGGTGGCGATCCCCAGCTCGCGGCAGGCGCGGAAGATGCGCAGCGCGATCTCGCCGCGGTTGGCGACGAGGAGCTTCTCGATCACGGAGGGGCGCCGGCCGGGACCTTCTGCCTGCCTGCGCGCGCCGCCTTGAGCGCGAAGCGGAGCATCGCCCGCGGGATCCGCTGTGCTCGCTGGAGCGTCTGCTCGAGTGCCGAGACGAAGTACTCGATGTCGGCCTCCGAGACGGTCAGAGCGGGGATCGCCTTGAGGACGTTCATCTTGTGTCCCGCGGTCTGGATCAGGATCGCGTGGTCCGCAAAGAGCGGGACGGCGACGAGCTGGCCGAAGATGCCGGGCTGCGTCCGCTCGAGCATCCGCCAGGTTCTGCTCCCTCCGGGCGGCTCCTGAAACTCGATCGCCCACATCAACCCGAGCCCGCGCACGCCGCGGACGACGTCGTAGCGCTCGACGAGCGGGCGAGTCCGCTCGAGCAGGAGCTCGCCGAGGCGCGCCGAGCGCTCGACGAGGCCCTGCTCGTCCAGTTCGTGCAGGGTGGCGAGACCGGCCGCCATCCCCAGGTCGTTGGGCGCGAACGTCGAGCCGTGGCTGACCGCGTGCTCGAGCGAGTCGAAGACCTGGTCGTAGACCCAGGCGCTCATGACGCAGGCGCCCACGGGGACGTAGCCGCCCGAGAGCGATTTGGACACGGTCACGATGTCGGGCTCGAGCTCCCAGTGCTCGAGCGCGAACATGCGCCCGGTGCGCCCGAGACCGGTCTGGATCTCGTCCACGCAGAACAGCGTCCCGTAGCGCCGGCAGAGCTCCTGGGCCCCCTGAAGATAGCCTGCGTCCGGGAGGTTGACGCCCTTCCCCTGGACCGGCTCGACCAGGAAGAGGGCGACGTCCTCCTGGCGCAGCTCCTGCTCGAGGGCGTCGAGATCGTTGAACGGAACCTTGCCGAAGCCGGGAAGGAGAGGGCCGAAGCGGTCGGTGAACTCCGAGGTCGCGGTTGCCGAGAGCGAGCCGAGCGTGAGCCCGTGGAAGGCGTGCTCCGCGGTCAGGACGCGGCTGCGTCCCGCCGCGGCGCGGCCGAGCTTGATCGTGGCCTCGATTGCCTCGGTGCCCGAGCTAGTGAACAGGACGCGCTCGCTGCGGCCGGGGAGGCGGCGCAGGAGCTCCTGTGCAAGCAGTCCGGGCAGCAGGCTCACCCCGAGCTGCACCGACCCGGGTGTGTCGAGCTCCATCGCGTCGGAGAGCACTTTGCGGACGCGCGGGTTGTTCCGCCCGACGTTGAACATCCCGAAGCCGCCGTACATGTCGAGGAAGCGGCGCCCGTCCGCGGCGAACAGGTACTGGCCCTCGGCGCGGCTCCACGTCTGGTCGAAGCCGATCGTGCGCAGCATCCGGATGAACTGTGGGTTGATCGTGCGTGCGTAGAGGTCGTAGTCCTCGCCGGCGTGGGCGGCCAGCAGCTCGCGCAGATCGAGCTCGGGCATGGCGAGAGCGTAACCTCGCGACGACGATGAAGGTCTATGTCACCGGCGCCTCGGGCTTCATCGGAGCCCACGTCGCGCGTGAGCTCCGCGAGCGCGGCGCCGAGGTTCGTGAGGACTTCGTCGATCTTCTCGACTCGGCAGGACTCGAGCGTGCGATCGCCGGCTGCGACGCCGTCTTCCACGTCGCGGCTCTGTACAGCTTCGAGGATCCGGCCGAGCTGCTCGAGCGCGTCAACGTCGAGGGGACGCGGCGGGTCCTGGAGGCGTGTGCGCGGAAGGGCGTCCGCCGGATCGTCCACACGAGCTCGTCGGGGACGTGTGGGCCCGTGCCGGGACGTCCCGCGACGGAGGAGGATCGACCGCCCGCGTGGGAGCTGGATGTCCCCTACAAGCGGACGAAGCTCGCCGCCGAGCGGGTCGCGCTGGCGGCGGCGCGCGACGGGCTCGACGTCGTGGTCGTCAATCCGACGACGCCCGTGGGCGAAGGCGACTGGCGCCCGACGCCGACCGGACGGATGGTCGCCGGCGTCGCGACGGGCCGCTTCCGGGCATATCTGGACATCGGCCTGAACGTCGTCGACGTGCGCGACGTCGCTCGCGGCCATGTGCTCGCACTCGAGCAGGGGAAAGCAGGCGAGCGGTACATCCTCGGAGCGGTCGATCTGCCCCTGCGCGAGCTCTTCGGGGCGATTGCGGACCTCGCCGGACGGTCGCGGCCGCGAATTCGCGTGCCGTACGGGGTCGCGTGGTCGGCCGCGCGGATGGGACTCCTGAACCGAAACGAGGTGCTGCTCGCGCGCCTGCCCGCGTACTTCTCGTCGGAGAAGGCGGAGCGAGAGCTCGGGTACCGGCCCGGTCCGATCGAGCCCGCGCTCGCACGGGCCGTCCGGGAGGCGCTCGGCTAGCCCTTCTCTTCGACGAACGTCGCGGCGCGGCGCTCGAGGAACGCGCGCAGGCCCTCCTGCCCCTCCTCGCTCGTCCTGCGCTCGGCCGCGATCCTCGCCGTCTCGAGCCCGGTCGGCCGCTGCGCGACCAGGAGCTTCGCGGCGCGGATCGCGTCAGGGCCACCCTGGAGGATGGCGCCGATTATGTCGTCCACAACCTGCTGCGGCTCCGGCGACACCTCGTGGACGAGCCCAATCCGAAGTGCGGTCTCGGCGTCGAAGCGCTCGCCGGTGAGGAAGTAACGCCGAGCCCCGCCCGGGCCGATCTTCCGGAGCACGAACGGAGAGATCACGGCCGGGATGATCCCCAGCCGCACCTCGGAGAACCCAAACACCGCATCCGGCGCGGCGATCGCGACGTCCGCGCACGCGACGAGGCCGCTCCCGCCACCGAGCGCGTACCCGTGCACCAGCGCCACCACGGGCGCCGGGCAGCTGTCGATCGCCTCGCACATCTCGTACAGCCGCATCGCGTCCTCGACGTTCTCGTCATAGGACAAATCAATCGACGAGCGCTGCCACTCGACATCCGCGCCGGCACAGAAGCTCGGGCCTTCGCCGGAGAGCACGACGACCCGGGCGTCGCCGACGAGCCTGAACGCCTCCGTCAGCTCCGCGATCGCGGCGGCGTCGAACGCGTTGCGCCGCTCGGGCCTCGCGAACGTGACGCGGTAGACGGAGCCGTCCATCTCGGTCCGGAGCGCGCTCATCGCCGCCCAGCATAGAGTTGGAGCGTGGAACGCCGAGCCCTGGCCGCAGCGGCAACTCCGCTCAGAGACGG
>WNFU01007366.1_pt1 | contig 16942 bp, 15 predicted proteins | sample 5400121 | NCBI WGS metagenome assembly WNFU01 (sample SAMN13153360, study PRJNA577476) | soil metagenome | isolation source: 100 cm soil or saprolite under grassland replicate 1 | place: USA:California | collected 2016-06-15
CGTCTTTGAACTGGTAGTCCAGGAGGAGGCCGCCGAGCGGCACGCCAAGCTGGCCAGGCGACGCGGAGCACACAACGCCGAGCGCCCGACGAAGCCCCCTGTACAGTTGAGGACACCCGAAGCCAGGCAAGAGTCAGCTCCCTCCTCGTCAACGCCCACTTCCCCAGGGGTGGTCACCAGGAACAGACGCCAAGCGCTACGCACGGGCGCCACCGTCGCCGGCGCCGCCCTCAGCGGCAAGCTGCTGGAGCTGTTTGGCACCGAACCGCTGGCGATGACCCGCGCGCTGCGAACCGCGACGGTGGATGCCGAGGAGCTGGACTACCACGAGGCGACCGCCGCGGGCTACATGATCGACTACGAGGCGTCGGGGCCGCTGCTGCTGTTCGCCCCGGTCCTGGAACGCTTCCATGCGGTGCGCCAACTGGTCCAGGACGGCCAGCCGATCGCCTACCAGCGCCGGCTGTGTCGCGTGGGTGCGGAGCTTGCCACGCTGGTCGGGATCTTCGCCTATGAGGATCAAGCCCGGTCGCGTGCCTGGTTCCACACCGCACAACGGGCCGCCCGGGAAGCCGAGGACGACATCTTGGAAGCGTGGGCGGTGGTGAAGGAGAGCCTCATCCCGACCTACGGCGGTGACCCCAAGGAGGCCCTTGCGCTGTTGGGCAGGGCCGCCGGTCTGGTCGGCCGCAGCGGCAGCGTCGTGACCGCGATGGTCGCCGCCAGCCAGGCCAGGGCGCACGCGATCCTTAAAGACGAGACCGCCGCGCTAAAGGCGGTCGAGCGGGCGGAGCGGGCACTGGACCACGCAACTGCCGACGACCGCCGGCTGTTCGCCTTCTCGGACGCCCAACTGGCGTTCTACCGGACCACCTGCCATGTCCGGCTCGAACGGCCGGACGCGCACCAGGCTGCCTCGGTGGCGCTTGACCTGTATGGTGCGTCACCGCACTACATGGACCCGACGCTGGTCCGCTTCGACCTTGCCACCTGGTACCTGCAGCGCCGGGAGGTCGACGGAGCCTGCCAGCTCGGCACCCAGGCGCTGGAGATCCCCGCCGAGCATCGGACCGGGCCGGTCGTGCAGCGGGGCCACGACCTGCTGGCAAGGCTGGAGCCCTACCAGGCCAACCCCGCGGCCCGCGACCTGGCCGAGCAGCTGGCATGCCTCTGAGCTTCGGACTCTGGTACGACTTTCGAAACCCCGCACCCTGGCGGCGACCGTGGCAACGCCTCTACCAGGAAACCGTCGAGCAAGTCACGTGGGCTGACTCGCTCGGCTTCGACTCGGTGTGGCTGTCTGAGCATCACTTCACTGACGACGGCTACCTCCCGGCGCTGTTGCCCATGCTGGCGGCGCTGGCGATGCGCACCTCCCACATGCGGCTTGGAACCGCCGTGCTGCTTGCCCCGTTGCATCACCCGCTGCGGCTTGCCGAGGACGCCGCCGTCGTGGACGTGCTGTCGGGCGGCCGGCTTGAGCTTGGGGTGGCTCCCGGGTACCGCGCCGAAGAGTTCGCACTGCTGGGCGTCTGCCGGGCCGAGCGTGGCCGCCGCACCGACGAGACCATTGAGATCCTGAAGGCCGCGTGGCGCGCCGAGCCGTTCTCCTACCGTGGGAACTGCTTCCGGTTGGAGGATGTGGTCGTCACTCCCCCACCGCTGCAGCGCCCTCATCCGCCCATCTGGGTCGGCGGCAGCAGCCAAGCATCAGCCAAGCGGGCCGCCCACCACGGCTGCCACTTCCTCCCCGACGCCGACGCGCCAGCCGAGCTGTACCAGCTCTACCGCACCCAACTCGCCAGAAACGGGCACGACCCGGCCCGCTTCCGCGTCGCGACCCCCCGGGCCATCTACGTGTGTGAGGACCCCGAGCGCGGCTGGCGGGAGGTCCAAGAGCACTACCTGTACCAGGCCAACCGGTACCGCCAGTGGTCTGCCGCGGGGAACGCGGAGCACCCGAACCGGCCGCTCAAGCATGCAGGCGAGCTGTCGCGAGGAAACTACCTGGTCGGCACGCCCGACATGGTGGCCTTGGAGATCAGCCGGCTCCGGCGGGCGTTGCCGTTTGACCGGCTGATCTTCTGGGCGCGACCACCCGGCCTGTCGGTCGCCAGCAGCTCACGATCGCTCGAGCTGTTTGCCCAGCAGGTCCTCCCCCGCTTCACGAGCTGAGCACGCGTTACTCTCGAGGGGCGACTCGCTGTGTTGCGATCCAGGCCTCCAGCTCGTCAGCGTCGAAGCGGACGAACTTGCCGACCTTGGTATACGGTACGCGCCGCTCGTGGCAGAGCCGGCGGATGAAGCGAAGGCTGACGTTGAGCCGCGCAGCCACCTCTTCCGGCTTGAGCATCGGCCTTCCCTGCGCGCTCTTTGATCTGTTCTGGTGCTGCTGGCTCATGTAGCCTACGGTGCCACGCCGTAACGCTAACTGCAACGGCTCAGGGGGCCGGTTGGTTCTTCTCCCGCAGCAGCTTGAACCCATGGACGAGGTAGGCCTTCTGCTCCTCGGTCAGCTCCGGATCAGCCATGATCGCCTCAACAACGCCGCGCCTGCCCTCCTCGTCACCTGGCGGCAGCCGACCCGCTGCGTTGTAGAGCTCAGCTCGTGCCACGCCGATGGCCGCCGCCAGCTTGTCCAGGATGAAGTTCGGCGGCGGTCCGATCAATCCGCGCTCGATTCGAGACAGGTTGGTGGCGCTCATCCCGCTGGCCGCCTCCATGTCCCGAAGTGAGCGGCCAGCCTGGGTTCGCCAGTACTTGAGCACCTGGCCGAAGGTCGCTGCCTCGCGTTGCTCCATGACGAGCAGCAGCATATCGCCCCTTCGTCGCCAGTCTCACCGAGTAACGCTTTACGGCACACTGTTGCGTAGCGCGTTACAGACTGCTACCTTCCGGTCAGCCATCCACAACCAGCCATCGCAAGCGACAAGGGGTGATGCCGACCTCCGACCGCAAGAAGCGGCCCCGGCGCAGCGTGACCTGCGCCGGGAGCCAAGCACCTGAAAGGACCCTCCCAGATGCGCGACCAGCGTACCAACTCCGGCGTGCCCGGCCGGCCCACCAGCAAGCGCTGCGCAGCCTGCCGGGCCATCAAGCCCGTCGACGAGTTCTACGCCGACCGGCGAGGCCGCCTCACCGGCAGGTGCAGAGACTGCCACCGGCAACAGACCCGCGCGAACAACCGCCGCCGCCACGCCGCCCTGCGGCTCCTCATCACCGCCCACATGGACGAGTACCGCGCCCTCCTCGCCGCCCAGCGCACCAGACGCGACGGCGACAGCAGCATCACGGGGGGTGAGTCGGATGTGGCATGACTCCTGGCCGCCTCTTCCTCCCGGTGGACATCGGCCACCCGACGCGCCGCCGTTCACCAGCCCCGGCGACCAGCTCCTCGCTCTCGGGCTCGGCGCGGCCGGCGCCGTCGGCGCGCTGGTGTGGGCCAGCGGCCAGGCCGCCGGCCTCGCCTTCGAGCACACCTGGCTGGAGCTGTCCCCCGCCGACGTCGCCCACGTCCTCTGGAACCTGCCACAGCACTGGAGCGACCCCGCCCTGGCCTGGCCCGCCGACGTCCGCGAGCCGCTGCCCGGCCCAGCCGGCATGTACGCCGCCTTCGCCGGCCTGGTCGGCGGCCTCTCCGGCGGGACCGCCGCGGTGCTGCGGCACCTGCCCGGCCGGGCCGCCGGCCACCGCCCCGGCCACCCACGGTCGGCCAAGCATGCCGGCGCGGTCTGGGCCGGCAACCGCGAGCTGCGACTGATCACCGTTCACCAGCTCGAGCCCGGCCGGGTCATCCTCGGCCGCACCCCCGGCCTGCTCGGGCGGCTGCTGGCGGCCGAGGACTGCCACTCCGTCCTTGTCTTCGGGCCCACCGGCAGCTGGAAGACCTCGGGCCTAGTCGTGCCCGGGGTACTGGAATGGTCCGGGCCGCTACTCGCCACCTCGGTCAAGCCGGACCTGCTGCGCGCCACCATCGCCCACCGGGCACGGCTGGGGCAGGTGGTGGTGATCGACCCCCTCGGCGCCTCCGGCATGCCCGCCGCGAAGTGGAGCCCGCTGGCCTCCTGCACGACGTGGGCGGGCGCCCAGCAGACCGCCGTGCAGCTCGCCAACGCGATCGAGCAGACCCCCACCGAAGAGCAGCGCCCCGAGCACCGCTTCTGGAAGACCATGGGCACCAAGTTCCTCGCCCCCATCCTCTACGCGGCCGCCACCAAGGGCCTCGGCATGGCCGACGTGCTGCACTGGCTGGACTCTCGCGAGGACCAGGAGATCAAGGACATCCTGGAGGCCGCGGGGGTGCCGGCGGCCCTGGATGCCTGGGAGTCCAGCCAGTACCGGACCGACCGGGCCGTCGATTCCCTGTATGCGACCGCCGAGGAGGTCTTGCACGTCTACGGGAACGAGCGCGTCAGCGCGTCAACCGACGGCCATGACCTGGACCTCGACTCGTTCCTCGACGGGGACAACACGATCTACCTGTACGCCCCCGCCCACCAGCAACGCCTGCTCAGGCCCCTGTTCGAGACGATCACCCAGCAGGTGGTCGCCGCCGCCCAAGAGAAGGCCGCCCTCAGCCCTGACGGGATGCTGTCGCCGCGGCTGGGGCTGTTCCTGGACGAGGCGGGCAACTGCGCCGCCCTGTCGGACCTGGATGTGCTGGCCACCACCGCCAGGGGCCAGGGCATCCAGCTGGTCACCGTCTGGCATGACAAGAGCCAGCTTGAGGCCCGCTACGGCACCAAATCTTCGACCATCCTCAACAACCACCGCGCCAAGCTGTTTCTCAGTGGCCTGGCGGATCTCTCCGCGTTGGAGCTTGGCGCGAGGCTGATCGGCGACCAGGCGCTGACCGACCGCAACCGGTCGATGGGCTCCGACGGCCGCCACTCCCTCAACGAGTCGACCAGCTATCGGCCGCTGCTGCCGGTGGAGGACCTGCGGCGGCTGCGGCCGGGGGAGGGGGTGCTGCTGTACGGGCACCTACGGCCGACCCCGATCCGGCTGCGGCCGTTCTACCAGCCGCGCGAGCAGGCCCGCCGTCAGCGCGCCGAGGATCGAGCGGCTCGGCGGGTGGCGCGGGCGCAGCGGCGCCTTGGCCGCAAGACCGAGCGGGCCTTCACCCGGATGCAGCGCCGGCGGCTGCGTGAGCAGGGCCAGGCCGCGGCGGCGCGAGTGGTGTGGCCGGAGCGGGAAGGGGGCCGGCGATGACCCTCGACGTGCATCCTGCGGGCATCCCCGGCGACCGGCCCGATCCCGAGCGGCCGACCGACCCGCGGCCGGCGTGGGAGCGCATCGCCTACACCTGGCTGGCGTGTGAGGTCGACGCCGACCAGCCGGTCGACCCGACCACCCTCGCCCGTGAGGTGAGTGTGGCGCCCGGGCTGGCCCGTGACCTGCTGCGGCTGCTTCGCGTCCAGCGGGACCGCGACCCGGGCCTTTCGGAGCTGCGGGCGCGGCTGGTGCGCGATCGGATCACCGACGCCTACCTGCGGCGGGAGCTGGCAGGTGGCGGGCGGCTTGACCCCACGGAGCTGGCGGCTGAGGTCGGCACCACCGCCACGATCACCCGGCAGTGGCTAGGGTCGCTGCGCGCCCAACACACCAGCCAGCAGGGCCTTGATGTGCTGACCGAGCCGGCAAGCCACGGCCGCCCCACCCCCGAGCAGCTCGCGGGGTTGCAGGCGCACTTCGCCGCCGGCGGCCACCAGCACGCCGCCGTCAGAGGTCGGCCTGCCGACTCCGAGCGGCTGGCCGCCACGGTGGAACGCCATTACTGGACCCGGGAGGCCCGCGCCGGCGAGCGGCTCCGCCCCAGCCAGCTCGCGCGGGAGGTCGGCGGCGACCAGCGGCAGATCAGCGAGCAGCTCGCCAAGCTGCGCGCCGGCCCGTCGACCGCCGGCGAGCGGATCGCGCAGCTCTGGCACCAGCAGCAGCAGAATCCCGGCGCGCGGCCGCTCAGCTCCAGCCAGCTCGCCTGGCGGCTGGGCGTGTCCGACAGCTACGTGCGGCACCTCACGTGGCAGCTCCGCACCCGTGAGGGGCAGGCGCCGCTGGGGGAACGGCTGGCCGCCACCTACCAGCAGCTCGCCAGCCCACCACCACCACCGGTCGAGCGGGCCGACGGGGAGCGGGACTGGCGCCTGGACGCCGCCTGCGCCGAGGTCGACCCGGAGCTGTTCTTCCCCGAGACGGGACAGGTCCCCCAGGCCGCGGCGGCCAAGCAAGTGTGCGCCGGCTGCACGGTCCGCGGCCCGTGTCTGCAGGCGGCGTTGCACGGCCCGCAGGCCCGCGACGACCACACCGGCATCTTCGCCGGCACCACCGCCCGCCAGCGCGTGGCCCTGCGCGGCCGCGCCTCCTACGCGGAGGGCACCCGGTTCGTCCACGACCGGGCGGCGGCGGAGGAGGCGCTGGCGTTGGCGAACGAGCAGAGCATCGACCGGGCCGCCCGCGAGCTGGGCGTCTCCAAGCAGGCGCTGCGGCGTGCCTTCGACCACCACGGCCTGCCGCAGCCCCAGGTTTTCCAAGGCGGCCCGCGACGAACTCGGTTCTACCACGACCGTGACGCCGCCGAGCAGGCGTGGCGGCGCGCGGCCGAGGTCGGGATCAACCAGACCCGCAAGGAGCTGGGCGTCTCCGACCGGGCGCTGCGGACCGCCTGGCAGCGCCACGGCCTGGGCCTGCCACCCCGCCCCACCACCCGGCAGCCGGCCGCGCGCCGGCTGGACGCGGCGTTCCTGGCGCTCAACCGCAAGCTGCTCCCGGTCCGGGCACGCTCGGACCAGGAGCTGGCCGCTCGGGTTCGCCGCGCGGAGGAGTACGCCACCTTGGGCGCGGAGGTGGTGGTGGAGATGGGCAGCGAGACCTACGGCAAGCGGCCGGCCACTCGGGCGTGGGCGATCACCCGCCGCGCCCAGCGCGCCCACCGCCGCCAGGTCGACCGCCAGCACCGCGGCGAACGCCGCCAGACCGACCGCGCCAGCCGCGCCGACCGTGCCAGCCACCCGCCATCCCATAACCGGGAGGTGGTGGCCGATGCCCGCTGAGCGGCTGAAGCTGGCCAGCGACGACGGCTGACCTGCTGCCCGCCACAACCCGCAGGCCCGGCCTGGTACCGGGGCCAGCTGCGGGTCGGACGAACACAGCTGGTGGCTGACCAGGCTCGTCCAGGACTGCCGTGCTGGTCATCTAGCCCCTGCCGGGTCGAGGTGGAGTCGCCCGTTGGAGCGCTCCTCCAAGGCCTGCCGGAGCGCCTGGCGAGTGGCGAACCCAAGGACGAACGACGCCTCGGTGGCGAACTTGCCTTCGATGTCGGTCGTTGACTGCAGCCGGGAGGTCACGCAGCCACCAGGGAACCGGTCATACCAGGTGGCCATGAACCTGCCGGGCAGGCGCTCGGTCCGCTCATAGTGCCGAACGCCCGTCTGCCTGGACGGCAGCTCGGTCGCCCCGGCCGGGTCGCAGGCCGCGGTCAGCCGCACGACCACCGCCCGTACGTCGGCCCGGTCGTGGTTGAGGGTGAATGATGACCAGCCGTTCCTGGCGTTGGCGCCGGCCACCGTCCAGCCCGGCAACAATTCCACGCAGGGCACCAGCGAGGCCGATGGCACCGACTGGGCTTGCAGCCACAACGGTTCCAGATCGGTGCTGCAATCCAGGTTGACGATCTCCAGCCGCGTCGTGTTCGGGTCATCGTTGAACAGCACCACCCGGACGCTTGGGACGAGCAGCGCTGCCACCGGCACCATCAGCAGCAGCAGGCCGATCCGCCGCGCGCTCCACCGCTGGATCGCGATCGGGCGCGGCCGTGCGGGCAGCAGCCGCACGAACTCCGCGTGCAGGTCGCGGCCCTGCTCGCGAAGCATCCGCCGCAGCTGGGAGGGCAGCGCCAGCCCACGGGCGGCCGCGAACCCCTCGCTGATCTCCTCCACGCTGAACTGCCGCAGCGCCCGCTGGTAGACCCGCTCGGGGCTGGACCGCAACGCCAGGCACAGCATCATGTTGGCCAGGTCCACCGCCTGCCGCCAGGGGCTGGGACGGACCTGCACGAACGCCACGTCGATCAGCAGCAGCCGGCCGTCACGGACTAGCAGGTTGGCCGGCTTGACGTCGCGGTGGGCCAGCCCGGCCTCCCACAGCTTTCGGATGATCCCAAGGCCGTCGTCGATGACCTGGTCGTCGACCTCGGCCTCGCCGAGCTCAGTGGCGCCATCGAAGAACTCAGTGACCAGCAGATACTCGCGCTCGGGGGTGAGCTCCACCACCCCGTAAGGCCGCGGGGTGGGCAGCCCGACCAGGTACAGCTTCTGCAGCGCATAGTCCTCCTGCTGCACCAGCCGCCGCACCGTATTGAAGGGCTTCTCGTCCTCCAGCCGGCCGTACAGCAACTCCCGGCCGAGCTTGTACCAGCGGTCGGCGCGCAGGTGGCTTTTCGCGTAGAGCTTGGCGAACAGCCAAGTGTCAGGGTCGCCCTTGACCCTGATCCGCAGCGGGGTGGACCCGGCCGACCCGGCCAGCCCGAACGGCTGTACGTCGTCGACCACCAAGCCGAGCTGGTCCTGCAGGGCCCGGCGGATCGCCTGCCCACGGGCTCCACCGACATCCAGGTGCGCGCTGCGCCCCTGCCGGTAGGTCACCGGGAAGACCTGGCTGGGGGCAAACCAGCGAAACCCGAGCAGCGGAATCGCCACCCCGATCGCCACCCCCACCAGGATGTCGGTGGGCGCCTCCACCCCCAGGTACAGGTGAGCGACAGCCACGAGCGCCACCAGCGCGGTCGCCACCCACTTGCCGGTCTGGCGCCACCGGCCCTCCGGCACCAGCGTGTACAAGATCCCCACCAGGACCACCACCAGCGCGGCCATCTGTTCGGAGGGCAGCGCCCAGGCATACCAGTCGATCCGGAGCTCCACCCCGAACGGCCGTGGGCGACGCAGCAGCGGCGCCAGCAGGATCTGGATCATCACAGCCTGCACAATCCAGGCGAGCAGCACGACCAGCAGATGCCGCAGGCGTCGGCGGATCAGGAGGACCAGCAGCAGCCCCCACAGCAGCCCGGTGATGGCCAGATACGAGCCGAGCGCCGCCAGCCCCTCCATGGCCGGCAGCAGACCGGGCGCGCGCAACCCAGCCAGCCACCCGACCACCGCGTCGTCGACCACCGTGACCGCCACGGCAGGGCCACCCAGATCACCAGCGAAGACCACCAGGGACAGCACCACCAGCACCACCGCGGCGGTCAGCCATCCCACCCCGGTGGTCTGCAGGTGATGCGGCAGGGGTGGTGGCTGCCCGGAGGGACGCCGGCGGCGAGGCGAGCGCCGGATCCCGGGAGGGCCGAGCTGAACCCCCGGCTCAGCTGCCCTGGCTGGCTGGTTTGCGGACACGTCCATGACGCCTCCCAACCCCAGGCGACCAGACGCAACAGCGGTAGTGCATCCGGCAGACGCGTCGCAGGTTCGCGACCCGCGCCGCTGCTCGGCGACCGCTGCCCTGCGAGGACGCCTTACCCGTTCGCCAAGCCGATCCCGCATCCAACGGGCAGATGCGACGACCGACCGCTCAGCTTAGGCACCACCCATGACCGATCGCTAGTCCACAATCAGCCAGCTCATCCAGCGCCAGCCCGAGCATGCCCGCTGACCCAGTGGGCGCCAGCGGCGTTGCGGCCGGAAGACCCCCCGGCTCCGTTGCGCTTGTGGTAGTCCGCGTGGCAGCCCGCCAGTCGTCACCCGACAACACATTTGGTGACCGGCTGGACTCGGACTGAATTTGAGCTGCACAGACAGCACTCACCATCACCGCCGTGGACGCTGAGCACCAGGCCACGGATCTGGCGGTCAGGCAGGGGTGCTGGCCGATGCCGCACATTGCGGTCCCGTTCCGCTCGGACATGGCTGCGGTGGTCGACGCCTCTGGTGCCGGCTGTCCAGCGTGGCCGCTGCCGCAGTGTCCGCATGCCCTACTTCGGTCGCGGGTGTCCGCCGCGCCCGGGGCATGCGGGCTCCCGGTGTCCGGCAGGCCACCTCCGGTGTCCGCGCGTCCGGACAGCCGGTCTCCATCGGCTGCGTGTCGACCTGGCCTACGTGACCAGCGCAGACGAGCAAGCGCAACCTGCGCGGCGCTGCTGTGGTGCCGGAACGGCGGCTGCGGGTCCGCCGCATTCCTGCCGCAGGCGGCCGCGGCAGCCGTGGACACCGCGGCCCGCCGGCGGTGTCCGGGTGGTTGCCGGCTGGACGCTGCGGCAGTGTCCGCTGTCCGCTGCTGTTTCCGGAACCGCGGCCGGTCCCGGACGGTTGCCCGGTGTCCGGACGGTCGGGTGTCCACCACGGACACCGCCACACGCCTGCGGGTGTCGGCGGCTACAGGAACCGGTCGCCTGGCCGGCGGCCGCTGGACGGCTGCCGCCACCGCCGGTAGGCGCGGGCGAGCTGACGCTGCAGCCGGTCGTCGAGCTGGGCGCGCACGTAGGTCATGGCCGGCCGCTCCAAGGCCAGCGCCTCCTCGGCGGTCAGCCCACCCAGCCGCAGGCCCGGCAGGTCGCCGCGCTGCCAGCCGGCCACCACCGCGCCGGCGGCCGCCTGCGGGTCGATCCCGACCTTGCTCCAGGTGTCCGCCGGCCAGGCGCGCAGCTCCACGGTGAGGTCGGCGAGGAACACCAGCTCCCGGGGTGTCCGGTCCGGGTGGCCGGTCACCAGCGCATACAGCACGGTGCCGTCCGGCTGGGGGACACAGGGATCCAGCAGCGAGGCCGGCGCTACCACCAGCACACCGGCCGCTTGGTCGTCGTCCGCAGGGTCCAGGCGCAGGCCCAGGTAGCAGTCCCGCACCCGGCCGGGCTCCAGGATCTCGCCGAAGGCGTTGGCGCCGAGCTGCACCACTGGCCCCGCTCCCGCTGCTGGTGGATGGGTGGGGCACCAGGCTACCCAGCTGCCCACCGGGTGATCGAGCTGCTGGGTGCCCGGTGGTCAGAGCCGGGCCGTTACGCGGGTGCCTGGAGGCTACTCCCCGTCGTGCCACCTTGATGGGAGAGCGCCATGAGCTACGCCCGCCAGCTGCTGGACAGCGACCCGCGCGACTTCAACCTCGACGCCAAGGTCCTGGCCGCCACCATCGACGCGTTGTCGGACTGCGCGCAGGCCTGCACCGCCTGCGCCGACGACTGCCTCAGCGAGCCGCAGGTGGCCGAACTGGTCAAGTGCATCCGGCTGTGCCTGGACTGCTCCGACATCTGCACCGCCTCGCTGCGGGTCGTCAGCCGCCAGACCGACTACGACGCCAACCTCACCCGGCCGCAGCTGCAGGCGTGCGTGGCGGCCTGCAACAGCTGTGGGGACGAGTGCCAGCGGCACGCCGGGATGCACGCGCACTGCCGGGTGTGCGCCGAGGCCTGCCGGCGCTGCCAGCAGGCCTGCACCCAGCTGCTGACCGCGATGACCTAACCCCACCCGCTGGGCTGGCAGCCCAGCCGCTTTCTCTCGGATCGGGCCGAGGCCGAGCGCGCCTTCGCGCTGGCCGAGCGGCTGGGCAGCGTCAACGCCGCCGCCGCCGAGCTGGGCACCACCTGGCCGTCGCTGCACAAGGCCTTCACCCGCCACGGGCTGGGCATGCCCACCCGCAATCCCGAAGCCGTCCGCCACCGCGCGCTTGAGGCGGCCCGCCAGCGCAGCGGGAAGCCGGCCACCCCGGGCCTGGACCCGGGGTTTGTGGCGCTCAACCACAGCGAGCTCCCCGTCCGGGCTCGGTCGGGTGGGGAGCTGGCCGAGCGGGTGCGGCGCGCCGAGGACTACGCGGCCCTCGGCGCCCGGGTGGTGGTGGAGCTGCACAGCGAAAGCCACGCCGCCAAGCCCAGCACCCGCGCCTGGGCGATCACCCGCCGCGCCGAGCGCGCCCACCGGCTGGCCGGCGAGCGCACCACCCGCGCCGACCGCCGCCACGCCGACCGCACCAGCCGCACCGACCGACCCCACCGACCCCACCGACCCGATGAGCGGGGGATGATTGCCGATGCCCGCTGACCCCTCCCACCCCGACCAGCTCGCCGGCGCGGCGCGGTTCCGCGCCGGCCCGGTCGCCTACCTCGACAGCCTGCCCGTCCACGAGCTGGCCCACCGGCTCGGCGAGCTGCCCAGCAACCACCAGCAGCCGCTGCAACTCGGCGTGCTCATGATCGCGCTGAACGAGCGGCTGCCCGACGCCTTCAAGCTGCTGTCGCCCGCCGGCTACCCCGTCCCGGGCGAGGGGCGGCGCCGCTCGCTGCGGGAGGTGGTCGCCGACCGCCGCGCCGCCCGCACCGCCCACCGCGCCGGCCCGCCACCCTCAGGGTTGGCCGAGTGGCTCGCCGACCGCCATCGGCAGGCGGACCTGCACGCCGACCGGGCCCGGGCGGGCGCGGTGGCCGAGCGGCGGGTGGCCGAGGCGCTGCGCACCCAGACCACCAACCAAGACCCGGCCGCCGGCCACCAGGAGCACGGGGACCCGCCAGCCGACCGGGAGCGCGACCGGCAGGACCAGGAACGCGACCACGAGTCCGAGGACGACTTCAGCGACAGTTGGCGTGCCTACCGGGAGCGCGCCGACCACATCCGGCAGACCTACGGGTGGACGCTGCCGCAGCCGCCGCCGCGTGCCACCAACTGGCCGCCGCTGGGCCATAACGACGACCGGGAGCACGATGTGCCACCGGACCGGTCGCGGCTGGCACGGTGAGGAGCGCGACAACCACCGTGAGGACCGCTGACCTCGGCTGCTCCGCTCCCCAGGCAAGCCCCGGCACCGGACCGGGGCTTGCTGTTGTCCGTGTGTCCACATCCTGCGGAACCCGGGTGGTACTTGCGGCTACGGGCAGGCCACCGGCGCTCACCTACTGGTTCGGCTCGGCGGTCATCTTGTTGATCTGCTGCTGCGCCTCTTCCTCCAGGCGCGCCATGCGCAGCAGGGCCGCCCGCATCAGCTCCTCTTCGGTACAGTCCCCCAGCCGCCTGTACTTGCCGGGCTCGATCTCCATGAGGGTGTCGAGGGTCACGGGCTGCTGTGCTGAGGCACAGAGTCCACCACAGCAGTGCTGGAGCACCAGCGTGCTAGATCGCTGGATCCTGTTGACCAGCTCGGAGGGAGCGGTGAAGGTCTCCCGGAAGCTGGTCGCTGAGCTTCTCGTTGGCGACGACCTCCAGGTGGTGTCGCATGTGCCAGATGAGGACCAGCGGCCCGAGAGCTTCCGGCGAGTCGAGAAGATCGAATACATCGAGGCCCCCACCGACCCTTTCCTGGCCAACCGCCTGTACCACGTCGGCAGCGGGCTGCCCCTCGAGCAGGCGCGGTGATCGTCTGGTGGCGCGCCGCTCATCTACTCGCCCGGCGACGTGACCGTCTGGGCCGCCGTACCCGATGAGCGGCGAGAGCGGGACGGGGAACGTGGCTGGTGGGAACACCTTGGACGACCATCCCCTGTTCCCCGTCTCCCGGGTGCCCACCGAAGAGGAAGTCGAGTTCGCCGGGCTCGGCGACACAAGGACCGGGTAGCGGCAGCACCAATGTGGGAGACAGAGGGCCACTTGCCACCACGGAGTACCGAAGCGAGGTCACGGCCGCTGGTCGCCCTCCCGCCACTTGGCCCGCCGGAAGCCGGCCAGCATCTCGATGGCCACGACCCGGGGCGCCCCCTTGTGCTTGCCCGCCGACCGAGCCTGCCGTCACCTCGGCGACACCAGCACCACGACACGACCTGGGGGCACGGTAGCGGTGCCCCCAGGTCGTGGTAGGAGCGGTTGGAGCTAGGCGGTCGTGCAGGTGAAGTCCGAGCTCGGCACCGACCCGTCGGACGTCGCCGGGTCGATGGTGCAGTTCACGGTCAGCACCAGCGTCTCCCAGCGGCCGAACTCCCCGGTGCCGGCATTCTGGTCCTGGAACAGCCGGATCGTGGCCGAGGTGAACGAGACGTCGGTGATGTCCTCGCGCCAGTTCGAGTTGGGGCAGCCGGGCGCGCCCGGAACCGGCGTCACCGGCTCGTCCGTCGTGGTCGTGATGGTGACGTTGCCGTTCTTGATGTCGCCGGCGGGCACCGGGGTTGCCCCCACCACCGTGACCGGCGCGGGGTTCTGACCGGGTGCCTGGTTGCCACCCTGGTTGGTGCACGTGGAGGTGGTGTTCCCGGTCGCCGTCAGCACCTGCAGGGTGTCGAAGTTCCCGAGGCCCGCGTAGCTCACCCTGGCGGTCAGCGTGAGGCCATTGTCGGTGAGCGCTATGGGGTTGCGGCCTTTGAGGTGCGGGTTTTGCGCCAGCGCCGGCTGGGCGATGAGGGCGAAGGCCGCAAAGACCAACGCCGCCACGGCGATCCTTCTCTTCATCTGCAACATTCCCCCCGGAAATGAGCTGCGAACCCGGTGGTCGGTGAAGCCAGCCACGGTCATGCCGACGGTGGGCGGCGGTGACCGTGCATGCGGCAAAGCAGTGCGTGACGACCGAGCGTGGTGTGGAGGTGAGCAAGCGCGCAGAGTGGGCGGTTGCATGTGCCCCCCTTGCGACCGCGGATGACTTTGGTGTCGGCCGGTCGCTAGACGCGCGCGATTCTCTCGCCCGCCATGGCATCAGGTCAACAGTTATGCGTAGAAAAGTCAGTAAACCGCTGCTGAGTAATGGGTCACTCTATGGTGAAGCATGGGGTGTATACCTCGCAATCAGGGCGGCTGGTGTCGCGATCTGCTTGTTGGAACCTTGAATGAGGATGTATGTGCCGTATGAAGCTATTTGCCAGGCCTGAGTATTTGCGAGGTCTGACATTTTCGAGTTGAGATTTACTGGAGCGCACTTCAGGGTTAAAGCGGCGGTGGTTCGGCTGCGGCGGTAAGGCCGGCCTGGGTACCCGGCGAGGTGCTCCTCCCCGCCCGGGCCCGGTCGGAGGCGGAGCTGGCGGCGCGGGTGCGCCGCGCCGAGGAGTACGCGGTCTTGGGCGCCGAGGTGGTGGTGGAGATGGGCAGCGAGACCTACGGCAAGCGGCCGGCCGCCGGGTGTGGGCGATCACCCGCCGCGCCCAACGCGCGAGTCACCGCGCCAGCGACCGCCATGGCCGAGGGGAGCGCCGCCAGGCCGACCGTGCCAGCCGTACTGAGCGCACCAGCCGAGCAGGCGCGCGGGTCCAGGGGTGGGAGGTGACCGCCGACGCCCGCTGACCCGCTGCCCAGAACCGCACGCCCGGCGCTGGCGGCGGTGGGGTAGGACGCGCCTTGGGCGCGTGCTGCTTGGCTGGCAAGCCCCGCGGCCCTGCCGGCCCGGCCTGGGTCCACGGTGGTCGGGCGGTTGGACCTACGCTCGTCCCCATGCTGGTCGCTCCGCGTGCCGGCGGGGTAGCCCTCAGCGGCTGGGCGGCGGCATCTCACCAGCACCAAGCGCTACCCATATCCCACACCTGGGTGGCCTCGGCCCAGCGGCGGGCTGCTCGGCAGCGTCGCGTCTGTGTCGCTTGGGGGGCTGGGCTGAGAAGGCGGCAGTATGCAGGGAGGCCCCTCGGGTGGAGGGGCCTCCCTGGCAGGTTTGGGGCGCGTGCGCCCGCCGCTCAGGGATCGGTGAAGGTGATCGTGCAGACCAGCGAGGACTGGTTGGTCAGCACGCGGTCGGAGGTGAGGGTGTTGGCGTTGGTCACCGACCCGACGCTTGTGCCGTTGCTGTCCACGCAGCTGATGGCGGTGGCGCGGGTGGCGTCGCCCCCACCGGGAAGCGCAGCCAGCGACTGGAAGTCGACCGAGACCTGCGACTGCGGCGTGTTGCCGAAGTCGCGGCTGTCGGCCTGGCCGCCGGATGGCACCGTCACCGAGTGGCCGAACCCGCTGGCCCCATCGTGGCCGGTGCAGTCGGCCCCGCCGCTGGTGGGGAAGGTCTGGACCCATCCGGGCTGGTCGGAGATGGTCTCGCAGACCGTGTAGGTGCCGGGTGCCACCGAGAAGCCGTAGGTGCCGAGGTCGTCGGTGGTGGTGTGCTGGTGGACCGGGTTGCCGCGGGTGTCGGTGCCGAACAGGTGGATCTCCCAGCCCGATAGCCCGGCCTCACCGGCGTCGCTGGTCCCGTTGGCGTTGGCGTCCTTGAACTTCCGGCCGCTGACGGTGGCGTTGCGGAAGTTGCCGAAGTCGTTGCCGGAGTCGGCCTCCCCCGAGGTCAGGGTGATGGCGTAGCCGAACCCACCAGCCTCCGCGTGGCCCGAGCAGTCGGCACCCGAGCTGGGGAAGGACTGGGTGAAGCCGGCGGGGACGGTCTCGCACACCGTGTAGCTGCCGGGCGCCACCGAGAAGGTGTAGTCGCCGTTGGCGTCGGTGGTGGCGTGCTGGTGGACCGCGGTACCCGCCCCGTCGGGGCCGAACAGGTGGATCTCCACCCCCGCGATGCCGGGCTCACCGGCGTCGCGGACCCCGTCGGCGTTCAGGTCCTCGAACTTGGTGCCCGACTTGGTGGCGTTACGGAAGTTGCCGAAGTCGTTGCCGGTCTCGCTCTGCCCGGCCAGGGTGAAGGCGCGGCCAACCGCGGCCAGGGTGGTGTCGAGCGACTGCGAGGTGCAGTCCGCAGCGTCCGGCTGGCCGGCGCTGGGCAACGACTCGTTCCAGCCGCTGGTCGGCAGCCCAGACTCGGCCGGCGGCTGCGCCGCCTCGCAGACGATGTAGGTGCCGGCCGCCAGGCCGGGGAACCGGTAGGACCCCGCCACACCGCCGATGGTGGAGGTCGTGGTGGTGGCGACCGGCGTGGCCTCCCCGGCGTCCAGGACCTTGTCGGCGTCGCTGTCGCGGTACACCTTGATCGGCCAACCGTTCAGCCCGGGCTCACCGGCGTCCTGGTCGCCGTCGGCGTTGAGGTCGTGGAACTTCACCCCGCTCTTGTCGCCGCAGACCGGCAGCGAGAAGCGCGCATAGTCGAATAGCGTCGCGGTCAGCGACGCCGAGGACCGGGTGTTCATGAC
>WNFU01004875.1_pt1 | contig 16931 bp, 20 predicted proteins | sample 5400121 | NCBI WGS metagenome assembly WNFU01 (sample SAMN13153360, study PRJNA577476) | soil metagenome | isolation source: 100 cm soil or saprolite under grassland replicate 1 | place: USA:California | collected 2016-06-15
CGATCGTCGAGGAGCACGTCGTCCAGTTCGGCAAGACCGAGGCGAAGTACGTCCTGCTCGTCGAGAAGGACGCCGTCTGGAAGCGCTTCAACGAGGACAAGTTCTGGCAGCGCGAGAAGTGCATCATCGTGACCGGCCAAGGTCAGCCGCCGCGCGGCGTGCGCCGTCTCGTGCAGCGGCTCCACTCCGAGCTGAAGCTGCCGGTCTACGTCCTCGTCGACAACGATCCGTGGGGCTTCTACATCTACTCGGTCCTGAAGCAGGGCTCGATCAACCTCGCCTACGAGTCGATGCGCATGGCGGTGCCGGCGGCGCGGTTCATCGGCCTCTCGTCGTTCGACAAGGTGACGTTCAAGCTGCCCTCGAACGTCGCCATCAAGATGAACGACCAGGACGTCGCGCGCGCGAAGCAGATGCTCGCCTACAAGTGGTTCCAGGCGAAGCAGTGGCAGCAGGAGATCCAGGAGATGGTGAGCAGCGGGCAGAAGTTCGAGCTCGAGGCGCTGAGCCGCCGCGGGATCAGCTTCATCACCGAGGAGTACCTGCCGAGGAAGCTGAAGGAGAAGGACTGGCTCGAGTAGCGGCGCCGCGGTGACTGGCGGCGCGGCGTGCGTTGCGGCGGGCGCCTGGCTCGGGCGCGAGTGGGCGCCGGCGCCACGCGTGGCGCTCGGTCTTGGCGTGCCGGCGTGGTACTTCATCGCCGCGGCCGGAGACGTTCCGGCGCTCGTACGTGTTCGGCGCGACGAGCGCGTCCTTCCCATTCTGACCGTCCGAGAAAACTTTGACGCAGCACGCACCCGCGGCGACACTTCGCCGCAACTAGGAGGAGCCGCATGGCCGCCAAGAAGGGCAATCGCTCGAAGCGCAAGGTGTCGAACCGGTCGAAGACGAAGCGCGCCACCGCCGTCCGTAAGCGCAAGCTGTCGGTGAAGCGGCAGCGCCGCGCCAAGCGCGGCCCCCGGTAGTTCCAGTTGCACGCCGGGCCGGCGGGCCGCACGATGAGCACGTGCCCGTCGCGCCCGGTAGCTCCGCTCCACCCGCGCAGGTCCTCGCCCTTCGGGGCGACGCGCGGGATCCGGCGCTCGCCGAGCTGGGCGAGCCCCTGGATCTCCCCGGCCTCGCCACCGCCGGTCCGGCGATCCTCTTCTTCTACAAGGGCGACTGTGGCGCGAGCGACGCCGCCGCGCACGTCCTGCCGCGCCTCGCGCGCGTGCCCGGGCTCGCGCTCGCCGCGATCTCGCAGGATCCCCCCTTCGACACCGCCGTCTTCTCGGGCGCCCACCAGCTCGACGCCGGCGGAGTGCGCGTGCTCGTCGATCCCGAGCCGTGGCGCGTCTCCGACGCGTATGGCGTGCTCGCGACGCCGACGTTCGTGCTCCTCGACCGCGGAGGGCGGGTGGAGGCGGTCCTCGAGGGGTGGAGCCGTGACGACGTGAACGCGCTCGCTGTCCGCGCGGCGGCGCTCGCCGGCGCGCCTCCGCCGGTCGTCTCGACGCCGGCGGACGGGCCGGCGTTCCGCCCCGGCTGAAGTGCGAGGAACGCGCCCTAGGTGAGGGCGCCCGGACGCATCACGCCCCGCGTCGCGGCCACGCGCGCCACACGAGCAGCCGCACGGCGCGCGCCGCTTCGTCGAGCAACCCTCGCCGCTCGGCGAGGTGCGTGGCCACGGAGTCGACCAGCGACGACGCGAGGACGAGGCGCGTCTCGACGTTCCGCTCGGCGAGCCCGCGCTGCTTCTCCTCCGCTGCGATCGGAAGGTTCGCGAGGACGAGGTCGGCGAGCTGGGCGCGGTCCGGGACGGAGAGGAGCCTGCGGACCTCGCGCAGGGTGAGCTCCGGGAAGACGTCGGGCCCGTCCTCCGCGAGCCGCTCACGGAGCCGGCGATCCCGCGGCGGCGTCGCCGGGGGCGCGATGGCGGTCGCGTCGTCGAGCACGCGAACGCGGGCGGAGAGGTGCTCGGCCCGCGAATGCAGGTCGGAGAGCTCGACGCGAGCGAGCCCGTGCACGTCGCACCGCACCGCGGCTCCACCGAGGAGCTCCCGCACCGTCGCGAGCGTCGCGACGCGGTGGACTGCGTCCCCGTCTCGCGCCGGGACGCGCCGCAGCGCCACCGCGAGGAGCCCGTCGGCCGAGACCGCCGCCCGCGCCGCCGAGACCGCCTCCGGCGTGTGCAGCGCGAGCGGCAGCGTCCCCGCAGGAAAGAGGACGCTCCCGTTCAGCCCGAGGACCGGGACCTCGTCGGGGACCGCTGCCGGATCGATGAGCGGCATCGCGAGCCGAGCGTACCGCGGCTCGGAGTCCGCGCGCCTCGCCCGCAGCGTCCGGGTCGCCCCCTCACCCCGGCCCTCTCCCCCGCTTCGCGGGGGCGAGGGAGGTTCCGGGGAGTACCAGACCCCTGTAGACGAGACCCCGCGGAGCGCTAGACCACTCGCCGCTGCTCCGGCTCGCCCTCGCGCAGCCCGCCGAGGAACGGCCGGCAGCGCGCGAGGAACCCCTCGAGCAGCGCCGCCTGCTCTGCAGGGAGCCGGCGGGCGAAGAGCGCGGGGAGCGTCTCGCGCGCCGAGGCGATGCTCTCCTCGTAACCGTCGGGCGTGAGCGAACCCTCGACGAGCCGCCAGCGCAGATAGAGGAGCCACGTCTGCACGACGTCGGTCATGCAGTACGCCGCGATCCGGTCGAGGGCGCCCGCCGAGTAGAGCGACTGGACGTCCTCGCCCGCGACGTCCTCCTTCCCCGGAAGCCCGACGAGCTTCGCGTACAGATCGAGCGGCGCCGCCACCGCCGCGCCGTCTCCGGTGAGGAGGTCCTTCACGTCGAGGTGCTCGGCGATGCCCCCGCCGCGCCTGCCCGGATACCACGTCGGGATCGGGACGCCGTGCTTGAGCGAGCGCAGCTCGAGGACCGGCAGGTCGAACCCCTTGCCGTGGAACGTCACGAGCGACGCTCCGGCGAGCCGGTCCCACGCTCTCGCGAGAAACCCCGGCTCGTCGCCGCGCCGGTCGGTCCAGGAGGCGGCGTCGAGGAGGTGGACGACACCGCCCTCCTCGGCCGCCTCGAGCGTGCACGCGGCGACGGGGCGGTGATACGGCAGCGGCAGGAAGTCGCTGCGGCCTCCGGTGCGCGCGCGCCGCTCCGCGAGGACGCGTCGCAACTGCTCGGGATAAGGGCGGGTAGGCTCGCCGTCGACCGCCGAGACGAGGTCCTCGTCGGCCACGGTCTCAAGATCGAGTGTGACGAAACGCCGCACGGGAATAAGTCTCGCACCGGGGTCTGACACCGTCCGTCCGTGGGGAGCACGGCGCAGTACCCACTTCGGTTTGCCCCGAGAGGTCACGCCGCGGCGCGTTGGGCGGGAGGTAGGGTGTCGCCACAGGAGGAGACGCCATGAAGCTTCAGGAGAGATTCGGTGCGCTCGAGGCGGAGGCAAAGGGACGGATTCGCCGCGCGCTCACCACCAGCAACGCGAAGCTGCTGGAGATCGATGGGGCGCTCGCGAAGGTCGCGAAGGACGACTGGACGGTGCCCGGGATGAAGCGCCATCTCGATCAGCTGAAGGCGCGAGCGGACACCCTGCGCGCGACCGCTATGAAGCGCGTGCAGGCGATGCCGGGCGACGCGGTCTCGAAGCTCGCGACCGGCTCGCGCACGCCCCTGCAGAACCTCGCGCGCAGCCTCGCCCAGATGGCGAAGAAGTTCGAGCCGCCCGCGCCGAAGTCGGTGAAGCCGGTCGATGGGAAGACCGAGGCGAAGGTCGCGAAGGCGAGCTGAGCGCGGTTCGCCCCTCGACTTCGCGCCGCCAGCGGCGGCACACTCGGGGGGCGGTCCGTCGAGCTCGGGGTGGGTTGCGGCGCGCGTCGCGTGAGGCGCGCGCCGCTCCCGCTCACCACGGGAACGCCGCAGCTACGGCGCGCGGCGAGAGACGTCGCGCGGCGGCCGTGGATCCCGGTCGAGACGGGCTTCGCCTCGGAGAAGCCTTGCTCGGGTTCACGAACCCTCGCCGGGTGCCGTGGCTCAGACGCGGTGACCCGGAGGATCTCGCCCGTGACCGCTGCCGCGCCCAGCCCCGCTCAGCTCGAGTCCGCCATCGCGGCGCGCTACGCACCCCTCGCCGCCGCGTGCGGCTCGCTCTCGTGCGGCGCGGCCCTCGACCGGGCGGCCCCGGCGCCAGGCGAGACCGTCGTCGATCTCGGCTGCGGTCGCGGCCAGGACGTGGTCCGCGCCGCCGCGCTCGTGGGCCCGCTCGGTCTCGCCATCGGCATCGACCTCTCCGAGGAGATGCTCGCCGCGGCCGCGCGCCTCGGGGAGCGCGCGGCGAACGTCCGCTTCGTCCGCTCCGCGCTCGCGCCGCTCGAGCTGCCGGACGGCTCGACCGACGTCGTCGTCTCGAACTGCGCCATCAACCACGCGCCCCACAAGGAGGCGGTTTACCGCGAGATCCACCGCGTGCTCCGCCCCGGCGGCCGGTTCGTCGTCTCGGACGTCGTCGCCGAGCGCGAGCTGCCCGAGGCGGTTCGGAACGATCCCGCCGCGTGGGCCGCCTGCTACGGGGGCGCCATCCCGGAGGCCGACTACCTCGCTGCCGCGCGCCGCGCGGGCTTCGACGATGCGACCGTGCTGGAGCGAACCGAGCCGTATGACAAGGGCGGCGTGAGGGTCCTCTCCCTCACGCTCCACGGAACCAAGCGACCAGGGCCAGCTCAGGGCGTGACGGCCCCACGCCGGGAGAGAACGACATGAAGATGCTGACGAAGCCGAGGAAGTCCTGCTGCGCGGAGTCCGCGGCCCAGTGCTGCGCGAAGTCGTCGCGGCTCGTGACCGGCTGCCACGACTGAAGCACCACCGAACCACTCGCGGGCCCGGCGGCAGCGGCAGCGCCCGTCGGGCCCGTCCTTCATCCGAGGACCGACATGAGCGAACACGTGAAGGAGATCACGCAGCAGGACTACGAGCGCGAGGTGCTCGCCGCGTCGGAGCCGGTCGTGCTCGATTTCTACTCGACCGAGTGCCCGCCCTGCGAGGCGCTCGCCCCGAAGTTCGAGTCGGTCGCCGAGGCCTTCGCGGGGAGGGCGCGCTTCCTCAAGATCTTCCGGCAGGGGAACCGCGAGCTCGCGGCGCGGCTCGGCGTCACCGGCAGCCCGACCCTCGTCTTCTTCGGTGCGGGGCGCGAGCTGGGGGAGCGGATGACGGGCGAGGAGATCAAGAAGACCGCGCTCAAGGCCCAGGTCGAGGCGCTGCTCCGCTGAACCGGCCGCCATCGCCGCGACTCTCACCTTCCGGAGGCTGAATGAAGACCCCGTACGACCTCATCGTGATCGGTGCCGGCCCCGCCGGGCTCGCCGCCGCCATCTACGCGGCGCGCGCGCGGCTCCGGACGATCGTCGTGGACGAGAGCGTCCCCGGCGGCCAGGTGAAGACGACTCACAAGGTGTCGAACTACCCGGGGTTCCCCGAGGACGTGTCCGGCAAGGACCTCGCCGCCGCGTTCGCCGCGCAGGCGCAGCGCTTCGGCGCGCGGCTCGCGAAGGCGGTCGAGATCACCTCACACGACCTCCGCGGGCCGGAGAAGCGGCTCGTCCTCGACGAGGACGAGGAGGTCGTCGCCCCCGCCGTCGTCGTCGCGACCGGCGCGAAGCCGCGCGAGCTCGGGGTGGCGGGCGAGTCGCGCTTCCGCGGGCGCGGCATCTCGTACTGCGCGACCTGCGACGGCGCCTACTTCGACGGGAAGGACATCCACGTCGTCGGTGGCGGCAACTCCGCCGTCGAGGAGTCGCTCTTCCTCACCCGGTTCGCGCGCACGGTCACGATCGTCCACCAGTTCGACGAGTTCCAGGCGGAGCCGGCGTCGGTGCAGGAGGCCCTCGCGAACCCGAAGATCCGCACGCTCCTATCGCACGAGCCGCGGGGCTTCCACGGCGAGCAGGCGCTCGAGCGGTTCGAGGTCGAAGACCTGAAATCGAAGGAGCGGAAGGTGCTCGCGACCGACGGCGTCTTCGTGTTCGTCGGCATGAAGCCCCGGACCGAGCTCCTCGAGGGGGTCGTGCCGCTCGCGCAGGGCGGCTACGTCGAGACGTCGGAGGCGATGGAGACGCCCGTGCCGGGCCTCTTCGTGGCCGGCGACATCCGGGCGAAGCGGTTCCGGCAGATCACGACGGCGGTCGCCGACGGCACCATCGCGGCGCTCGCTGCGCAGCGGTACGTGAAGGAGCACCGGCGATGAGGGTCGGCGGACTCTTCCGCCGCCACGCGCGAACCGCGGGCGGCATCGCCGCGGGGGCGATCGGCGGCGCGCTCTACGCGCACTTCATCGGGTGCCAGACCGGCACCTGCATGCTCACCTCGAACGTGTGGACCGCCGCGCTCTTCTTCGGCTTCATGGGCGGAGTGGTCGCGCTCCCCGGACCGGAACGGGCTCCCCAGCCGCCGCCGCGCGCGCAGCCGTGAGGGCGCGGAGCGCGCGGCGCGCCGGCCGCTCGAGGCCGCGCGCGATGGCGAGCGCGATCGCGATCGCCGCCGCCGCGTAGCACACGACGAACGCACGCGAGGCCGGGCCCTCCGCGCCGGCGAGCCTTCGCCCCCACATCCAGAGCGGCTCCTGCAAGGCGTAGAGCGCGAAGCTCGCGTCGCCGAGGGCACGCGCCGGGGCGGAGCCGAGCGCGCGCGCGAAAAGGCCGTCCCCTTGCGCGAGCGCGAGGACCGCGACCGCGAAGAGCGGGACGAGGAGCCCGTTGTGCAGGAGGACGTACGGCGCGGCGCCGGAGGCGAGGACGCCGGCCGCGGCGAGGAGCGCGAGCGGCGCGGCGAGGGCGGCGCCGCGCCGGAGGACGAGGCCGCGCGCGTGGAGGAGCCCGAGCGCGACGCCGGCGAGGAACTCGCCTCCCCGCGCGAGCGGGTGGAACTTGAGCGCGAGGAGCCACGGCGGCTCGTTCCACCCGAGGTCCGCGACGGCGCCGTCCGGCTCGAGGGCGAGCCACGCGAGCGGGAAGGCGAGCGAGAGCGCCCAGGCCGCGGCGAGCGCGCCGGCGAGCCCGCGGCGCGAGAGGCGGCCGAGGCGCGCCGCCGCGAACGGGAACGCCACGTAGAAGGCGAGCACGACGGACGTGGACCACCCCGGCGCGTTCCAGAGCCGCGCGAGCGGCGGCACCCAGGCCTGCACGAGCAGGAGCGCGGCCGCGCCGGCTGCCGCCGCCTTCGCCGTGGCGAGCGGGCCGCCCCCGGCCCAGCGCTCGAGCGCGAACGGCGCGGCCAAGGCGAAGGCGAGCAGGTAGGCCGGGTAGAGCCGCGCGAGGCGGGCCGTCCAGAAGGCGCGGCGCGCTGCGGCGTCCATCGGGGCCGGGTGGCCCCGGGCGAGCAGGAACCCCGAGAGGACGTAGAACAGCCCGACCCAGACGTGGCCGCCCGTGCGGATCCGCTCCACCCACGCGGGGGCGTTGGCGAGGAGCGGCCCTCCTTGGTGAAAGAGCAGGATTCCGAGGGCCGCCGCGAACCGGAGCCCAGTCAGCGCTGCGAGGCGGTCCGTCCGGCGCGCGTCCACGATCCCAAAGGTGCGGGCGGGTCCCGGACCGGCAACCCGCCCCGCGCGCGCGCGTCGAGCACGCGCCCGGCGGCGTGGCCGGAGGGCGACCTCGTTCGCGGGCCGCGCTCGTTCACGCGAGCGGCGAGCCGCCTGTGACGCCGACGACCTCGCCCGAGACGTAGCTCGCGTCGTCGGACGCGAGGAACACGTAGATCGGCGCGACCTCCGCCGGCTGGCCGGCGCGCTCGAGCGGCGCGCTCTCGCCGTGCTGCTTCACCTTCTCCTCCCCGAACGACTGCGGGATGAGCGGCGTCCAAATCGGCCCGGGCGCGACCCCGTTCACGCGGATGCCCCGCGCCGTGAGCTCCTTCGCGAGCCCCTGGGTGAACGTCCGGATCGCCCCCTTCGTCACTGCGTAGTCGAAGCGTTCGAGCTGTCGCCCCTGGAAGGCGGCGTTGTTCACGAGCACGTCGAGGCGCCCGAACCGTTCGATCGCCGCGCGGACGACCCGCGCGCACTGCGCCTCGTCGGCGAGGTCCCGGGCGACGAGGTGCCCCGTGCGGATCCTCGCTCCGGTCCTTCGCCATGGCTCGCCCCCGCGGAGAAGGTAGGTCGAGGAGCCGCGCCGGGTCAGTGCTCCGCGCCGAGCCCGTAGTGGCGCGCGCCGAGGCCGAGCAGCTCCCTCACCGGCCGGCAGTCCGGGCCCGAGATCCCCTTACCCTGCGCGTCCGCGAGCGCGGCGCAGCCACCGCCGCAGACCGGCGCCGCCGCGCAGTCGTGGCACTCCGGGATGGTGAGCGTCGAGCGGTTCCGCCACGGAGCCATCGCGGCCTCGTCGCGGACGATCTCCGGGTGGAAGCGGCCGAGCCGGTACCTCGGGTTCCCGACCGTGGCCGTACAGCCGTACAGGCTGCCGTCGGGCGCGAAGGCCCACTCCTTCTTCGCCGCCGGGCACGCGTCGAGGTTCGCGACCGGGAACTCGCCATGCTCGGCGAGGTGACGGGCACCGTGAAGGCGCGGGCGGTGGAACCGCCGGAGCAGCGGGTGCTCCTGCGCGAGCCGCACGAACTCCGTCCAGAGCTCGACGCGGTCGAACAGCGCTCCGCGCGCCTGGCGGCTCGCGCAACCGAAGAGCTCGTAGTTGCGCCCGACCTGCGTCTTGAAGCGCGCCTCCGGGAGGTCGAGCCAGCCCCGCTCGGCGGCGAGCCGCGCGAGGGCGGGGAGGGCGGGGAGGTTCTCCCGGTCGGTGACGACGCGCAGGTTCACCGGCACCGCCGCCGCGACGAGCGCGTCGACGCCGCGCACGATCCGGTCGAACGTGCCGCGCCCGGTCCCGTGCGGGCGGCGCGCGTCGTGAACGGCGGCGGGCCCGTCGATCGTGACCTGCACCTCCTTCACGTTCGCCGCGGCGAGGGTGGGCACGAACGCCTCGAGGTCGTAGCCATTCGTGACGGTCGCGACGCGGAGCCCACGCGCCCGCGCGCCGTCGAGGTAGCGGCGCAGGCGGTCGTGATGCGCGGGCGAGTCCACGAGCGGCTCGCCGCCGAACAGCGTGAGGTACGGACGCGGCGACTCGCCCCCGTGGAACCGATCCACGTAGACGAAGAAGGCGTCGATGACCTCGGGCGTGACGAGCCCACGCGACTCGAGGTCGAAGACCTCCTGGTAGCAGTAGGTGCAGCGGAGGTTGCAGCCGAAGGTAGGGACGACGATGAGCTGCGTCGGCGTGCGCGCGGTCTCGTCCGCGAAGTCCGCCCAGGCGGCCGACGCGAGGACGTCGTCGTCCGCCTCCGAGTCCACGACGAAGCGCGCCTCGCGGAGCGTCGCCTCGTCGAGCGCCGGCGGCAACGCGCCGCCGCGCCCGAGCGCCTCGAGCGCCCGCGCCTCGCGTCCGCCCATGATTGCGGCCTGCCCCGTGAGCGGCTGGACGACGAGGGCATCGGTGCGGCCGGGCACCGGCGCGATGAGGGTGGTACGGCTGAGTCGCATGTCGTGGGTCCGTGTAGGGAGGCGGGAGGTTCGCCCCGCCGTGTGGGAGCCGCGACGGCCCCTCCGGGTTCGGACGTCGCCGCCGCCGCTCCGCCGCGCGTCTGGTATACGTGGGACGGCAGTCGGCCCGGGGGGGCTGCGATGCATCGGCCGCGCTTCATCGATCACAGGGGGAAGCTCATCCTCTACCTGAACCTCGCGCACGTGAGCCCGGGCCAGCACGCGGACGGGCTCCGCGAGGCGGAGAGGACGATCCTCGCGCATCCGGTCAGCTCGCTCTTGCTGCTCATGGACGTGACGGGCGCGGGCGTGAACCACGACACCGACGACCTCGTCGCCGCGTTCGTCGAGCGGACCGCGCGGAAGATCCGGGCGCGTGCCGTGGTCGGCGCGTCGGGTCTGAAGCGCCGCACGTTCGATCGCGAGGCGCGCCCGGCCGAGCATGCGCTCTTCGACGACCTCGAGACGGCGCGCGACTGGCTCGTCGATCGGTAGCTCGCCCGGCCGTCGTTCCACACGGCAGCGCGTTCGCCGCGCTGCCCGCGGCGCGCGCACCAGGCGCGTGATTTCCGGGCCGTGCCCTGTAGCCCCACGCGGGCGACCCCGCGGGACACGGGCGTTTGCGTGCACTCCGTCTGTGGAACGGACCCTGCACCGCTCGGTCGCGGAGGCGCGGATGCAAGGCATGACGGCGGCAGGACGGGAGGGAACGTTCCTCGAGCTGCTCGTGCGTGCGCTGCGCGAGGCGGAGGACGGGGCCGCGATCCTCTCCGACGTCGAGCTGCTCGCGCAGCTCATCGCGCACCCCGGCGCCCACGCGTCGGGCGCGGTGGATCCGGAGGTCTTCTGGCGCATCGAGGCGTTCTTCCGCGCGGTCGGCGCGGCCATCGAGATGCGCACCGGCATCGTGTGCGTGCCGATGCTGCGGATGCGCCGCGAGGGGTTCGGGACGATCGTGCTCGTCGCGGGTCGGCTCGTCGCGGTGAGCCGCTGGTTCGAGGACGCGGCCGCGTTCCGGTTCGAGTCGCTCGACGCGCTCGCAGCTGCGGGGGAGCGGCTCGTCCGCGAGGGCGCGGACGCCATCGCGCACCACCCGGAGGTCGCGCGCGGAGAGACCTAGCGACGGCGCTTCGCCGCGAGCGTCAGGGCGCGAACGCAACGTGCCGGGCGCTACCAGCTCTGCGACGCGCCCGCGCCGTGCCACGTGTGGCAGTCGGTCGTGCAGCTCCCCGGGTTCCCGGGCGTCCACGTGATGGTGAAGGTCTTGCCGCCGACCGTGACGCTCGGGCTCACGTCCACCGTTCCGTTGACGTGCGTCGCCGTGTCCACCGCAGCGGGGTTCCGCCCGAACCCGGCGTGGCACCCCTGGCAGCTGAAGCTCGTGGTCGAGTTATGGCATCGGCTGCACCGGTGAAGGCTGTGTCGCCCGTTCATCGTGTCGGTCGTCGGGTAGAAGCCGTTCCCCTCGTGGCAGACGTCGCAGCGGCTCTGGCCGGAGGTCTCCGTCCACGACGGGCTGTTCCCCGTCTTCGGGTTCCGCGCGAGATTCCCGTGGCAGTACGACGACGTGCAGGTGCCCGCCGAGTACGTTCCTCGGATGGTGTTCCGGCCAGGCCACTCGAGCGTCACCTCGGCAGTGCCATCGATGTGGGCGAACACCGTGCCGGCGGTCGGCAGGGCGCGGTTCGCCCCACCGTGGCAGTCGCTGCAGGCGACGCCCGCCGAGATGACCGGGTCGTTCGTCTGCTTGCCGAAGAGGTGGACCTGATGGGCACCGAACGTAGGCGAGTCCTCGTGGCACGAGCCACACGGCGCGCCTGCGAGCGTCCCGTTCCAGCTCGGGTCTGGCGTCGCCCCGCCCGGGGCCGTCGGCGGCGCGTGGCAGTAGACGCTCGAGCAGGAACGCGCGGTGTAGTCGTACACGGGGTCAAGGCCAGCGACCGTGCCGAACGTCACCTCGGCCGGCGATGTGTCCATATGGCCCGGCGAGCCCGCGTCGGTCGGGACGATGTGGCAGGTGTCGCAGCGAACGCCCGCGTCGAGGTGCGCCGTGTGAGCGCCGACGGCGACCGAGGTCGACACACCGTGCGTGTCGAAAGGAGGCGCGCCGGTCTCGTTGTCCTGACCGCCGTGGCATCCAGTGCAGGCCGCACCGCGCCCTTCCTCGATGTGACGTGCCTTGGCGCAGGCGGCGAGGGCGACGACTGCGACGAGGGCGGAGACGGCGGAAAGGTTTCTCATTTCGGTGGCCTCGGCCATCGAGGATGCCCGGACGAGACCGAGGGAAAGGTGATGAGGATCAAGAACGACCCGGCCGGGCGCCTGCCTGCGGCGCCTGGTCTCGCGACGGTGCGGGGCGGTCACTTCACGAAGCGGACGTACTGCTGGATGTCCTCCGACTCGCACGCAGGCTCGCTGCGTGGGCCCGCGAGCCGGGCGGCGAGGCAGTGCGTCACGACGGCGACGGTCGGGCTCGTACATCGGTCGAGGCCACCCGGGAGCGCGCGGGCGGCCTCGGCGTTGCGCGCGAGCACCTCGTTCGAGACCCGCAGCTCGCTCTTCAGCGCGTACAGCTTCTGCCGGTCGCCCGTCCCGAGATTCAGGAGGCTCTCCTCGGAGGAGATGAGGTCCTTGAGCTCGCTCCGTCGCTCGCCGTGGTAGCAGGCGAGCGCGCTGTGGATGACGCGCATGAAGCTCGGATCTCGCTGGTGCGCGTCGTCGAGCGCATGATGGGTCGCCCTCATCTCGTCGCCCATCCCGGCCGCGAGCTCCGCCCGCTCCTCGGCGGTGAGCGAGGAGGCGCTCCTCGATGCGAGCCGCTCGCGTCGAACTTCCTTCCAGACCCGGTCGCGCTCGAGCTCCGTCGCGTCCGGGCCGGCGCGCCGGCTCACCTCCTCGACGTCCTGCTTCTGCTCGACGTCACGCCGCCGATCGACGCGAAATCGATCGCGGCACTCGGCAAGCGCACGCTGCTGCGGCTCGTTCCTGCGGGCGACCTCCGAGGCGGAGAGGCCCTGGCCCTCGAAGACCTTGCGCCGCCTGTCGATGACCTCGAGCTCCGAGGCGCAGAACGCGCGCTCCTCCTCGGACAGCCCTTCGCCCTTCCCGGGGGGCGCCGCGTACGCCGGCCCGGCGGCGTGGAGGGCGAGGAGGAGGGTGGTGATGAGGACGACCCTTCGCATCGGAAGCTCCCAGGCGAGGAGGAGGCGTTTTACCATGAGACGCCGCGCCGGGCCGACCGCTCGAAGGCGCGGACGGCCCCGACGTTGCGCGGGAGACTTCCAGCCTCGACCCCGCTAGACTGCGGTCGGAGCGGGAAGGAGCGGTGGCGTGACGCAATCGGAACGCCTGGCTCGCCGCGAGCAGCTGCGGGCCGACATCGGCAAGGTGGAGCTGGAGCTCGAACGGATGCGAGCCGAGGAGAGCCGCCTGCTCGAGGGGTGCGAGCACCTCTACGCGGACGGGCGCGGGGCCGCGACGGGCGGTCGCGTGAAGATCTGCTCGATCTGCGGCCGCCTCCTCAAGGCGCGCGACGAGAAGCTCTGGGGCTAGGGACCTCCTCGCGCCTCGCGCCGCCGACGCTTCGTGCCTGCGTCGCGCCGGCCCCTGCTCTAGAATCCCGGTCCTCATGGCCACGCTCTCGCCGTTCCGCGCCCTCCGCCCGCCGGACGCGCTCGCCGCCCGGGTTGCCTCGCCGCCGTACGACGTCGTCTCGACGAAGGAGGCGCGCGCGCTCGCCAGCGGGAACCCGGACAGCTTCCTTCGCGTGTCGCGCCCGGAGATCGATCTCCCCGAGGGGACCGACGAGCACGCCGACGCCGTGTACGCGAAGGGAGAGGAGAACCTCGCCGAGCTCGTGCGCCGCGGCGTCCTCGTCCAGGACCCCGAGCCGCTCCTCTACGTCTACGCGCAGCGGATGGGCGAGCACCGGCAGACGGGTCTCGTCGCCTGCGCCGCGGTGGACGAGTACGACCGCGACGTCATCAAGAAGCACGAGAAGACCCGGGCCGACAAGGAGGACGACCGCGTCCGCCACATCGACACGCTCTCCGCGCACGACGAGCCGGTGTTCCTCACGTACCGCGCCGTCGCGGTGATCGATCGGACCATCGAGGACGTGAAGCGCGCCGCGCCTACGTACGATCTCGTGACGCAAGACGGCGTCGGCCACCAGCTCTGGGTCGTGCCGCCCGAGGCGGGCCGGCAGGTGGAGGCGCTCTTCCGCGAAGTCCCGGCGCTCTACGTCGCCGACGGCCACCACCGCTCCGCCGCCGCCTCGCGCGTCCACGCGCGCCGCAAGGGTCAGCCCGGCGAGCACGGCGCGTTCCTCGCGGTCGTCTTCCCGCACGACCAGATGCAGATCCTCGCCTACAACCGGCTCGTCCGCGATCCCCGCGGGCGCGGCCCGGACGCGCTCCTCGCCGCGCTGCGCGACCTGATGGACGTCGAGCCGGCGCCGGCGCCGCGCCCCGACGCGCCGCTCTCGCTCGGCGTCTTCCTCGGGGGGCGCTGGTGGCGCGCGCGCGTCCGCCCGGGGAGCTACGACGCGAAGGACCCGGTCGCGTCGCTCGACTGCTCGATCGTCCAGGAGAAGCTGCTCGCGCCGATCTTCGGGATCGCCGACCCGCGCACGTCGAAGGACGTGGACTTCGTCGGCGGGATCCGCGGGCCGGAGGAGCTCGAGCGGCGCGTGCGCGAGGAGGGCTGGTCGCTCGCGCTCCACCTCTTCCCGACCCGGATCGAGCAGCTCATCGCGGTCTCGGACGCGGGGAAGCTCATGCCGCCGAAGAGCACATGGTTCGAGCCGAAGCTGCGGAGCGGGCTCTTCGTGCACCCGTTCTAGTACTACTCGGTCACTTGTCTTGACCGCGATCGGGTGGCGTGATCTACGGTTGGGATGAAGCGACGCGAGATCGATCGCCTTGACCGGGAGTTGGGCAGCTACCTCGAGGAGTTGCTCGGGGGCATGGGCCGCAGCGAGCGACGCCGGGCAATGGCCTGGTACGTCACGGGCCTGCTACTGGACGGGGATCGCAAGAGCATCGAGCCGATCGCGGGACGGTTGGTCGACGACCCGCGCGAGATCGAGGCCATGCGCCAGCGGCTGCAGCAGTGCGTATCGGTGAGCGCATGGGCGGAGGAGGACGTCTGGCGCCGGCTCGCGTCGAAGGTCGATCGGGAACTCCCCGAGATTGAGGCGCTCGTCATCGATGACACGGGATTCGCCAAGAAGGGCGAGCACTCTGTCGGTGTCGCTCGGCAGTACTCGGGGACGCTGGGCAGGGTCGACAACTGCCAGGTGGCAGTGAGCCTGCACCTGGCGAGCGAGCGCGCCAGCGCGTGCATTGGCATGAGGCTCTACCTGCCGGAGAGCTGGGCGAGCAACACGAAGCGGCGAGAGAAGGCTGGTGTGCCTGAGGAGGTGCAGTTCGAGCCGAAGTGGAGGATCTCCCTCGCTCAACTCGATGACGCCAAGCGATGGGGCGTTCGGAACCGAGTGGTACTCGCCGATGGCGGTTACGGCGAGATCACTGCGTTCCGTGAAGGACTCACGGAGCGTGGACTCGAGTACGTCGTGGCGATCCCTGGATCGATCGCCGTATGGGCCCCCGACACAGGACCGATCCCGCCGACGGGGACGCGCGCGCCGGGCGCACGCGGACCGCTGCGCAAGAGACACAAGACTGGCTCGGAGAAGCCCCTGCCCGTCCACGACTTGGCCGCCTCGCTCGGTGTCAGCGCGTGCCGGGTCCTGACCTGGCGTGAGGGGAGCAAGGGCCGGCAGCGCTCGCGTTTCGGTACCATCCGCGTGCGCACAGCGCATCGGCACATGAACGGAGCGGCGCCCGGAGACGAGCAGTGGCTCATGTACGAGTGGCCGAAGGGCGAGCCTGAGCCGACGAAGTTCTGGCTCTCGACCGTCGGGGCGGACACCCCGGTGAAGCGCCTCATCCACCTCGCAAAGCTGCGCTGGCGCGTCGAGCGGGACTACCAGGAGCTGAAGCAGGAGGTCGGCCTCGATCACTTCGAGGGGCGAAGCTGGCCCGGCTTTCACCATCACGCCGCGCTCTGTGCGGTCGCACACGCCTTCCTCGCGCTCCGCCGAGCGCTTTTTCCCCCGGAGCCGAACACGGTGGACGCTGCCTGAGGTCCGGCGGCAGCTTCAGCAGGCGCTGCTACAGCGAATCGGCACCTGCCCGCTCTGCCGCCGGCCAATCGATCAGCATTCACCAGCGCGAGGGGCGTCGCGCATGTGACCGAGTAGTACTAGCAGGCTGTTGAAGAAGCCGCCTCGACGGCCCGGCGGTAGCCATCACCAGGTTCTCCCTCGCCCCCGCGCGCCAGCCGGGGGAGAGGAGCGGCGAGCTGCGTGTGGGCCTGTCCTCTGAAGCTCGTGTTGCGGAGGCAGGCGACTCTCTTCGCCCAGCCGAAGATCTCTTCACACAGGACCGACCTGTCGATCCCGCTGCCCCCTCACCCCGACCCTCTCCCCCGCTTCGCGCTCATGATTCGTCACATCTCGGCGGAGTGGGAGCCCGTACGAAGAGCGCGTATGCGCGACCGGGACTGCAAGGTGACCGGGTCGGGCAACGAGGAGTGCGGCGCCGAGCGTCTCCGCGAAGAGGAAGCACCGTGACGAGATCGGCTAGCGGCCACCCGCGGGCTTCCCGTTCGACGTCGCGCCCCAATTTCCCGGGCCGAGGTGCTTGACCTAGTTCACCGTCAGATGAGCTCCGCGGTGAGGGAGCGTGCGGGAATGCCGCTCCTGGTGCGGCAGCTCTCGCCTCGCGTGCGCCGAACGCGGGCGAGGGAGTTCTCGAGGGCCTGCTGGCATTCGCGCTCCCTGACGCGAATCCGTGCGTCTGGGGAGGCCCAGATTTCGCGTGCGATGCTCGCGTCATGACCTCCGCACGCGATCTCTCCGCCCGCCTCGCCGAGCTCCTCCATCGCGAGCGCGGCGCGCTCGCCGAATTTCTGGTGGGTCTCGCCGACTTCGACCGAAAGCGGCTCTGGGTCGAGCTCGGGCACGCCTCGCTCTTCTATTTCTTGCACCGGGAGCTCGGGCTGTCGAGCGGGGCGGCGTTCTACCGGAAGACCGCCGCGGGGCTCATCCAGAGGTTCCCGGAGATCGTCGACCCGCTGCGCGATGGGCGGCTTTGCCTGACGAGCGTCGTCGAGCTCGCGAAGGTCCTCACGCCCGAGAACCGTGACGACGTCCTGCCGCGGTTCTTCCATCTGTCCAAGTCCGGCGCGAAGGCGGTTTCCGCCGCGCTCCGGCCGAACGACGCCGCGCCGCACCGCGCGGTCGTCACCGCCGTGCGCCCCACGGCCGCGCCTGCGCTCGCCGCGCCTGCAGCGCGGCACCCCATCCTGGGATTCCCATTTCATCCGGACGAAACTCCGCGTGCCAACCCGGTCCAGGAGCCGA
>WNFU01013691.1_pt1 | contig 16921 bp, 14 predicted proteins | sample 5400121 | NCBI WGS metagenome assembly WNFU01 (sample SAMN13153360, study PRJNA577476) | soil metagenome | isolation source: 100 cm soil or saprolite under grassland replicate 1 | place: USA:California | collected 2016-06-15
TTCTCGCGAACCCGGACGGCACCGGCTTCCGCGAGTACCGCCTGTGTTCCGGCCAGAAGTACTGCCAGCCCAGCACCCCGCACTGGTCCCCCGACGGCTCCTCGATCGTCCTCGGCACGGACGTCAACGAGGTCCTCCGGTTCGACGTGGCAGCCGGGGATGTTCGCACGGTCCCCATCGACGACACACCAGAGTGTGAAGGGCCGACGGACCCCTTCTGGTCTCCGGACGGGAAACTCATCGCCTTCGAAGGCGGCCAGCGGCGCACGGACAACCTGTGTGCGGTACCGAAGGAAGGAGGGACGCCCGAGGTCGTCGTCCGCGACACGGGACAGCTGGGGCTCGCCGGCTACACGTGGCTTCCTGCGGGCGTGGTGTCCTTCGCCTCCGCGTCGCCGACGGCCGAGGAGGCCCCGCAGGCCGTTCCCCTCGAACCGCTGCCCGAAGGGAAGCTGGTTTTCGTCACCACCAACGGCAGCAACAACGAGGACGAGGCCTTGGACGTATGGGTCCTGCCTGCAGGCGCGGAGACGCGGCAGCTCACTTTCGACGACATCCCGGACAGCAGCCCCGCGCTCTCTCCTGATGGGGGCCGCATCGCGGTCGCCCACGACGGAGCCCACCCCAACACCGAGATCTGGGTCATGAACACCGATGGGACGGACCCGGTCCGGCTCACGGACTACCGAACCGGAGCGGTGCAACCGGCCTGGTCGCCGGACGGGTCGCGGATCGCGTTCGTCACCAGCGGGGGTTATGGAGAGGACGGCGGGATCTACGTGATGAACGCCGACGGGACCGACCAGCATGTGGTGGCGGAGGGAAACGCGTTCGACCCGGCATGGACGCACGACGGCTCGGGGATCACGTTCGCCCTCAACACCCCCGAGGGGCATGAGCACCTGCGGACCGTCGACCTGGCGACTGGCCATGTCACGCCGGTCCTCGACCTTCCGGGCTCCCAGCAGCACCCGCGGTGGTCGCCGGACGGGTCGACGCTCGCGTTCACGTGGTGGACTCCCTCGGGCAGCGGGATCTACCTGGCCGACGCGGACGGAACCCACGTCCGCAGGCTCGCCGTGGCCAACTACGTCGGGGGCTACACGGGGGACGCGATCTCCTGGTCCCCGGACGGGACGTGGATCGCGTTCGGCGGCATCGAGCCGCAGGTCGGCCCCCAGGTCTACGTCGTCCGCGCCGACGGCACCGGACTACGGCGGGTCACCGACTTCCCGGGGTTCTTGCCGGGCACCGCCATCTACGCGAGCACCGGCGACCCGTCCTGGGGACCATAGTCCCGAATCGCTCAGCCGCCTCAGCAGGTGTCGAGGGTGTCTTGGGGGTCGGCTCGGCAGGCGTCGGGGCCGGGGCCGCCCACCAGGAGGTCGTTGCCGTCCACCCGGTCTCGGCCCTTGAGCGTGTCGGCGCCACCGCCGCCGATGAGGCGGTCAGCGCCCGGGCCGCCCACGATCGTGTCCGCGCCCGGCCCGCCGATCAGGATGTCGTCGCCGGCGCCACCGATGAGGCGGTCGTTCCCGCCCAGGCCGCAGACGGAGTCGTCCCCGGTGGTCCCCTTCAGGACGTCGGCGCCGTGCGTTCCGGTCACCGAGCACACACCCGTCAGGGACGCATCGTCCGTGTCGTTCGCGGCCTCCGGATCGGTGGCGCCCGACGAGACGGAGGCAGCTACGGAGGTGCGTCGCCGGCCGAGGACCGTCGCATCCACGGTGACCGTCGCGGTGTCCGAAGCGGCCATCGTCCCCAGGGCGCAGTAGACGGCCTGCGGCAGCGCGTAGCACTGGCCCCGGGAGGCCTTCGCTGAGTCGACGACCAGCGAATCCGGCAGGACCGCCACCACGAACACGCCGGGCGCGGCGTCGGGTCCGCCCGCAGCAACAGAGAGGGTGAGCTCGGCCGCGGTGCCCAGCGTGGCCGAACTGGACGCCCAGACGGCCTCGATGCTGAGGTCGGACTGCGGTCGGGACCCCGGCTCGGTCTGCCAGTCCGGCTCCCTGTCCTTCCCCGGCGACTTCGTGAGGTTCGTGGCGGGCCCGGACCCTTCCGCCGGCACGACCCGGATGTCGCCGCCTCGGACCAGTGCCACCAGGTTGCCGTCCGGCGACCACGCCGGGTCGGTCCCCGGCGCGAGCATCGTGGAGACGACCTGGTTCTGCTGGTTCGCGGTCGTGGACGGCGCCGTCCACACGTCGCGGCCGTCGTCGGAGGCGAGCGTCTGTCCGTCGGGTGACCAGGCGGAGTTCGCCCGGCTGATGTCGGCGTCGCCCTCCACGCGGTAGCCGTACCGGCCATCGGCATCGGTGACGTCGACACCGCTGAAGCAGGCTCCGGGGCCACACCCGGACCAGGCAAAGGCGACCCGGGCCCCCTCTGGGGACCACGCCGGGTCGAAGTCGCCGCAGCACCCCTGCCCCCGCACGAGCGGCGTGGGATGCGAGCCGTCCGCCTCCATGACGTAGATGCTGCGGATGCCGTGCCGCCCCCGGATGGTGGCGAACGCGATCCGCGTTCCGTCAGGCGCCCAGGTCGGGGACGTGTCCGGTGAGGAATTGCGAGTCACCTGCACCACGTTGGAACCGTCCGCGTCCATGAGGAAGATCTCCCAATCGCCGTCCCGGTCCGAGGCGAACGCGATCCTCGAGCCGTCTGCCGCCCAGGCCGGATCGGCGTCGTTCGCCGGGTTCCGGGTGAGGTTCGTCTGGTTGGAGCCGTCGGCGTCCATGACGTAGACCTCCTCGTTCCCGTCGCGACTGGCGACGAAGGCGATCTTCCCGTTGGACCCGGGGACGACGGCCCCGGCCGGGAGGCCGAGGGGAACGGCGAGGACGCCCACGAGCGCGACGGCGAGGAGCGGCCGTACCAGGATGCGGCTCCCACACATCGCGCCGACCTCCTTCGACGCCCGCGGCGCGATTCGAACGTATGGACACCCCCGTGTGAAGTCAATGAAACCGCCTACTTCCGGGATGTGCCCTGGGATACCCCTAGCTTGGCCCGCTCCCCGAACAGTCCGGCGCCCAGGCGGGCGGCGTCGAGCCCGGCGTCGGGGTTCCTGCCTCGGAGCGGACCGCGTCGGCCTTGTCGGCCGGGACGAGCTCCATCTGGACGCGGTCAGGGCCGAGGAACCAGGCGTCCACCAGCGCGGATCCAGGGGGAGGCGCATCGACGTACCTGTCGCCCGGGTCGACACCGACACCGGCGAATGGGTCGGGATCGTAGTGCCAGCGGACGCTGTATCCGAGGCCCTCCACCGCCCGTTCCGCATCGACCGGGTCCATGCGCTCCAGGCCCATGCACCAGAACGCGCCGATCGGCGACAGCTCGCCGCCCAGGGCCGAGAGCGATTCGCCAGGACGCGGCGCCCGCCCCGCGATGAGGGTAAGGGGCCCGTGCACGTCCCTGGGGATCCCGATGATCTCGTGGTGGTACACGTTCCGGCCAGCGTTGAGGATCCGGTCGTAGACGTCCGGCGGGAGGCCCGGGTCGACGCCCTGCCCGACCTGGGCAAGCAGCCCCGACCACTCCTCGGGGTCAACGCGCGCTCCGGGCGCAAAGTACAGATCCCACCAGGTGCCGGCCACGCTGGCCGGGACCGGGACGACGAGGATGCGAGCCTCGACACCCTGCGTGCGGAGCTGCTGCTCCACCGCAAGGGGGTCACGAACGGCATCGGCGGCGCTGACCTGGATGGCGTCCGTGCCCACCGCGAGGGTGTTCGCCGCGACGACCGCGCCGACCAGGGCGGCGACCGCGAGCGCGCCCGCCCGAACGACGGTCCGGCGGCGAACACGAAAGCGCCGACTGCGTCAGGCCCTCCATCGCCACCAGCTCGATGACGACGCGCTCTCCGGGAGGGAGCCCTTCGATCGCGGCTCGGGCTTCCGGCGCGATGGCCGCGGCGTCGATGGCCCGCTCCAGGCGGGCCACGTCGTCCTCGTCCAGCACGCGCCGCCCGGCCAGTCGCTCCGCCGCTTCCCGCTCGCGGGCCCGCCGCCGGGCATCCGACGCGGTCACGTGCGCGGCCACGCCCAGCACCCACGGCACGGCGCGTCCCGGGCGAGGGTCGAACCGGTGGGCCGAGGCGATCACCTCGAGCCAGATGGCGGCCACGAGGTCGGGAACCTCCTCCGGCCGGCTGCACCGCCGGGCCGCGAACGCGACCACGCGGGCCACGGTGCGGCGGTAGAACTCCTCGAACGCCGCCCGGTCCCGGCCGGCTTGGACCAGGAGCTGCTCCTCGGTCATGCCTCGAACGTCCAACCGCCCCTCCATGGCTTCCGCGCGCTCATGGAGGTCTTGACCGGCGCCGGCCGGGCGCAACGCCTCCGGGACCACCCGCCGCACGGCGTATGCTCCGCGCGGATGCGCTTCCCCGACGCCCGGACCGGGCCTCGTCCCGGGGCGGTCGTTCCGCTTGCCGCCCTCATCCTCGCCTGGACGACCCCGGCCGCCGCGACGCCGGCGTCCCAGATCGATCTGGCGCGGCACAGGATCAAGCACGTCGTGTTCATCGTGAAGGAGAACCGGACCTTCGACACGATGTTCGGGACGTTCCCAGGCGCCGACGGGGTTCGCCGGGGCCGGACATGCGGCGGCCGAGCCGTGCCCCTCACGCGAGCCGCCGACCGGACCTACGGCGCGAACCATTCGTTCGTCGCGGGCATCCGCGCCATCAACGGTGGGAGGATGAACTGCTTCAACGACCTGTGGGACGGCACTGGGCTCGTGTCCTACGTCCAGTACCGCCAGGACCAGATCCCGAACTACTGGGCGTACGCGACCCACTTCACCCTGGCCGACCGCTTCTTCAGCTCCGCCTACGGACCCACGATGATCGAGCACCTGTGGGCGGTGGCGGCGCAGTCCGATCGCTTCGTGGGGCCGGACGACGAGGGGGGCGCCGACGCCGGTCCTCCGGCGGAGTTCTGCGAGGACCCCGCGGAGCGGGCCCGCTCGTTCCGCATCCTGGGCCCGAAGGACACGGAGGACGCGTTCCGGCTGGAGGACCGCGCCGCCACGATCCCCCTGGTGAAGCGGTACTGGACCGAGCGGTGGCCGTGCACCGACGTGAAGGTCCTCCCCGACGAGCTCCGTGCGCACGGCGTCTCGTGGCGCTACTACCAGGGCGAGAGCCTGTGGGCCCAGCCGCTGCGCATGGTCCGCCACGTCCGGTTCGGCCCCGAGTGGGGCGACGTGGTCCCGGAGTCAGCGTTCATCGGGGACGCGCTGGCGGGCCGGCTGCCCGCGGTGTCATGGGTGGTGCCGCCCGTTCCCGAGTCCGACCACCCGCCCTACAGCATCTGCCAGGGGGAGAACTGGAGCGTGCGGACCCTGAACGCGATCATGCAGGGCCCCCAGTGGTCCAGCACCGCGGCCATTGTCACGTGGGACGACTTCGGCGGGTTCTACGACCACGTCCCGCCGCCGCACGTGGACCTGTACGGCCTGGGCCCGCGCGTTCCCGCCCTGGTGATCTCGCCGTGGGCCAGGCCGGGGTTCGTCGACGACATGACGCTGGAGTTCTCGTCCGTGTTGAAGCTGATCGAGGACCTCCACGGGCTGAAGCCGCTCTCCGACCGAGACGCCGAGGCCGGCGACATGCTGGAGGCGTTCGACTTCAGCCAGAAGCCGAATCCGCCGCTCGAGCTGAACGAACGGGCCTGCTCGCTCGCGCCGGCCACCTGAGGCTGGACTATCGCCCCTCGGCGACGTGGCCCGACTGCGTGACCCGGAGGTCCGTGAAGCCCGAGTGCTGCTTTGGTCCCTCCACCACCATGGCCGGGTCCTCGATGTATCCCAGACGATCGAGGGTGTCGAGGACCTTCTGGAGGGACTCCTCGGGCGACTCGACCATGGTGTCGAGCACGAGCTCGGGGTTCTCGGGCGGCTCGTACGGGTCGTCCACCCCGGTGAAGTTCTTGATCTCGCCGGCCATGGCCTTCTTGTACAGGCCCTTGGGGTCGCGATGGTCGGCGATCTCCTGCACCGTGGCGTACACGTAGACCTCGACGAACTCGCCGATCATGGCGCGCACGGCGTCGCGCGTCTCCCGGTAGGGCGAGATCGGGCAGCAGATCGTGGCCACGCCGTTGCGGGTCAGCAGCTGGGCCACGAACCCGATCCGGAGGATGTTCGTGTCGCGGTCCTCCTTGGAGAACCCCAGGCCCTTCGACAGGTTCTGTCGGACGACGTCGCCGTCCAGGATCTCGGTCTTCAGGCCCCGCGCGACGAGCTCGTGGTACAGCATCTCGGCGACCGTGGACTTCCCAGCCCCGGACAGCCCGGTGAACCACACACAGAACCCCCGGTCCCCCGATGCGTCGCCGCTCACAGGAAGCTCTTCCCCTCGGCGCCCTCCGGCGCCTCGAGCCCGTACAGCGACAGCACGGACGGTCCCACGTCGATGAGGCGAAGCCCCTCCTGGCGGCCCGTGACCTGTCCGGGCGCGCCGGCCATCACGAACACCCCGGTCCGGTCGTGGTTCGCCCCGTCCGGGCCGGTGTCGTTCTCGTAGGTGAAGACGTCGTCGTAGCCGACCGTGCCGACCGAGCGCCACTTCAGGTCACCGAAGTAGACGATGAGGTCGGGCGCGACTCCGCGGACCTCCGTGTACACCTCCTCCGGCTTGAACACCCTGGTCCCGAGCCGCTCGCCGTCCGGGCCGGGCATGGCCTCCAGCCGCTGGATGAGCTCGTCACGGGTCTCCTCGTACCGCGAGGGATCGACGATCCCCTGCGGCTCCCGTCCCTTCACGTTCAGGAACAGCCGGCCGTAGTACCCGCCGTCGCCCCACGCGACCGTGCGGTTCCAGTCGATCGGCGCCTTGGCGATGGGGGTCTGGCCGCCGAGCGGCTCCGACATGGCCAGGTACCCCTCGCGCATGAGCCAGTCGTTGAAGCACACGCCGCCGATCATCGGTCGGGCCCCGTGGTCGGACATCACGATGGTGATGGCATCGTCCGGGAGGGCCTCGAGGAGCGACCCGATCTCTTTGTCCAGGTACCGGTAGTAGTCCTGGAACGCGGTCTCGAACTTGTTCCCGGGCTCGTACTTCGGGTGCTCGGGGTCGTAGTACTGCCAGAACACGTGGTGCAGGCGGTCCGGCCCCATCTCCACGAGCATGAAGTAGTCCCACGGCTTGGTGCGGACCAGGCGGCGGGCCACGGCGAAGCGCCGCTCGGTCATCTTGAACACTCGCTCCAGGACGAACTCGAAGCCCTTCTCGCGGAAGTTCGGGATGTCGAAGATGTAGGTGCCGGGCCCCCCGAGCTCGTCCTCGACCTCGGCCTGGAGCTCCTGCGGATAGGCGTAGGACTTCGCCGAGGGCGGCGTGAGGAAGCACGAGATCCGCCACCCCTCGATTGGCCTCGGCGGGTAGCTGGGCGGCACCCCGATGAGCAGGGACTTCATGCCCTTGTCGCCCAACAGGTCCCACACGGCCGGCTCCTTCACCGCGTTCGCGGTGGCGATGGCCAGGCCCTCGTACGAGGAGTCCTTGCGGTTGCGGAAGCCGTAGATGCCGAGCTGCCCCGGGGACTTCCCGGTCATCGCGCAGGCCCACCCGGGAACCGTGATCGGCGGGGTGATGCTCGCGAGCTCGCCGTGCATGCCCCGCGCCATCAGCTCTCGGATGTTCGGGATCTCGTCGGCCAGGTCGCGGAACAGCAGCTGTGGCGTGCCGCAATCCAGGCCGATCACCGCGACTCGCGGTCCGTGGGTAGTCACGTCTTCCCCAGATCCCAGAGTTCTCACGAAAAGGAGCCCGGCCGCGTCGGCCGCGCTCCCGGTGGACGGCGGCCATTGTACCCGCTGGCCAGGCAGGACAACCAAAGTAGGCTCGCGCCTGCCCTACCGGATGTCCACCCTGGTGACGGTGTCCCGGTAGTTGGCAATCCAGATCGTGTCGTTCGTGGTGTCCAGCGCGGCGGACCAGTTCAGCCCGGTATCCGCGTAGTCACCCGGATCCACGCAGCTGTCGTCTCGAAGCGTGTCTGCGTTGAGCCGACATATCCCCCCCGGCGGACCCTCGATGATCCAGATCCCGCCTTCCCCTGCGTCGAATGGTCGGAATGAACTGCCCCATTGGATCGACGGCTCGGTCGGCGCATCCGACCAGGGGTCGATACGGACGACCAGGGTGGATCCCTGCGGATCCAGCTTGGCGATCCACACGTACCCCTCACCAACGGCGAGTGAGTAGATGTCCCCCTCGATCCGGTCGACCACGGAGCCCGTCAGGGGGTCGACCTTGACCAGGGCTACGCCCGTCTGGGGATTCGTGTCCGACAACCACACGGCGCCCTCTCCGGCTGCCAGGCCGACGGGCGGCCCCCCCACGTCCATCAAGGGGACCGCCTCGTTGTTGCTCGGATCGATGCGGGAAAGCACGCCCTCGCCCTCGGCCGGGGTCAGGGCCCACACGAAGCCCTCGCCGGCCGCCAGGTAGCCGCCCACCCCGTCGATGGTCGCGACGACCCGATCCGTGGCCGGGTCGATCCTCGAGACCCTCGGCCCACCGCTCGGGCCGAGCCCGGAGGCCCACACGGAGCCGAACGCCACCACGAGATCGTCGACCTCGAGCGGGATCCGGTCGACGACCTGGTTCGTGGACTCATCGATGCGCACGAGGACCTTTTCCCCGGAATCGGACCGCACGCCGACCCACGCGCTGCCCTCACCGACGGCGATGACGCCCGGCCACGGGCCGATAGGGATGACCGCGGTGACGTGGGGGGAGAGGACAGGTGCCGAGGCCGGAGCCGGGGCGGGAGCTTCGTGGCGGAAGGCCGGCCAGTAGCGCAGCACCAGGCACGCCCGCTGGCGGTTCGGCAGCCTCGCCACCGCCCTCCACAGCACATCTCCCTCCTCGACGGCGTCGGCCGGCCCCGGGTCCGATCGAGACATCCGGGCACGGAACCGTCGCTCCACCGCCAGCCTCCGCAGGCGGTTCTTCCACAGGTTCACCAGGACCTGCCGGAGGTAGGGGCCCACCTCGTCCGGAGCGAACGTCTCGATCCTCATCGCGGCCTTCACGAACGCGTCCTGCGCGAGGTCCTCGGCCCCCTCGGACGTCCCCAGGAGCAGGACGCCGAGCCGCACGAGCCGCGCATGGTGCGCCTCGAACGCCCGGCGAAGTGGGTCCTGCATCCGAGGCACGTCCGCCGAACGGACCTCCGCATTCACGATTGCCCATAAGAACACCCGAGGGCGGGCGGAAGTTGCGTCGGCCGTAGAATCGCCCTCCATGGCGATCCTGCGCAGGACCCTGTACCTCGGCGCGTTCGTCTCGACGGTGTTCGGCCTCGTCCTCGCCGTCGCGCCGCGGTTCGCGCTCGTCACCGTGGCGGACCAGCCCCCCTACCCGGACTACGCGGGGGCACGGATGCTGGGTGTGGGCGCGTTCGCCTTCGCCCTCCTCATGGTGCTCGTGGCCCAGCGGATCGAGGAGCTCTGGTGGTGGTCGTGGGCGTTCGTCATCGCCTCCGCCGGGTTCGCGCTCGTCGCGCTCACACGGGCCATCAGTGGGAACAACTGCGCCGCATGGTGGGCGACGTTCGCCGCCAACGCCGTTTTCGTCGTGTCGCTCCTGTGGGGCCTCGGCCGAACCGGCCAGGAGCGCCCGCTCCCCTAACGCGCCCGGCCCTCAGAGACGATCGGCGGCCTGGCACAGGACCGCCTTCAGCCGCTCCAGCGCCATGCGGTGCTCCGTCCCGGCGGCGATGCGCACGAACGGCGGTCCGTGCGCCGAGTCGGAGGCGGTGAGATAGACCCGCGTGACGTCGAAGCCGAAGCTTGCTCCGGCCACGACCGGGACCCGGCGCTCGGCGGCGGTCTCCAGGACGGCCCGGACGAACCGCCTGTGCACGTCGAGGCGGTCGTGCTCGGGAGCGAACTCGACCGCGAAGTAGCCGCCGGGGAAGTCGAGGGCCCGGGCTCGGTCGCAGGCCGGATGCCCGGGGAGGGCGGGGTGGCGAGCGCCCCGGACCGCTCCACCCGTCACCCCGGCATGTTCCTCGAGCGCCCCGGCCAGCTCGATGGCGTTGCGCCCGATCCGGGACAGCCGCCGCTCCAGCGCGTTCCGGTTCGGCTCGGGGACCACGAAGGGGGCCGCGTCGGAGACGTTGGTGCCGAGGTGCTCACGATATCCGTCCAGCCTCTCGGCATCGTCCCGCGGCGCCACGATCATCCCGGCCGGCGTGCGATCCAGCCCGAACTGCGGGTACTTGGTGAGGCTCTCCACCGTGAGGATCCGGACGTGCCCCGCGCCCGGCGGGAGGAGGGAGAAGGGCTGGACCGTGCACGACCGGCCCGTGGTGTCGACCACCAGCGTCACCCCCTGGGACCGGGCCGCCAGGTGCCCGATCACACGGGCCAGGTCGGGCAGGGCCATAGCCCGTTCGTTGCAGTAGGCATCGAGGAACACGGCCTCCGGACACTTCGCGTCGATGGTCCGGAGCAGGCCATCGGTGTCGTCCTCGTCCACCTCCACCAGCGCGGGTCCGAGCGCGCTTCGCCGCAGGAGGTCCCGGCACTCGTGGTACAGGGACCGTCCGGCCAGCACCGGCGAGGGGACCCGGCCCTCCATGGCCAGGTACGCGAGCACCGTGGTGAAGGCCGACATCCCGCACCCGGTCATGAGCGCGCCGAGGCCGAGGCCGGAGGGGCGATCGACGTACTCCCGCAGGTACGCCTCCTCGAACCGGGCCGCGTCGGGATGGCGATCGCGGCGGTAGTCGTCCCGGTGCTCGGTGACCCTTCCGGCGAACCGGCCGGCCTGAGGGAACATCGAGTGCGCGAACGACGGCGACTGCCAATCCGTCCCGGTGATGGCTGCCGCCGCAGGTGACAGCAGGCTCCTGATCACCTCGAGGTGCTCTCTCCGCTCCTCCCCCAGCCGGTGCACCGCGGCCTCGGAGGGATGCGCCGTGGCGGCGAGCCCCCGCAGGGTCAGGACGCTGTCGCGAAGCATCCCGAATCGCCGTCTGAGGTGCCTGACGTCGTCCACCACGCCCCGCAGCGTCGCCCGCTGGTAGCCCGCCCTGCCGTCCTCGACCTCCTCGAGGGCGCGGTCCAGTCGAATGGACATCGACGAGGCGATCCAGGCCAGCTCCGCGAAGTCCTCCCCCAGGTCCTGGAGCGACGCAGCCACGAGCGCACGGGCCTCCGCCGGCTCGGCCACCGCGACGGTCGCTCGCTTCACTGGGGAACTCGATCCATGCAGGCCTCGATCCACCAGACAGACGGTACGGGGGGAAGGTTCCGGCCGGCGGCGCCGGAACCCGCAGCGTCCGAGGAGGGTCAGATCTCGGAACGGGGCTCTCCACCTGGCTGGGAGGAACGGTGCGTCACGTGCGCCTTTCGGAGATCGCCGACGCCGTGGGCGGGCGGCTCGCCGGTGCGGACGCCACGGTCACCTCCGTGGCCGTCCACGGCTCCGCTGCCGGTCCGGGGACGCTGTTCGTGGCCCTGGCGGGCTCGCGGGTCGATGGGCACCGGTTCGCGGCCGAGGCCTTCAGCCGGGGAGCGAGCGGCGCCCTGGTGGAGCGGACCGACGGCGTCCCCGGACCCGTGGTGGCCGTGCCGTCCACGCCGGCGGCGCTCCTCGCACTGGCCGCCGCAGAGCGCCAGGCCCTCGCAGCCCGCGTGATCGGGATCACCGGCTCGGTGGGGAAGACCAGCACGAAGGACATGGCGGCCGCCGTGCTGGGTATGCGATTCGCCACCCACGCCAGCCCAGCCTCCTTCAACAACCAGGTCGGGGTGCCGCTCACCATCCTGGGGGCCGACCCGTCGGTTGAGGTCCTGGTCTGCGAAATCGGCGCCGGGGTCGTGGGCGAGATCGCCGACCTGTGCCGGGTGGCCCGTCCCGACGTCGGCGTCGTCACGTCCGTCGGGGTGGCCCACCTCGCCACGTTCGGGTCACGGAGGAACATCGCCCGAGCCAAGGCCGAGCTGGTGGAGGCGCTGCCGCCCGGCGGGCTGGCCGTCCTGAACGCCGACGACCCGGCGGTCCGCGACTACGCCCGGCGGAGCGCGGCCGCGGTGTGCACCTTCGGGCGATCGGCCCGGGCCGCCGTCCGGGCCCACGACGTCACGCTCGACGAGATGGCCCGTGCGAGGTTCGTGCTGGCCGCGAACGGGGACCGGCACCGGGTGCGGCTGGCCGTGCCCGGCGAGCACATGGTGACGAACGCGCTGGCCGCGGCGGCGTGCGGCGTGGCGCTCGGCATGTCGGTGGCGGAGTGCGGGGCCGCCCTGGAACGGGCCCGGATCTCACCCTGGCGGATGGAGGTCCGCCGCCGGGGTGGGCTGCTCGTCCTCAACGACGCCTACAACGCGAGCCCGACCTCCGTGAGGGCGGCCCTCCGGGCGGCCCGCAGGATGGCCGGTGGGGGGCGGTGCATCGCCGCCCTGGGGCCCATGGCCGAGCTGGGGCCCATCGCCGAGCGCGCGCACCGAGAGGTCGGATCGGCCGCGGCCGCCCTCGGGTTCCACGCCGTCGTCGCGGTGCGGCCGGAGGCGTTCGGCATCGCCGTGGGGGCACTGGAAGCAGGGATGTCGCCTCGCACGGTGGTCCTCGCGCGGGACGTCGAGGAAGCGGCCGAGGCGGTCCGGCGCGTGGCTCGATCGGGGGACGTGGTGCTGGTCAAGGGGTCCCGAGCAGCGGGGCTGGAGCTCCTGGCCGGCGCGCTGTCCACCCCCGCAGGTTTGCGGGCGCGGCCCGTCGCTACCGCTCGATCGCCATCCACCACTCCGTGAACTCGGAGCTGCGGCCGTCCTCGCCGAGCCGGATCACCCACAGGTTCGCGTAGTTCGGGGGGTCCCGATATTCCGTCCATCCCTGAACGAAGGCGAGGTCGCCGGCCGTCGCCAGGATGTCGTGGCGGAAGGTCCAGCCTCCGGGCTCGTCCTTGTGGTCCAGCCACCCGTCGACGATGGCCTGGCGGCCCGTCCACGGCTCACGGTGCGGTGCCGTGTAGTACCTCGCGTCGTCCGTGAACAAGCGCCCGATGTCTTCGGGGTCGTTCGTCTCCCACGCCCGGAGGTAGCCCTCGACCCAGCGGTCCACGTCGTCTCGATCCATCTGCAACCTCCTCTCTCACGCAGCCTGAGCGCGAACGAACCGCAGGATCAAGTCATTCGCTCGATCGCCGAACGAGCTCAGCCCGAACAGGTCGAGGCCCCCACCCCCGTACGGGAACACGACCAGCCGCTTGTGGGCCGAGCCCGTGAGCCGGTACAGCCGGCGGACTTCCGAGAGCGGCACGTACCGGTCCGTCCGAACGGCCAGGAAGAGCACGGGGACGCGGGCCCGGGGGGCGACGTCGAACGCTCCGGGCGCGGTGTACGGCCCGTTCACGAACTGTCCGCGTCGTGCCGCCGCCGACACCGCGACGACACCGGCCACCGCCGGTTCGATCCGTGTCGAGGCCACGAGCGCCACTGCCCCTCCGGCATAGAACCCCACGAGGACGACGCGGTCGCTGCCCTGCCGGCGAAGCTCGGCCGCCGCACCCGCGACGTCGAGGTCCAGGCGGCCCGGGTCCGATCCGGCTTCCGACTCCCCGTGTCCGCGATAGTCGAAGACGAGGACGCGGAACCCGTGTCGGGCCGGGAAGGCGGACTCGGCGATCTCCTCACATAGAGGATGCGGGACGTCGTTCGCCATGACGATGCCGACCGGTCCGCGGCCCATCACCACCCCGTACAGGGAGGTGCCGTCCGCAGCCGGAAAGATGAACCCCGAGGCGGGCGGGGCGCCGGGACACACGTCGTCCAACCGAGGAGCGGCAGGCGGCTTCGTGCGTCCAGGCGCTTCCGAACCAGACGCGGTCTCCGACGGTCTCGGAACGGAGCTACGTCCGCACGTTCCGGAGAGCAGGACCACGACCGCCAGGGCCGCGATCCACGCACGGGCCCGCAGTGCGGGAGCTGTCATCTCCGTACGGTCTCTACGAGAAATCGAGGAGGGCGGGATCGCTCCCGCCCTCCTTCCGAACAGCAGCGCCCCGTGGGCGCCTAGTGCATGTGGCCGTGCCCGCCCGCGGCGGCCGCCGGCTCTTCCTCCTCGGGCTTCTCCACGACGGCGCTCTCGGTGGTGATCACGAGCGCTGCGATCGAGGCCGCGTTCTGGAGCGCGGACCTGGTCACCTTGGCCGGGTCGATGATCCCGACCTTGAACATGTCCACGAACTGGCCCGTCGCCGCGTCGAAGCCGCGAGTGTCGCCCTCGGAGCGGATGTGCTCCACGGTCACGGCGCCCTCGAAGCCGGCGTTGTCGGCGATCAGCCGGGCCGGGTCCGCCAGGGAGTCCCGCACGATGCGGGCACCGGTGGCCTCGTCGCCGGCCAGGTCGAGCTTGTCGAGCGCGGACTCGGCGCGGATGAGCGCCACGCCGCCGCCCGACACGATGCCTTCCTCGACCGCGGCCTTCGTCGCCGAGACCGCGTCCTCGATGCGGTGCTTCTTCTCCTTGAGCTCGACCTCGGTGGCCGCGCCGACCTTGATGAGGGCGACGCCGCCGGCCATCTTGGCCAGACGCTCCTGGAGCTTCTCGCGGTCCCAGTCCGAGTCCGTCTTGTCGATCTCGCCCTTGATCTGGTTGATCCGGCCCTTGATCTCGTCCGGGTCGCCCTGGCCCTCGACGATGGTCGTGGTGTCCTTGGCCACCACGACGCGCCGGGCCTTCCCTAGCAGGTCGAGCGTGGCGTTCTCGAGCTTCAGCCCGACCTCCTCGGACACGACCTGGCCGCCGGTGAGGATGGCCACGTCCTGGAGCATCGCCTTGCGCCGGTCGCCGAACCCGGGCGCCTTCACCGCGATGGCGGAGAACGTGCCGCGGATCTTGTTCACGACGAGCGTGGCGAGGGCCTCGCCCTCCACGTCCTCGGCGATGATCACGAGCGGCTTGCCGGCCTGGAGGACCTTCTCCAGCACCGGGAGGATCTCCTGCACGCTCGAGATCTTCTTGTTCACGATCAGGATGTAGGGCTCCTCGAGGACCGCCTCCATGCGCTCCTGGTCGGTCACGAAGTAGGGCGAGATGTAGCCCTTGTCGAACTGCATGCCCTCGACGAACTCGAGCTCGATGCCGAAGGTGTTGGATTCCTCGACGGTCACGACCCCGTCCTTGCCCACCTTGTCCAGGGCCTCGGCGATGGTCTCGCCGATCTCGGTGGACGCGGCGGAGATGGACGCGACGTGCGCGATCTCGTCCTTCGAGTCGATCTCCTTGGCCTGGGCCATGATCGCCTCGACGGCGGCGGCGACGCCCTTCTCGATCCCCCGCTTCAGGGCCATGGGGTTGGCGCCGGCCGCGACGTTGCGCATGCCCCGGTGGACCATGGCCCGGGCCAGGACAGTGGCGGTGGTGGTCCCGTCGCCGGCCACGTCGTTGGTCTTCGTGGCCACTTCCTTGGCCAGCTGGGCGCCCATGTTCTCCCACGGGTCCTCCAGCTCGACCTCCTTGGCGATGGTCACGCCGTCGTTCGTGATGGTCGGCGCGCCCCACTTCTTGTCCAGGACGACGTTGCGCCCCTTCGGACCGAGGGTGACCGAGACTGCGTCCGCGAGCTTGTTGACGCCGGCCTCGAGGGCCCGCCGGGCCTCCTCGTCGAACTTCAGTGCCTTCGCTGCCAAAGTGTCCTCCTCATTGCCTGATGCTGTGGGCCGGGGACGAGCCCCGGCCCACGACGCTTCACGTTCGGGGACGAGCCCCGCCTACTTCCTGACGACGGCGAGGACGTCGCGGGCGGACAGGATCAGGTACTCGTCACCCTCCACCTTGACCTCGGTCCCGCCGTACTTCGAGTAGATGACCTTGTCCCCGACCTTCACGTCGAGGGGAACCCGCTGGCCGTCCTCGAACCGGCCCGGCCCCACGGCGATGACCTCGCCCTCCTGGGGCTTCTCCTTGGCCGTGTCCGGGATCACGATGCCCGATACGGTGGTCTCCTCTTCCTCCCCAGGCTTGACCACGATGCGGTCCTCCAGGGGTTCCAGGCTGAACTTCGCCATCGCCTCCTCCTTGCTTTGCGGCTTCCACCAGCTGACTGCTAGCACTCTTGCCTTGCGAGTGCTAACAGGATAGCCACGGCGCGCGCGAAGGTCAACGCGAGCGCCCCCGGGATCGGGTGGGATGCGGCTGGCCGTCCGGTGTCGCCTGGGCCATGCTCGTCCTCGTGGGCGGGCGGCGGGGCGGTCGGCGCCGGTGGCTGCGGTGGTTGGCCGGCGCGGCGATCGCGGCCATCGGCCTGTGGTATGTGCCGCCGATCCACGTTCGCGTGGAGTCCGCCATCGCGGTGGCCCGCGCCGTCGGCCTGCCGGTCCCCGGGGTGCTCGGCAGCCGGGTCTCCGAGCACCGGTTCGTCGCCGGGCCCGGCCTGGTGGGGAACCTGTACCTGCCGTCGTGGCCGGCGCCGGGCGTGGTGCTGGTCCACGGCGCGGCCCGCGGCGGCGCGAACGACCCCCGCATCGAACGGCTGGCCTCGGCCATCGCCCGGACGGGACGGGTCGTGTTCGTGCCACAGCTGGAGCTCCGGTTCCGCGTTCTCGCCCTGGGAGACATCGACCGACTGGTGCGCTCGGTCGTGTTCCTCGAACGCTTCCCGTTCGTGGACGGCTCCGTGGGATTCGTGGGGATCTCCGACGGCGGTTCCCTCGCCCTCATCGCGGCGGCCGACCCGCGCATCGCGGCGTCGGTCGGCTTCGTGGCCACGTTCGGCGCCTACCTCGACCTCCGGCACGTGATCCAGGGCATCACGACGCAGGCCACGACGCCGAACGGGACAGTGGTGCGGTGGAATCCCGCGCCCCAGGCCATGGGGATCCTCCGGCACCAGGCCGAGCGGTTCCTGGAGCCGGCCGACCGGGCGGACCTGGAGGCGGCGCTGGCCGGCTCGAT
>WNFU01006705.1_pt1 | contig 16918 bp, 9 predicted proteins | sample 5400121 | NCBI WGS metagenome assembly WNFU01 (sample SAMN13153360, study PRJNA577476) | soil metagenome | isolation source: 100 cm soil or saprolite under grassland replicate 1 | place: USA:California | collected 2016-06-15
CGATTTTACCCTCCTCATCCGTGACGAAAGTGTGCTGCGATCGGAAGTGTCCGTCCGCATCCTCATCGCGTATCGACGCCACCGCCACGACGAAGTCAGCGAACGACATGCCTGGAATGAAGGCGTCAAACCGAGCTAGGCAGTTCGCCACGCCGGGTCGAATCGTAAAATACGTGTACCCCTCAACCTCACCTCGAATCTTGTCGCGATAGCAGGACACGAGCCGATCCCAAGGATTGCGAACGAACGCAAACGAAAATAGGCCTGGAAAGAGCCGCCCTGAGCGACTTGAGGACCTCTCTGCCGTCGGCCATTCGACGCGATGAGGGTCGCCGCTCGCTGACCTGAGACTGATGCCAAGGACCTCTGCAAGAGCCGTCTTCATGCTTGTACATGCGACCTTCGGTGTCTCAACGTAGACAGCACGATAAGGCTCAAGCAAGATCACGTCAACTTCGTACCTCAAGACTCCCCCTACAGCAATGACTCCGTATTTGCCGGATCGGTCCGCTGAAACAACGGCTCTGGCGGCCGGACGACGGGACGCAGTATCACCTGGCCGAATATCTATACATTGATAGGGCTTACCGTAACATTTCTCAAAAATTCTCCCGGAACTCCTATTACCATGCTCACCTCGCACCTGTCACTGTTCCGAGCGGGAGTGCTTTATTTTTTCGTCATACACTTTCTTGCCGAAAGGACACGACTTTCGGCCCGTTGGGCAGGCAGGAGCGCTTGAACTGGCTCGTTTTGAAGAAACGGTAGAGGAAGACTTCCAGCCACTTCTTGATCGTGGCCAGGTCGTATTGATTGCGCTTCCCCGTTCGCCTTTTGTTGGCCGGCGCAGCGATCTTTTTCACGCTTCACATGCACGCTTACTGAGCGGCCTTTCAGCGAATATTGAATGCCAGGGAAGATCAATTGAAACAGCCGGCGCCGTTTCTATCTTTGATTACCGCAAAGAATTCGGCGGGCGCCGTTGTTGCGGTTCCTCAATCGTGGCAATGTAAAAAAGGAGAAGTTGAACACATTCTCTTATGGAGGAGTGAAATTAAATGGAGAAAATGAAGGCGCTTGTTTTTCACGGAGTGAACGATATTAGAGTTGACGAAGTCACGCGCCCGCGCGCCAGTGTCGGCGAGGCAGTAATTCGAATCACTCTCACCACTATCTGCGGAACCGACCTTCATATTGTGCGCGGGGAGTATCCGGTCAAGCCCGGACTAATCATCGGGCACGAGCCGGTCGGTGTGATTGAAGAACTCGGCCCGGGCGTCACGGGTTTCGAGGTCGGTGACCGTGTGCTGGTCGGCGCGATCACGCCCTGTGGTCAGTGCCGCGCATGCCTTTCCGGGCAACTGTCCCAATGCGGTCACGGCGAGGGCTATGAAGCTATAGGTGGCTGGCGATTCGGCAACACCATCAACGGCGCACAGGCGGAATATCTGCTCGTGCCGTACGCGCAAGCGAACCTGGCGAAGATACCGGATGAGCTGACCGACGAGCGGATTGTGTTGCTGGCCGACATAGTTTCTACCGGCTTCAGCGGGGCTGAATCGGGCAACGTACGGATCGGGGACTCAGTGGTCGTCTTCGCGCAAGGGCCGATTGGCCTGTGTGCGACAGCGGGAGCCAAACTGATGGGCGCGTCACTGATCATCGGTGTGGACAGCGACGAGATCGGAGTCTATTCGGGCAAGCTCCAGGTTCCATACGACGCTTTTGCCGCAGGGATAGGCGACTACCGAATCACGACTACGCTCTGTCCCGGCGGCAAGGAGCGCATGAGACGCCTGATGGAAGTGGTGAGGGGCGGGCGAGTAGATTTCACGCCGCTGCTGACCCACACCTTCTCACTCGACGAGATCAAGGAAGGGTATCGGGTCTTTGGCGAACGGCTTGACGGAGCGCTCAAAGTGGCCATCAAGCCATAGCGGTTATTTCTTGGCTGGCGCCCTGAGCGCGCTTTCTATAGCTGCTTTCAGGGATTCATAGGTATTTTCTGAAATGCGCCGGCCGTTGATAAAGACTGTCGGAGTAGCTTGAATCCCTATCCTCAAGCCATCCTGAAAATCGCGCTGCACCTTTTGGGCAAACTTGCCGGAGGCGAGCGCAACATCGAACTTCTCGACGTCGAGTCGCAACTGCCTGGCATACTCTCTGAGCTGATCCGAGCCGAGCGCCCCCTGGTTCTGAAACAGGATTGTGGTGTACTCCCAGTACTTCTCCTGCTCGCGCGCCGCCTCGGCGGCCTCTGCGGCTTTGAAGGCGTAGGGGTGCTTTTGCAGCGGGAATTCGCGAGCCACCAGCCGCACCTTCCCACTGTACTCGGCCAGCAAACGATCCATCACTGGCCGGAGCTTGGCGCAGCTTGAGCACTGATAGTCAGTGAATTCAATTATCGTCACCGGCGCCTCAGCGCTACCTTGCGCCGGCTGGTCATCCGTGGCGATCTCATAAACCGGCGGCTCAGGCGCCGTCAGATAAATTTCGATGGAGGCTGCGCTGCGAAGTCGCTCGGCGAACGCCGTTTCGGCATTTTGCCCGGCGAGCCGCTGGAGATATTGGATAATCTGATCCTTCAGTTTCGGATAGTCGCCGACGATACGGTCTTTATTCTGCTCATAAAACGCGAGGGCCTCCGCCTCGGTCACCGGCTTCAATTTCGCAGTCACTTCATCGTCAAGCAATGCCCGGCTGGTGATCTTCCGCTTCTGTCCCTCCTGCTCCAGAAGCGTTTGGTTGATCTTCAAGTCAAGCTCCTTCCGCCGCAGACGGTAAATCTGCTCTTGCGCCTCGAAGATCAACGGGCGGAGGCTGTCCTCGATGGCGCCAGAGGTGATCTGCGCGCCGTTAATGGTGGCGAGAATGCGCGCTCTCTCAGCTTCGTTTGCGGGCGGAGTGACGTTCTCAACCAAAAGTTTCACATCGGCCGCGGCGCGCAAACGGTCAGCCAGCTTCTTCGCCTCATCGCTCTGCCGCTGAGTTAGCAGATGGTTGACGATGGCAGGATTCGCATCTTTGAATTCCTCCGAGATGCGGTTTTTATTTTGGTCATAGAAGGCGCGCGCCTCCGCTTCGGTCGGTTCTTTGACCTTCGCGATAACTTCCTCCTCCAGCATCTTGGTTGAATTGATCCCGCGCTTCTTCGCTTCAGCCTCGAGCAGTCTGGAGTTGATCTGCAGATAAAGCTCGCGCCGGCGCGCCTCGATCACCTGGCGCTGGAGACTGTTGACGCTCTCTTTTATCAGTTCGTCAATCTCTTTGTTGGTGATTCTCACGCCATTGACCACCGCCAATACATCAGGCGGCGCCTTGGCCTCACAACCACAATCTTCTACCGGCTGACTATCCGGTTTAGGAGCGGGCTGAGCGTTGACCGATGAGGGTGGGACGCTCGGCGCTGAAATCTTTCCGGCGGCGCCGGCCTGGGCTAACGCGCCGGGTGCGCAAGTGAGTAGGGTGATCACAAAAATCAATAATGAGCGGTTCATAGATTCCTCCATTTCCAGCAGTCCTGAGCTTCGAGGCGCTAGAAATAATGATTTGTGCTAGCTGAAACCAAATCTTCGGGAGCCAGCGCTCCGGACTTAGTGCGGTGTGATCCACGCGCTGACGGGAATGAATCTCTTTTTCTCGACATCGAGCGCGACAACATATGCTCCCAGGGTTCCAATTCGACGGTTCGGGCCGTATGTCACTCGCGGAGTCAACTCCGTGTCAAACTCGTAGAGTCCTTCCAGAGCCGTGATCAGTTTCTCCCGGCTTAGGTCCTTTCCGGCCAGCTTCAGCCCCTCGACCAGAATTTTGGCCGCAGACAGAGCGGAGATTTGAGTGGCCATGTGTTGCGCCGGAAGCTGATGCTTTTCCGGTAGCGCGCGATATTCCATGATGCCGGCGCGAGTTTGATCTGACGGCAGGGAGGGGTAGGCGAGAAAGATCTTATTGGTGAAGCTCAAGGGGGCGTCGAGCACTTCCCTTCCTGCCAATGAGCCAAGCAGAAACAATTGAGGCGCCCAGCGCCGCCTCTCAGCTTCTTGCATGAATGTCTGTTGCTCTGCCCCCGACCCGAAAAAGAAGACCACCTCAGTTTCTTCCTGACTCAATCTCAGGACCAGTTTCGCCGCCTCCAATCGGCCGGGTTGGTAACTGACTTTCGCGCGCAGCGTCCAGCCAGACTGTTGGCATTGTCTTTCGACGGCTTCCGCTGCCCCCACGGCAATGTCGTTCTCAGGATAGACTATTGCCAGCCGGTGATTTGCCGCCTGGATTTTTGGGGCAGCGAAGTCAACCAGGGCGCGCGCCTGGTCCTTGAGTCCCGAGAAGAGGTAGAAGACTTGCCGGTTAAGCGGAAAGCCAATCTGAGGGTCCAGCGCGAATGGCCCGATCAATGGAACCTCCTCGTTTTCCACTAGCGCGGCCAGTTCTTTCTCGTCGCCGGCGATCAAAGCCCCGACCAGAGCGAAGACTTCTTGCTCCTGGAGTTGCCTTTTGACGTGAGCCGTGGTCATGGCGCGCGATTCCGGGACTTCGAGTACCTGGAGTTCAAGCCGGCGGTGGTAGATGCCGCCTTGCCGGTTGATCTCGTCAAAATAGCCGTTCAGCGCCCACTTAATCGCCTGGCCGAGTTCGGCCAGGCGGCCCTTCGACGGGAGGATCGTTCCGACTTTAATACAGTCAGCCGTCAACCCCGGATCCTGGTCGGCGTCGAGTCGCTTCAAATAGGAGACCAGATCGGCCAGGTCATCCCGGCTCAGACGATATCTGGGCATGGCCGCGAGCAGTCTGTTTTGCGCCGGGTCGTAACCGTCCATTATCGCGCGCTCCAGCGAGCGGTCGGTATAAGCGGGATGCGTTCGTCCGCTGGTGTGAGTGTGGCCATACGGTTTGGTCAGAGACTCCCAGGTGATGTCCCCAGGATCGAGGCCGCCCTCCGGCCTGCCCCGGCCATCAGCCCCATGACAGTTGGCGCATGGCATCGTGGTCGCCGGTAATTCCATCGACTCCTCGCCAAGCAAGACTTTGATCTCCTGGCCCGAGGCGCTGCGCCCACTCAAATAGATGCGTTTGCCTCGCCTCTCCTGCTGCGTCAACCTGCTCGCTGATGGCGCCGAGGCAGCCGCCAAAGAGACTTTCAAGAGCCAGACGATCAAGACCGCCAGGAGCGGAACAGCGCTACGACTGTGTGTCATCTGTGCGTCACGTTCCATCGTCCGCCACTTCCTTCACGATCTTGATGAGGTCCTCCGCTTTCGCCAGGCCAAGGGTTTTCTTCCACAGCCCGGTTCGCTCGTTGCCGATGATGATGACCGTGCTGTGGTCGTCTCTGGCCTCGACGTATTGCCCAATCTTGTACAAAGCCAGGTCGATATTCTCTTTCTTGCCGGTGAGAAAGTACCATCCGGGTTTAGCATGAAACCGTTCCGCATACTCTTTGAGCCGCGGAGGCGTATCCGTGTTTGGATCCACACTGATCGAGATGAGAAAGATGTCTTTGCCGACGCGCTCCGCGAAAGCCGCCTGGATCTTTTCCATGGTACGGTTCATGAGCGGGCATACGCTGGCGCAAGAGGTAAAGAAAGAGTTGATGATCACCACCTTGCCCTTCAGCAGGTCGCTGTAGAATTGCATCTGCTCGCCGTTCTGGTTAAGCAACACGACATCGGAGAAATATTTCCGGGCCGCCGCGTTCTCTTGCGACGGAGCGTGATGATCGTGGGCTTGCGGAGGATCCTGCGCTTGAACTGCCCGCAACCCGTGAACCGGGAACACCGCCAGCCCGGCCAATAAACTAAGCGCACAGCCTATAGCTAATCTCATTTTGAATTGGCCTCCTTCGCTATCGATTCCACCTCGCTTCCATTCATTACCGCCTCGATGAGCTGGACCAACAAGGCCGGTTTGGCTAGCCCATAGGCGCGAGTCCACACCCCCTTCGCATCGTTGCCAATGAGGATGGTGGGCGAGTGGTCTTCCTTGCGGGCGCTGTAGCCGCTCAAGGCTTTGAGCAGTTGATCCATCTCCGGCTTATTGCCGGTTACGAAGGTCCAGCCGGGTTTGGCGCCGAACTTGGCCCCCCAGGCTTTCAGCCGCTGAGGCGTATCGACCGCCGGATCGACGCTGATCGAAATCAGATAAAAATCTTTTCCGAGCCGATCCCCCATCAGGTTCTGAACCCTGGAAAACGTCGCCGCCATCGGAGGGCAAATCGTTGTACAAGTGGTGAAGATGAAATTGATGACCACCACCTTGCCTTTGATCAGGTCGCGGTAGAAGTGGATTTGCTTTCCATCCTGATCGAGGAGCGGCAGGTCAGGAATCGACATCTTCACGGCGGCTTCTTCTTTTGGCGCAGCCCCCGCCGGCGCTGGGTGATGGCGCCTGTGCTCATCCTGCCGATTGGCTGATAGCTCCAGCGCATGAGCAGGCTGCTGGGCGCCGCTCGCGCCGGCGGACAGTGAGAACGCGCCGAAGAAAAGGGAGATCGCTGTCGCTCTCAGCATCGAAATCAGTCGGTTTAGTTTTCCGGAGGAGGTTTTTATCATTGGTTTCCATCTCCTTTCTTGGCGGTTTTCGCCGTTGGCGCCTCATTCGTCGCTTGCAGAATCAGCGGGGGCAGCTGGTTGTAGCGCACTTTCAGCGAAGGACATTCCCAAAAGACGTAATAGACTCCTGACTGCGGGGCGGCGAAACTTACCTCATAAATGCCTTCGCCGACTGGCATGGCCCACTGGCGTTGTTGCCATACCCCTGGCGCGAGAAACGTCAAGACGCCGACGTCTTTCAAGCCCGTGCTGGGCTGCCTGGTCTCCGTATGCGTTACCTTGAATCGCAAGCGCATCGTCTCTCCCACACGAAACGTTCGCTCCTCAAGCAACGGCTCGATGCGCAGCGCCACTGGTTGCTGGCGCTGTTTGAGCGCCGGATTGGCCTTCACCGAGGCTTCAAAGCAATGGACAATCCGTGGAGAGTCCAACAGAAAAGCGACATCATAGGTTCCGCTGTTCGCCATCCTCGCCGTGGTCGCATAGACGCCGGGCATGGTCTCGCGCAGACTACGATCAACCACGAGCACGGCCCTGGGGTCGCGCCGATAGTTTTGAAAACTGCCCATCGGAGCAGCCATCCCCTCAGCGTAGTAGTAGATCATCTTGTCCGCCGGGTTGGCCACCAACACCGCATTTCCTTCCGGCGCGGGCACAATCGTATTGGCGACGGCGCGGCTTGAGCTTTGTCCGGGGGCGATTTGCCCGCCTGGGAAGTCGCTCACCGGCGTTGTACCCTCTTTACCCAGGCCTCTCAACTCAATCATGCTGACATGTTCGCTGCCCAGCGAGCGGATGTAGGCATAGTTATTGGTGAAAGAGATCTGGTCAGGCTCCTGGCCGACGCTCAGGGTTTGCAACAGGCGATTGGTGGATAAATCGAAGATGTGAACCACGTTCTCTTTCCCATTTGTCACAAATCCCCAGCGACCATCCGGCGTCAAGCGAATGGCCTTCAGCCCAGGCTTGGTTTTCAGGCGAGCTGAAATCTCGTGCCGCTGACGATCTATCACGGTAACGGCGCCTTCGGCTTCGTCAACGACATAAACCGCCTGGCTCAGGGGAGAGAACGCGAGGGAGACCGGAGCCGGCCCGGTCTGGAGGTCTTTGATCTTGGCCAGCTTCGGCACGTCGACGATCGAGAGGGTACCCGCTCGCTGATTGGTCACAAAGGCGTAGCGATTATCGGCGGTAAAGGCAATCTCGTGATGGCCGGCGCCGGTCGGCAGGCGCGACACCACCTTCAACTCTGCCGAGTCGATAATCGTCACCCCACTCCCATCTCCCGCCTCGCTGGCGGCATCAGTGCCGACCCAGAGATATTTCTCGTCGGGCTGGAGGGCGAGGCGAGTGGGCCTGTCTCCCACATCCATATTTGCCACGACTTTCCAGGTGGCAGCGTCGACCACCGCTACCTGGTTGGCCAGCGGCATGCTGACGAAAAGTCTTCTCCGATCACGGCTCAAGACCCAGTCCTCGCCCGGGCTCTTCAGGAAGACCATGGTGAGCAGTTTGCTGCTCCCAAAGCTGAGCAGCGGATCAATGACCGTGATATTCGCCTCTTGATTCAAAGCCAGAATGTAATAGCTATTCAAGTCAAGATCCGGGCGAGAATTGAGGCTGGCTTGCAGGAACGATTTGATTTTTTCTCGACACTCTTTCGGTCCCGTGAGTTGATCTTTGCCGCGCAGGTCCATCCAGGCCGAGGGGCGCAGATTGGTCAGCGGGGCGCCGGAGGTGGTGTCAACGATCTTGAAGCGGACAATCGCCTCCTCCTCCTCCAGCAGTGCGGCTGATTTCTCCTGCTCGCTACCTACCGGATCGATGCTGAATTCTACGGCGATCCCTTCGCGGACGATTCTGCTCGCTTCCGGATTTGGCGGGCTCGTTGGAGATTTGTCCGCCGGGCCGGTCTGGGCGGCCTCGGTCTTTTTCGCGATCCCCGGGGTCTCTTGCTTTTGAGCCGTGGCGCCTGTGGTCGAACGCGCCTCGGCGCCGGACGATTGGCCGGCCCGGACCGCGCCAAGCGCCAACACGAAGAAGAGAGAAGAATAAAAAACAAGGCGTATCACAATATCAAGCGCACGCCGGGGAGCAGTGGATTGGGTTCTGTCATGAGTCATCATCATTCATTCTCCTGAGCGACAGAGATTTCCTGCCGGAGTTTCCGTCTAAATCGAACCACGCAAGATTGGTACAGTACCGCGCGCGTAAGCAAGCGGCTGACCTGTGGGACGGCCGCTTGCTTACGCGCGCGGTACTGTACCGGTGTCCCAATGTTGCGTGGCTTGATTTAGATCGGAACAACCAGGAGTGGCGCAGGCAAAAGTCCGCGCCACTCCCGGTCGTCATTCCAAAACTACGGAGTGACGCGGAAGATGCCCCACATCCCATTATCGAACTGGAACGCCTGGAAATTCCGGTACAGGTAATCACCCGTGACGTGGAACTTGCCACCCGCCCCATTCTTGGGAAGGGCATCGAAGTGATTAGATGGGCCGTGACCCATTTGAGCGCCCTTCCATTCGGAGAATGGATTCGACCCCAGGACGGTAGAGCCGTTGGCGTAAGGCTCCTCCTCCCAGATGTGGCCGTGGACGGTGAAGATACTGTTGCGTTGGTGCCCTTGCGGGTGTAGCACCCGGAAGCGCACGGGGGTCCCCACTCTCGCAGTGAAAATCGGGGTGACGGGGTCACCACCAACCTGCGCGTTCGACAGCGCGTTGGTGAAGTCGAACGTGCGCGTGGTACCGAGCGGGGTACTCGGCGCAAAGCCCAGGCGTGTCCACATCGGCTCGGTGCGATAGTTGAACGCCATGCCGGCGCCGTCTTCGGGGTCCTCCAGATCTGCAGTCAGTGGAACAGGGGACCCGTCGCCGAACCTGAAGTTTATGTCGTTCTGGAAAAGCACGACGAAGTCCCTGAATGTGTTCCCGGCGCCTGGCGGGTCGACGGTGGCCGCGGCGCGCGTGCCCGCGTCCAAAGTCCAGGTGGAACCCTGCGGCTCGATGATCAAGGCTCCCACCGCGCCTTTGTTGCTATGCTTGATCGGGTCTGACGGGATCAGGTTGATAGCCCCAAACTCAACGGGAGTAGCCACCAGCGTGTTACCCGACAGATTCACGTTTCCGGCATACCACTTATAGAAGATCGATTCATTGACACCGGCGGTACCTGAAGGATTGAATCCGACCGTGGCTCCGTCGCTATCACTCACGTTGTAGTCCACGAGCTGCGCATGCAATCCGATGCGACTTGAAGGCCTGACCTGGTTGGCATTGAAGTTGTCAACGAGCATCTGCATACCGTTGAAACCGTCGAGGTCCGGATTCGGGTTCGAGAGCCTGTTGCGCAAAAAGAATTGGATGCAATCGCCCGCGTTGGCCCGCAACACCAGCGGTTCAATCGGAACTCCGGCCTTGAGTGTCCCATCGCGATTTAGGTCGTCGGTCGGAACCACGAGGATTGCCGTCGGATCGTTGAGCGGTCCCGGAGGATTAGCCGCGCCCAGGGAGGTGCGCGGGTTATAGATCAATTTCCCACCGGGCAAAGCGTTCTGCGCCAGCACGGCGGTGACATCTATCTGCCTAATCGGCGCGGCTTTGGGACAAACCCCGTTGAAGTCGGCGCCGTTGGTGGGGCTCGGAGCCCGGCCGTCGATATTGTTGGGCAGAACGGGCAAATCGTCTTGCACGCCCTGATAAGTGCGGAAGATTCCCCACAGGCCATTCCACAGATCGTCAACTGACGAGCCAGGCTCGTAGAGAAAGTCCGCGGACTTGTCAGACGGTTTGGGTAGCGTGATCCTCGGCACTAAAAATTCGAAGTGCTCACTGATGCCCATCATCTGGCTGTTCCGGTAACCGGAGTTGGCGCTGGAAGGTTCAAAGAGCCATTTCATTCCATGCACGCTGAAGTTGTGACCTTCTTCGGTCGCGCCCACCAGGATGCGAATCTGGACCTTGTCATCCTCATACGACCTCAGCAGAGGCGTAAAAGGATCCGTGGGAGCGACCCCAGCGGTCAGTGGAGGATAGAAGTTCGGCTGCACCCTCAGCAGCGGATCGGCGCGGACGATGTTCGGGTCTGAGCTGAACACCAGGGACAAGTCTCCCGCGTCTCCCGCCGCTTGCTGGTTAGTCTGCGGGTTGCGCACCCGGAGGGGTACCGGCTCGTTGCGGTAATTGGCCACCATCGTGCCGACGTCAGCCGAGGCGATCGCTTCGGGGCAAGGCGGAGGCACTCCGCCTGGGCATTGATCGGGTCTGGCAAACAGGAAAGGCAAGCCCACCTCGATTCTGCCCGGCGGATTAACCGCCTTGGCCGGATCGGGAACCGGATTGGCGGCAGTCCCTCCACCGCCGGCCTGGTAGGCGTGCTGGAAGTCCGCAAACTCGATCATGAACTCGCGGTAGCTGTCAGCGGTGTTGGCCGTCAAGATGTTGGCGTTCCAACTGGTCGGTCCACCATCAAAACGACCTCCGAGGAGTGTATTGGTATCGGAATCGCGCCAGGTCGAACCCTGCGGCTCAATCACCAGCCCGGCATAGAGCCCTACCTGCTGATGTGTTGACGGGCCGAAGTGGTCGTGCGTGAAGACGGTTCTGAGCGTCCGGTCACTACCGGCGTTATTAAGCGTCGCATCGGCGTACCACCGCTGCACCGTCGTCTGCGCTCCGAGCGTTCCGAAGAACGGATGGGCCCTCGGAGCCAGATGTGTTTGGGCGCCGCCGCCGAACGGCGTCAGTCCGCCGGTCGCATTGATGGCATTGATGCGCTCAATCACCTCGTCGGGACTGAACGTGCCATCTTCATAATTCCATCCGTTGCCCGCCCCGTCCGAAGCGGTCACATCGAACTTGACCAGATGGATGTGCTGGCCAAGGATGTCGGTTGGAGTTCTGACCTGGAAATCGTCCAGCTTGTACTCGTTGGGTACCAGGTTCGTGTGTTGGTAGGTGATGCAGTCGTTGGTGTTGGCGCGGAAGAAGAACGGCTCTGGCGGACGGGTTCCGTCGAGGGTCGCCGCGACATCGCCCCAAAGAGTGAGGATGCGCTGCTGCGGGAAGTGCCAGCCGACCTTATTCAGCTTGATGTCAAACTGAATGGCCGCGGCTTTGTAAAGGCGCGGAACTCCCGCGGCGCCTCCGCTGTCGTTCACGCAAGGGTCGGCATAAGGAGCGCCGGCCGCTGCCGGCCGACCATTGGTGAGGAAGGTGGCCGCCTGACCACTCGGCGTGAAGCTCGCACGGGAGCGGACCGCGTGGTAAGCCATGGCGGCTTGCTCGACTGGCGCTCCGGCTTCGGGGATGGCAGTCGCGTTCGCCGTCAGTAAGTTCTTGTGGAAATCCAACCGGGTCTCCACATGCTCGGTCGTGCCGCCGATGATGATATGACGCGGCAATCCGCCGTCGTCTACGGTGTCGAGCGGCGGATGCGGCGGACGATGGCCGGCCCGAGCCGGGACAAAGAACGGATAGCCGGGATTCCCCGCGCCCGTCAGCACAATCTGCCCATTGACGATCTGGGCCTGGGCTTGCGGCAGTGGGGCCATGGCTAATCCGGGCAGTGGCACCAGCGCGGGGATCGGCGTGCCCGCAAGAATCTCCGCATCGGGCAGCGCGCGTGTTCCCGCCGCCGGACGGCCATTCCCGTCCAGCGCCGTGCCCGACTCGAAGACGTCGTGCGCGCGATAAAGTTCCCACATCCCTTGAGCGAAATGCGGATAGAAGTGGCAGTGAAAGATCGAATCGCCCACCGCCATGTTGCGATTGCCGGCGCCGCGATAGGTCATCTCCAACGTGAACGAGCTGCTTGGCCCCAGCGCCTGGCTGTCGAGATAGGTGGAGTTGTCATCATCGGGCGTGTGCACCCACTGGTGAGTGTGTTGATGATGAATGTGATGCTCTTTCGACCCGCCGTGCACGATTCTGAACCTCGTATGATCGCCGAGGTAGGCGTGATGCACGTTGGACGGATCATCAGGATAGAGCGCTTTGGTGGCCTTCGGTCCGGGAGTCGGCGTGCAAGTGCCCAATCGAATGCTCTCTGGCGTGCATGGAGCGTTGGCCGGAATATCCACGACCATCGCCGGATCGCCTATCGTCCAGGAAGAGAGGAAGAACTCCTCATACTTGCACTCGGTGCATTCGAACATCGGGCCGACACCCAGGCGATTGGCCAGGATTTCCGCCCCGATGCCGCCCGTGCCGTAGTTGATCGCGAAACCATCCCGGACGCTGTGCAGAGTATGTTTCAAGACCGGATCCTCGAACTGCGGGAAAGCCTGCACAGCGCCGATCTCGTCGTGGTAGATCACGGTGAATTCGCGGTAAGGCTGATCGCGGTTGGGATTGACCGGCGTCGGGTGGAAGGCGCCGGGGGGAAAGAAACCATGGCTCGTTCCCATCGGGTCGGAACCGGCGACGACGGCGTTGATGTCCGTGTGAACAATCTCCGTGCCTTGCAGCATGGCAAGGATCGGCGTCCCCGCACGCGGGTGCCCCGCAGGGTAGACTGCGTTGTAATTGATTATGGGATGTCCATCGGGTGTCTGCCCGGTGGTGGCGAGGGCGAGATCCGCTGCCGTCACCTGGCTGCGGAACCAGCGCGCGCCGCTGGCCTGGACGTTGACCGAGCCAAAGAGTCCGGCATTCAACGAGCCGCCGTCACCTTCTCCACCGGTGTTCGCGGCAGTGCTGTGAAGCATATGGCTGCCTTCGCGCTCGGCATAGAAGGTATAGGTGGCCGAACCGCCCGGAGCGACCAGGCTACTCGTATTCTGTCCGACATTGGAGCCATCGGAAGCGATGCTCCCGACCAGTTGCAGACCCACGACGTGAACCGAAGCCGTGCGCGTGGCCGGCTGTTCGTCGTCAACCGGCGTGGGATTCAAGAGATTCTGAAAGTTGATTCGCAGGCAGTCGTTCACATTCATGCGCAGGACCATCGGTCGTGGGCGTTTGTCTGCTCTGAGTTGAACGTTACCGGCGACAAGCCCTCTTGCCGGGTCGATCGGCACGACGTCCCGCCTCAGGGCGAAGATCATGCCCTGCGGCTGAACCGTTCCTAACCGATTCCAGAAGAAGACCTGGTCGAACGCCACGACGTTAGCGGTGATCGTGCGCCCGCAAGTTTGTGCTTTGGCGCCCCCAGGCATAAACAGAAGCGCCAGAACTGTCGTAAGGCACACTAAGATGGGCGTTCTACATCGCCGAAGAACCTTTTTGTGTTCCATACAATTCCTTTCTGAGGGTGATTGTGGGTAATCCCAGCAATTCTCGGTTTAGGCGAAAACAAAATGGCGAACAGAACTATCTATGCAAGAAGTGCGGTCGCCAATTCGTCGAGAACTCGCAGGCTACCCCAGACACATTCCTTGATTTCGATGGAACAACTAGGACTGATCAAAATTACCCAGTTAAAACAAACGACCTATTGTGCTATATATATTTCAGGAAATTACAAATAGATAAGTCAGCATATACAAAATACCCAGGCAAGCGTCGGACGTCTATGCGGTATCGCACATTTTTAGAAAATTGTGGGCGGCGCCGAAAGGAATTCATCTGATGCGCCTGTCTGGTCGTTCAATCTAAACAACTTCAGGAGATTTTGACGTATCTGCTTCTAAATCAAACCAGGTAACATTGGTACAGTACCGGGAGCGGTAGCGACCGGGCGCCGGCGGAGAGAGCGATTCGACGGGTACCCGGTCGCTACCGCTCCCGGTACCGTACCGCCGCGTGTGCCAATGTTTTCTGGCCCCAGCCCCGATCTATCGAGAATGGTGATGTACCCACGTTTGCACACGATCACCCCCTTATTGCGAAGCGAACCGGTAGTCAGATTGATCCCTTCGCGACGCACCCCAAGCAAGTTAGAGACGAACTCTTGCGTTACCTGCAACCTTTCTGACCCAACCCGGTCATGGGTCATCAGCAGCCAGCAGGCAAGTCGCTGTTCTATGGAGTGAAGCCCGTTGCACACGGCTTTCTGTGAAATCTGGGTTAGCAGCGCTTGCGTATAACGCAGCAACAACCGCTGAAACGAGCCGCCGCGCCTGAACTCTTCCTGAAAGGCAGTCGCCTTCATCCTGATGGCGCCGCCTGCGTGCAGCACAATAGCTCGATTAAGGCTCGTCTCGCCTCCCGTGAACAGAGCGATACCTATTAAACCCTCTTTACCGGCCATGCCCATCTCGGCGCTGGCGCCGTCTCCCATGGTGTAGACCAGAGATACGACAGAGGTTGTGGGGAAATAGGCGTGGCTCGGTCGTTCACTTGATTCGTAGATGCTTTCATCGAACGAAAAGGAGGTTTGCTCGAGGTACGGCAGGATGTGTTTATACTCTTCAGCAGGAAGAGCGGCAAGTAGCTTGTTTCCAAGCCGGCCTTGAGATTTAACGGGGAGAACCATGGGGATATCCTTTCTAGTAAAGTAAATGGAAGCGCGAGGCCCTATTCTTCTTGTCCGCAAACCACGGCCGCTTCGCCACTTCCTCTACGGCGACATAGCTGCATTACGAACCATCTATGGCTATCAAGATTTTCATTGATCTTCCTCCTGACCGAATCCGGAGCAATCAATTGCAACTTGAGGGCCAACGAGCCTTGTGGCGCCGGGAGAAAAATTACATGTCTGGGAAAATTTGACTTACAGCATTTTCCTGCCAAACGAATCCTGCTAACGACAGGCGGGATAACTCTTACTCTGCGAAAATTTCCGCATACATGATAGGAATTTTTCCCAGTTTCATTTTCCAGCCATTGAGAAATCGGCATTTTAGACAGGGCACGCTCGTTGCGGGTCTTCAATCAGGGAGGCGCCCTCTGGTAGCTGAAAGTTCCTTCTTAATTACGAGAATAATGTGTCGTTGCACTTCCACTCGCAGATTGGTATCGCTGCTTCCAAACGCTGCAACGACAATTCGGCGATGAGTATTGATCCAATGGTTGCGCTACGGCGCGAATAATAGGTAGAAGGGTGATAGGGATGCGACGCTGCGTCACGATTTCGCCAGCGTCGCGCGATTAATAATCAGGCGGATCAGGTGATCGCGACCGATCATACCCAGCAACCGCCCGTCGAGCATCACCGGAATCTGGGCGATATTCTTTTCATCCATCAACCTCAGCGCGTCTTCAAGCTCCGTGTCGTGGGAAACCGAATAGATTTGATCCGCCCGCCGCATCGCCGCCTGCACCGACGTCCGGCCCCATTCATCGCGCGGCGTGGCGAGCACGTCGTTGAGCGTGATGATCCCGCGCGGCGCTTCGCTTTCGCCGACCACGTAACACCGCCGCCCGCTGTGAAGCAGGAACCGTTCGACGAACTCGGCGAGGCTCGTGTCGCCAGGGACGGAAGGACAATCACGGCTCATCACCTCGGAGGCGGTGACGCCGGCGATAGCGCGCCCGACCGTGACCCGCTGCCATTCCATCTCGGCGGCGTGGACCAGGAACCATCCGAGAAATCCCAGCCACACGCCGTTGAACAACTGGTTCAAGCGAAAAGCCATGAAGACGCCGCCCATGATCATCAGGTAGCCGATTGTGCGGCCTGCGCCGACGGCCACCCGCGTCGCCCGGTCTTTATCTCCCGTCACGCTCCACACGATCCCGCGCAGCACTCGGCCTCCGTCCAGAGGAATGCCGGGCAGCAGGTTGAACGTGCCGAGAATCAAGTTGACGGCCGACAACCATTTGCTCACCTCGCCGATGACCGGCGCGCGTCCCCGGCTCAGTAGCCAGACGCCCCCGAAGAATGCGGCGAGAAAGTAGCTCGAAACCGGCCCGATCAACGCGATCCTGATCTCCTCGCCGGGACGATCCGCCTCTTTCCCGATCTCCGACACTCCGCCGAAGATGAAGAGCGTGATAGAGCGGACGGGCTTCCCGCTTCGAATGGCCATCAGCGAGTGCGCCATCTCGTGGAAGAGCACCGAGCCGAAAAACAGAAGGCTTGCGGCGAGGCCTATCAACAAATGAGCTGCCTGAGGCAGTCCCGGAAAGCTCGCGGCGAACGTCCCGGTCATCGAGAAGGTGATCAACGCGAAGATCACGAACCACGTGAAGTGCACAGCGATCGTGACGCCAAAAATCGATCCAATTCGAAATGTGTTTGTTGTGGTGTTTCGTTCCATTGTTTTTCCTCCCAAAATCAGGCTGCGGCCGCCTGAGCTTGCGCCGCCTCTTCTTCAGCGATGCTCAGTACTGATCGTTTACGCAAGCTCAATCCTGTCCCATATGGGAGCTACTCGTAAGTTGCTGTCAAGTTCGCTCTTGAGGTAAAGCTTCAAGTAGCTCAAGTGATACAGCCGCTGCCACCAGTGCTTGTCGCATGCGGCCAATAACGCGGGAGATCGGAAT
>WNFU01004884.1_pt1 | contig 16914 bp, 23 predicted proteins | sample 5400121 | NCBI WGS metagenome assembly WNFU01 (sample SAMN13153360, study PRJNA577476) | soil metagenome | isolation source: 100 cm soil or saprolite under grassland replicate 1 | place: USA:California | collected 2016-06-15
AGACGGAGGCAAACGGATTCGGTGCGCGCGCGACGAGATACGCCTCCTCGAAGCGCTGCTGGGCGAGGAGCTGCACGTAACGGCCGGCATCGGTTGAGACAGGGCAGCCAGCCTGGCACTTCACCTGCGCCTTCCAATGCGAGACCTCGGGCAGCGTGACGCGAACCGACATTGAATTTCTCGCGCAGCCGTCGGTGCTCCGACCAACGGCGCCATGACAGATTTCCGTCGGGAAGACGGCGCTGATGCGCCGCAAGTCGGGAGCGTTAGGGCAAGCACAGTGCCGCGGGCACAACTGCGGCAAATCGTGACGCAGTGCCGAATGCGGAAGTGCGGCGAGGGAAGGCGGACGGTGGCGGACGCCCGTAGCGAACTTTTCACTGGCTGCGCGGAATTTTCCGCGAGTGCCGTGGACGATCAGAGCTCTTCACTCATCGCCGCGTTCGCGGCCGCCGGTACAAACGTTGCTCAACGGCATATCCGTACACCCAAACACACTGAATGGCCTGTCCCGCGCAATCTGCCTCACGCCCATCGACACTTCTCCACCTTCGGGCACACCCGCGTCGCGTACTGCTCGTCGGCAACGCCAACGTCGGAAAGAGCGTGATCTTTGGGAGGCTGACGGGCCGTTACGCGACGGTGTCGAACTTCCCGGGCACCACCGTGGCCGTCACGCGCGGCCACGTGACCATTGCCGGCGAGGTCTGCGAGCTCATTGACACACCTGGCGTCAACACGCTCGACGGTGCGCTGTCGGAAGATGAAGCGATTACGCGACGATTGCTGGTCGGGGGCGACATCGATCTGATCGTGCAGGTCGCCGATGCGCGCAACCTGCGACGCGCGCTGATGCTCACCAGCCAGTTGGGCGCGTTTGGCCGGCCGATGATTCTCGTGCTCAACATGGTTGACGAGGCACGAGACAGCGGCATCGACATCAATTCGGGCGCTCTGTCGGAGGCCACGGGAATTCCAGTCGTCGAGACGGTTGCCGTGGAAGGTCGTGGCCTGAGCGAGCTGCGCCAGGCAGTCGGTCGCGCCGGCCCGCTGGTGCTCGGGAAAGATGGTTTGCAGCCCGCGGCGGTGTGGGCGGCAGGGGCCACCGCGCGATTCATGCTGCGCCGGCCCACGGCCGGTCACCGCATCCAGGAGACGATCGCGCGATGGACTCGCCAGCCGGCAACCGCGATTCCGCTCCTCGCGGCAGTTCTTTACCTCGTTTACCTGTTCGTCGGCGTCTTCGGCGCGCAGACGCTCGTCGGACTGGTCGAAGAGGACGTGTTCGGCCGGTGGATCAACCCTGCGGCGACGGCACTTGCCACTCGGTTGCTGCCGTGGGCATTCGCGCGCGACTTTTTCGTGGGCGAGTATGGCCTCATCACCATGGGCCTCACCTACGCGATTGCCATCGTCCTGCCTGTCGTCTCAACATTCTTCTTGATCTTCGGCGTGCTCGAGGACAGCGGCTATCTGCCGCGACTTGCGATCTTCAGCGATCGCATTTTCCGCAGCATGGGCCTCAACGGCCGTGCCGTGCTGCCGATGGTGCTCGGCCTTGGCTGCGACACGATGGCCACGATGACCACCAGGATTCTGGCGACGCCCAAGGAGCGGCTGATTGCCATCCTGCTGCTCGCGCTGGGGATTCCGTGCTCGGCGCAGCTCGCGACGATCATGGGCATTCTCGGCGGCATCTCGTTCGCGGCGCTGGTCACACTCTTTGGTGTCGTTCTCACTCAGATGTTTGTGGTCGGCTTCCTCGCCGCAAGAGTATTAACCGGTGAACGATCGCCGTTCATCCTGGAACTGCCGCCCATCCGTGTGCCTCGCCTTGACAACTTGATCACCAAGACCTGGTTGCGCGTGAAGTGGTACCTCGGCGAAGCCGTGCCGTTGTTTCTGCTCGGCACTGTTTTGCTGTTCGTGCTGGATCGCACCGGCGCGCTCGTGTGGATCACGCGAGGGCTGGAGCCGCTGGTTGTGGGGATGCTCGGTCTGCCGCGCGATCTCGCCAAGGTGTTCATCATGGGATTTCTGCGACGCGATTACGGCGCGGCCGGCCTGTTCATGCTCGCAGATCAAGGACGCCTGACGGGCGTTCAGTCCGTCGTCGCGTTAACGGTCATGACGCTGTTCATGCCGTGCGTCGCGAACTTCCTGATGATTGTCAAGGAACGGGGGGCCAAGGTCGCGTTTACGCTGCTAGCGGTCATCACGCCGATTGCTGTCTTCACCGGGGCCGCCCTCAACGTCGTGCTTCGCGCGGTTCACGTGTCGTTTTGAGGTTCTTCAAGTGACCGAGCTGATCGAATACCACATGCGGCTGTCCTCGGTTGCCGCACACCAGCGCGCCCGCGTCATTCGACTCCTGCAGGATCATCTCCCGCACGCGCACCGACTGGCGGCGCTCGGCGTCACACCTGGCACGACAGTGACCGTGCTCCAGACGTTTCCCGGAATGATCTTTCAATGCGATGAAACGGAGCTGGCGATAGAGCCGGATGTCGCACGCCTGATCGTGGTGGAAATTCTCGGGACGTGACTACTGCATCTCATGGCACAGCGCGCAGTCCTGCGAGATGACCTTGCCCTGTTTTGACTTGTGGCTCTCGTCGTGGCAGCGGAAACAGCCCGGCGAGCTCATGTGCCCGAGGTTGTCCGGATACTGACCCCATCCAACTTTCATTCCGGGAAACACGTTGCGATCGCGGATCGCCTGCGCTGCGCCAGCGGCACGTGTGACAACGTCCTGTCGGTCGCGCCACACGGCCGGATAGCTGTCGCGGTAAAACGCCGTGAGCCGGTTTGCGACGGCGTCATGTGACGTGCTCGTCACGTCCTCGAGAGCCGCCACCGCTTCACGCTTGAAAAATGGCAGGTCCCGGGGCACGACGTTCGACGCCAACAGCGCGTTGACCGCCGCATCACCCGAAGGGGCAAACGGGTGGCCGGCGCGATTGTGACAGTCGAGACAATCCATGCGCCGCCGCTCGCCCGCCGACAGCTGCTCCGGCGTGACGCCTTCCGCGTAGTACTCAGTCACCTCACCATTGGGCTTGGTATGCCGAATCATCCCGAACTGCTGTCGCTGACGATCGAGCGCGATGTATTCGACGACATGCTGTTGTGCCGCATGCCAGTGGATGCCGAGCGCTTCCCCCGCGGGTGTGATGCCGCCGACATGGATCATCAGATTGGTAACCGATTCGGTATTCGCTTCATCCGACGCGTACTCGCGTCGTGAAACCGGCTTTTCGCCGCGAAGTCGCTGGGGCGAGTGACACTGCACGCACGTTTCAAAAGCCGTCCTCATGCCCTCGACCGGCGCCGGCACCGGTCGCGCGTGACTGTTAGTCAGCACGCCGTATACCTGATGGGCTCCATTCAGCTTGGCTTTGACGAACCACTCCGGTCCGGGTCCGATATGACATGAGGCGCACTTGACCGCAGCATGCGGTCCATTCCGATGCGCAGTCGCCTCCGGCTCCATTACCTCGTGACACGTCTGGGTGCAGAACGACACCGAATCTACCGCCTCGACGCTCTTCACGCTCGCAAGCGCCACAATCAGCAGGTTGACCGGCGTGAGCACAGCAACAGTGAAGAGCACGGTGCGTACGCGCCGGTGGTTCAGGTCCAGCCGTGGCCATGTTCGAAGGGACGCCGGCAACCCGCGCTGAAGGCGCCGCCGTTCGCGCCAGGCGCCCAGCGGCATGAGCGCCAGACCGACGACAAAAATCGCCGGCAGCAGGATGAAGACGAAGATACCGATGTAGGGGTTGGCGTGACGGAGAAACCCCAGCGCGTCGAGGACGACCACGGCAAGGAACAGCAACGCCGCGACCGTCGTCAGCACGACGCCGGCAATGGTCGTCGGATTGCGAAGCACACGCACGCCGTGACCGGGTGAGGCGGTGGCCGAAGGTGTCATCGGCGATCAGGACGCGAAACGTTCGCGCGGCAACGGCCGCACGTCATTTCAACGATTGCAAGTATGCGACGAGCGCGTCGAGATCCGCGGGCGGCAGCGACTTGTACGATTTCATCGGCATTGCGAGCTTCTTGCCCTCTTTCTCGGCGGCCGCTTTCGCGTCGGTCAGCCAGAGCTTGATCTCGTCTGCGGACTTCTTGCCCACTCCATCCAGCGGATATTTCTTATTTCCCACGCCCGCCACGGAGTGACAGACAGAGCATTTGTTGTCTGCATACACCTTTTTTCCGGCCGCAAACTTGTCCTGGGCCGCAGCCGGTGCCCCCATCGTCACGAGGACAACAGCAACGACAAAACCGATGAATCCGCGCATGATGTCAACCTCTCGTGTGGTAGGTCTCCAACCGCATCGAACCGTTCCGCCGATCCGCCGTGGGTGGCGCCCAGTGACGCAGGGTCTGGCAGGCTCGAAGTAATGCAGTAAGTACGGCCGACCCAATCGGGCTGATCGGCCGCGGTGGGATTCAGGAACTTCTCCTGAGGCGCCCCCCATGACGGACCGGAACGGAACTGACCCTGTTGCATACTATTACCGCAAACGAAGTGCCAGTCGAAAATCGCACGGAAACGCGACTATTAGCAATACTCGTGTGGATTCTGCGCGAAAAACCCTGGGCGGATGAGGACTATTTCGCACTCGGGCTGATGAGTGGAATCGCTCGTTCGAGCCGCGAGCGGAACTCCATGAGCACGCGTGGCCCCTCCGCGCGAAGTCGTCGCTCGATGGTGCGGCGAACGATGCCCCCAAAAATGCCACCAATCATATCGAGCGACGAACGGTGGAGGTACAGCAGGTGCCGCCCCGTCGCTGATTCCGAGATTGCTGTTATCGTGACCGCGCCGTTCTTGTAGTGCGTGGCATACACCTGTCTCGACACCACTACCGCCTCCGGCAAAGACGGCTGTTGGTAGCGCGCGATTGCGGCGTGCGTCACGCTGATGATCGGTCGTCCTCCAAGCATCTCTTTCGCCCAGTACAGAAAAGATCTCACGACGTGCGGGTCGTGAGCGTTGGGGTACTCCCGCAAGTACGCGCACAGGCCGGGAAAGCGCTGCGCCAGCAGTGGCATGCTCTCGCCAAGCTCGAGAAAAGTTGCGTAAGGCGCGACGGGCGCAGGATCGTCGTAATAGGCCGGCGCGTCTCGATCGCCGCGCGCGAGGTAATCGGTGGCCCGCTGCAGGACGATGGCGCGAAAGGCCTGCTGCACGGCGTCTTTCCAATCTGCCGCGTTCGCCGCAGCCGATCGCAACTGCGTCATCTCCAACACGCTCAACTTCACGCCACATTTTCCGGGACGACACCGCCGGAGATCCTCCAGGTCGCGATTGTCCAAGAACAGCCCGTCGAGGTCCTCGATGCGAGGCGGATCAGACAAGCGAGCGATTTGCGGGACGTAGCGACCACGCTGCAGCTCCGCAATGCGCTCGGTCCATGCGATAAGACGCTCGCCATCTCATCCACTCGCAATGCGGCGGACACCGCCAGCTGGCCATCGCGCGCCGCCAGCACTTCTGGCCGTACTTGTTGATCTCGGGGCCGTTATCGTGGGCCGCGCTGTACGTCGACGGCCTGAATCCGGCGTTGGCGCTCGTGCCCATCATCCCCTTCATGCCGCACGCACGCCGCAATCTGGATCTGTTCGAAGATGCGCCGCACGGCACGCACGATTCGCCGCGGCATTTCGAACACGTCTTCAAGCTGCCCGTCGAGGGCGTCCTGTTTCTCTTCGGGTTGGTGAACGCGGGCGTGCTGTTGAACGGGTATGGCACCGGCACGTGGGCGGTCCTCGCGGCGGCCTTCGTCGGTAAGCCCATCGGCATCATCGTCGCGACGGCCCTCGCGCTCGCAGCGGGGTTCCACCTGCCGCGCGGTGTGCACTGGCGGGACCTCACGGTGATCGCGCTCGCGACCGTCGGTGTGTTCGCATTCGGGTTGTTCTTCGCCACCGCGGCATATCCGATGGGCCCGATCCTTGGGGAGCTCAAGCTCGGCGCGATCCTCAGCGGGTTCGGCCTGCCGATGACCTTCGCGGTGGCTCGCCTCCTGCACGTCGGGAGATTCGCGCGTCCGCACGATCATCATCGGATGCGGAAGATTCCGGCACGCGCGGAAAAAGCACACGCGCACGTGACGGCGTAGGATCTTTTCGCGTGCTGTTTTGCGGCCAGCCCGCGGCACGCGCCGTGCGAAAACCGAAGCGGAGTTGTCATCGTGCGTATCCTCTTCGCCGCGCTCATCGCGCTCGTGGCCACGACGGATCAATCTGCCGTTGACCGATTCAACTACTCTGTCGACCAGTATGCGCAGCTGCGGGCCGATATCGAGGCAGCTCTCGGTGCGCCGTCGGTGTTCAACGGGCTGGAGGCGGCGCAAGCCTCGGCCGCCGACCTCGCGCGCGCGCTCCGCATTGCACGCAGGACCGCCGCCGAAGGCGACATATTCACACCAGAGGTCGCGCACCTGTTTGGTCGAACGCTCGCGAACGCCCTCGTGGAGTCCGAGCTCGATGCCGAGGATCTGCTCGCCGCGATGCAGACCGATACGGAAGAGGGCGCGTGGCCGCCCGTAGTGAACGGCAGCTTCTCCTGGCAACTCGGCAACATCATGCCGCCGTCCATTCTTGCCGCGTTGCCACCACTCCCACCAGACATGGAATACCGTCTCGTTGGGCCGGACCTCGTGTTGATCGATCTGCGTTCGAATTTGATCGTGGATATTCTGCGCGAGGCGCTGCCGGAGACGACGATGGTATAAGACGGCAACGCCGGGCAACGCTTGCACGGATCAGCATGTGGAAATCAGGATCACCGGCGCCGCAAACGGAAGGGCAACTCGGGCTGCCAAGTGATGCTGTTCTATGTGGTGCATGCGGATGCCATCCAAGCAACACCAACATCACGGCGAACCCGACCACATACGCGACCGGCACGTGCCACCCATGGCGAATCCATGCGCCGACCGAACGCGCATGCGGATAAAGGTTCGAGATGGCGACACCCGCCGATGAACCGAACCAGATCATCGAGCCGCCAAACCCGACACAGTAGGCCAAGACACCCCAGTCGTAACCGCCTTGCTCAAGCGCCAGCTTGGTGAGTGGGATGTTGTCGAAGATCGCCGAGACGAAGCCGAGTCCGAAGGCCGTTTGCCACGATGGCGGGGGTAACTGCTCCACCGGCATCATTGATGCCGCCAATACCAAGGACAATAGGAAGGCCGCGCCACGGCTCGCTTCGCCGAGCAGTTCCCAGTCGGGGCGACGAATGGGCACCGATAGCAGAATGACTACCCACACCGCCACGCCGATAAACGGGAACCCGTCCGCATGCGCTGGAAAGCGCACGTTGACGATCACGTTCGCTCCGATAGCAGCCACCAGGATCGCCAGTACGATACCAACGCGCACCCCATCAATCTTCGGCCGGTGCTGGACGTCCTTCACGATGGGCGAGTAGCCCTGCTGCTGGAAGGCGGCCGGAAGACCACAGACCAGCAACGCGGCACCAGCCCCCACGTATGCGTGCAACACATCCAGCGGGGCCACGCCATCGATCCACATCATTGTCGTAGTCGTATCTCCCACGACGCTGCCCGCGCCACCAGCGTTCGCGGCCGCGACGATGGCCGCAAGGTAGCCGAGGTGCACGCGCCTGAAGAGCGAATGCGCCATTGCGCCACCTATCATCGCGCCCGCGATGTTGTCGAGAAACGACGACAGGACGAAGACGATCGCGAGCAGGAAGAATGTGCCCTTCCAGTCATCCGGCAGCACGTGCGGCAGTGCGAGCGGCACGTGACTCTTCTCGAAGTGACGGGAGAGCAATGCGAAACCGAGCAACAAACACCCGAGGTTAGTGACGATTACCCACTCGTGAGCGAGATGACGCGTAAGGCCGTTAAGCCCCACAACGCCTCCAAACGACCCAAAGGCAAGCTTGTAGAGGGTGATCGCGCCCAGGCCGGTGACGGCGATTTCCAACGTTCGGCGATGGAAAAGGGCCACGCCGAGGAGTGTGAGTGCGAAGAGCGCAAAATCGATGGGGAGGCTCGACAAGGACGCCTAGCTCTTCGAGTGTGAGTCGGGTCCTCGGCGGATGGCGGCATCGCGCGCTTTCAGGGCCCCAAGCAACAGCAACATGAGCCCTACCAGAAGCAACACGTGCACGAGGCGTCCGAGGTCATAAACCCCGAGCAATCCGACGAGCCATGCAATGAGCAGTACGAGCGCAGCCTTGAAGAACATAAGGTCCTCCTGGTCTCGCGACCAAGAGGATGGCGGCCCGACCACCCGGATTCCTGCAGCGGATTCGCTGCACCCTTTTGTGTTCTAGACAGCCTACGTCAAACGGTTCTGGTTGTAGAACGAAAATCGGACGTCAATACCTGGGGTGTGAGAGAGCGGCGGCTTTGCTTGGTCGCCTTTTTCTTGTAGCTGGCCACTTGTTCGGTGATGGACCCTGCGCTCTTCCAAAGACTGACATTCTCGCAGCCTGGCGCGCGGTCGAATGTTCCCGCCACTGCGATCAAAGTACTCCGCAGTGGCGAACGATTCACGCTGGTGACAAGGTCACGCGCGTTGAAACCGTCGCCCGAACAAAGCGTGGCCGAATTATCGAACTGTTGTTATCGGCTGCACGGTGCACGACCCGAACGGCGAGGTGGTCGGCGCCGCGTTCGTGAGTCACGACATCACACGACGCAACCGTGAAGCACGCGTTCAACGGTCCGCTGCAATGCGATGGCAGTCGGTGATCGAATCCGCGGTCGACGGCATCGTCGTCATCTACTCCCGTGGACGCATCGAAGCGTTCAACCCTGCGGCTGAACGAATGTTCGGCTACGCGGAAGCCGAGGTCGTCGGGCAGAACGTATCGATGCTCATGCCCGAGCCGTATCGGAGTGAACACGACGGTTACCTCGCCCGCTTTCTCCGCGAAGGGGCACCGAGAATCATCGGCGTTGGCCGCGACGTCACGGCGCGACGGCACGACGGCAGCACCTTTCCGATCCATTTGTCCGTCGGCGAGATGATCGTCGAGAACGAGCGCAAGTTTACCGGCATCCTGCGGGATCTCACCATTCGCGTCAAGCTCGAAGAGCAGCTTCGCCAACAAACCGCGCTCGCACGGTTGGGTGAGATGGCCGCGGTGATTGTCCATGAGATCAAGAACCCGCTCGCCGGCATCCGCGGGGCGATCGAAATCATCGGCCGGCGCTTGTCCCCGCAGACCGATGACGCGCGCATCGTCGGCGAGATTCTCGCCCGCATCGACTCGCTCGGCCGCCTCATGAAGGATTTGCTCCTGTTCGCGCGCCCCCGCAACCGCGCGTGGCGCTGACGGAGGTGACGCGGCTGGTCGCGCTCACCGCCGACCTGCTCAGTGCGGACCCGTCGCTGAAGGAGGTGCGCATCGACGTCGAGGGATCCGCGCCGCCAATTCTCGCGGACGCCGATGTGCTCAAGATCGTCTTTCAAAACCTGCTCATCAACGGGGCTCACGCGATGCAGGCCAAGGGCAGGATCAGGGTGGCGGTCCAGGCGATCGATTCCTCGTGTCAGGTGCAGTTTGTCGACCAGGGTCCGGGCATTCCCCAGAACATTCGCGACAGGGTCTTTACACCGTTCTTCACGACGAAGGTGCGTGGGTCGGGACTTGGGCTCGCCACCGCTAAGCGGCTCGTCGAGGCGCACCACGGCGAGATTGCAATCGACTGCCCGTCTACCGGTGGCTCCACAGTCACGGTGCGGCTGCCGGCACACGGTCCACAAGATCGGCGGGAGTTGGATCGAAGCTTGCCTTCCTAATCTTCGGGTGCAGCGCTGGGTGACGAATCCCCCCAAATTGCAGCGCGACGGCGCCACTGAGACACCACCTGTCAACCGAAACGACAGCAGCAAGTCATCTGCGCGAAGACTTCACGCAGCGTGCAACAGCTTCAGATGCGATCACGTTGCCGCATCGCTCCGACGCGGTCGCACCTATGAACGCGCAGTTGATGCGAGGCGGCGCGCCGCCGCCTCGCCTGCTGATGCTGAACGCGGTCAAAAGGGAACAGGACTACCGCTCGCCGACCGTTTCGTCTTTCGGGTAGAGAAACTCGAACCCGAGGGTCTGGTTCGGCACAAACCATTTCGCGATCCGACGCGGCGATTTCTCGCCGGTGGGGACGAGCGTCATCTCGTAATCGGCGCTCGCCTGAAGTCGTTGAACCGGTGCGGTGAAGAAGAGCCCGACCTGGCCACGATCGACGCTGCTCACCTGCACGAGCGACGGCGAAACGATGCTGAACTTGTATGTCCCGGCCGCAAGCGTCACGTCCGGAATCTGCACCGGTCCGCTGAACGTCACGAAGTGATCGTTGGAAGATCCTTTAATGATCTCTCCTTTCACCGTCACCTTGTACTCCAAAGGTTCCTGCGCGGCTGCGGCCACAGCGAACCCGAACGTAAGTGCCACAATCGCCGTTGCAACTCTCCTCATGGTGTGCCTCCCCGGGCCGCAGCCGGTCAGGATTGCGGCCGAATCCGCCAACGCGATGCCCTGCCCTTGGCAAGATGCATTCCATGTCCTTACCACCAGTCGTTGGCATCCCGCTCTCTGCGAACCAACAAAATGGTGTTGTCGTGCACGGGCTGCACACGTCACGAATCAAGTTGCATCTGCTGACGATGCGAGACACTTGTCAGTCCGTCGACGCGGAAAGCAAGGATTTGCGCGGCGCGTCTCGTGACAAATCGAAATGTGGAACGCGTGGCGCGGCGGCAAGAAACGAAAGAAGGACTGTCTGTGACAGGTGATTGCGGTTAGGCGCTCGGTCAAATCACGTGAAGCAAAGTGCGGAAAACCTCGCCCCTGCGTGGAGAATCCCGCAACGCGACCGCAAGTGCCGCTAGCGTGTCATGCGGACTCGCTGCACAAGTCCGCAGCGACGATGCGCGGCTCGATCTGCACGACAGCTGACACTGAATTCGCGATGAAGCAGCCCTGGTGCGCCTTCTCCACCAGCTCGCGCGCCAGTCCCTCGTTCGATCCTGCGGCAATGCTGATGCGGGGCCGCAACGTCACGCGGTACATGCGTGTCTTGCCGTCGACACTCCCCAGCACCCCTTCCGCATCGTCGGCGTATGAAACGATCGCGAGGCCGCTCCTCGCCGCAAGAAACAAATAGGTGAGCGCCTGGCAGGCCGAGATGGAGGCGACAAACAGCTGCTCGGGATTGGCCCTTGACCGATCGCCGCGAAAATCAGGTGCGGCCGACATCGGCAGCCTCACGCCGCCGAAAGACACGTTCAGATCGCGACTGAATGTCGCCGCGTCACGTGCGGGCTGGAGTGCACCGGACCAGACCAGACGAGAGACGAATGTGCTCGCCATGAGATTGCCGCCTCCACTCAACGATCAGCATGCCTTGTGCCACGCATAGCTCACGCGTGGCCGGCACATCGAGCACTCACGCGATTGTCGTCATGTTGGGAGCGCGAAGGATTCCTCACTATGGAGGACTATGTCGCCACCGCGGACGAGCCGCGCAGTGACGACGAGGCACGAGCAGTTCTGGCGGATGCGTCGCGGTACCCGGTCGCGAAATTAACAAAAATCGAATCGCGATTACATTATTTGCGAAAGCCGCACGGCGAGACTGCTCCCGCATAACGCGTCCCGCTTACCGCACGTGCGGCGCGATTCGCGCGAGGACCGCCCAGTCGTCCTCAGTTGACGACTGCGGCACCGCGCGGCGACGCGCTGTAACCCGTCACATTCCAGCCGTTCTCGCGGAGCAGCCGCGCGACTTCCGCGTGCCGCAACAGCGCATCGGCGGGACTTTCGAAGTGTTCTATCACCGACGCCGGCACATCCCAGTGAGGAACAATGTGCATCTCGAACGAGCGATCGGAATTCATGTCCAGCTTGCAGGTGATGGCATTGGCGTCGCGCTGAAATACCCAGCGGAGCACGTTGCTGGATTCAAGGTTAATTGGGAGCGTATCGAGAAGGTTCATGGCACGGGCCTTAGGCAACAGCAATGCCAAGCTCGGCCGTCACCAAGGAGCGACTTTGCCGGTCGCTCCCTCGGCACGATCCGCTGCCACAGGCCCGTCGAGGTGTGTCGCTTTCGATGCGGCGCGCGATGGTTGAGGAGTCGGCGGTCCGCAGGTGCCGGCCGCGCGCCGCCCTTCCCCAGCACCGTGAGCAGGTCGGCAGTCGTGATGATCCGACGACAGGTCTCGATCCGTTGCGATCAGGCAGTCGATCGATCGCCCTCGCATTGGCAGCGTGACGGATCGTCGTGGAGGGTCGTACGCCAGTGCGACGCAATCGTCGTACCTTCCATCGCCCTGGCGCCGTCGCACGCAAGCCGTCGGATCGATCGGCATGGCGCGAGCGCCGTCCGAAGTACCACGCAGCGGCGGCGGAAAAATTTGCGGTATCTTTTGCGTGAGCGTCGGACGTCCCATCGGCTTGACGAAGGCCGTGTTGCTCGCCGGACGACGCACGTGCCCTGCTCACCAGCGAGGGCATGGCTGACAACGATCACGCGAACAGCGGCCGGGTCCCCATGAATATGCTCGAGGTGATCGACCTCAGCGTCGAGCTCGGCGGACGCGCGATTCTGCAGAGCCTCAGCTTCGAGGTGCGCCGCGGAACATCGCTCGCCATTCTCGGCCCGAACGGAGCAGGCAAGACAATTCTGTTCAAGGCGCTCGTCGGTTCAATTCCCTTTCGCGGCGTCATTCGCTGGGCGCCCGATGTGCGGATCGGTTACGTTCCGCAAAAGCTCGATTTGGATCGCGATGTGCCAATGAGCGGCCTCGACTTCCTGCGGGCGCGCGCGGCGGTGGCCCATATTGAACGAGAAGTCATCGATGCCACGCTGTCGCTTGTCGGCGTGACACGTATCGCTGCGTCGCAGCCGATCGGCACGCTTTCCGGCGGTCAGTTCCAGCGACTGCTCGTCGCGTTCGCGCTCGTGGCGAATCCCAATGTGCTGCTGCTCGACGAACCAACGGCAGGCATCGACGAGCCGGGACAGGAGCGGCTCAACATGCTTGTGCGGCGGCTCCAGCAGCAAGACGGCTTGACCGTTCTTTCCATCTCTCACGAGCTCAGCGTCGTCTACCGTTATGCGACGACGGTGCTGTGTCTCGGCAGAGAGCGTGCCTGCGTGGGTCCACCCAAAACGATCTTGACGCCGGAACTGCTCGAACAGATGTATGGCGAGCCGGTCGATTTCCACCCGCATGAACCCTGAAACGCTCGTCGTATCGGTCGTCGTTGCAGTGGCCGCGGGACTCGTGGGCTGTTTTGCCGTCATGCGGCGAATGGCACTGGCGGCAGATGCGCTGTCGCACGTAGCGCTGCCCGGCATTGGTATCGCGATCGCTTTGCAGATCCATCCCGTTTACGGCGCGGCCGCGATGCTCTTTTTTGGTGCGCTGCTCGTTTGGGCACTGGAGCGACGCACGCGTGCCGCGACGGAGGCCGTTCTCGGGGTCGTGTTTTCAGCAGCGCTCGCAATCGGGAGTCTCATGACGACGGACGAAGAGCTGATACACGCGTTGATCGGGCAACCTGAAGCACTGACAGCCGCGGAAACCGTCGTCGTGTTTGCGGCCGCTTGCGTCGTGGTGTGGTTCATCGTCGCACGTCGGCATCACCTTCTCATCATGTTGGTGTCGCCGGAGGTTGCTCGCACGGCCGGCATAAACGTGCGCCGACTGAACCTGATGTTCCTGGAAGTATTTGCCCTCGCGATCGCGCTCGGTCTGAGGTATCTCGGCGTCTTGCTTGTCGGCGCGTTGATCATTATTCCCGCGGTCATCGCCAAACGTCTGGCACGCGGAGTTCAGACGATGCTCGTGATCAGCGCTGTCATCGCGGTCATCTCCACTGTGGGAGGCATGTGGCTCGCACAGTTGCTGCACCGTGAGAGCGGTCCCCTCATTGTCATCGTGGCGGCGAGCGCCTTTCTCCTTGGTCTTCTGAAGCCATCACGGAGCGGTGCCGCGTGAGCAGAACGCAGCAGGAGAGACATGCGAGGACGGCTTCGCGATCGGCCAGTTCTCGTGCGTTGTCGAACTGGCGAAGCAACCTCCTCACACGCGCCTGCGCGAAAACTCGCGCAGCCCGGGACAATTTCACGTGCTGTGCGGCGTCAGGCGGAGCGGGACCTGCCGCGGATGGCGAAAAGCCGGCAGGCTGGCGCCATTGCATCTCGAACTGCTCTTGCCTTGGTAACCAATGCACCGGGGCTGTGTTCGTGTGCGGAGGTTTTGCTCATGTCAGTTGCCCTTCTTACTCAGACAGACAAACGCACGCGCGACGCTGTACTCCAGCAACTCGAATGGGATCCCGCCGTGGATGCCAGCGCGATCGGCGTCTCCGCCCACGACGGTGTGGTGACGCTCACCGGTATAGCGATACGTACGTAGAAAAGCTTGCCGCTGAGCGTGTCGCAAAACGCGTTCGCGGTGTACGCGGCGTCGCCAATGACATCGACGTACGTCCCATGCTGCAACGCACCGACGCGGATATCGCGCACGGCGCGATTCAGGCCTTTGAGCTTCGCGGTACCGTGCCTTACAACGTGCAAATCGTCGCGCATAACGGACACATCACGCTGACAGGGAAGGTGGGTCGCCTGTTCCACAAAACTGAAGCGGAGAAGGCCGTGCGCCACGTGAAAGGCGTCCGCGGCGTCTTCAACGACATCGAGGTTTCGTCGGGCGAGTTCGCACGCGACGTGCGGCACCGAATCGTCGAGGCCCTGCATCGCAACGCGGACGTGGATGCGCGGCACATCGCGGTCAGCGTCACGGGTGGCGTGGCGACGCTGACGGGTACCGTTCAGACATGGGTGCAGCGCGATTCGGCTGAATTCGCGGCGGCCAGCGCGCCGGGCATTTCGCGAGTGGACAATCGTGTCGTCATCGAGCCGCCCGCCGCTGCAATCGATGAGATGCGTCGATCTCGTGTACTAATGGCAACCCGAGCTGAGTCTCTGGTGAAGAGACAGCGATGAGCAGTCGTCTACAGCGACGCGGCGGCACCTTCCCGCGGGAGGAGATTGCGCGCGTGGTCGATGGACGACAGCCATTGGCGGCTCATGAGGGTGACGAAATGCCGCGGTGGGGAGCGGAAGGCTCCGTAGGGCCGATGGAGCCGTCGCTCCCGTGATGCAACACCATCGTGAGGCCCAAGGTCGGAACAGCGATCGCCGAGGCTATGAGGACCACGCCAACACGAAGGAGGACGTATGGCCATTCACAAAGTCATCGAGGTGATCTCGCAATCGGAACAGAGCTGGGAAGACGCGGCCCAACGCGCCATAAACGACGCCGGCAAAACGGTCGAACAGATCAAATCAATCTGGATCAAAAACTTTGAGGCGATCGTCAAGGACAACAAGATCGTCGAGTACCGTATCAACGCGAACATCACGTTCGAGGTGAAATAACCGTTACGCCGAACGCCACGCAAAGCGCCGTTGCAGGTCAGCCGAATCAGGAATGGCTGGCACGGTCAGGCAGGCTACGCCGCGGCCTCCGTGATTCAGGTGTATCCCCCGCTACTTGGCGATGAACAGAAGCCCCGCGATGAGCGTCAGCAACACCACCACGAATACGACTATCCACGTCCCCCAATTGGAGGTCTTTATTGCTGTGGGCATGATGGTTCCTCCTCGACTCAGCCTACCGCCGGGATTGACACCTTCGTGGCCGGCTGAGCAAGCGGCGCCCTCACGCGCAGCAGCCCGTTGCGATACTCCGCCGACACCCGCTCAGGGTCGACCGGTTCCGGAAACTTGTAGCTCCGGAACATCGCCCCTTCGGATGTATGCGTCCAGGAGCCGCGGCGCGGTGCCTTCCACAGTCGCGACGAACTGCCGCCACGTTCGCACCCGCCGGCCGGATGCGTGGCCGTTCGGGCTGAACACAAACGCCCGCTGCTCCGTGACGGGCACGTCGACATACTTCTCTCGATGCCGGACGTGCGGCGTCAGACGAGGGCCCATGGTGAACAGCCTCAGCTCGCCTCCTGCTTCCTTTGTGATGGGCAAGGCGACAGCCTGAGCAGGCTTCAGGTGCGCGAGGATCGTCCAGGACGCGTGCTCCGCATGCTCGCATTCGGCGCAGCATCGGCAAAGCGCCTTGATCTCGCCCGGGTCGGATTCGCAGGTGACGATCATCACCTCCGTCTTCGCGAGCAACTCCTGTGGCAGCCGCGACGCGCAGTAGGTGACGACCGTGTACCCATTTCGCTCCAGATCCAGCAGCTCATGAGCGTCCGCGTCGTGAAGGAAGTAGTGAGCTTCGTCGAGAACAATGCGATGCGGCAGCCCCGTCCGCCGCCGCATGACGTTGAGCGCAGGCAACAGCGCGCGAATGTACGTCATCTTTTCGTCATGTCGCTGGTGGGAGAGATCAATCACCACGCTGCGATCGGGATAGCGGAGCGCGCGCAGCAGGTCCTTTGGCGTCGGAGGCGGATCGGCGCCTCCCAGGACACTCACGCCAGGCAATGCTTCGAGCGATCGGTAGTCGCCCTCAGGATCGATGACGCAGACGCAGTAGCCATGCAGGATCAGCTGCTCGCAGAACAGACCCGCCAGATACGACTTCCCAGATTTCGCATCTCCCGCAATGAGGGTATTCCGGCCGCGCACCGCCAGCGAAAACTCACGCCCGTCCTCCGTGTAGCCAAGCCGCAGCCTGCGGCGCGCGCGAGCTGGTGTCGGTAAGAGCTGCCTCTCGGCGAGCTCGCGAAGATAGGTGCCCACAGCCGGCGGCCCTGCGCCGTCGAGCACGACATCCGCAGCGGAACGGAGCGCCGCGCTTCCCCATTGCACGGCCACACCCACTTCGGCCAGGCGCAGGAGCTCGTGGTCGTTTTCAGCGTCGCCAATCGCAAGCGTGTTG
>WNFU01011959.1_pt1 | contig 16912 bp, 16 predicted proteins | sample 5400121 | NCBI WGS metagenome assembly WNFU01 (sample SAMN13153360, study PRJNA577476) | soil metagenome | isolation source: 100 cm soil or saprolite under grassland replicate 1 | place: USA:California | collected 2016-06-15
CCAGCGCCTCCGGCCCGAGGTGCTCCAGCTCGCGCTCGGCGTCCTCGGGGGTCAGGAGCCAGACGCCGGCCCGCTTCTTCGCACCCGGCTCGGTGAGCACGAGCTGGGCCCCGCCCTGGAATCGAAGCCGAAAGGCCGGGGTCTTCGGCGCCTCCTCGCCCGCGAGCAGGTAGCGCAGACGACCGGCCGCCATCAGGTGGACGAGCAGGACGAGCTCGCCGTCCTCGGTCGGGAAGAGCAGTCGCTTCGCCCGCCGCTCCGCACCGGCGAGCCGGCGGCCCTCGAGCGCGCGCAGGGGCGGGTCGAAGGTCTTCAGCGTCGCCACGTGCGCGGGCCCGGCCTGCTCGACCGGGAACGCGCGCACCGGCTCGTCGAGCGCGCGGCACAAAGCTTCTACCTCGGGAACTTCAGGCACTCTCGCGTCCCTGGCCGGCCTCCGCTCCCGCCCGGCGGAGCCGGGCTCCGCGGTGGCCTGACGCCGCTGGCGGCGGGATGCTGCGCGCGCGGCGCTTGTCCGTACTACGTGTACTGTCCTGCACGCCGCGCGCACAGCCTCCTTTGCCAGCGCCGCCCCAGGCACTCTCGCGTCCCTGGCCGGCCTCCGCTCCCGCCCGGCGGAGCCGGGCTCCGCGGTGGCCTGACGCCGCTGGCGGCAGGATGCTGCGCGCGCGGCGCTTGTCCGTACTACGTGTACTGTCCTGCACGCCGCGCGCACAGCCTCCTTTGCCAGCGCCGCCCCAGGAACGCGAGAGATGGCATTCCTTGACCACTGAGCCGCTCAGCGTAGCCGTGCGGCGTGGGGAGATCCTCGAATCGGTCCATCGCGTGCACGCGGTCGCGGTGCAGGACGGGGTTGTGGTCGCCGAGGCCGGCGATGCCTCGCTGCTCGCGTCCCTTCGCTCGGCTGCCAAGCCGCTTCAGGCGCTGCCGCTCTCGCGCGCGCACGCGGAGCTGGGGCCGGGCGAGCTGGCGATCGCGGCCGCGTCGCACGCCGGCACGCCGATGCACGTCGAAGCCGTGCGGTCCCTCCTCGCAGCGACCGGCGGCCGTGAGGAGGAGCTCGAGTGCGGCCCGCAGGATGGACGTCCCCCCGATCCGATCTACCACAACTGCTCGGGCAAGCACGCGGGGATGATCGCGGCCTGCCGCGCGCACGGCTGGCCTGTCGAGGGCTATTTCCTGCCCGAGCATCCGCTCCAGCGCGCGCTGCTGGAGGAGGTCGCCGCCGCCGCCGAGGTCGAGCCGGATGAGGTGCGGACCGGCCCGGACGGTTGCGGCGTCGTCTGCTTCGCTCTTCCACTCGAGCGCGCCGCGTTCGCCTGGTCGCGCTTCGAGCAGCTCGACGGAGGCGGCCGGATCGCCGCGGCATGCGCGCCCGGCCCGATCTCGTCGGCGGGGAGGACGCGGCCGACACCGACCTGATGCGAACCCTTCCGGGCTGGATCGCGAAGCGCGGGGCGGAGGGCCTGTTCTGCGCCGTCTCCCGAGACGGGCTCGGCTTCGCGCTCAAGGTCGCCGACGGTAACGGGCGGGCAGTCCGGCCCGCAGTTGCCGCCTTCGCCGCCCAACTCGGGATCGAGCTCGAGAGCTTCGCCGAGGTGGCGATCGCGGACACGCGCGGCGAGCCGGCCGCCGTGATCGGCTCGTGTTAAGAAAATGTTTCGATTCCGCGAGATCGCGTGTAACATCCGACGCGCGAAGGGTGAGCCGGGGGAATCGGGTACCGGCTCTCGTCGTGTCTAGGTAGGTGATCCAACCAAGCCGCGAAGGAGCCGGACGCAAAGTGCTCACCGTCGACATCTCTCTTCCGGACGTCGAAGAGCTTCACAAGCTGGTACAGGACGGGGTCGAGAAGGGTTTCCTCACTTACGACGAGATCGTCTCCGGGCTCGAGGAGGTCGAGCTCAGCAAGGAGCAGATCGAGGATTTCTACACATACCTGATCGACCATTCGATCGAGCTGGTCGAAGGCGAGCAGCACAAGCATCCGCCGCACGAGCAGCCTGCCCTCGCCGAGGAGGAGAAGGGCCCCAAGCTCGACCTGACGGTGGAGCCCTCGCTCGACTCGCTGCGGCTGTACCTCCGCGAGATCGGCAAGGTGCCGCTGCTGACCGCCGACCAGGAGGTGTACCTGGCGAAGCGCATCGAGCGCGGCGAGATGGCCGCGAAGACCCAGATGATCGAGGCGAACCTGCGCCTCGTCGTCTCGATCGCAAAGTCGTACCTGGGGCGGGGCCTCTCCTTCCTCGATCTGATCCAGGAGGGCTCGCTCGGCCTGATCCGTGCGGTCGAGAAGTTCGACTACCGCAAGGGGTACAAGTTCTCAACCTACGCGACCTGGTGGATCCGCCAGGCCGTGACGCGCGCGATCGCCGACAAGGCGCGCACGATCCGGATCCCGGTGCACATGGTCGAGAAGCTGAATAAGGTCGTGCACATCGAGCGCCAGCTGGTGCAGCGGCTCGGGCGCGAGCCCCGGCCGGACGAGATCGCGACGGAGCTCGAGATGACGACGAGCGAGGTGCGCGACATCCTGCGCATGGCCCAGCATCCGGTCTCGCTCGAGAAGCCGATCGGCGAGGAGGAGGAGTCCGAGCTCGGCGACTTCGTCAAGGACGAGCAGGCCGAGTCGCCGTTCGACACCGCTTCCGTGTCGCTCCGCCGCGAGGACATCGAGAACGCGCTCTCGTCGCTGCCGGAACGCGACCGGAAGGTGATCGAGCTTCGCTTCGGGCTGTCCGGCTCGCAGCCCTGCACGCTCGAGGAGGTCGGGCGCGCGTTCGGCGTCACCCGCGAGCGCATCCGCCAGATCGAGAACAACACGCTGAAGAAGCTCGAGTCGCTCCCCGAGGCCCAAGGCCTCAAGGATTGCGTGTAGGAACGCGAGCGGAGCCCTAGCCCGGCTGGTCGGCGTTCGCAGTGCCGCCCGCGCGCTCGTACGGCACGAACAGGCGGCAATGCGGGCACTTGAATCCGCGCCCGCTGCGGGGTGAGGACCCGGTGAGCAGCTCCGCCTGGAAGCTCTTCCCGCAGTGAGGGCAATGCGGACCTCACTCTCGACGAGCCTTCGAAGGAGAGCTCGCCCGCCTACTCTCTTCGTAGTCGAACCGGACCCGCGGCACCCCCCGCGATCCGGTAGAGCCCCATTCCTGATCTCCGGTCGACCGCAATGATGCGGCCCCGGAGCCGCAACGACGAATCGGCCAGGACGTAGCGGGCCCGCAATGCTACGCGCGACCCCTCCGGGTGCAGCCGGCCGGCCGTGTCTGCCTCCAGGCGCTGCTCCGGCAGGCCCTGCCAGCTCGGGCGCCGCAGGTAGTAGATCTGACCGACGCTACGGTTGAAGAATTCGTTCTCCCAGATCAGGTGCGGATCGCCGTTCCCCGACCAGATCGCGACGGCTTCCGCCTTCGGGCCGATCGCCTCGTCGATCCACGCGCGGTCCGGCTGAATCGACTGCGCTGCGAACGCCGATGCCCCGTGGGCTCGAATCTGGGCGCCGGCCATAACGGCGATGAAGTTGAGCAGGACGAGGAACGGGGCGACGCGCGACAGGCGCGGACGTCGAAGCAGGAAGAACAGCGCCCCGAGCGCAAGAGTGATGAGCCCGATCTGCGCCACGATGTGCGATGGCGCTGCGAGGCGGTCGCCTCGGGTCACCGCCCAGGTCATCAGCCCGAATGTGTCGGGTATGGCGTCGGCGCGAATGTACGTGCGGTACGGCACCACGAGCGGCAGAGCTCCCGCGACGATGCCCACCGCTGCGGTAGTCCACGCCGGACGGCTCACCCGCTGCGTGACCCACGCGAGAAGCGCGATCAGCAGCAGGGGCATGAGATAGAACGTGTAGCGGTCCATGATGCGTGAGGAAGAGTGCGCGTCGTATTTCGCAACGTTCGAGATGAAGGCGGATACCGTCAGGAGAAGCCAGAACATCGCCGAGACCGCGACCGCGGCAAACACCCGCATTGATCGATCGGCGCGAGAGAAGGAGAACGAGGCGAGAATCACGAAGGCCGCGAAGGGCAGGACGCCTGCGTACAGGTCGAGCTCCGCCAGGTGGTAGACAAACCAGCGCCCGACCGCCGCCGCTGAATAGCTTTGGTGCCAGACACCTTCCGCAGTGCCGAAGCTGGCGAAGATCGAGCGCCCGTGAGCCGCCTCCCAGGCAGTCAAAGCTACTAAGCCCACGCCAAGCGTAAGAAGTGTGGGCAGATAGGCGCCGAGCCAGCGAAACAGCACGGTCGGCCGCGGGCGGAAGCCATCCGCGATCGCGTCGCCGACCGAGACCGCGAGGATCGCCGTGAGCAAAGCCGGTACGAGCGCGACCGCCTGCGAACGAGTCAGGAGTCCGAGGGCGATCACGCCGAGGGCCACGAGCTGCCGCCGCGAGCTCGGTTGCTCGAACATGCGCACGATCAACAGGAGCGCCGTCAGGAAGAGCGGGTAGAAGAGATTCTCGGTCATGACCATGCCGGTGTAGGCCATCGAAGGCACGGCCAGCGCCAAAGACGCCGCAACGACTGCCCAGCCGCGGCTCACGAGGCGACGCGCCAGGAAGTACGTCGGCACGGCCGCCAAGGACATCACGAGCGAGTTCATGACCTTGATCGCCAGGTACGCGTGCGGAACGCTCTCGAACATCGCGTACATCGGCGAGATCAGCAGCGGGTAGAGCGGACCGAATCCGAGCCCGTGCACGTCGCGGATCGCGAAGCTGCCGCTCGAGGCGAAGCTCTTGCCGAGCTCGGAGTAGATGAGCTCGTCCGCGAAGATCCAGGGCGCCGGCATCCAGTATGCGAGCGCAAATCGAAGAACGGCGGAGAGTGTCATCAGCCCCGCGAGCCAGGCCGCAGCAGGATGGGCCACCGCAAACTGACGGAGGCGCAGCCGAGGAGCGGCTGCGGAGTGCCCGCCGCCGATCCGCTCGCCGTAGATCTGCGTTTCCGGAATCACTGCGATCCCGTCGCAGTCACCGGTGATCGGCGCAGAGCGACGCGACGAGCCGAAGTTGTCGGGCGTGTGCCGACGACGAGCATCGCCGCCGCAGCCACCAAGGCCAGCACGATCAGCGTCGCGTGCCCTCCGCTTTGCCCGCTCGAGCTGCTGACGAACCAGAACGGCAACGGCAAGAGGACCCACAGCACGGTAAACCGCGGGCGCGAGATCGCCAGCGGAACGAGCAGAATCACGAAGTAGTGCAACCAAACAATCGGGGAGAGCAGGAGCGCTGCGCCGACAGCCGCAGCCAGTGCGAGCCGATCGCCAGCCGGCCGGCGTGCGAGGACGAAGATCATGAAAAGCGCTCCCGCACCGAGGATGAGCGCAACGGCGTGCGCCCAGCCGGCCGAGAGCCCGAGCGACAGCCCCAGCGCGATCGGCGAAAACCCTTTCGCCTGCTCAACCTGCGCGAGGATCCTGAGAAGGTGGACGTAGTCCCGCAGGCCCGCGAAACCCAGCACCGCCCATGAAGTAGCAGTGATTAGCGCGCCACCCGCGATTGTTGCGCCCGCCGCCGCATACCTTCGCGTCGCCACGAGCCAGACGAGGAGCGGCCACAAGAAGACCTTCGCGACGACGGCCCCGGCAACCGCCGCGCCAACCGTCTTCCAACTGTCTCTGTAACGCCACGCCACGGCGAGCAGAAGCGCGAGTAAGCTGCTGATCGCGCCGTTCGTGATCGATCCGATGACCGGCGCCATCAGGAAGGCAGCGCCGTAGCAGCGCCAGTCACGTACGCCGAGCACCCGCAGCGTGAGGAGGACGGTTCCGAACAGGGCGATCAGGAACAGTGGCGCTACCACGTGATACGGCAGCAGCGCGAGCGGCACAAACGCGAGTGCAGTCTCAGGCGGATAGACGAAGGAGTTCTCGTGTGCGAGGTTCGTTGCGTTCGGCGGTGGGTACGGAGAGTGGCCGGCGATGACGTCGTGTCCGGCGTGCCAGAAGACCCGAAAATCCCAGAAGTGATGCTGCAAGGTTCCAGCCAAAACGAGGGCGGCCAGCGCTAGAGGCAAGACACCGAGGACGACCGCGGGCAAGACACGCTCGGCGGCCCGGCGCAGCGCGACCATCTCCGGCACGACCAGGACGGTCGATACCTCAGAACGTGACGAAATCGGAGCCACCGAAGAAGAGCGCGATCGCCGCGCCAAACGCCAGGAAGGGCCCCAGCGGAATCATCTTCTTGCGCGCCTGCAATCCCTCGAGCGCGATGATCACGAGCCCGCCGATTCCTGCCGCAAACATCCCGACGAAGATGCCCAGCACGACGCCCTTGCCGAGGCCCGCCCCGAGCAAGAGCGCGAACTTGACGTCACCTTGGCCGAGCCCGGTCCGCTGGATGAGGTATGCAACCAGGAAGAAGAGTCCCGCCCCCAGCGAGCTGAGGATCCACTCGAGAGCGTGGTGCGGGAAGAACGCGATCTGGAGCACGAGGATGACCGCGGTCGCGGGAATGACGATCCGATTGGGCAGGATCCGCTGTTCGATGTCGATCGCCGCAAGAGCGGTGAGGACGAAGACGAAGAGAGCAGAGATGAAGCCACGAGCAGTGACTCCGAAGTGAAGGAATGACGCCGCAGCGAGCGCAAACGCGACGGCCGCCGTCAGCACCTGAGGGACCTCGGCGTGCTGCTCTCGATCGGGGACCGCCGCTACCGGCTGTGGCGCTTCCACGCTCATGACGCGGCCTCCATCGGCTCGAGGCGCTCACCGACGCGGAGCGTGAGCCGCTCCGCGTCGCCGGACGGAAGCTCAAGCACGGCCCGCGCGCGCAGCCGCGTGGCGGCCCGCCACGGCTTCAGGCGGCGGACGACGTCGACCACGAAGCCGCTCCGATCGAGGAAGACGACATCGATCGGAAATCGCATGAAGAACGTATGGATCGAGAAGCTCGGCCGGATCAGGATTCCTTCGCCGCCCGGCAGCTCACTCCGCCCCAGCAGCCCGCGAGCGCGCGCAAGCGCAGTCTCGGCGAGCTCGCACCGTTCACAGACGACGCGGCCGCCTTCGCCGCGCAAGACCAGCTGACGCCCACCCGACCGGCTCATTTGTGGAGCGCATCCATGAACGTGTAGAGCGCGGGGCCGAGCAAGATCACGAAAATGGCCGGAAAGATCATGAAGACGAGCGGGAAGAGGATCTTCACCGGCGCCTTCTGCGCCCGCTCCTCGGCAATGGCGCGCCGCCGCTTGCGCATGTCATCGGCCACGTTCCGGAGGATCTGGCCGATCGAGACCCCCAGCCTCTCCCCCTGCATAACCGACCGCACGAACGAGCGCATTCCCGGAGTATCGGCTCGCTCCATCATGTTCGAGAGCGCCTCGTTCGTGCTCAGGCCCATGGTCTGTTCCTGTCGCGCGAGCCGCAGCTCCTCTCCCAGCGGGCCGCTGATCCGCTCGCCCGCGATTCCGAGCGAGCCCGTGAAGCCGACGCCCGCTTCGATCGTGACGACGAGCAGATCGATCAGCTCCGGCAGCTGGTAGTCGATCTGGGTCAGGCGGCGCTTGGCTCGATTTCGCACGAGGGAAATGGGCACCATCCAGCCCGCGGCAACCGAGGCAACGGCGCCAAGGAAGACCAGCGCGACCGGCAGCCCCGCTCCCGTAAGAAGCCAGATGACGAAGGCCGGCACGCCCACGCTCGACAAGATGCGGTACCCGGCGAACTTGCGCGGGGTCAGTGAGTAAAGGCCGGCGGCGACGAGCTCCTTGCGTACCTGCTCGTCGTTCAGCCCGTGGAGCCGGGTCGACACGAAGTCGCCGAGCCTGCTCACGAGGTCGTCGACCGCCGCGACGGCCACTCCGCCCGACTTCACGATGACGCTCTCCGTCCGCCCCGTGAAGCCGTAGGAGTCGATGCGCTCCAGCGCCTGGGACGAGCGGACGCGGGCAGTGTTCGCGGCCCGCACGCCCAGGGTCACCGCCAGCGCCATCAGCGCGAGCCCAATGATGAGGAAGATGATCATCGCGCCTCCTTAGACCTTGATGTCGACGATCTTCTTGATCACCAGCGAGCCACCGATCACCAACAGCGCCGCGAAGACGATCAAGATGCGCCCGGACGTATGCGTGAAGAGCGGTTTGAGGTAATCCGGCGCGAGAAGCGAGATGATCACGATGAGCGCGACGGGTAGGAACGTAACCACCCAGCGCGAGAACCGTCCCGCCGCGGTGAGCGTGCGGACCAGCCGACGCACCTCCTGGCGCTCCCGCACCGTTTCCACCACTCTGTCGAGCACTTCCGCGGTGCTGCCGCCCGTCTCTCGCTGGAGAACTGCGACGAGGGCAACCTGACCGAGGTCATCGCTTTTCATCCGCTTTACCACCACGTCGAGCGCAGCTTCGAGCGGGAGCCCCAACTGCTCGTCGGCGACAACTCTTCGCAACTCGCTTCGCGTCGGCTCCGGCGCATCCTCGACGACGACGGAGAGCGCGCCGATGAAGCTGTGCCCGGCGCGAAGTGCGGAGGCAAGTACGGCGAGGTTGTCCGGCAGCTGCTCAGCGAATTGCGAGCGCTTCGACTCCACCTTTCTACGAATGGCCGCCCAGACGATGAGCGGGACGAGGAGTCCGAGGACGATTGCTGCGGTGGTGAAGACGATCGCGAACAACCACATGATCAGAACCGTCGCGAGCAGAGTCCAGATCGCGATGTGCGCGGGCTTCATCTTGATATCTGAGAGCTCGACTTCTTCGACGAAGCGCTTCCACCAGCGCGATCCTTCGAGCGATTTCTCGGTGTTCACGATTACGCGTTCCGGAAATGCGCTGCCGATCTTCTTCCCGTCGGAGGTCTGAGCGAGCGAGACAAACTCCGCCAGCCGGCGTTGCACGGTCCGGCGTCGGGGCATGAAGAGGACGATCAAGGTGGCGCCCAGCAGCGCGACGATCAAGACGCTGAAGACGATCATCGTGAACGGTGAACCCCAGAAGCTGTTCCCGGCGCCGTGATACGACTCAACCTCCGGCGCCGGCAGCGCCAGAGTCGCGTAGCCGCTGCGAACCGCACCGGAAACCCCTTTGACTCGCACCGTCACCCACACCCCGGTGCCCGGTCCCGCGTTGGACCGGTAGCGCAAGAGGTACTCGTGCGCGAGCTGCGAACCGAGCTGGTTGTAGATCGCCGTCAACGCTCCGAGCGACTTCGCCTCGACATAGTGGGCACCGGTGTCATCGGCGAGCTTTTTCAAGACCTGGAAGTTCGAAAGGGGCGAGCGCAGGCCGACCCCAAATACTCGGACGTGTGCGGCCCGCGCCGCGGCGGCTGCGGTCTCTTCGGTCTCGTGCTTGCCTGTATCACCGTGGCCGCGGTGTTCCTGGCCGTCGGACAGGACGACGACGGAGCCGGCGCTGATGTGCGCAGCCTTTAGGAGATCGAGTGACCTGACGACGGCGTCGTAGATGTGCGTCCCGTAGACGAACGTTGGCTCCTTCGACAACGCTTCGTCGATTTCGGCTTGATCCGTGGTGAACGGCAGCACCACGGTCGGCGAGATGTTGTAGGTCACCACACCCAGCTCCTCTTGCACCGTTCTCTGGGTCGCGAACGCGCGGGCGGCAGAGAGCGCTGCCTGCTCAGGCTTCCCCTCCATGCTCATACTCGCGTCGATCACAAGGACGACTCCGAACTCATTGGCTCGTGCCGCGCCGGCAGGCACGACGGAGACGCCGCCTACCGGATCTCCGTTCTCGAGCACCTGAAGCTGGCTTGCGGACAGATGCTGGTTCTTCGGAAGCGTGAGCACGAAGGCCCGGTCCGGGAACGACACCCCGCCCGCCTCCGTCAAGCGCAGTTGTCCCTTGGCTCCGGCAGCAGGAGCGGCCGTGAGCACGGCGGCGAAAAGCGCCAGCAGCGGCGCCAGCAGAAACCGCCGGCTCACGGCCGTACCCCTTCCGGTGACTCGGGCATGCGGCCATCACGGAAGAGGCCTAGCGGCAGCGCGATGCCGCGCCGCTCGAACTTGCTCAGGAACGTCGGTCGCAGTCCGGTCGCCGCGACGCTGCCGATCACCATCCGGTCAGCCGTCACCTGCTCGACCTGGAACTTGAAGAGCTCCTGGAGCGTGATCATGTCCGACTCCATCCGCTGCACTTCGACAATCGAGGTGACGCGGCGAGAGCCGTCCTCGACGCGCTCGAGGTGAACGATGAGGTCGAGGGCCGATGCCACCTGCTGGCGGATCGCGCGTACCGGCAGGTCGTAACCGGCCATCAGCACCATCGTCTCGATGCGCGCGAGCGCGTCGCGTGCGGAGTTCGCGTGCACGGTGGAGAGCGAACCATCGTGGCCCGTGTTCATCGCCTGGAGCATGTCGAGCGCTTCGGAGCCGCGAACCTCGCCGACGATGATCCGCTCGGGCCGCATCCGCAAGGAGTTGCGCACGAGCTCCCGGATTGGGATCTCGCCTTCACCCTCGATGTTCTTCGGCCTCGCTTCGAGCCGGAGCACGTGACGCTGGTTGAGGCGCAGCTCGGCCGCGTCCTCGATCGTGACGATTCGATCGGCGTCGGGAATCGAGGTCGAGAGCGCGTTCAGGAACGTCGTCTTACCGGTTCCGGTACCGCCCGAGATGAGCATGTTCAGCTCGGCGCGCACGCAGCGGTCGAGGAACTCGACGGCCTCCGTCGTGATCGTCCCGAGGCGAATCAGGTCGGTCATCTCGAAACGCCTCTTGCTGAACTTTCGGATCGTGACGAGCGGACCGCTGAGTGAAAGCGGCGGCAACACTGCGTTGACGCGGCTGCCGTCCGGCAGGCGCGCGTCCACCATCGGCGACGACTCGTCCACCCGCCGCCCGACCTGCGCGACCATCTTGTTGATGATCCGGCGAAGATGCGACTCGTCCTTGAACCGAACCGTGGTCTCGAAGAGACGGCCCTGACGCTCCACCCAGATATCGAACGGGCCATTGACCATGATCTCTGTGACGCTCTCGTCGGCCAGCAGCCGTTCGAGCGGCCCGTGCCCAAGAATGTCGTTGGCGATCTCAGCCGTGAGCCGGTCGCGATCGTCGCGGGCGATGCCCGTCTCTCGCGAAAGATGCGCCTTGATGTCGCTGACGACGCGCTCCCGGAGGCCGGCCGGGTCCATGTTGACGTTGAAGAGCTGCGGGCCTAGCTCACCGATGACTGCCAGGTGGAGTCGGTCCTTGAGGTCGGAAAACGGGTCCTGTCCGGTCGTCGAGGTGACTGGGGGCGTCGTCAAGAGACGCTCGTGAAGTTCCATCAGTGCTTCCTCCGGATCAGGCGAAGCCGCCCGTTGGTGGGTGCCGCCTCTTCAGGTGGCGGCACGAAGCTGTAGTACTTGGCGAGGTCGCGGAACGCTCGCGCCGCGTCCGAGCGCTCGTTCGCAAGGAGGATCGGCGTCCCCTCGTTCACGGACCGCGGGATCTCACGGTCGCTTGGCACCAGCACGTCCGGTGGCCGCCCGATAACAGCGGTCACATCGTCCCGCTCGATCCCGACCCGGCTGTCTGCCCGGTTGAGCACCAGAGAGATGCGATCCCGGTCGTACCCCATCAGGTCGAGCGTCTCCAAACCGAGCTTCGCGTTCTTCAGCGACAGCGAGTCGAGCATTCCTACGAGGCAGAGATGAGATGAGTTGTCGACCGACGCGATCACCTCGGGGGTGAAACCCGGCGGGGTGTCGACGATCACGTAGTCGAACGACCGCCTCAGGGTCGCGTACACGTCGCGGAGGAAATCGACCGTGATGACGCTCGCCTGGTCGGGGCGGGTCGGCGCGAGCAGCACCCGGACACCGGATTCGTGCTCTGCGAGGTACGCCCCGATCTTGTCGGAGTCGAGTGACCCGCCGGATTTGGCTAGGTCGTAGATCGTCTTGTCCGGCGCGAGCCCGAGTGCGAGCCCCACGTCTCCAAACTGGAGGTCGAGGTCGACGAGCGCGACCCGGTAGCCGGCTTCGGCGAGACCGACAGACAAATTGCATGCGGTAACCGTCTTGCCGCTCCCACCCTTGGGCCCAAGGATGCAGATCATGGGCGCGATGGCGAGGCCTGTCCCGACCGCGGATCCCAGCTTCCGGGCGATCGCTTTCTGGAGCGTGAAGCGAAGGCGTTCGGGCGGCTCGGGAAGCAAGACCACGTCGTCGGCCCCCGCTTCGAACAGGCGGCGAATGAATCAGCGATCACCAGGAGGTCCGTGGAGGTCTCCTGAAGGATTTGCCACGTCTCGTCGAGGCCGTGCACGAGTCCGGCGATCTGAATCTCCCCGTGCCCGTCGGGAAGCGTCGATCGGACGAGCTCGGGATCGATCCCGTTGTCGAGCGCGATGAGGGTCTTGATCGTGTCGGGCATCAGTGACCCTCCGGCACGGTCTTCCCAAGCAGGAGCTGCTGGGTGGTGGCGATGCTCGGCCCGATGTTCCCGCCACGGGTAGCCGGTCGCAGAACGATCCAGATCTTGTCCTCGTCGGCCGCGAGTGCAATCTTCGCAGCCTGGCTCGGCGAGAGCCGCAGCGTCATCGAGCTTCCGGAGCTTGTCGAACCGATGCCTCCCGTGGCGGCGCCCGACGTGCTCAGGACGTAGACGTTCTGGACGACCGCCCGCACGACCCCGCCCACGTTCACGAAGACGTCGACGCGGTCGCCGACCACGACCTGACCGATCATCCCGTGAGTTGCATCGACGGGAATCGAGATCGCGCGCTGAGTGCCTGTCAGGCGCGAGCCGAGCGTCGCGGTCGCAGTCAGTGTGAAGTCCGTCTCCGTGAGCTGCTGGCCCGGATAGATGTCGGCCACGGCGACGCGGCCCTTCAGGACAGCCGGGTCGGCGACGGCACCGACCTTCACGTCGTTCTTGGGCACCTCGGCGGCCTCGAAGCCGCCGTTCGTGCCGAGCACGTCCCCTGCGGTTCCCTGGGGGATCAGGTGCTTTGCGACGAGCACCGGGACCGGGGCGCTCGAGTTCTTGATGCTGCTTCGATAATGGCTCAGGTAGAGCAGGAGGACGAGCAGCGCGAGCAGTGCGGCAAAGATGCCGACCGCGATCGTGCCCCCCCGCGTCGACAAGAGCCGGCTTGAAAGGATGTTCTGGACAGCTTCTGGCATTTGCAATTCCTCCTCACTCCGTGAGCACCGGGACGCACGGTGCGAAGCTGCTTAGGTCGCAGATCACCGTGGCGCCTCCGTTATTGATGGTGGTTGACCTCTTGATGAAGTGGCCGACGAGAAAACCAGTCGGAGCGAAATCCGCCGGCGTTCCATCGAGCTGTTGGCAGGGATCGTTGTTCCCGCTCCCGTTGCCCCCCCAGCCGGTGATGTAGAAGACGCCGACATTGACAACCGGATAGATGGCATTCCCTGAGCCTTGGAAAGAGCCTGCAGGGACCATGAACACCTGCACGATCCGCGGGTCCGTGGCGACGAAATCCTTTGATCCATACCACTGCCAGTAGTTGCCACCCGGAACATAAGGGGCGTTTAGCGGACTGCTATAAGGCGGCTGGAATCCCGAGGGGCATGTGGTGACTCCACCGAGGATTCGATCTTGGATCCCCTGGGTGAACGGCCCGACGGAGTTACCTGTCTGCGTTGCGACGCATTGCCAAGGCGGCGGCTGTGGAACCCAAAGCTGAGCCGAAGTGGAGGGGCATGATCGGTCCGGGTCCGCATTGATCCTGTACTCGGGTTCGCAGCCGGTTGCGATTTCCTCTCGTAGGTTCTTTCCGGTGAAACCAGCCGCAGACGGCTGGCAGTCGATCGACCCGTTTTGACTGCCGGCGGCTCGCAAGGCAACGGGTGGATCGCTCGCGCTCTGAGCAAGCTGGCCGGCAATTCCGACGGCGACAGCGAGCGAATGGGTCGAGTTCCGCGGATAGGAGTTGTACTGAGGGCCATAGATAGGCGCGCCGTCCATGTTGATTAGATGGGCGAACCTGATTGGCCCAGAGAGGTTGGCGCTGCCGCTAAACGATCGCTGGACAACGCCCCAGCTGTCGTGACACGGGTTCTGGTTCTCGTTGAAGTTGGTGCCACACGAGCCGTACGGCGCGGCCAGCGTGCCGTTCTTGACGATCCACTTGAGCGTGATGGGGTCCGGCCCGGAATGCGCCGGAACTCCAATCGCAGTCCCGCCGGTCGCCGCCGTACGCCATGTTTGGACGTTGCCGCTTGCTGAAACGAAGGAGAGCGGGCAGCCGTTATTGCCGCAGTTGCCCCCGAAGGCCTCCAGCTGCACCTCGTTGTCTGCCCGCGACGTCGCGATCTCGGCCGTCAGTTGCACAGTGCACGTCGTATCTCGGTAGAAGAAGTAGGCGTACGTACCATCGCCGCAGGTGGCCGGCGCGCTCAGTTGGGCCGCGTGCAGGATCGGCGGCGTCGTGACCGTCGTTGTCGATGACCCGTCGTAGCCCTGGACGAGCAGAAGGCCACTGCTCACAACCGCGCTGCCGGTCGAGGTATCAGAGTAGTAACAGTCGACTCGCGGCCGGCTGCAGATCTGCGCAACCGTCCCGCTGATCGACATCGGGGCGTTGATCGGCGGCCCGTCGCTGCTCAGGGCGACGACTGCCCCGATGTGAGCCCGCGAGCCGATCGGAACAGATGCTGGCCCTGTCGTCGATGGCGAGGACGGATCCACGACCGTATCGCTCCAGACCGCGAAACCGGCCGAGCTCCCAGTCGCAGTCAGGTAGCGGACGTCGATCGGCGTCGAGGACGTTCCTGCGTCCTCGTCGTAGAAGATCGCGGCGCCGCTGCGCGGGCTGATATCCACAACGCCGATGGGCAGATTTCCGGCGAAGGTGGTCGCCTGGTTGATCTCCACGCGCGCATGCGCATTGATCGTCGGAGACAATGCTCCGGAGCCGAAGAGGCTCAGGATGGGGGTGAAGAATCGAAGGGCTGAGTTCGAGTCCTCCGTGATCTTGACGTCGACGTGGAGTCCGTTGGAGTCGCAAGGATGAGTGCCGTCACTGAAATCGGTTCCGCCGTCGTTCCAGAAGTCGGTCGAGTTGATGAGGACGTGCAACTTGTTTGATGCAGTGCCGCCGATCTGAGCGTTGTACGGTGCGGCCGGAGTCGTGGCGTCGGGGCCAGCATAGGCGCGGGTTTCGTTTTCGATCGCTGTGTTGTTGCAGGCACTCAAGCTGATTGCGTCGCCGCCGGCGAACGCTGCCGCGTCCGCCTGGAGCTGCAGATGGCGCTTGTGCTCGTACCAGTTGCCCACATCGATGACAAACGCCGCGATTGCCACGACGAGAGGCAGCCAGAGTGTGACCATGACCAGCACGCTGCCGCGCTCGCTGTTGGTTCTCGGCTGCACTCGGAATCGCCTCACGTACAAACACCGTCTGAGCTGAAGTTGCTGGGGACCGCCTCGAGCCGCATCGTCGACGAGCCGCTGAGCTTCGGCGGCAGCACGAGCGTCGTCGCCTTCGCCCAGAACCCCAGCCAGTTGAAGTCGTAGGAAACCGTCACCCTGACCGGATCCCCAACGTTCGAGGTGCCGTTCGGAAAACAAATGCTGACATTCGCGCCGTCCTTTAGCTCGCGCGTGTCGGCCTGCGACTTGATGTATGCCTGCAGCGTCCCGGAGCCGCTGGGGTTCTTGTTGACGATCGCCCACCGCGCGCCCGCGCTCGCCAGCTGCGTCTCGTCGATCCAGTAGTTAAACGCCCTTCCGAAGTCGAGCATCGCCACGAGGATGAGCAGGAGGACCGGCAGGACGAGCGCAAACTCGACCAATGCAACGCCTGCTTGATTTTCGTCCGCACCGCATGCCCGCTGCAGACGCATCTGACCTCCTTTTCGAAAGACTCCCCAGCCCGCGCCACCGAATGAACGACTCTTTCGACGGACGGAGGGCTGGGGAATCTTCCGCGATCTGTTGCCTTACGGCGGCGTAAGCGTGCTCCCGACGTCGCTGAGAATGGTGCTGATGCTGCCGCCGAGGAACTTCAGGGCACCGATCGCCACGATCGATACCAGGACCAGGATCAGGGCGTATTCCACGAGTCCCTGACCCTCTTCGCGGTCCCAGAGCGCCATGACCTTATGAATCAATTTGCGCATGTGTCTCCTCTTCCTCAGACTCTGGCAGCGACTTGCTCTACGCCTTCCCCAGCGTGCTGCCGATGTTGCTGAGAATGTCGCTGATGCTGCCGCCGAGGAACTTCAGCGCTCCAATGGCGACGATCGAGACCAGGACCAGGATCAGGGCGTACTCGACAAGCCCCTGACCCTCTTCGCGCTTCGCGCGGTTCAACACGTCCGTGAGCTTCAGAATGAGCTCCATCATTGCTTCCATCCTCCCTTTCGTTCGTACTTTCCCCCGAAAATCGGTGTCTCGGCTGGGCGAGTCAACGCTGCTCGAGACGCCTCTACATCCGTCGTCCCTCGGGCTCAGCCAGGGCAAAGGCCCTCAGCGAGCGCCTGCGATCACCCCCTTCTCGGCTTCACCCGCAGGCCGCTTCACGGCGTCTTCGCGGTGCTTCCGGCTGGGATGTGGCCGGGTCGATTTGAGCAACGCTGACCTCCTCCCCAGGACGGTCATGGAACCGCCTATCGGTTCCGGTTTGAAGTCTGTTTCGAAAGGCCGTCCTCGGAACCCGCTAAAGGGCTGGTCTTGGTCCAGCCTTTTGGGTTATCGCGCCGAGGGGCCCGACCGCCCCCCCAAACTTCGTGCGGAATCCTGACCTTTCGGTTCTTGAGCCTCAGGGGCCTACTGCGCTTCGATGAAATCATGGCAACCCGCGCGGAGTCGCTCGGCGGTAGGCGTCCGCTCGCGCGGACGAGATCGGCTGCCCGGCGGGCCCGCCTTCTTCGCGTCCTTGCATGGCTGGAGAGCGAGGCCTTTCCGATCACGATCGCCGCGCTCTACACGATCGTGCTGCTGGTCCTGATGCCGGGCGAGCTCGTACAGGACAGCTGGGCAACCCTCGTCGCCGGC
>WNFU01004886.1_pt1 | contig 16911 bp, 18 predicted proteins | sample 5400121 | NCBI WGS metagenome assembly WNFU01 (sample SAMN13153360, study PRJNA577476) | soil metagenome | isolation source: 100 cm soil or saprolite under grassland replicate 1 | place: USA:California | collected 2016-06-15
CCCAGGGGTACTACCACACCACCGGGATGGGCCCGGACCTGATGGACAACGCGAGGAGGGCCGTCCGCGACATGATCGACTGGCTGGTCCGCGAGCAGGGGCTCAGCCTGCACGAGGCCTACGCAATCTGCAGCGTGGCGGGCGACCTCAAGATCAGCGAAGCGGTGGACGTGCCCAACTGGGTGGTCTCGATGACCGTGCCCCGCGGGATCTTCGAGGTCTGAGCGGCGAGCCGGGCGCGAAGGCGTGCGGGCGCTGGCTGAGGTTTGGGCTGGGTTGACAACACAGGGTTCGTCATTCGGTCTTGAGGGTGGTCAGCGCGTCCGAGATCGATCTGTACCTTCTTCGAGACCAAGCTATCCCCCCGCCTCCAGGGCCAGGTTCCAGCTGGCTCGGAACTCGTCCCGGTCGATCTCTGCCGTGGCCGAGAACCCGGGCCCGGGGTCGCCCGTAGGGGTCTTGGCTCAGGCCGGTGAACTCGGCCTCGAGCAGGATCGGGCGGGTGACGTCTCGGATGGTGAGGTCCCCCTCCCACTGCCAGCCGGCTCTCACCGGTGAGCTCCACGCTCGTGCTCCTGAACCGGATCTCGGGAAACGGCTCCACGTCGAGAAAATCGGCGGAGCGAAGGTGCTTGTCCCCGATCGTCGTTCCCGGTGTTGATGCGGGACGCCTTGATGACGAGCTCCACCGAGGACTTCGCCGGGCGCTCCGCGACGTGGACCGCCCCGGAGAACTCCCCGAAGTGCCCCCGCACCTCGGTCACCCATTGAGGTACCGGGCACGAACCACGGAGGTGTGGACGGGTCGATCTCCCACATCCCCGGGCCGGGAGCCTCGATCCCCTCGATGAGCCTGGAGCCGGCCTGCTCGCCATGTCGTCTCCCCCCGACCGCTCAGTCCCTGAACATTGAGCCCACAGCGCACAACAACACCGGGGGCTCCCACCTCCCTCCTCGCCCCTGGCGCCCCGCAGCCGGGGCCCCCGCGGAGGCCTGCTCGCATTCGAACGCACGACGTGCTGGGCGGGCGTATCCATGAGTACGATCTCGCTGCTTGATGTCCGATCGGGAGTTTGTGTGCCCCTCAGGATCACTATGGCCGCAAGCTCGCCGAGCGAAAGGGCTCCAGCGAAGCCCTCCGGAGCCTCAAGCGGCAGTTCGCGAAGGTCGTCTACCGACACCTGGTCGCCGATCACGCCAGCCGCCTCGCAAAGCTCCCTTGACATAGAGGCGCTATGAGGTCACTTCCGCCGCCCGGTTCCGGCCGGAGGGACGGCCAGCTCAAAGGTCAGCGGCACGGCAGCGACATGCGTTTTGGAGTCACCTCCGGCCGGCCCCGGACACTCTCGCCCAGAGAGGGAACCCACCGGGGGATTTCATACGCCTGCGGCTTTGGGTGTTCTTATATCGTTTATCGTTCCCTTCGCCTCCGCTACCAGGAGTTTGGGTTCTCGCGCCGGACTTTCGCCGGTTCACTCATACACTTACGGGCACCTATTCGACTTCGGTGGCGACGAACTGGCCGAGAGCATGGAGCGGCTTCCGAGAGGTATCCCGCGGCAACTGCGACGCCACACCGCTGACAATCACGGGCCGGAGTTCACGCGTGCCAGGGGGCCGACCAATAGTTGGGGGAGTCGCGTTCGTATGTGCGGTTGGATTGGTTGAATAGGACGGTTCCCGCTGAAATGTGCACGCGCGTAAACGAAACGGAAGACGGTGTCTTTGATGATCTCCGGGCTGAGCGCGCTCTCGCACGTCATGTCGAACCTGCACGCGTGACTCGCCTACTCAGCGTTGAGATTGGCAGACAGGAATGCCGTTGCGAGGTCAGCTAGTAGCGCCTCCGAGAGTGCCGGTCCGACGAGCTGCAACCCGACAGGAAGGCCTTCGTCGCCAACCCCACACGGCACAGACATTGCCGGGTGACCAGTCAAATTGAATGGCGCGGTGCACCGGATCAGGGCCTCGAGTAGCTCAACCTCGCCCTCATCCGTTTGGATGAACTCCGTGTCCCAAGTCGGCGCCTCCAATACTGTGGTCGGCGTAGCGACGATCGTCGCCTGCTCGAAAACAGCGTCGAGATCTGAGCGCAGGTTGCCCCGTAGCTCTTGTGCGTTGACGTAGTCGACGGCGCGGTAAAGGCGTCCGGAGAGAAGGCTGAGCCGTACGTCCCTGCCGTAGTCCTGGATTCGGGTGTTCAGGAAGTGGTGGTGCACGGCCGCAGCCTCGGGGAACAGAATCGCGAGTTCGGCAGCACCGGCCCTAGGCACATGATCTAAGTGGATCTCCCGGATTTGGTATCCGATTTTCCGCAAGCTATCGATGGCGTTATCGAAGGCCCGTCGAACGCCTGACTGCAGGTACCTCCCGAAGTAGTCTCGCTCGACGCCGACGACGATCTGGTCGCGTTCTCCAATGGCAGTCGAGGGACGCCCGGCTACGTCACCATCGCCGGTCATTCCGCGCAGCAGGAGGAGCGCGTCGTGTGGCGTGCGTGCCATAGGCCCAGCGTGGTCAAGTGAGCGTGAGAACGGCACGACGCCTTCTACGCTTACGAGGCCGTACGTCGGCTTCAATCCCACGGTGCCGCAGAGCGCCGAGGGGATACGGATGGATCCGCCTGTGTCGGAGCCAGTTGCGCCGAGGCACATGTTCGTTGCCAGGGCGACGGCCGAGCCTCCACTCGACCCGCCCGGCATTCTGGACATGTCGTGTGGATTCAGTGCTCGACCGTAGTGCGGATTCTCATTAGTGGGACCATCGGCGAACTCGTGCATGTTGAGCATGCCGAGGATGACGGCTCCCGCACGGCGCAAATTGGCGACCGCGACGGCATCCTTCTTCGGCCGCCACTCGGCGAGAATCTTCGATCCAGCGGTCGTTGGTAGACCAGCATATGCGTAGTTCGCCTTGAGGCCGATCGGAATCCCGTCGAGTGGACCAAGCCGCTGGCCAGCTTGGCGGCGCTTGTCCGCGAGCTGTGCCTCCTCGAGCAGCTCTTTGCGAGACCGGAGGTGGATGAATGCATTCAGGTCGGCATTGAGCCCCTCGATGCGGTCCAGACAGGAGGAAACGAGTTCCACAGCGGAAAGTTGGCCTTGCGCGAGTTTGGCTGAGGCAGCCTCAATTGTGAGCTCTTGAGGCTCCATCGGTCTCTCCTATTCCGGGCCGGGGATCCCGCAGTAGACCCATTTACGCACCCTGCGAAAGCTACTCATCGGGGCCCCAGGCTCCAGCCCCTGCTAGAGCCGCAGACCGTATTGCCACGCGCTCCGCCTCGGCGATCATCCACTCACGTTCGTCCAATGTGATCTGCTCCGCAGCATCGTCGAGTGACTGCAGCGCAGGCGCTAGGTATTCGGGAGTGTCAGGGTTGACTACCGGAGCTCCTCCTCGTACGGAACTGCGACAATGCCTCTCCGACGTCCGGCCCTGCGAACTGTCGGCTCGTCAAGTGTTGACTCTCGCGGATAACTGCCTCGAGGTCACCGGTACAAAGGAGCCGATACAGAAGCTGCTTTTGGATCGAGAAGGCGTCCCCCGGCAGATCAGCAATCTTTCTTGCGATTTCGGTGCAGCGCGCTATCAGTGTTTCGAGAGGGGCCAGTTCGTTGGCGAGTCCAATGTTCATAGCCTGTTCGGCGTCGATGCGGGCACCTGTATAGAACATTCCGCGCGCACGCCCGATTCCAACGAAGTACGGGAGGAGGAAGCCCTCGAGCGGTGCCGCCACGCCGATAGTAAGCTCGGGCGCGCCGAACACGGCATGCGGTGCAGCGACCACATAGTCGCACGACATGGCCAGGATCAAACCGGCCCCGAGGGCGAAGCCATTGACCGCGGCGACGACTGGCTTGGATGAGCGCAGAGCTGACAGGTACATCGCGCGCTCGTCACTGAGCATCCGATCCATGTCAGCCATGTCGAATCGATGCATCTCGTCGACATCGCTGCCTGAGCAGAACGCACGCTCCCCTTCTCCCGTAATGACGATGGCGTCGGCGCCTTTGTCACTGCTCCACCGCGCGATCTCGGCCGCCAGTGCTGCCTTTGCTGCCTGCGGCAGCGAGTTCGCCTTGGCCGCCCGAGAGATAGTAACTATCGCGACACGCTCAGACAGGACTGAGCTGATCATCGACTCTTACCTCGCTTGCTCAGCCCAGAGCTCCTCATTCAGATTCTGGCTGTCGCTTCGGTCGAAGGTCCATGTATCGCGTAGTTGGTGCGCGAGTGGACCGAGCTCGGCTGAAAGGCCAGCACACGTTTCTCGAACGGCCACGATGTTATCCTGCAATCGCGCTTCCAGTCGTGACACAGGCCCAGCGATGCTGATGGCGGCACATGTGCTTTCAGAGCTACTGGAGACTGGCGCTGCAATGCACATGAGTCCCTCCTCTATCTCTTCGCGATCAATCGCGAACCCTCGCCGTCGCACTTGGGACACATGCTTTGAGAGGGCTACCGGGTCGGTGATCGTATTCGGTGTGAGAGAGGGGAGCGGTGCACCAAAGACGAGTCGACGTGCTTCTGACTCCTCGACACCAGCAAGCAGCACCTTCCCCAGCGCAGTGCAGTGCAAGGGCACACGCCTGCCTACAGCCGACGGCATGCGCAAGGCACGCGTCCCTTCTACCTTCTCGACATACAGCACCTGGCCGGAGTAAAGGACCGCCAAGTGCGCTGTCTCCCCGCTCCTCTCCGATAGCTTGGCGAGATGGCGTAGAGCGGTCTGCCGGATGCCATCTCGGACCGGGATGCCCGATGCGATCTCAAGTAGCCGCCATGTCAGCGCATAGCGACCGGAGACCTGACGCACGAAGCCCTCCCGCTCCAACGTCAGAAGGAGCCGATGGACTGTGCTCTTGTGCATAACCAACATTTCAGCGAGATCGGTCACACCCAGCTCACTCCGGGTCGGCCCGAAGCATCCGAGGATCCGCAGCGCCCGTCGTACCGACTCGACCGGAACAGCCCCACGACCCATCCTGGCCTTGGCATAATTCGGATCGGCTGGCGAGCCGCCGCCGGGTCTGGCCTTCCGAGCTGAAATCGTCTGTGGATTCAAGCCACTCCTCGCGGTCATCCGTCTCCCTCCACTCCGCCCGAGGCATGCCGTGAGTGCTGCTATCCGGTCAACCCATTGCTCACCCTCGCGCGAAGACGTGCCACTTGACCAGAAATCCGCGTCAGCATAAATTGTGAGCGATTCGGGATGCAAGACGCTGTCTCGAAAAGAACAGTGTTCCGATGTCGGGTGCTAGAAGGTCTGTAAACGGCGATGAGGGGGAGGAAGGGGGGCAAGATGCGGATTCGGCATACCCTCGACCAGACAAGGAAAGCCCGGACCAAGCCAGGCAGGCGCCGACTACGAGCGAGTTGGGGAACTATCGTAAGCGCGCTCGTCTTGCTGGCCGCAGCCTGTGCGAGTAGTGGGAGCACGAAGGCCACCACCGGGCAATGCCAACCAGACTCCCAAAAGCTCAAGCGGCAGACGCTGCCATCTTGGGTCAAGGTTCCTGACATCAACACCCTGAAGACACGAGGCAACGTTGGCGAGAAACCGAGCTGGAACACGGACGTCAAGATCACTGCTGGCCAGGTTCAGCAGGTTTGCGCCAAGCATCTAAGGGCCGCCTTCCTTAACTGGTCGTCCGGCGCCTACAACCAGGCCGTTCTCGCTGGCGCCAAAGATGCCTTGGAGGCTATGGGAATCGACCTCGTTGCAGTCACGAACTACAACTTCGACGAAGCGGCCTTACAGACGGACGTGCTGAACGTGATGGCCCTCAACCCGGACATCATTTTCTACAGCGGAGTCGACCCGACGGCCGACCGCGCGGCGCTGCAGCCTGCGGTCAACGCTGGTGTGGCAGTCGTCTCGTTCGCCAACGCTCCAGGCGAATGGACGACGGGCAAACCGAACAACTTTGTGACGCTTATCTCCTACGACACCCAAGGGAATGGGGCGGCGGTCGCCGACGAAGTTGCGAAGAAGTTCCCAAATGGCGCGAAGCTCGGGATGATCTTCTTTGACGCCAACTACAAGCTGGTAAACGAACGGGAGCAGGGCTTCGTCGATGAGCTGAGTAAAACGAACGTCAAGATCGCCGTTCGAGAACCGATGTCCGATCCCCATAAGACCCAGGAGATCACCACAGCCATGCTGGCCCGGTACCCGGACCTCGACATGATTTTCGCGCCTTGGGATCTCCCTGCCGACGGTGTCTTTGCGGCCCTGCATGCAGCGAACAAGAACATCCCCGTCGCGCACATCGACCTCGGGTTCACTGGCGCGACGCAGATCGCCTGCGGCACTGGGCCGATCTTCGTCATGTCGTCGCAGCTCGTGTACGAGTGGGGGCGCACCGGCGCCATCGCTGCGGCCCTTCATGAACTGGGGCGGCCGGTTCCGCCTTACATCGTGGTGCCGGTCTTCGCCGTAACGAAGGACAACTTGAAGCAGGGCTGGGACCTCGCCTACGGCGGGCTCGTGCCGCTTCCGGCTGAGGCTAGGAAGTGCCTGGGCCAGTAGGAACGCTAGTGTCGCTCCTGAAGTGGCGCATGGCTGCAAGGTTGCGCCCATGCGCCGCTCCCTCATGGCTGTAAGGTGCAACCGACGGCTCCGCACGGGAAGTTGACGGATGAACGAAGCTGTTGACTCGCCAAACTTGGCGTTGGAGATGCTCGGGATCCGGAAAGTGTATGGAGCGACGGAAGTACTGCACGGCGTCGACCTTCAGGTGCGGCCTGGGAGCATCCACGCGCTAGTTGGTGCCAACGGGGCAGGAAAGTCGACGCTACTAAAGATCGCCGATGGAGCGACGGCGGCGACGACCGGCCGTATCCTCGTGAATGGTTTAGAGCGCCAGTTTGCGAGTCCGGTCGAAGCTCGCCGGAGCGGGATCGGCATGGTCTTCCAGGAGCGAAGCTTGCTACCCGACCTCTCCGTCGCTGACAACATTTTCCTGAACGACGAAGTTTCGCGCGCCGGCTGGATCAACTGGCGGGCCGAAGTTCGCGAGTCTAGTCGGATTTTTGATCGGTTGAGAGTGCGGATCTCCCCGGCCGCCCTCGTCGGGCAGCTGGGTGTCGGAGACCAGCAGATGGTTGAGATCGCGAAGGCGCTGCGATTGGCGACGTCTGTACTCATCCTCGACGAACCGACTGCGGCACTGAGCGAGCGAGAAGTGCAGCGCTTGTTCACCGTGGCCCGACAGATCGCTTCATCGGGCGTAGGGATCGTCTATGTCTCCCACAGAATCGCGGAGGTCTTCGAACTTTGCGATGAGGTCACAGTTCTCCGTGACGGAAGGGTTGTTTTGACGGCTGCTCTCGCAGACACCGACATGCGGCGGATAGTGGAGGCGATAGCTGGCGGTGTCGTCCGGGAAATGCACGGACCTTCGGAGGCCAGGGGGCAGGAACTCGACCAGCCACCAATGCTGGAAGTACGCAAGGTGGAGGTTGGTACGAAGCTACGGGACATCTCGTTCGAGGTTCGACCGGGCGAAATCCTTGGAGTGGCCGGTCTGGCCGGGAGTGGACGCTCGACGCTCCTGAAGGCGCTGTTCGGGGCCGTTCCGAACCGCGCGGGCGAGATACGAGTCGCTGGCCGGCGGGCGAACCCTGCCTCACCCGCAGACGCCGTCCGGAAGGGTTTGTACCTCATTCCGGAAGACCGGAAGACGGAAGGTCTTGTGATGTCGCATTCCATCGAGGCCAACCTCGCTCTTTCCATCCTTCGTCGCCTCTGCGTCGGGCCGTTCTTCAGTGTCGCGCGCAGCGCCCGACTGGCCCAACAGACGATCGGGCAACTCCGCATTCAGACCAAGGATGAGCGGCAGGCTGTCGAGTGGCTGTCCGGCGGAAACCAGCAGAAGGTGGTGCTCGGCAAAGCGTTCAGTGCCGGCGGCAGAGTGCTCCTCTTAGACGAGCCCACCTTCGGTGTCGACGTTGGCTCAGCCGCTGAAATCACGGCGCGAGTACGTGCGTTCACCGACGAGGGCAATAGCGTTGTATGGGTTACGTCCGAACTGCGCGAGATGATCAAGGTTGCGGACCGGATCCTAATCCTGGCTGACGGCACGGTCCGCGACATCGTCTCCAATTGGCCAGAGCGGCGCACCGAACCCGAGATAACGCATCTCATCCAGCCGCAATCCGTCACGGGAGCTGCGAGTGCAGCGAGCTAGAGGACATATTTGACTCAAGATGCCAAGTCGAGCGAAGAACGCCGTTGCGAAGAATCCGAAAGAGGATCCGGATGCCTCCTCGGTGGCCATTTTTCAAGGTTCCTCTTGGCGCGAGTACGCGTACAAGCTCCGAAGGGCCCTCTTCGCGTCTGAGAGTTCGCTCCTTTTGGTCCTCGTCATGCTCGGGCTGGTGATTGTCTTCTGGGTGCAGCTGCGGGACACCGCGTTCATGAGCACGAGCAACTTCATGAACATCGTGAAGGCGAAAACACCGGTCGCCGTGATGGCGGTCGCCACCGTCTTCGTGATCAGCGCGGGCGAGATCGACCTGTCGTTCGCGTCAGTGCCCCCCGTTTCCGGGGTCCTTGCCGCGCTGCTGCTCTCCCACGGACACGGCCTGCCGGCCGCGGTGGCCGCGGCGCTGGCGGTGGGTCTGGTCGTGGGATTGACCAACGGTGCGATTACGGTGCTAGTCGGGATTCCGTCGTTCATCGTCACCTTAGGCATGATCGGCGTCCTTCAGGGTGCCGCGCGGCTGATCTCAGGGGAGGAAGCGATCCCGATCGTAAATAACACGTATACCTCAGCATTCGGCACGGGAAGCCTCGGCCCGATCCCCATTCTCCTGATCTGGACGGTCGGTATCGGGGTATTGGGCGCTGTTGTTCTGCGGAGCACGCCGTTCGGCAAGGCCGTCCTGGCCACGGGGGGAAACCCGGTGGCTGCCCGTTATTCGGGCATTCGAACTCGCCGGATCAAGGTAGCGGTCCTCGTGCTCAGCGCACTCTCTGGGGCACTGGCCGGCCTCCTCTACAGCGGGCAGCTCGCCTCCGGGCGTTACGATCTGGGCGCTGGGGACCTGCTCACCACCCTCGCTGCGGTCATCATCGGCGGGACCGCGCTCAGCGGAGGCCGTGGAAATGTGGCGGGCGCGATAGCCGGGGCCCTCTTGGTCGGCCTGGTGAACAACGGCGTGATCCTGCTCGGCTTCTCCACTGCGCAGCAGCAGATCTTCACCGGGGTGATCATTGTGATCGCGGTGGCCCTGAGCGCGCATCGCCGAGGTCAACTGGGGTCGCTGCGATGAGTTCGCATGGCGACGGCTTGGCTCGGCTGGCGAGCACGCTTGAGCGAGAAGCACGACACGCTGCGGGGCGCAATCGGCGGATGTTCCCACACTTCAGTGAGCGTGGACGGTGGAGTCTTCTTGCCGCGGATGAGACGAGCCGGTGGCGAGGCGAGGAGTACGACCACGGCAACTGGACCTTAGGATTCTGGTTTGGCGTGATATGGCTCGCTGCCGAATTGACAGGGTCGTCAGCACCGCTCGAGCTTGCCCGTGCCCGCCTTGACTTGGTCCGTCCGCGCGCCCACGACAGCACCACCCACGACCTTGGGTTCATCTTCTGGCCCAGCTTGGTCTTCGGCCACCGGCTCGGGTTCGTCGCAGACGAGGAGACAGAGCCGGCCTTAGTTGCTGCCGGTACCCTCGCCAGGCGGTTCAATCCGCAAGGCGGCTATATCCAAGCGTTCGGCGCCATTGGCCACTCACTCGGTGCCGGAACCAGCACGATCGACACGATGATGAACCTTCCGCTGTTGTGGTGGGCCGGGACGATGAAGGACCAGAAGCGCCTCCTCGAGATAGCTCATCAGCACGCCTTGACCAGCAAGGCGACGTTTCTCCGCGACGACTGGTCGACCTACCACCTCAACCGCTTCGACCCCAGGTCGGGAGTGCTGCTTCGCCAGGAAACGTTCCAAGGGGCAAGTCCCAGTTCGTGCTGGTCCCGAGGTCAGGCGTGGGCGATCTGTGGGTTCGCTTTGGCCTATGCAGCGACATCCGACAGCGAGATGCTCACAGCCGCTGAACAGACGGCCGAGTACTTCTGGGCTCACCTCCCGCCCAGCGGCCTACCACCGTGGGACTTCACTGAGACAGCTGTGGACGCGCCTCAAGATGCCAGCGCGGCTGCGATTGCTGGCTTTGGTGCTCTGGTACTGGCCGAGCTACACCCGGCGGAGGACCGCCGCGCCTGCCATCGTTCTCGTGCCGAGGAGGTACTCGGCAAGCTCATGCAGTACGTCCCCGACGCGGAGGACGTAGACGGAATCTTGCAACACTGCTCTTACTCCGTCCCCCACCGCCTAGGAATGGATGGGGCCACAGCGTGGGGCGACTTCTACTTTTCGCTGGCATACACCGTGCTTGCGGGACGGATCCCAACACGGCTCGTCCTCGATGGCCCATCGAGTGCTTCAACGGACGGCAGGGTCCGGTGATGGCCAAGCTGCAGCTTCTGCGGGGAGTGCGAGTCGTCGGTTTCACACAGTGGTTGTTCGGACCCGCCGCCGCCCAGTACCTCTGTGACATGGGTGCGGACGTCATCAAAGTGGAGCCGCCAGGGCGAGGCTCATGGGAACGCAACTGGGCTGGTGGCAACACGTTCCTCAACGGCGTCAGCGCATGCTTCCTGCTAACTCACCGCAACGTGCGCGGCATTGCCCTGGACCTGAAGCAGACAGCCGCTCAGGATGCGGCGAGGCGACTGATTCGGTCCGCCGACGTGGTGATCGAGAACTACCGACCTGGAGTGATGGAGAAGTTTGGACTCGACTACGAGCATGTCCGGGAGTTCAAGCCGAACATCATTTATGCGTCGGCGTCCGGATACGGGAGCAGCGATGGACCGTACCGGGACCTCCCTGGGCAGGATCTGCTCATTCAGGCAATCACCGGCATGATTTGGGCCGGCGGCCAGGAACACCAGATTCCCCGTCCCGCTGGAGCGGCGATCGTAGATCAGCACGCTGGGGTGCTTCTAGCCGCCGGGATTCTCGCCGCGCTGCTGCACCGGGAACGCACAGGTGAAGGCCAAAAGGTCGAGGTCACGATGGTTGAGGCAGGACTCGATCTTCAGCTAGAACCCATCGTGTACTACATGAACGGCGGCTACGTCCGACGACCAGCGACTCCGATCGGGTCCACGTTCCATCAGGCGCCATACGGCGTCTACGCAACCAAGACGGGCCACGTCGTCCTGTCGCTCAGCCCCATCCGCTCTATCAGCGAGGCCCTCGGCAACCCGCCGAGCCTCGCCCAGTTCGATGACCCGGAGCTGGCAATGACCCGCCGGGACGATATCTATGAGGCGCTCGCCCCGCTGCTTCGAGAGCGCGATCGAGAGGAGACCGTGACTCTGCTGCGGAGCCACGGCGTATGGTGTGCTCCTGTGCTGGACTACGCCGAGGCGCTCCAAGATCCCGGCGTGCGTCACCTCGACCCTGTCCTTGAGTTGGAGCATCCGGTCGCCGGCAGAGTGCGGCTGCTCAAGCATCCGATCCGATACAGCAGCGGTGAACCAACGGTCGAGCGCCCGCCGCCCGGCGTCGGTGAGCACACGCGAGAGATCTTGGCCGAGCTCGGGTACACAGACGAAGAGATAGCCGAGATCGCGGGCTGATGACCTCGGGCGCTGCACCCTTCCTCCGGGGAACCTCGACCGAGGAGAGTGACTGAGATTGTCAAGGCACGAACAGACTGACGTTGTAACCAGCTTGTCCCCGCAGAACCCATCCGACGTGGTGGCGCGGGTGCCAGCCGCGAGCTCCGAGGCCGTCCAGCAAGCGGCGGCGGTGGCGCGGCAAGCTTTCCCGGAATGGTCGAAAACCCCTGCGCTTCAGCGCGCGAATTCGCTGGAGACTGCTGCAGACTCCGTCCGTCGCTCCAGCGCCGAACTCATCGATCTGATGGTCCGCGAGGTAGGCAAGCCAGTGCTCGAATCGGAGGCCGAAGTCGCGCGCGGTATCGCCATTCTCCGCTATTTCGCCCAGCAGGCGCTTGATCCGTCTGGAGACGTGCTGCCCGCCGCCTCACCTGAGACGTTGCTCTACACGCGGCGAAGCCCTCGTGGCATAGCCGGCCTAATCACCCCATGGAACTTTCCAGTGGCGATTCCCCTATGGAAGGCTGCCCCGGCGCTCGCCTTCGGGAATGTGGTGCTCCTCAAGCCTGCGCCCGAAGCGACCGCAATAGCGCTGCGTCTCGCGGAGATTATCGGGGAGGCGCTTCCGCCACGTGCGCTCACCGTCCTTCCCGGCGGGGCTATCAGCGGACGTGCCGTTGTGGAGGCCGTGGACCTTGTCTCCTTCACCGGCTCAGTTCCCGTCGGTCGTGCCGTTTCGGCGCTTGCCGTCGATCGCGGGATCCCTTTCCAGGCTGAGATGGGCGGGCTCAACGCGTCCATCGTCTTGCCCGATGCGGACGTCGAGCAGTCAGCGGCCATCATCGCGTCGGCGGCGATGGGATACGCGGGACAGAAGTGCACGGCAACAAGCCGAACCATTGTGGTCGGCGACGCCACTCGCTTCACTGACGCCCTCGTCGGGGCAGTAGAGCACATGACGATCGGTGACCCAGCAAAGGACGACACCATTGTCGGTCCGGTTATTACTGAGGATGCTCGGGACAGGGTGACCGGGGCAGCAAGTGAGGCTCGCTCGCTGGGTGGACGTATCCTCCGTGGCGGCAAGGCGCTCGACCAGTCGGGCTGGTTTGTAGCTCCCACCCTCGTAGATGGCCTCCCTCCAGAGGCGCGGCTGCTGCATGAGGAGGTGTTCGGCCCCATATGCGCCGTCATCTCCGCCGAGAGCATTGAGGAAGCAGTCGAGGTGGCCAACGGTGTCCCCTATGGGCTTGTCACTTCAATCTTCACCTTGGACCTCAATCATGCCCTGAGATTCGCGAATGAAGTCGATACGGGACTCATCCGGGTAAATGCCCCAACGTCCGGTGTGGATTTCTACGCTCCCTTTGGCGGAGAAAAGGCGTCGAGTATGGGGCCGCGTGAACAGGGAAAGGCAGCACGCGACTTCTACACCTCACTCCACACCGTCACGATCGCAGCGGGGGCATAATCAACAATGGCGCTGTGGCGAGTCGACATTGACGACAAACCGCGACTGGCGGTCGGAGATCCGGACCAAGGTCCACAAGATCTCCTAGCGCCAGTTTGGACGCTGGCGCGTTTGCTCGAACCAGGAAAGCCCTCGCTGCCAGGTGTGGCCGATTTGAAACATCACGGCCCCGTTCCAGAGGGCGTCCGACCACTGGTGCCCATCGATGTGCAACCTGTCTGGGCAGCGGGCGTCACGTTTGAGCGGAGCCTCGAGGCACGCAATGAGGAGGCAGTTTCCGGCAGGTACTACGACTTGGTCTACGACGCCGAACGGCCAGAGCTATTCCCGAAAGCACTACCGGGGCACGCTCGAGGCCCCAACACATTCATCGGCATTCGGACCGACTCCACCTGGGACGTCCCCGAGCCGGAGCTTGGACTTGTCATTGACCATGCGGGGCTGATTGTCGGCTATGTACTCGGTAACGACGTCAGCTCCCGCTCCATTGAGGGTGAAAACCCCTTGTACCTACCGCAGGCAAAGGTGTACGAGGGCAGCTGTGCCATCGGTCCATGCCTCGTGCCGGTCGATGAAGCGCCGGAGTTTAGCTCTATAGAGATGACCCTCACTGTCAACCGAGGAGGCACCGTCCTCTACAAGAACTCTGTATCGCTCTCCCAGATGCGCCGACGGCCTGAAGAACTCGTCGACTGGCTCTTCCGAGCTCAAAGGTTTCCCGCCGGCGTAGTGCTGCTAACCGGCACCTCCATAGTCCCAGGGCGAGAGGTAACGCTCCAACCAGGCGACGAAGTCACCGTGGCCGCCAGCGCCCTTGGAGCTTTGCGAAACACAGTTGAACTCGTGGGGCTTGGGTAATCACGATGCCGGACACAACCCTCCAGAAAGCTGTTATCGCGTCAGCCGATGGTGAGATCCGTGGCCTTACGAGACCAGCTGCCACTCAGGCGTCAACTGTGGACGTGACGAGCTTCTCAATCGACCCCTGCGACGAAACCTGAGAGAGGCGATCCGGAAGATCGAGCGGCGCGACCGTGTAGGGGTCAGAAACTCCGATCAAGCGCTTGACCTCGGGATTCGCCGCGGGCGACCGAGACAAGCCAACGCCTCTTTGGGTGCCCGGGAAGCGAGGGTCCGCCATTCGGTTCGCTTGCATTGGGGGGAAATGCCTTGACCGTATACGGAGCCGTTCCGCACAGGACTTGCGGACGGTCCGGACTCAGATCTCATCCACTCCGGTTGGCGGCAGGGCCTCACTCGGGCCTTCAAGGAAGGCGATTCGCATCGACCTGACCGCCAGCCAGTTCGGGCGAAGCCGCAGGTCACAAGGGTGATCGGAGTTTTTGACCCCCCATAACCTTGCGCATGCGGCACGGCTCAGCCAGGGACCATCAGCGCCGCGGTCAACGACCGGCCGATCTCCCAGCCCTCACTCGGGCTGATCGCTATGGCGCTCCAGCGCGCACCGATCATCGGTGTCAGCGACTCGCTCATCATGAGCGACGCTCCGGACATCGAGCTGGGCTGATCGATCAGACGCTAGAGGGCTAGAGTTGGCCTCAGCGGCCTGGGGCGAATGATGTGCTCGGCAGGTACACGGTCGCGCCGCCGTCGACCATCAGGGTCGTTCCATTGACGTACGCGGCTTCGTCCGACGCCAGGAAGACCACGACATTCGCCACGTCCTCCGGCGCGCAGAGTCTCGGCATCGGATAGATTCTGGATGACGCCTCGATCTGCTCCGGCGTCGCGTGGTCCTGAGCGCCGGGCGTGAGAACCAGTCCCGGTGCGACGGCATTGCACCGGATCCCGCGCCCTCCGTACTGTGAAGCGACAGACCTGGCCAGGGATACGACGCCGGCCTTGGACGCGCCGTATGCGGCGCGGACGCCGCGTCCGACGAAGGCTTCGATCGACGCAGTGTTGATGATCGAGCCTCCACCGCGAGCCAGCATCTGCGGGATCGCGTACTTGCAGCCCAGGAACATGCCCTTGAGGTTGACCGCGACAATCCGGTCGAAGAGCGCCATGTCGATGCCGACGATGTCGGTGTCGACCGCGTTGGTCGAGGAGTCGGTCGCGTTGTTGTGCAAGACATCGAGACCGCCGAAGGACTCGACCGCCATTCCAATCATGCGGAGGACGCTCGGTTCGTCCGAGACGTCGACCTCGGCGGCCACGGCACTGCCGAGGTCGCCCGCCACGCGCTCGGCCTGAGCCCCGTTGATGTCCGCCACAACGACCGACGCACCTTCGCGCGCCATGAGCCGCGCGGTAGCCTCGCCGATGCCGCTGCCGGCGCCCGTCACGATCGCGACCTTGCCTTCAAGGCGTCCCATCAGTCGAGGGTATGCTATGCGTCCTCGGGTCTACTGGCCCACGCCCGCAAGCCTGCTTCGGGTGACCGATTCTTCGAGCCACTTTCGTATGATCGGGCCTTGACCAGGGAGTTCTGTCCAGGGAGTTCGTATGGTGCCCCCGGGGCGAACCGAACGAAAGGGGAGACATCGTGTAGGCGCAATTGTCCAGGTGGAGGCCACGTATTCGCTGGCGGGCTAGGCACCTGAAGTGGACGCTTCCTTCGCTTGGGATCCGATCCGTCGGCCTGTGGGAGACGGAGTGGCGGGCCCGAGATGTCAGCCAGAGGGCCCAGTCAGCCTCCGGGCACCGGTTTCCCTTCCCCCATCCCTCCCGTGGCCTCTCCGATTTCTCTCCTCATCGCTCGCCGACTGGATGCTGACAGCCTTCCCGACGGCTTGGAACGGAGCGAGGAACGGGTCGAGGACCGCCGGCCGAGTGCAAGTAGACGCCGACGTCCTACCCACCAGGCTCCTCCTTGGGACCAGGGCACTGGTTCGGGTTCTGGTTCGGGCACTGGAGCCGGGATCGGCGGTTGCGGTAGAGGCGTGGGATCCGGCCGGGGATCCGGGCGCTCCGCGCCGAACATGAGGTGAGCGCTGGTCAACACCCGATCCCCACCTTCCATGGACCCGCTTGCTTCTGGGAGCGCCACGCTCGTGCCGCACTGAGGGCATACCCGCTCTCCATCCGGAATGCGCGAACCGCGTTTCGGACAGATCTTCTCGCTCATGGGCCGATACCTCCCTTCAAGCTGGTTGTACAACGGCCTGCCTCGACGTCAGTCCCGCCAGTCGAACCTCCGAGGTGAGGCCCGAGTCGACCCCGGGTTCACGATGTTTGGCGAACCCAGCGGTGGGGCATCCGTAGGTCCAGTCGTCTGGTAGCGCGGATACCCCGCTCCCTACCGATTCGGTTCGAGTGGATCCGGTCCCTGGTCCTACTCCGCGGACTGGGGGTGGAGCACCAGTTTGGTCCCCACTTCCGTGGCCTCTGCATCCAGCACGGCTGAGTCGAGCGGCTGGGCCAGATCCTCAGCCACGAACACGTCCACGCCCGTGGCCTCCGTTGTCGTGTCGCCCTCCCGTGGACCCTCAACCGTCTGAATGGCGATCTCGGACTCCCCGGTCGGACCGGTCACCGGAGCGAGGCGGATGGCCCCGCCACTCACCTCTTCGCGCTGCACGATCTCCTTGAGCACCGATACAGCGTCGTCGGTCACCTGTAGCATGAGAGCCTCCCTTCCGCGCCTGCGGCAGTCAGACGCTCTTGTCGTCATCACCACGCTAACAGGCCTGAGGGGACCGTCCACACAGGAGCTGCCTCCTCAGGTGGACGGGTGCGCGAGCCCCATCCCCGGCGGTACGGCCGGCCGGCCGCCGTCGCTGCCGCGCGGCGTCGTCGAGCGGATCCGGCTCGAGTACGCGCGCGGCCGCGGCCT
>WNFU01014361.1_pt1 | contig 16909 bp, 18 predicted proteins | sample 5400121 | NCBI WGS metagenome assembly WNFU01 (sample SAMN13153360, study PRJNA577476) | soil metagenome | isolation source: 100 cm soil or saprolite under grassland replicate 1 | place: USA:California | collected 2016-06-15
TGCCGACGGTTCTCGAAATGGCAAAGAAACTGAATATGGAAATTGTTTTGTTCCGCGCTTGTAATGTTCCCTATAGCGTTTTTGGCGGCGTACGTGACCACTTTGGGATTGTTGATGAATTGCTTGGGGCGATAAAAGGAGAAGCGCGCGACTATCTGGAGAAGAAGACCGAAGAACTGAAGAAGCAGGGAGCTAATAAGGTTTCCTATGTTCTAGAGCAAGGCACCAGTGCAGATCAGATCATTTCATTGGGACGCAAAACCCCTGACAATCTGATCGCCATGTGCACACATGGGTGGTCGGGTGTAAAGGGTTGGGTCTTGGGTGGTATCGCCGAAACCGTCGTGCGCCACTCCGGCGATCCGGTCTTGGTCATTCGTGCCGCTTGATGCCGGGATGACGAGGGAGAGTCGCGGCAGGCGAGATCATCGACCTCGCCAATACGACGCCGAATAGCCTCATCGCCATGTCGACCCATGGCAGGTCCGGTATCGGGCGTTGGATGCTGGGCAGCGTCGCAGAAAAAGTCGTTCAGCACTCACGGGACCCCGTGCTTCTCATCCGGGCGGCTTGAAACGCACCCGTTATTTTCGATAGCCTCACCGTCAGCGCGGGAAGACTCGCGCGCCGTGTGTTTTAAAGAGGGGTGCCGCCATGCAACTCACGACCGTTAAGATCGACAAGCCGGAAGATATCAATTTCATTCTGGGCCAAAGCCACTTCATCAAGACCGTCGAGGATATTCACGAAGCGCTGGTTCAGTCGGTCCCCGGGATCAAATTTGGTCTCGCCTTCTGCGAAGCCTCGGGCGCAACGCTAGTTCGCTGGACGGGAACAGACGAAGCAATGATTGAATTAGCCAAGCGCAACGCGCTGGCTCTCTCCGCGGGTCACAGTTTCATCCTGTTTCTCGGCGCGGGGTTTTTCCCGGTCAACATTCTCAATGCCATCAAAATGGTTCCTGAGGTTTGTCGCATTTTCTGCGCGACCTCCAATCCGGTCGAGGTCGTGATTGCCGAGACCGATCAAGGGCGAGGCATCATGGGAGTGATCGATGGCGCCAAGAGCAAAGGCGTCGAGGACGCGGATGGAATCGCTTGGCGCAAGGAGCTGCTGCGTAAGATCGGCTACAAACTTTAGGCGCGTCGATGCTAGTGGCGCGGTTTCGAACTCAGAGTGGCATCCGGGTTGCTAAGACAATGACGGCTTTGGTCCTGACTGAAATTAGTTGATCTGACTGCGATGGCAGGCGCGAATCGCCGCGATCGCCGAATAGAAGGGAGTTACATATGGAACTGATAAAAAAAATTCTTGCACCCACCGACTTTTCCGACCTGTCGGCTAGGGGGGTACGCTACGCGTGTCAACTGGCCAAAGATGTCGGCGCGGAGTTGATCATCTTCAATGTCGTGTTACTGGATGAAACCAATGTCGTCGACAAGCGCGAGGTAGAGCGACACAAAAAACGGCTCGATGAGTTTATGACTGAGAAAATCACTGGCTCCGACGCCGGTCTAACAATACGTAAAATAGTCGACGCCGGGCAACCCTATGGCACCATTATCGATTGCGCAGAAAACGAGAGCGTCGATCTGATCGTCATGTCCTCCCATGGCCGAAGTGGGCTGTCCCGAATGCTGATCGGCAGCGTCACCGATAAGACCTTGCGAGGAGCATCCTGCCCTGTGTTGGTCGTGCCGTTGGAAAAGGGAAAAAATTAACCGCCGCTGGGAGTTTCGTTCCATTCAGGCGCCACAAGGAAACGCCTCAAGCAACCGCGCGAATGATAAGCACGGGATCGCCGGAATGGCACGACTCTCTCCGTGACGCTTCCCAAGACCCATCGTGTAACTCCTGACCGGTCGTGCGTGCACATGGCTATGAAATTGTCAGGCGTTTTACGGGCAAGCCTAGTGATCTCTTCTGCGCCGTAACCCGAGCTGATCGAACAACTCTTGGCTATAGGCTCCGTATTCATCTGCTGAAACAGCCGGTGGCAGAGCGTAAGCGCGTAGAAAAACGATTTCGAGTCTCATTTTTTTTGCTAGGCCTACGATGTATGGCAACACCTTCTCCGCTAACGGGGAGCCATCGAGCGGGACAATGACCTTATTCAGAGTTGCTTCCCCTTCCGTTTGGCCCTGGTCAGTCGCGCGAATGAGGAACATGTGGTTAGTTGATTCATGGAGCACTTTGTCGGCGACGCTACCCAAGAGCCAGCGTTGAATGCCGGAGCGACCGTGTGTGGCCATGAGAATCAACGTATCTTTATCGCTAGCCGCTTTCTCGATAATCGCTTCTTCCGCCTTTCCGTTCTCCACAAGACATTGAACGTGAGATCCCTGAAACGATCGAGCAATCCCCTCTAGGTAAGCCTTGCTGCTTTGCCGGCTATCAGCCAAGAGGGTGTCGATGTAACGACCCTGCTCAGGATCCGTCAGTAAGGCGAGTGCGTCAGCATCAACTACCTTCAGGAGCTCTATAGGGATCGTTAAGGCTTTAGCCAAGGATCGAGCGTATGGTAAGACTTGTTCGGCAAGTTTAGATCCGTCCAACGGTATCAGCATCCGTGAATACATGATGATCTCCTACATTGCTTAGGAACCGTTCTTGCCCAAGGGCTGGTATAGAACATCCGGCAATTCCGTGACTATTGTGTTACCTCTCACCACAGTTCGACATTCATGTCAATGCGAAGATCGATACGACAAGTGATGCTTATGTAATAAGACACCGCGCGAAGTTTTTCAGCGATGACAGTCAAACGTTCAGCTGTAAATTGCGCTATGGCCCACGCTCTGGTGTCATCCTCATCATGCGGCGGGAGACTTGGTAGGGCCTGCTCTATTTCTGTTTTCGTGCGGCGCGCAAGTCGCGGAGAGGACACTCTTCGCATGCTCGCAAACGATTTGGACGTTTTTTTCGCGAGTCCGAGAATATTGTTAAATAAAATAAGATATTTCTTACTGGTTTATGATTTGCGTCTAAAAAAAAACTATAACCGAACGCGAGTTTGAGATGGGTGGGAATCGCTGCAATATCCAACGAGCAAGGTTATGACCCGACAAAACATTCCTTTAGGAAGGATAATGGGCATCCGCGTCGGCTTGGATTATTCCTGGTTCGTGATCTTCACCCTTCTCACCTGGTCGCTGGCGAGCAGCTACTATCCCGATGAGTTCAAAAACTGGCCCCCACTGCTCTATTGGTTCATGGGGGCAATTACAGCCATCATGCTCTTTGCGAGCGTGCTGCTTCATGAACTTGGGCACTCGGTGATAGCGCTGCGGTACAAAATTCCGGTACGCAGTATCACGCTTTTTGCCTTTGGGGGGATCGCTCAGATTGCCGGTGAACCGCCTAGCGCCGCGGCAGAACTTTTTGTCGCGATCGCGGGTCCAATTGTCAGCTTTGTTCTAGCCATGTTGTTTTCCGTCGTGAAGCCTCTCGTGGCTGGGGTTGAGCCGTTGTGGGGGCTAGCTAAGTATCTGGCTTACATCAATATGGCCGTTGTGTTGTTTAATCTCGTCCCCGGCTATCCACTCGACGGCGGTCGCGTGTTCCGCGCCATCGTTTGGGCGGTCACGAAAAACATGCGCCGGGCAACGCTCATCGCAGCAAACGGCGGCCGATTTTTTGGTTTCATCTTTATCTTCGTCGGTGTTTTGCGCACCTTCGGCGGCGATTTGAGCGGTTTATGGATTGCGTTCATCGGCTGGTTTCTGGACGGCGCTGCGACCGCTCAGGTGCATCAGGTGACGTTTCAGGGATTGCTGGCCGGACATACGGTTTCCCAGGCGATGAGCAAACAGTGTGTTGCCGTTTCGGTGGATCTGACGCTGCAGGATTTAGTTGACGAACACATCCTTGGAGCCGGGAAGCGCTGCGTTCTCATCAATCGCGGAGAAAACACCGTCGGGCTGATGACTCTGCACCGGATCAAAGAGGTGCCGCGGGAGAAGTGGTCGACAACCAAGGCCGCCCAAGTCATGATCCCCTTGGACAAACTGAAGCGGATCACTCCGGACAAGGAACTCTGGGCGGCGCTCGAAGAGATGGATCGCGACGGGGTCAACCAACTCCCCGTCATGACCGATGGTCAGGTGATCGGAATGCTGAGCCGCGAGGACATCGTTACTTTTCTGCGTACTCTGCAGGAACTTGGTTCGTAGCGACGACGGGCATCCGATCGTCTCTATGGGGGTGGTGCCGGTACTTTCGATGGGACTTTCCTGACGGAGATTATCGCTGTCCTCTTGGCTTAATCCGAGAATGTTCGGTGCGCTGCTGTTCCTTCTTCGCGCTAACGTCGATCACTTCCGGACAGGGTTCGTCGAATCGGTTGTTTCGGCGTCGCTGATCGTTCTTGTTATTAGAACCAGGAAATCCTTCTTTATGAGTAAGCCCGGAGCGCCTCTACTGATAGCGAGGTTATTAGTTGGCTTGATGACACTACTTTTGCCTTATACCCAATTGGGTAGGCTTTTCGGGTTTAGCCCCATGCCGCTTGAATTTATCCTGCTGTTGGCGGGAATCCTTTTCCTTTACATCGTTACGGCGGAAGTAGCGAAGAAAGTATTCTATCAAAGAGTGGAGTTTTGAGGCGAAAGGAATTTGCGTTCGTCCGAGTTAACTGATTCTAAATATTGCTTGCTGATATAGCTAGGGTTGCTGATATTTTGGTCAACTTAGCGTAGCGAAACTATTCCTACGCTCCTCCACCCAGACATGGAACTTTGCCAAACCATTTCCAGTGAGAATCGATCAACTCTCCGCCGCTGACGCGATTGCGAGTGTTCACAGCGCTCCGAACGGCCTCTCATCCGACGAAGCCGCGCGCAGGTTGCACGAATTCGGCCCCAACCGCGTGGAACAAGTGGCCGGTGAACCCATTTTGCTGCGGCTTTTTAAGGAATTCTTCCATTTCTTCGCGGTGATCTTGTGGGTTGCCACTGCGTTAGCGTTCTTGGGTGAATGGAACGAGCCCGGCCAAGGTATGGCGAAAATTGGCTTCGCAATCATCGCAGTGATCGTGGTGAGCGGCCTGTTCTCCTTTTGGCAGGAATACCGCGTCGAGCGAACCCTCGCCGCACTTCGCAAGCTTTTGCCGCAAGAGGTTGACGTAATGCGCGACGGAAAAGTGATACCCCTGGCGGTGGAGCAGTTGGTGCCGGGGGACATCGTCCTGCTGGAACAGGGTGACAATATCCCTGCGGATTCCAGGCTGATCGAGGCCTTTGATGCCCGAGTCAACATCGCAAGCATCACCGGGGAATCCTTGCCTAAAGCGCGGCACGCAGGTCCCTCCGAAGAAGAAGAAGAATTGATCCATAGCAAAAACATATTGCTCGCCGGCACGTCGATGGTGTCCGGCCAAGCCAAGGCGGTTGTCTTTGCCACTGGCATGCACACGGAAATCGGCAAGATCGCCCATCTCACTCAAACGGGCAGGGAGCCCGTCTCACCTTTGCGGAGAGAAATTGCGTATATGAGCCGATTGATCGCAATTCTCGCGATCGTAATCGGGTTGCTGTTCTTTGCGATTGGCCGGACCATCGGCGTCTCATTCTGGGAAGCCTTTATTTTTACCATCGGCATCATTGTCGCGATGGTACCGGAAGGCTTACTCCCCACGCTCACACTAGCGCTCGTGCTTGCCACGCAGCGCATGGCAAAACGTAATGTTTTGATCCGCTATCTCCCCTCTGTTGAAGCGCTTGGTTCCACGACAGTGATTTGCACCGATAAAACCGGCACGTTGACCCAGAACCGCATGACGGTGAAACAGCTGCTCCTCGGAGAAACCCTCGAATCAATGGCCGCCCTCGTACATAGACAATCATTCGTAGAAGGCTACCGTCCGTTTTTTCTGACGGCCTATCTGTGTCACGACCTCAAGGAAGGCGAGCAGCATGGCAAAAGAGTTTTTTTAGGGGACCCCATGGAGATCGCACTCGTCGAAGCGGCGCAGCAAGCCCTGCCCATAGTGAAGGATTATCCGAAGTTGGACGAAGTCCCCTTCGACGCCGACCGTATGCGCCTCACGTTGGTACATGAACTTTCAGAGGGTCCTACTGCGCTTTGCAAGGGCGCGCCCGAAACTGTACTTCCCCTTTGCAGCAGGTTTCTAACAAACGGTGAGACTGTTCCGCTCAGTCGCGAGGTGGTTGAACGGGTTCTTAAAGCTCAAGAAGCCATGGCCGAACAAGGTCTGCGGGTCATTGCCATGGCTTATCGATTGCTCAAACCGCAATGGCAACACGAGCATCTCGAAGAGGACCTTGTCTTCAGTGGCCTCGTTGGCCTCGAAGACCCGCCTAGACCTGAAGTGCCAGAAGCCCTTAGTAAATGCAGGGAGGCGGGCATCCGGGTAATCATGGTCACCGGCGACCATCCCCGCACTGCGAGGGCCATCGCCCGAGGAATCGGGCTAGTCCAGTCGGACAATCCTCGCATGATCACGGGCGAACAGTTGCGTAGTCTCACCACTGTCCAGTTGCGGCTGGCTTTAGACGTCCCCGAAATCACCTTTGCCCGGGTGAGCGCCGATCAGAAAATGCGCATCGTCGAGGCGCTAAAACAAAAACAACATATCATGGCGGTGACAGGCGACGGCGTCAACGACGCGCCAGCGCTAAAAAGTGCGCACATCGGTATAGCCATGGGCACGATCGGCACGGACGTAGCGAGGCCGACATGGTGTTGCTGGACGACAACTTCGCCAGCATCGTGAATGCCGTCGAGGAGGGGCGTGCCGTGTTCGAGAATATCCGCAAGTTTCTCACTTATATCCTGGCGCATAACGTGCCGGAATTAATTCCCTATCTCGCGTTCGTGCTGTTTAAGATCCCGCTGCCGTTGACGCCTGTCCAACTTTTGGCCGTCGATATGGGGACCGACTCGCTTACCGCCCTCGGCCTGGGTGTCGAAAGACCGGACCCGCAGGTTATGCGGCGTCCTCCTCGGCCGCAGCGCGAGCGGCTATTGAATTTGCCTCTGGCGCTGCGTGCCTACTTATTCTTGGGACTAATCGAAGCCGTCGCCGCCATGGCGGCCTTCTTCTTTGTACTCTACGGTGGCGGCTGGAAGTACGGCGCAAGTCTGCCGCTCAACGACCCTCTTTATCTGCAATCCACAACCGCATGCTTGAGCACCATCATCGTAATGCAGATCGTGAACGTCTTTCTCTGCCGAAGCACCACGCGATCGGTGTTTTCAGTCGGGTTGCTCGGCAACCCGCTTATTGGCTGGGGTGTGATCCTGGAGATCGCGCTGATTGTGCTGATCGACTATACGCCCTGGGGGAATTCTATCTTCGGAACGGCGCCTATTGCTGCAAAAACTTGGCTCTTCGTTATCCCTTTTGGAGTTGTTCTGCTCACCTTAGAAGAGCTGCGCAAGTGGTTTGTCCGTAGGATGCTGCCTGATGTATTGCCGTAACAGTTACCTAAGACCGACTCGATTAACAATTCACCGACCTCACTGCAGGGTGTAGGGGCGAAGTGGAGCACGCGGCGGCATGCACATCCTGCTCAGCGATGACGGCGTACGGTTTGTTCTTGAGGTCAGAGAGCCTCGCCTCGCGCTCCAAGCTGCGATAACCGTGTGACGGCAAGAGCAGACAGTGCCACTGAAAGTAAATGCAAAAGGATTGGCGCTGAGGAAGGAATCTCGAGCAGCCCGCACTAAGCGGCGGCGCGTGGAAATTTGCGGCGTGCACTATTTGAAGGTTCTGCTCATCGACCTATATTGATATGTAGCAGCAGTCCAAGCGGGCCAGAAGCAAGGGAGGTAATTTTTATGCCACATGATCACAAATATATCATCGCGGACGATAAAGCGGTCCAGGTGCTTCTTGATAAGATGCTAGGTGGAGGAACGCGACAGAAACGCCGCGAAAAGCTCCTGAAGGCGCTGGATGAGGCGTCTCGGCACTATGAAAATACCACCCAAAAGGAGAGGCAAGCTTTTTTCCACGGACTGTTAACCGGCTACGCAGTTGCGTTAAAGCTCTTGTAGTTTTGGGCCTTGCAAAGATCGAGAAGGGCCTTCTTGGGCCAATCTCGTCCTGCGCCATTCGCTAGCAAGCTGGTCAGAAGAACCGTCTATCGGTTTGGAGATCTCTTAGGTACAATGCGGACGGTTGACGCCATTATAGGATCGCTTAGTTGGCGTCACATGGCTACCAAGCGTGTGTTACGGAAAGCGCTACTTTTCTCCTACCAGGTTTACGTTATCCTCTTCTTCTTTACCCTCATGTTTTTCTGGGGAGTAGTGACCTCTATCGCCAGCTTCTTTGACGCTAATGGTAGTCTAGCGCATAGGTGCATCACACAATGGGCCAGGACGAGTCTCGCCCTAACAGGAATTCGTGTTCATATCGAGGCGCAAGAACATCTTAATCCTAAGAGCACCTATATCTTTATGCCGAACCACGCCAGTTTTCTCGATTCCCTTTTGGCCTTCGCCTATATTCCGTGTGATTTTCGTGACGTCATCAAGGAGGAAGTTTTTTCAATTCCCTCCTGGGCGTGGTCCTCAGGAAGTCTGGCCAGATTCCCCTTGATCGGAAAAATCCCTGGAAGGCGCTGAGAAGCCTGAGACAGGCGGGCGGCAGATCTTCTCAAGGAGGGCATCTCGATTCTTGTCTTCCCCGAAGGGACGCGAACCCCAAGTGGAGAGATCCAAGAAGTTTAAGACGGCCGTTTTTATTCTTCCCATCCGAAGCCGAATCTCCGTAGTCCCAGTCCTGATTGAAGGAACGTTTCATGCCCTCAAGCGCGGAAGCATCCTCCTCAATCCAGGCCCTCTCAGCCTCACCTTTTATGATCCCATCCCAGCAGACTCATTCGAGGTTCGCGACCGGGGGGTCTATGCGGAAAAGGTCCGTCAGGTACTTTTGTCTCTATGAATACGCTTATGAAGAGCTGCTAGGTAAAATTGGTGTCAGATCTACGAAATTCAGTTGGAGCTGATCAACAAGATGCCAGACCGTAGCTAGAGATCGAATCTTCTCTCGTGAAATTCGCCCTTTTATTCTTCATGCTCGATACCCTAAATCAAAATTCAAGCCGCGACGCTAATTACATCTTTTGCCTGAATCTTAAGAGCATCTTCTTCGAGTGCTCTTCGCCTTCGCATCATTTCCTTGTCTCATACCAATTTCCTAAATTGTTTAAGTTGATTGCGATTTCCAATTTTTCCCCGCTCCTCGTCCACATGTCCAGTGCGGTTCTCAGAAACTCTCCCGCCTCAGAAAGTCTTCCCCGAAATGTGGCTCTACACGATCTACGCGAGGAATTCCGTGGAGAGGATCATCTGCGCGGCAGGTTGGAGAAAGCACAAGGAAATGTTAATGACGCTCCGGCGCGGCGCGGTGGAGGTGGTGCATGATCGGCTATCATCACCATGCAAGAAAGGAAACTATGGATGTGGGCGCGGCAGGGAACCCTGAGCGCTGCCGATGGGTTCTCGTCTAACACAAATCTGAAGGAAAGACGATGAGCAAACAAACACGTGTTTTCAATCCGATATACAGCTTTCTACCGACGGAAGTTGAGGGCTTCGATGCGCTAGCAGAGCTTGCCCTGGATATGCGCTGGTCGTGGAATCATTACGCCGACGAACTGTGGCGGCAGCTTGATCCCGACCTATGGAAGATCACCCAAAACCCATGGGTCATCCTGCAGACTGTCTCGCGGGACCAAATGCAACGCGTGTTGGCTGACCCTGAGTTTCGCAAGAAGGTAGATGCCCTTGTGAAAGCTAGACGTCGAGCGGCGGAGGCGCCCGCGTGGTTTCAACAAAATTATCCGCGGGCTGCTCTGAGCTGTGTCGCCTATTTCAGCATGGAATTCATGTTAAGCGAAGCGCTGCCGATTTACTCGGGCGGGCTTGGCAATGTCGCCGGTGATCAGCTCAAAGCTGCCAGCGATCTGGGCGTGCCGGTGATCGGTGTGGGACTGCTCTACCAACAAGGCTATTTTCGCCAGGTGATTGACAAGGACGGGGCGCAACAGGCCCTCTTCCCCTACAACGATCCGGGCCAACTGCCAATCATACCTTTGCGCCAAGCGAACGGGGAGTGGTTGCGGGTGGAGGTCCGGTTACCCGGATACTCGGTCTGGCTGCGCGCCTGGGAGGTGCGTGTTGGCAGCGTGAAGCTTTATCTATTGGATAGCAATGACGCGGCGAACTTTCCTGCTCATCGAGGAATTACTAGTGAACTGTATGGTGGAGGACCCGAGCTGCGCCTCAAGCAAGAGCTCGTGCTTGGGATCGGTGGATGGCGGCTGCTCGAAGCGCTCGGCATCCAGCCGGAAGTCTGTCACTTAAATGAAGGACACGCAGCTTTTGCCGTGTTAGAACGCGCGCGGAGCTTCATCAAAGAGACAGGACAGCCTTTCGAAGTTGCGTTGGCCGTCACGCGAGCGGGTAACCTCTTCACCACCCACACTGCGGTGGCCGCCGGTTTTGATCGTTTTGCTCCCGACTTGATCGAGCAATACCTTAGTGGGTACGCGCAGCAGGAACTCGGCCTGACGCTCCATGACTTGCTGGCCTTAGGCCGCCAAAACCCAAACGACTCGGGAGAGAAATTCAACATGGCGTATCTCGCAATCCGCGGAAGCGGAGCGGTTAATGGCGTGAGTCGTTTGCACGGAAAGGTGAGCCGGCGCCTCTTTGCGCCCCTGTTTCCCCGTTGGCCGGAAGATGAAATCCCGGTCGGACATGTGACCAACGGCGTCCATATGCCAACTTGGGACTCGGTGGCGGCCGATGAGCTTTGGACAACGGCTTGTGGAAAAGAGCGCTGGCTGGGGACGACGGAAACCCTGGAGCGGGACATTCGCTGCGTTTCCGACGCCGAGCTCTGGCAAATGCGCACCAATGCTAGCCGGTCTCTTGTTGTATACGCCCACGAACGATTGTCCCAGCTACTGGCTGTATCGGGGGCGTCTGCCGAGGCCGTTGAAACTGCAAAGCATCTGTTTGATCCCAACTTACTGACGCTTGGATTTGCCCGTCGCTTCGCAACCTACAAGCGGCCCAATTTATTGCTACACGACCCAGAACGTCTCACCCGTTTGCTGACCGATCCTCGCCGCCCTGTACAGCTCATCATTGCCGGGAAAGCGCATCCGGAGGACCCGGAGGGGCAGGCCATGATTCAGGAATGGACACATTTCATACGGCGGCCCGAAACGCGCCGCCATGCGATCTTCCTAAGTGATTATGACATGCTTTTGACGGAGCACCTAGTGCAGGGGGTGGATGTCTGGATCAATACGCCACGACGGCCCTGGGAGGCGTGCGGGACAAGCGGGATGAAAGTGCTCGTCAATGGAGGTCTCAATCTATCGGAGCTCGATGGCTGGTGGGCCGAAGCGTACACGCCGGAGGTGGGCTGGTCGCTGGGTGATGGCCAGGAACACGACGATGATCCATCCTGGGATGCCGCTGAAGCGCAGGCGCTTTACGATCTGCTTGAACGCGAGGTGATCCCTGAGTTTTATAGCCGCAACGAGGACGGCATTCCCACCGCCTGGGTGGCGCGTATGCGTGAAAGTATGGCGCGGTTAACGCCGCGTTTTTCCGCCAACCGCACGGTGCGCGAATACACAGAGGGATACTATCTTTCGGCTGCTGCTGCTTATCGAGCACGCGCAGCGGATAAAAGCGCGGTCGGCAGGCAGGTGGTCGATCGGCAGCACGCTCTGGAACAGAAATGGGCAACGCTACGCTTTGGCGAAGTGAAGGTTGAGACTGCCGGCGAGCAGCACGTGTTTGAAGTCCAGGCCTATCTAGGTGACGTCGATCCGGATTCGGTGCGAGTCGAGCTCTACGCCGACGGAGTCAACGGCGGAGGCCCGGTTCGGCAGGAGATGAAGCGCGTTCGCCAACTGGTGGGTGCCGCTGGCGGCTACGCCTATAGCGCGCGGGTGGATGCAACCCGACCGCCGACCGACTATACCGCGCGAGCGATACCGTGTTGCGCTGATGTTGCGGTTCCCATCGAAGCTAGTCGTATCCTGTGGCAGCGGTGATTCGATTTGCGCATGGTAGGAACGAAAAGAGCTATCAACGAGGCGACGAGACCGAAAAAAATGCGATAGCATATTCGTGTCGCCACACCAGTCCGGTAAATAGGCGAACACCCTTGCGACCCTCGTCGTAAGACGCTCAACTTCACGTAAGGTTCCCTCTTAAATACTACGACGCACTTGCTTGACCATTTGGATTGTTTGCATTCTTGCGAATCAATTCTCATGTAATTGTCAAGAATAGGATCACAAAAAAGTATATATTTTAGAATCCAACTGGTTATAAGTTTAAAAAGTTTGCATCGAATTTGCTAAATATTAGTTAGTGACTAAGAAGCAGCGGTCGGGGCTGGCGCCAGGAGCAGCTTACGAATATAACGTCTATCGCCAGATGCAGCAGCCGGAGGAGGATTATAAAGCCGAAAGAATATCGCGTCGAGAATACGAAGAGCGTAAGAAACTAGGCAACCGCATAAGTGTTGGTCCCTTGCTAGATTTGTGAAACCGAGAATTTGAGAGGCTCTTATGGATGTGAAAACTAGGCAACAACTTACACTGGCTAAAGAGGAATGGGACCTGGTAATCGAATTGGTTGAACGGGAGCAGAAAGAACTGCATGCTGAGCTTCATCAAACAGATTCCCGTGATTACCGAGCGAAGATATCGCAACGACTCGATCTGGTGGACCGGCTCCTTAAGGTTCTACGCCCAAATAAAGTTGCGTAACTTTTCTCCGTCTGGAGCGCTTCGGCGGAAGAAAATTTCTCGCTGAGACTTGACCGCGAACTTGCTCAGGACCGCCGTGATGGAAATAATGATTTCGACAGAATCGGCAGTTGAAGGAGGTAAGCCATGGCACAAAAAAGCATGATTGAATCGGTAAAGGCGGAGATTGTCAGCGCCATCAAGGGCACGGGGGATATCGTGAACGTTGTTGTAGATACGGTATCCGGCACTCTTACAAATACCATCAAGGGTACCGGTGTAGTGGCCACTTCACTGATAGGAGCCTTGTCGGACACGGCACGCGCTTCCATTCAAGGAGTGGCTCAGGTAGGCGGCGATATTGGGGCAGCTGCCAAAGGAGCTATCATCGGAGCGTTGCGGGGCACTAAAGAAACGAGCACAGAAGCATTAGAAACTATTAGGGCTACCGCTGGTGGAGTTGTCAAAGGCGCTTCAGAAGTCGCGGGTAATCTGGGAACGGCGGCGAAGGGTGCGGTTCAAGGTGCTATCTCTGGGGCAAAAGAGATAGGACTAGATGTTGTGGAAGCAACTTCCGCTGCCGCTAGTGGAGCTCTGACGGCTACCAGTGAAATTATCAAAGGAACTAGCAAAACAGGAGCTTCTGTGATCCAAGCCTCGTCAGACGTCGTGCGGGTAGCGGTTCAAGGAATAGTCGAGGTGGGTGGAGATGTGGGCTTAGGAGCTAAGGGAATTATTATAGGCGTTCTGAGAGGTACCAAACAAACGGGCACGGAAGCTTTTGAAACCATAAGCGCGACAGCCGGTGCCGTCGTAAAAGGGACTTCCGAAGTGGCAGGCGACGTAGGCATGGCAGCCAAAGGTGCTGTAGAAGGCGCTATAGCTGGGGCAAAAGAGCTTAGCGTGGATGCCACTGAAGCAGCCTCTGCTGCTGCTACAGGAGCGGTTAAGGCGGCAGGTGAAATTGGTTCCGGAGTCGCAGAACAGGTTCGTAACGCCGTTACTGGAACCATTGCTGGAGTAAAAGTGGTGTTAAAAGAAAAAGAAAATAAGAGAAAAGTGAACAAAAAAATGGGAAAAAGGGGGAAAAGAAAAAAATGAAATAAAAAAGAAAATAATCAAAGAATAGGGGAAAAAAGTTTCAAGCGCCAAATCAGGTAATTTGGTTGGCTAAAAAATTGGATATGGTTACGTAAAAGGCCAACTTCTTAGCACCAAGCGCGTGGATCTTTGAGTTGGGAGGTTCGGGGTCGTTGCTCCCCACGGGCCGCCGGCATTTTCATAAACTTCAAATCCATTTGCTTCTTCGGAAACCGAAACGGTTTCGGTTTTTTCTCGGCTCATAGAAATCTGGAATGCAGTGGAGCGAGGTGGAGAGAGCTATGTTTAATTTTGGGGTTATTGCCACAGTTCTGGTTATCTCCGTTTTGCTAATCATCAGCGGGATCAAGATTTTAAGGGAGTATGAGCGAGCAGTGATCTTCAGGCTTGGGCGTTTGGTACAGGCGCGCGGCCCTGGGATTACGTATGTCATTCCATTGGTTGAGAAAATGATGCGAGTGGAACTTCGCACCGTGACCATGGATGTCCCTCCGCAAGATGTGATCACACGCGACAATGTCTCGATCAAGGTCAGTGCTGTTCTCTACTTCAGGGTAATCGATCCCAATCGAGCCATCACGGAAGTGCAAAATTATCTCTTCGCCAGTTCTCAACTTGCCCAGGTCACGCTCAGGAGTACTTGTGGGCAGGCCCTGCTGGACGAGCTCTTGGCCGAGAGGGAAAAGATCAATGCGCGAATTCAGGAGATCCTGGACTCTCAAACCGAGCCTTGGGGAATCAAAGTGGTTTTGGTAGAACTGAAGGACATCGATCTTCCTCAGGAGATGCAGCGGGCCATGGCCAAGCAGGCGGAGGCGGAGCGAGAGAGGCGCGCAAAGATCATTCACGCGGAGGGAGAATTTCAAGCCTCGCAGAAGCTCGCGGATGCAGCTGAGATCATTGCGAAACAGCCTGCAGCCATGCACCTTAGATTCCTGCAAAGTCTGGTTGAGGTATCCGCGGACAATAATTCCACCGTAGTCCTGCCGGTGCCCGTGGACTTGTTAAGGCGTTTTCTTGCGTAGAGTGTGTCATCTTGCCTTTTGACGAAAAATAGAGCGATTTTTGGGTAGAATCCGTGCGTTTCCCGGAGTGAGGCCGGGTCTCCTCTTGGAGAATACATTCACTCGTCACAAGGAAATCGATTAAGAAAGGTGTCCCGTATGAGAGAGTTAAAACGGATTATCGTTGGTCACGACCTGGAAGTCGGCGGAGAATTAGCGCTCCGATCGGCAGTAGTACTTGCTAATCGGTATGGTAGTGCACTGCGACTGGTGCATGTGGTAGAACCGCTCCACTCCTATCAGAGAGTCTCGCATCCCCTCGCTTCCCCTTACACTCTAGAAGAGATCTCACAGAAAACCGGAGTAAGATTGCAGGCGTTAGTGGCAAACCCCGAGCTCGCTCGCCTGCACGTCGAATACGAGGTGCGCAAGGGCAAACCATTTGTTGAACTCGTCATTGCCGGAAGGTCGTGGCAAGCGGACCTGATAGTCGTCGGTGGTACGTCTCAGAAAGAAGAACCCATTCTCGGCAGTACAAGCGAGCGGATTCTGCGCAAGGCCCTAGTTCCCGTAATGGTGGCAAAAAAGCCGCTGAATGCCGACGCGAAAATCTTTTTAGTTCCAACGGATTTTTCCTCTTGCGCCAGAAAAGCAGCCGAGCAGGCGATCATGCTTGCAGAGGGATTTGGTGGCCGCGTCGTTTTCTTTCATGTTCTGGACTTGCACCCTTCATATACGACTGTGTATGCACATGAGTTGGGCGTGTCCGTACCGACTGCGCCGCCTTCGCCAGAAGAAATTGAGCCCGACTGGGAAGCTTTCCTCTCCGGTTTGCCCCTAGAGAAAGTCGATTGGGAAAAAAGTACTGAAGAAGGTGAAGCAGCCACCGTGATTGTGCATCAAGCGAAGCACGTGCAAGCGGATATGATCGTGATCGGTACGCACGGTAGAAGCGGCTTGCCCCATATGCTCCTGGGCAGCGTGGCCGAAAAGGTGGTGCGTACGGCATCCTGCCCCGTCCTCACCATCAGACCCGAGTCGTTTAAATTTGAACTGCCGTGACGAGGTAGAACCCTATTCATGTGCATCAACGAAGGAGTAACCTATGAAAAGCGCAGCGGGCTTGTGGATCGATCACAGGAAGGCTGTGATCCTAATTGTCTCAGACGACGGAGAAGAATCGAAACAAATAGAATCAGGCATGGAGAAGCACGTCCGATTTTCTGGCGGTTCTAGATCAGAAGAAGGCAAGGCAGACGATCAGCGCGACAGACAATTTACCGGCCATCTCAACAGATATTATGACGAGGTGACCTCGCATCTTCGCGATGCCGAATCTATTTTGATCTTTGGTCCGGGTGAGGCAAAGGGAGAGCTGGAAAAACGTCTCGCGAATAAAGGACTTGGTGGACGCATCGTCGGTATCGAAACAGTTGACAAGATGACCGATCGCCAGATTGCCGCAAAAGTTCGAGAGCACTTTCGAAAATAAGCTTGCCAGTTCAACAATCGGTATGAACCAACGCCCTGCGGCCTTCTGGAGCATCTCTGGGACCGAGATACTCCAGCACCTTGGAACGACCAAGGAAGGATTGAGCGGTGACGAAGCCAGGCAGCGGCTCGCACGATATGGCTCTAATCTCCTAAAGCCCCAAGAGCGGTCGGATGTGCTCACGCTCCTGCTGGCTCAATTCAAAAGTCCGCTTATCCTCATTCTTTTGTTTGCCACTGGGTTGTCATTTTTTTTACACGATCCGGTTAACGCTCTCATCATCCTCACCATTGTCCTCGTAAGCGGCCTTCTGGGGTTTTGGCAGGAGCACAGTGCAACGGGCGCGGTCGAGAAGTTGCTCGCCATCGTGCAAATCAAGGCTTCGGTGCTTCGCGATGGAGGCCCCCATGAAATTCCTGTCGAAGAGATTGTCCCCGGAGACATCGTCATTCTAAACGCCGGGGATATCGTCCCGGGTGACTGTCTGGTTGATGAATCTAAAGATCTCTTTGTTGATGAAGCAACCCTAACGGGGGAAACCTACCCTGTAGAGAAATCGGTTG
>WNFU01011196.1_pt1 | contig 16902 bp, 20 predicted proteins | sample 5400121 | NCBI WGS metagenome assembly WNFU01 (sample SAMN13153360, study PRJNA577476) | soil metagenome | isolation source: 100 cm soil or saprolite under grassland replicate 1 | place: USA:California | collected 2016-06-15
CTCGATCCCGCCCATGACCTCGACCACGACGTCCACCTGAGGATCAGCGACCACCTCGGCCGCGCGCCCGACCAGCAGCGTGGGGTCAACCGCCGGGTCGCGCTTCTTGGAGAGGTTCCGCACCGCGATCCGCTGGAGCTGGACGGGCACGCCAGCGCGGTCGCTGATCGGCTCTGCATGCTCGATCAGGAGCCTGGCCACTCCCGTGCCCACGATCCCGCAACCAAGCATGCCGACCCTGACCGGCTCCCCCACGTGCCTCGCCTCCTCTGCGCCCCCTGGCCCGCTGGAGCCCGGGCGGCGTTCGCTCTGTTGTGCACCGACCCCTCACCGGCCGCCCTTGGCCGTACACCGGTCGGCGGACATCTTGCCTGACCGAGCGGGAAGGCTTCCATCCCCCACTCTGCCCGAGTTGGAACGCCGTTCCCACCCCCGCCCGAGCGGAACGGTCCATCTCCACCCGCGGCACGATGCGGTACGCTGGCTTGTGAAAGAATTCACATTCACTGCAATGCCAGGAGGGAGACATGGCCGCTGCCGTCGCCCCGCCGCACGTGCCGCGAACGCTGCTGGACGAGGTACTGCCCCGCTACGAGGCGCGAGAGGTCCACTCGATCCAGGTTGCCGCCCCGCCCACCGAGGTCTTCCGCGCCCTTGAGGAACTGACCCTGGACGAGGCGCCGCTGTTCCGCCTGCTGCTCGGCGTGCGGACGCTGCCGGCGCGTCTCGCGCACGCGCCGCGCCGCTCGGGCACCCCGACACGGCCTCGCCCCGGCTCCCGCGCTCGCCTGCTCGAGCGAGGGCTCGACGTGGGGTACGCCACCCTTGCGAAGGTGCCAGGAGCCGAGATCGTCGTGGGTGGCGTCGGGCAGCCGTGGCTTCCCGCCGGGGGTGCGGCAGCCGCCATCACCGGCTGTGAGGAGTTCATCGCCTTCGACCGGCCCGGGTTCGCCAAGATCGCGCTCGACTTCACGCTCCAGCCGATCCCCGGCGGCACCCTGGTCACCACCGAGACTCGGGTGGACACCACCGATCCGCTGTCACACCGCAGGTTCGGCGCCTACTGGCGGGTCATCCGCATATGGAGCGGAGCGACCCGACGGAGCTGGCTGCGGGCGATCAGGCGTCGGGCGGAGCGGGCCAGCGGGGATCGGCGTCGGTGTTGAGGACCCGCAGCGCGGCGGTGTGCAGCCCAGCGCTGCGCGCGAACAGCGCCGGCCCGGGCGTGGGCCGCGCCTGCCCGTCGAGCCCGCTGAAGCGTCCACCAGCCTCCTGGACGATCAGCGACGTCGCCGCGTAGTCCCACACCTGTCCCCGGGTCTGGACGGCGACGTCCAACTGCCCGCACGCGACGAGCAGCGCGGCATGGGTGCTCCACGGCGTGGTCGACGTCACGGCGCTCAGCGGCGCGATCATCTCGCGTTCGGCCTGGACGAGCCCATCGTCGGTGGGGATCACGCCGAGCCGGCTCCCAGGCAGGATGTCCGGCCGGCCACGGTCGACTCCGATCCGCCGCTCGTCGGTCACGGTCAAACCGGAGCCGTCCGCTTCGAACGCGCCGCCGCCTCGCTGCGCCCACCAGACCCTTCCCTGAGCGGGAACCGCGGCCACCCCGACAACGATCTCGCCAGCCTCCTGCAGTGCGACGAGCACCAACCACCGGTTGTCACCGGCGACGAAGAACGCGGTGCCGTCGATCGGGTCGACAATCCAGCGACGGCTGCCCTGACCGGTTTGCCCGGCCTCCTCGCCGAGGACGGCGTCGCCGGGCCGCGCGCCGGCCAGGACCCCTCGGATGGCGGCCTCGACGGCGCGGTCGGCCTCGGTCACAACACTGCCGTCCGACTTCAGCTGCTGAGGGAGCTGAGCGAGGGTCGCGAAATACCGCAGGCCGACAGCGGCGCCGGTCAGGGCGGCACGTCGCGCAAGCAGAAGGTCGCTTTCCATGGGCTCCATCCTTTCTGTCTTTCTGTATCGGGCCACCGACCGCCCCCGTGGCCGTGCGAGGCGCTTCCCATCCGCAATTACGCACACCAGGCTGCTAGCGCCGGGCTACCGTGTGGTGAGCGTCGACCCGCCAACGAACCCGCTCGACGTCCGCCACTTACTCGCGCGCAGCCACAGGAGTTTCAGGCGGCCTTCGGGCGGGGCGGCCCAGCGTTGTTGGCGCTCGCTGCGGACGCGGGCGCGTGCTGCAGCCGCCGACGACCCTCCCCATCGGTCAGCCGCCGTGCCCGCACTGGCTCGGCCATCCATCCACCCACCCACTCTCAACAGGAACCGATCACGGTAGAGAGAGTGGGATGAGACCGGCCCGCCCACGCGGAACCGAACGGCGTGTCACCAACCCGGTAAACGCTCGTGGTCAGCGCACTAGCGCGGTCCCCACGCGCTCGAGAAGCCCTGCTTGGTGAGGATGTCGGCGACGAGATCGAGGAGCTGGATCGGGTCGAAGGGCTTGGTCACATAGGCGGCGACGCCCATCTCAGTGCCCCGCTGCACGTCAGCCTCCTGCGCCCGGGCCGACAGCAGTACGATCGGCACATCCGCGCTGTCGACGCCCTCCTTGAGCCGACGGCAGACCTCCCAGCCGTCGAGCTTGGGCATCATGATGTCGAGCAGGACCAGGTTGGGCTGGATGGCGTCGAACTGCTGGAGCGCCTCCTCGCCGTCCTCCGCCACGTCGACGGCATAACCCTCAAGCTCAAGGTTCACCTTGAGCAATTGTTGGATGACCCGATCGTCGTCGACGACCAAGATGCGGGCGTTGATCATGAACCCAGACGTAAGGAAAGGTGCGAGACGGGGACCGTGTGGCGGAGCATAGCACAACGCCTGAGCTGCGATTTCACGGGCCGCCGGGGAACAGGGCGAGATGGTACCATACGCCCCGCACTCCCAAGCCCTCGTAGCTCAGGGGAGAGAGCGACTGCCTCCGGAGCAGTAGGCCGTAGGTTCGAATCCTACCGAGGGCACGACATTCCCCCGCTGGTCAGGCGACGTTCCCGTTGACCGCTCCGTGTGTTTCCGCCGGCGCCGTGCCATGTCCGTGCCACTTCGCCTGGTGCCGTCGCCGGCCTGGATCAGTCGGTCGAGCGCCGAGGCGATGATCGCGTCGCGGCCCTCCATGATGTGCTGGTAGCGGATCGCCATGTCCGGAGTCGAGTGGCCCATGCGCGCCATCAGCTCCTTGGTGGTCGCGCCGGCCACGACGGCCAGGGTCGCCGCGGTGTGGCGAAGGTCGTGGAAGCGGAGGCCTTCGAGCCCTGCAGCCTTCGTGGCCGGGAGCCAGACGCGCCGGCGGAAGTTGGGATGCCGCAGGAACCCGCCGAGGGACGCGGGGAAGACCAGCCCGTCGAGGCCCGGCCCCGCCCACTGGCCGAGGTGCTCGCGCATCTCGGCCAGCACCGAGGAAGGCAGCCTGACCGTGCGCCGTCCGGCCTCGCTTTTGACCGGCGCCACGGTGAACCTGCCGGCAGCTCGGTGGCCTGCTCGACCACCTGGACCGTGCCGCGAAGGAGGTCGACGTGGCGGCGGCGCAGGTTGACCAGCTCGCCCCAGCGCAGCCCACCGTAGGCGGCGACCAGGACCAGGGCGCGGTAGCGCTCTGGCACCCTCGACGCGAGCAGGCTCACTTGCTCCGGGGTCGCGAACCGCGTCTCGGGTGATCGCTCGCGGCCGGCGCCCTTCACCTTCCAGGTGGTGTGCACGATGTAGCGGTTCTCGACCGCCTGGCCCATGATCCGGGCGAACAAGCGGTATGCCTTGGCGACCGTGGTCTCGCTGATGTCGGTTAGCTCCCGTAGCTCGGCGAGCCAATCCGCTGCGAGGGTGTCGTCGATGTCGTTGAGGGTGATGTCGGCAAACGTCGGCTTGATGAAGCGGCGCAGCAGGTAGCCGTAGAGCGTGCGCGTCTTGGGTCGCAGGGTGGCGCCCTTGAGCCATTGGTCGGCCCAAACGCCGAATTTGGTCTGCCCGCGTTTCGGGTCGTAGTGCGACCCGCGGATCTGCTCCGCTTCCATGAGCGTGAGGTACTTGTTCGCGTCGGTCTTGGTCGGGAAGGTTCGGGGCGCCGGGACGAGCCGCCCTTGCTTGTTGCGATAGCGCGCCTGCCATCGGCCGGACGGGAGCTGCCGGACGGCGCCGAACGCGCGCCGGCTCCGCCGCTTGCCTTGGGCTTCGTGGTTGTCCTTCATGGTCATGGTGATGCGCATCCTTGGTCAGCTCGCGCGGCGGTTGGGCCGTCGGGTGGTCCTGGGAGTGCGGCGAGGGATGGTCGAGGCCGTCATCGCCTCGACGCGGTGCGCCGCGAGGTACTCGGCGATGTCGCGCTCGTGGAAGCGGACGTAGCGGCCAACCTTGTGGTAGGTGATGCGCCGCTCGGCGACCAGGCGCCGCACGAAGCGCGGCGGCACGTCGAGCCGTTTGGCGACATCCTCAAGGGTGAGTAATTCGCCTTCCATATTCGGTTCGAATCTCTCCCCGTCGATCAGGCGCAGACGGCCGTCCGGGACTCCTCACGAGCGACCAGGCGCCGGGCCCGAGCCTCCTCCGCCATCGCGGCGGCGAGGCCGGCATCCGTCGGCGTGGTGTAGCCGCGGCCAGCGAAGCGCCAGCGGGCGAGGATCGCCACAGCGCCGGCGCTCGCCGGGCGGCCCCATGCGTCGCATGGCTCGCCGTGGAAGCGAGCGCGGATCGCATGCTCGGCTCGCGCCTGCCGCAGCGCTGTGAGGGTGGTCGCGTAGCGCCGGCTCTTGGTCAGGAAGTGACCACCGAAGCCGAGCTGATGCGCCCACCGACGCAACCGCAACCCGGCGAACGCCGGTTGGCCGCCGAGCGTCCAGCAGGCCCGCACCAGCCGCATGACATGGTCGCTGAGGTCCAGGTGCTCGATGTCGGTAGCCGAGAGGCGTCGGTCGAGCGCGCCGAGCGCCTCGGTGCTCTTGGTGGCGTACTTGGCGATGTAGGCCGCGACCACCTCGGCGGAGAGATCCTCCGGCCGAGCGGACGTGGTGATGCGGCGGATGTCGAGCTGTTCGCCCCACTGGGCCGCTCCGGCGACGCCCGGCCAGCGCACAGCCACTCGGCGCGCGGCCTCGCGTACCGCCCGCTCGAGGATTTCCACGGTGAACGCCGATGGCGGAGGCTCGACCGGCTTGCCGTCGTGGGAGTCGGCTGCGTCGAGCCGGAAGAGCGCGTGGAAGTGCACCACGCCGCGGCGCTGGTACTCGGCGACCTTCGCGTAGCTGACACGCACCACCGCGGCAAGCTCCGCCGGCGTGAGCCTGACGGCGTGCGCCAGGGCACGGCGGAGGTAGATGGTGGTGCGGCGCCATAGCGCCAGTGCGAGCGCGTTCCACAGCACCGCGGCCTCGTAGTCGAAGCAATCGGCACAGATCGGCTCGCCGAGGCATGGGTCGTCGTCCTCGTGGCGGCGCCAGCACGCGGCCGGGTGGCCGTGCTGGCATCGCGCGGTTGGGTTGCGCGGATGGCATGGCCGCACGGTGCCGCCGCGCTCGCGGCGACTGTGGACCGGCCCGAACGATGGCGCGGTGAACGTGACGAACAGGCGCGGATGCGCGGCCACGCCTGCCGGTACGCCCTTACCGCCGCGCAGGCCCGCCGCGATCAGATGCCATGCGTCGCGGCGGTAGACCTCGCTGCACGGCTGGCAGCGGGACGCGCGCCGGTTCCCGCATGCCTTGAGGGTCACGCCGTCCGGCTCGTTCTCGCTGGCGTAGGTGGTGCACACCTCGCCTGTCTCAGCGTCCGCCTCCTCGACCTGGCCGAGGAGGCGTACCGGGTGCTCGCAGTAGCCGACCTGGGTGACTTGCTCGACCCATCGCCGGTAGTTGGCGGGGTCGGCGGCTCGTGTGAGCAGCTCTTCAGCGAGCGTTGCCGGCATCGGCGCACCACCCCAGCTCGAGCTGCTCGGCCGCCGGCGGATCGGCGGTTGGAAGGGTCGGGACGATGGCGATGACGTGGACGTGAGCCGCTCCGAAGGCGGCTTGCAGGCGCCGTAGCGCCTCCTGTTGAGCGGGGTCTACTGTTGCTCCCGCCAAGGGGCATCTCCTCCTGGTGGCGGGAGCGGGGTGCGTCCACTCCCCAGCGGCTTCGCGCCCCACTCCCTGATCGCGTCCCGAGTGCTTGCTATGCCTCCTTGCCGAGATGCGAGATCAGCATTAAGGCCTGGAAGCGCAGCCGATTCGGCACGGCCAGAACGGCTCGAAGCATCGACTCGGGAAGGAAGAAGCAGTCGTAGGTGCCGTTCTCGCGCTTGGCATCGATCCAGAGGCCGGACGGCGACTCCATTAACCGGTAGTCGCCGTCGAAGGGCTCCGGCTCGTCCACCTCGACCCCGCCGAGGTGCTCGGCGAGGTGCTGGTCCAGGACGGCGAGCGCCTGCGCCCGCATCTCCGCCGGCGCCGCGACGAGGCGATGCAGCTCCGGCGCGCTCAGGAAGGAGCGCGTCGAGTCGCCGTCGGGGTAGCGAATCTGGAGCCAGAGCCCGCTGTCGGTCAGCTCTACCTCGATGCCTTCGGAGGTGATCGGCTCAGCCCAGGTGCCGTTGGTGGTCATGACATCTCCTCAACTGAATGGAAGGGGCGGGGCGCGTCCACTCCCCAGCGGCTTCGCGCCCCGCCCTCGTGACGGATCGGAGTCGGGTTTCAGGTCAGCTCGGAGCCCTCGCGGTTGGCGGCTCGCAGGTGCTCGGCGCGGCGCCTGATGACGTCGAGGTCGTCGTCGCTGAGGTAGCAGGTGCGCAGCCTCACCGGCCGATCGCCCTCGTGGAGCAGAAAGCCCACGCCGCGCTCGGCCGAGTCGATCGTGGCGGCCGAGTAGCCCATTGATGTCCAGCCCGACCCGAGGATCGTGTCGGAGGCCTGCGGCGTCGAGCAGCGCAGCGCCCAGCGGAACCCGAACAGGTCACGCAGGTAGGTCGGCACCGTATCGCCGCTCGGCTTCTGCGTCGCAGCAATGACGATGATCCCCGGCGCTCGACCGCGCGAGACGATGTCGCGGAGCAGTTGCGAGAACTCCGCACACTGCCGCCTGTGCGGCCCGGTGCAGTAGTAGGCCAGCTCGTCGACCACCAGGATCAACGGCCGGATGCCGTCGCCCCTGGCGAACTTGCGGCGCCGGTTGGCGAGCAGCCGCAGCAGGCGCGCATCCAGCTCGCCCTGGACCTCGCGAAGTGTGTCGATCGCCTCATCGAGGTTCGGCCCGACGATCCGCTCGGCGCAGCCGGCCCAGGTCGCCAGCTCGACCCGTTTGCCGTCGAACAGCATCAGCTCGACCTCGGGATCGAGCGCGGCGGTCGCGACCAGCATCGAGGCCGCAACCGACTTGCCGGCGCCCGGCTCGCCGCCGATGAGCACGTTTCGCTCCGGGAGCGAGACCGCCACCCACATGCCGTTCTCGTCGACCCCGACCGGGATCGGCTCCCACAGCGACAGGCGCGGCGCGTGCAGCTCCGGCCAGGCAAGCGACGGGTACTCCTCCAGCGGATCGCGACGGACGATCGTCACCTCGGCGAAGCGTGCGTTGCTCGGGTCGCGGTTGACCCGGATCTCGCGCACCGCCAGGCACGCGGCGATCGTCTCGCCAGCCTCGGCCAGCTCTGCGGTGCGGCGCCCTGCGGGAATGCGGACCTTCATCAGGTCGCCCGCTGGGATGGGCTCGATGCTGACGGGCTTCGGTACCCGGTCGCTGTAGTTGGCGAGGTTGGCATGGCGAACCGCCTGCATCCAGTCGCGCCGCACCGCGGAGCAGTGAAGGATCGACAAGGCCCGCTCACGAGCCCAGGCAGGCCACGCCGGCGCGGAGAGCACGAGCGAGGCGAAGGCCAGGCTCCCCCACACTCGGCCGAGGCTGCCGGCCAACAGGCCCCACACGCCGAGAAGAAGGAGCGCGATGGCCATCTCCACCCGCCAGGACCACGCGGGACGGAGCAGGTTGCGGACGAGCCAGCCGGCGAGAGTGGCGCGGACTGGCTGATGGAGGGTTGGAGGGGTGCGCTCGAAGGGTGGCGGAGCGCTGAGCGATTGGCGGTAGGGATCACCCATTGGCGCCAGCACCCCCGCCACTGGAGACGAGACCGTGCAGCGCGTCGAGCACGGTGAGGGTGACCTCGCGTGCCAGGGTGATCATCAGGTTCGGCTCGATGGCGATCAGTAAGAGGAGGAGCAGGACGAGCAGGAACCGTTTCAACGTGTGCGTTCCTTCCAGGTGGCGGGAGCTGGGCGCGTCCACTCCCCAGCGGCTTCGCGCCCCCTCCCCGGATGGTGCTGCGAGTAATGCGTCAGGAAGCCCGCGCCACCGGCTTGCCGAGCGGCTCGAGGCCCGCGGCGCGGTAGGCGACGCCGTTGCGCTCGCTGGTGGCCCACGGAACGGCCACGAGATCGACGACCTTGACGGCAGTGCCCATCGGCAGCGTGGTCGGCGCGCCGGCGAGCTTGACGCTCACGATCTCGGACTTCTGCTTGCCGCTCCGGTCGTCCCGGTAGGACGCGATGAGCTGCACGGCGTAGATCGGCTGGCCCTGGTCGTCGGTCTTGTGCTGCTTGGTCTCGAAGTCGATCACCGGCTCCGGCTCCGACCCGACGGCGAACGCTAGCCGGGAGGTGTCGAGCACCAACTTCAACAGAGGTCATCTCCTCGATGCGACTTGTCTTGACAACTTTCGGTTCGGCTCGCGCTGCCCTTGGCAGCCTCCTTCCTGCCGCGAACGCGGCGGAACGACAGTGAGATAGAGGTGTGGTTGGCGGCTTCCCGGTGAGGTTCCGTCACTCGGTCGAGGGGAGGACGCCCCGCCGCCCGCGCTATGGAGTTATCAAGGTGGTTGCCTGCGGCCTGCCTTGGTGGCGGCCTATTGGATCGCGCGAGCGCCGCCGGCCTACGGCGCCGTGCCAGCCCTGGCCTCGCCGCCGGTCAGCTCGATCCGCTCGGCGCGAAAGGCGAGGCCAGAGCGGTTGCCAACGGCCCACGAGGCAGCAGCAAGGCCGGCGACGCTGACCACGGCGCCCGGCCGAACGTCGGAGGGCGGCTCCCTCGTCACCTCCACCGCGATGACACCGGCCGTGCCGCGCCAGCTCGCGACGAGCTGCACCATGAACAGCGGCTCGCCCTTGCTGGTGGTCCGGCCGCGACCGCTTGCCGGGTCACGAACTGGCTCCGGCCTGCTGACGACGTGGAACGTCATCTCGGAGGTGTCGATCGGTAACCGCATGCTTCTCTCCATCGGCAGAATTTGTAATGACAAGTTAGACGCGAGCACGGTTCTCCGTCAAGATGTTCTGACTACTGGTCGACAAGAAGATCGCCGGCCTACGCTCAGCAGGTGTCCGACGAGCCAGGGAGAGGGGATGTCGTTCGAGGCACGACCCGACCGGGAGGCCAAGTACCTACAGGTCGCCGACCGGCTTCGGGGCGCCATCCAGAGCGGCGAGCTTCGGCCGGGTGAGGCCCTGCCCACCGAGAAGCAGCTCGCCGAGCGCTACGGCGTGAGCCGTCCGACCATCCGGGCCGCGCTCGGCCTGCTGCGCACCGAGGGGCTGATCGACGCACGCCAGGGAAGCGGCGCCTACGTGCGACTCCGCCGGGCGCCGCGCCGCGTCCCTATCCCCCGCCTGCCTGACGCTGGCGGCACCCGCGAGGGCGGACAGATCACCGAGGCCGGGCCTACGGCCGTGTGGGGAGAGATCGCCAGCCTGCTCGGCGTGGAGGATGGCGCCCAGGCCTTCGTCCGGCGCCGGATCGATGGCCTCGGTGATCTCCGCACGCATGCCGTCGCAAGCCGAGATCATTGCGCTGGAGATCCTTCCTGGCGTGCCGCTCCTGGCGATGCTGCTCGCCTCCTACGACGAGGACGGCGACCCTATCCAGGTCATGGAAACGCTCTGGCCCGCCGACCGCTACGCCATCTATGACGAGTACCCGTCAGGCCAGCCAGTCCCCACCCAGACCCTCGACGCCGACGCCGCCCGCCACCTCCGCATGGTCACGGAGGCTCTCGGCGATCGCGCTGAAGGGGCCACCGAGTAGGCAAGACGTGCGCCGCTCGCGCCCTTGCTTCCGTTAACCTTGCGGTAGAAGGCCGTACAGTCAGGTGAGAGAGCCACCTCTCGCCGAACGTCGTCGGTGCTGGCCGGAGAGCGCCGCGGCCCAGGGCTCGACCGACGTTCGGGGAGTTGGGTGTGGCTACCACGACGCTCGTCGCCAAGGCGCAGGAAGCGCTCGAGGCAGAGCTTCAGCGATTCGTCGGCGACACCACACATCGGAGCGTCGCCGTCCATGTCCTCGACGGTCCACCGCTCCGTGCCGAAGCTGCTGCAGATGTCGTTCGCCCGGCGGCGAGCTTCCTGAAGCTACTGCCTGCGCTGGCCCTGTACGACGCCGGCGAGCGCAGCGAAATCGATCTCGACGCCACGGTTACCCGCCGCGAACTCGGCGGCACGATGTACCCGAGCATCCTCGCCGCCTTCCAGGACGAGCGCTGCCTCACGCTGCGCGAGGTCTGCGCCTTCAGCCTCATGACCAGCGACAACCCGGCGGCCGAGTACATCCGGCGCCTGGTCGCTCCTAAGCGGATTAACCGGATCTGCGAGAACTTGCGGCTTAGCCAGACAGCGCTGATAGTAGGGTTCACCGACCAGGAACTCGGCGCCATCGGCCGGCGCAACGTCTCAACTGCCCGGGAGGCCCTACGCATCATCGAGCACATCGAGGCCTCACCACGGCTCGGCGAGGTTCGCCGGTTCCTGTTCAACAACCAGCGCAACACCCGTATCCCCGTCCGCCTGGAAGACGAGATTCCGGTGATGCACAAGACAGGAAGCCTAGCGACCGTGGTCAACGACGTCGGCGTCATCCACTTGCCGCATACGCGGATCGCGTTGGCCTACCTGTGCGCCGACGAGGCCGACACTGCGCTCGCCGGCATCAACATCGGCGACTCGGCGCTTCGTGTCGTGGAGATCGTCTCCCAACTCCACACTTGAGCCCCGCCGCATGAGAAGAGCCGTACCGGCCATCTGGATCCGGCGATCGGTCCTCCTGGCCAACGCGCTTGCACTCCTCGTCGGCCTAGTCCTGGTCGTCATCGCCGCATTCCTGAGCAACCAGCAGGTGCTCGCCACCGTCCTCAGCCTCATCGGTGGCGCCTTCGTCTCCGCCGCAGTCGTCACCCTGGTCCTCGGCGCCCTCGCCGTCCGGGAGACCGTCGAGCAGGTCGATAGCGCCCTGCTGCGCGGTCTTCAAGACGTGCTCGACCCGATCCGCGATCCGGTCTTTGCCGGCTCGCAGGTCGCCTACCGCTGGGACTGCTACCTCGCGTGCCCACTGCCCGACGACGACCACCCGGACTACGCCTACCAGAACATGCGGATCTCCTACCGGATCGACGCGTTGCCAGCGGTGTTCCAACTCGTCTGTGCCGCCTCGCGCGACGACCGTGCCCTCGAGGAGTTCCGCGCCGAGGACTTCATCTTCCGCTGGCTCGTTGACGACGACCTCGACCCCACCGACCCGATGGTCTTCCGAGTCGGGATGGTCCAAATCGACAACGAGCAGTTGAAGAGCCGGCCCGCCACCACCACAAGGGTGGTCGGCGGGACCGCACGCCATCTCACCTACGAGGTGCCGCGCCGGCTCCGCCAAACCGTCGGCCACACCGTCGAATTCCAGGTCCTCGTCCGCAAGTTCGTCGGCCGCGAGACCCGCCTCCGCATCCAGGCGCAACTCTTCCGCAGCGTGACCGACGCCGAGTACCGGCTGACCGTCGATCCTGGCCTGAAGGTCACGCGCCTCTGGCCGAGCGCCGCCGAGGTGAGCGCCATCGGCGTCGCCCGCGGCGGCAGCATCGAATCGACCTACGCGCCGCCGTTCGACAAGCACGCCGCGATCGTGCACCTCCCCTTCCCGCTCCAGCCCGGCAGCACAATCGCCTTCCTGGTCGACCGCGACCCGAGCGTCTACGACGGGTAGGGCGGCACCCTCGATGAGGGAGCGCCAAGACGCCGCATGCCGAGGAGCAAGCCGATATAAGCCACGGCGGTACGGCTTGAGATCGGGGTATCGTCCGTTTGTCGGCACTGGCTCCGGTCGGTGCCGGCCACGGCCGGGGGGGAGGTGGCTCTCCCGCCCCGGCCACCCTGCGGGTGCTCGGTGGCAGGCTCCGTCTTGCCGCCGAGCACTCCTGGGCCGACTCACAAGACGCGCGACACCCCCCAGCTCCCATACCGGGGGGTGTCGCTCAGTCTATCCCTTATGCCCTATGTCTTCCGTCATTGATCACCCCCTTCCTTTGGCTGGCACCGGTCCCGATCGGGGCGTGGGGTCTCTACCAATCCGAACGACTTGGGCGATTCGCCGCGCAGTAGCGCCTCACACAAGCGCCACGCCTCCGGCTCCAGCTCGACCCTGAGTCGGACGACTCGCTCCTCGAACTCTCCCGCGATTCGTCAGACGTTCGGGCGTGCCTCCTCAAGTCGCTCAAGCGCCAGGTCGACATCGGTCACGCCAAGACGGTCGAGCAGCCGCGCGAACAACTCCTCGTCGACCGTGTCGCCCGTACGGGCCTCCACATGCCTAACCGCATCCTCCAGGTAGCCCACCAGCGGCCGATAGCTACCAAGCTCCGCCACCAGCAGGCCGGCGTACTTGCAGATCCGTGCAGTGCTATGGCGCAGCCCACCTACCAGCGTCGGCTGGTCGAGGGCGATCTTGGCGGCAAGTCGCGCCGTCTCGGTGTCCTGCCCAGATGCACGATCGATGGTCATCGTCGTTCACTCCTCGAGAGCACGAGCATCCCTCCTGCAAGGCGCGGCCCAGAGCGTGTGAGCCCGAGGCGGCTCGGACCCTTGAGCGGGGAGCGAGCCGGAGTCACGACAGTGGCTCGCCGCGCCCCGGACATCGCTCCCCTACTACGGCCGAGTCTCCGGTACCTCGACCGCAGCGGTACGACCCATCCGTCAATCCGGGTCGGCGTGCTCGAGCGCCCAGCCGTCAAGCTCCCTGCTCGCCGCCAGAACGCCCCCGGGCAGCTCGAGCGAGAGCTTGTTCGCCGCCAACGCCAGCGCGCTCGTCAGTCCGACGTGCTGCCGCGCCACCATCGCCAGCTCCCGAGGCGTGCGCGCTCGCCACACCGCGGCCATCGCCGGCCTGAACGGATCAAGACAAGGCGACCGGCCTGACCTTCTCGTCCGCCGGTCGTGAATAAAGAGAGGATGCTCGTAGCTCCGCAGCCGCCCCGCTCCGACACCTTGTGCGTTCGAGGGCGAGGACTCGTCCGGCCCCGGGTGCTTGAAGACGGCGGCGCCATCGGACCTCTGCTCGAGTGACGGCACAGCCGGCAGGGACAGCACCCCGTCGGGCAGGGCTCGCCGCAGGCGTGTTGAAGGAAACGGAAGGAACCGAGTGAGCAGCAGCAGCGCCCCGAGCAGCAGCACAGCCGCCAATAGCGAAACGAGCGCGTCAGCGCGCGCGGACAGGTCCATACGACCGCACTCCTCCGGTCGAGTGACGGCACGGCCAGACGGGAGGTGGCTCTCCCACCCCGACGCTCCCGGCACCGAGGCCTCCAGCCATGAGGCCCTACTCTTCTACTACGTTCGGCCGCCGAACACCAGTCGTCCTACCCGCGGTCTCCACGCCGATCGCGCAGCCGATCCCTCCCTGTTACAACTTTCCATACATGCTCAAGGCCGGCGCTGCGGGCGACCGCCTGCGGCGGCCGTCCTCGGCCGACAGGCCCGCAGCCAGCATTTGCGCTAATTGATCTCGCCGAGCGGCTTGCGTATCTGGCTATGTGTCAATCTGAGCGACGCGCCAGTCGAATTTTGCAAGCATACGACTGAGACTAGCGTCCCGAGATCGTGCAAGCTCAAGGTCCATTCGGTCCGTTAGGCGGGGTTGCCAAGTTGGTTTGACATATTTGCTGGGCATTAGAGCAGACTTAATGGCGACGCCGGGATCACCAGGTGCGTCAAAAGCGAGCTTTGCTAATCCCAGCGTCTCGGACGAGGCAACGAGCCACGCTTCATACTTCGGATGTGCTAAGCAAACTTCGACTGGAACTCTGCTGACACTCAATGCACGCTCCAGCAATTTGGGACCTAGATTACACACAGGATCACCCTCCCCATCCAGCAAGACGAGAACGCTCTGACAACCAGGCCGCGAAGCGGTCGTGGCAACCTTGCCCTCGATTCCTTTGGGCATGAGAGCCTTGTCGCGTCCGTAGCAGGGAACGGGCTTACCGAGGATGTCCCTGAAGTCACCCCTAGACTGTAGCCATTTTCGCAAAAGAAGAGGAACCGACGGAATCTCTCCTTGCCCCTCTACAACTAGACCAATGTGGGGCTCCTCAGGCAGCGCAGTCATGTAAGGGCAGGGTCGAGGGAGTCCGACCGCAACAGCTCCCCAGGAGTAATCAGGCCCTTCCTGATCGGCTCCCGTGTATGCGCGGCTACTGGCGCAACCCTTGACGCACCGTTGTCAGACCACACGACTCTAAGGGAGTCCACATCAAGTGAATCTACGATGTCAGCACTATGGGTGGTTATTAATACCTGGGACCGTTCGGAATGCTGACGAAGAATGTCTACGAGAGTTCTGAGAGCACCCAGATGAATCGCTATCTCAGGCTCTTCGATAACAGTCAAACTGGGTTGTCTTGGCTGCAGCAGTGCCAGGAGGATGCTGAATGCTCGAAGAGTACCGTCAGACATCTGCTTTGCCAAGAATTCGCGAGGCTTCCCTGCGGCCCCTTGATAGAATGCGAGCGTTACCTTGTCGGCAAGTCGCCGAGGCTCGATATTACTGAGTCCGGGTACGATCGCCGATAGCTCGTCTATAAGCTCTTGCTTCTTGTGTGAGGACATGAGTTCAAAAAAGCTTGCTGTATTTGAGCCGTCCGGCTCAAACTCTCGGGTGGAAGCCGGATCCTGGAGATCAGCCACGCGTGACGGGCTTATTTCTACAGCCTGTAGAGACTCCAGGAAGCTGGCGAGAGTATAGCCTCCGTATGAGATGCCAAGTGCTGCCGCACTTTGGCCAGGTGCAACACGAAAGCCCTCGGGTAGCTGCGCCCCCTGAAACGCTCGGTCGCGCCATTCATCGTGTACCTCCGCCTTCCCTCGGGCTTGACTAAATGTGAAGTGCCCCTCTCTCGTATAGATATCAGCAGACTCTTGCTTAATTTCGTAGCGTTTTCCTGCCCTTGCTCCTAGCCTTAGTTCGTATCGTGATACAGGTAGCTTGGAGTCTACTTTGAACTCAATAGCCAGTCCCGGATCATAAGGTCTACCTCCACTTCGATGCCGTAGCTGGTCAAATCCACCACGCCGGGCAATAGCGGTTGGGAGGCCATATATTGGAATCTCTCTCAGTAGCTTAATCGCGGCTACAGCGTTCGACTTACCGCTTGCATTAGGACCAACCAGGGCAGTGAAGTTCCCCAGTTCGAGAACCGCATGGCGGTAACTCAAGAAGTTGGTCAGTTCCAGGCGCAGTAGCCTCATAAGTATCGATCGGCCTCCCTGTCACGGTCAGCTCACCAGGCCATACTAGACCAAGTGGACCTCAGCGGAATCGCAGGAGATGTAGCGCCGCCTTGGGTGGCTGCCAACGAGGCTGATGGTCGCCCTGCAAGAGCTGCACCCTGCACGCCAGCTGATAACCGTCGCCAGGCCGGAGCCACGGTTGCTGCTGCCGGCCGCGCCGCGACGTGCCGTAGGACCGGCGCTCAAAGGTTCGCCACGGTCAACAGCGGTAAGTCGAGTAGGCCTGTGACCTGCGCCGTTGGCCGAGCATCGGCACTTGACGGCCCCCGGCCGGACGCGCCTTCCAAACGCATGACGCACAAGCTGCCCCATGACAGCAATGCCTACAGCCGGCGGCGACCCGACGCGGCCGAGTGCGCCGAGAGGACCCCGGGCCAGGGACGGCGGCGGACGCAGCCGACCGGCTCGAAGAGAGTTCGAAGACCGGGGGCCGTAGCTGGGCGGCGAGCCACCGGGCAACCGATGGAGCGTTCGCGGTCACGGCTGTGGCCAGCTGTCGTTATCCGCCTGATACGGCCGCGGGATGCCGAGCCGCTTCGTCCACTCGTCCGCGAGTGCGAGGCTTGTCTTCCACGACCACTGCGCACAGCCAGCGCCGAGACACTTGTCCGGGAACCAGGGGTTCCCCGAGCCTGCCATCAGGGCGTTCGGCGCGAACTTGCCCTTGAGCTGGACTTCTTCCTTGGTCTCTTCCCCGGCCGTCTTCCATGCCGGTCGGAAGTGCACGAGACGGTTGCGGATACCGATGAGTAGCTTCGCGTCCTGGTAAGGAGCAGCGCCACGATCCAGTCGCGGCTTCTCAGCGAACAGCAGCGCCATTTGGAACTTGTCGAGTACACCGACGTACCGGCCGCCCGCTTCGGAGGCGTTCCAGAACTCGCCCATGAGCGCGATGCAGCGGTGATCGAGCGGCGCGATCCGGCTGGCGTGGCCGTCTGCAGCGTCCTGAAACGTCTCGTTGACCAACGCCTCCAGGAACACGACCGCGGAGAGCACGGCGCTAACTGCGTAGGCCCGATGCTCGATGTCGAACGCTGTCTTGCCCGTCTTCTCTGCCTCCAGCTCCGCGCAGAGCCGGGCGTGGTGCCGCGCCGACCACAGGTGCTGTCCCGAAACGTAGTGACGGCTCGCGATCCTGACAGAGCCTGTGATCGCAATAGACCCGGTGATCGACTGTTTCTCCGTCATACGGAGATGCTGAGCTGACGTTCCGCACTTCTCGAACCTGATTTGGCCCCTCACTGGTATGGCGTGCGGCCGTGGTTCTACTCGGGGTTGTCCGCTGCGGGCCGGCCGGTGAGGAGTTCGGCGGCCTGGTGTGAGATCTCATCGATGGCTG
>WNFU01013613.1_pt1 | contig 16896 bp, 18 predicted proteins | sample 5400121 | NCBI WGS metagenome assembly WNFU01 (sample SAMN13153360, study PRJNA577476) | soil metagenome | isolation source: 100 cm soil or saprolite under grassland replicate 1 | place: USA:California | collected 2016-06-15
GCGACCTCGGTCCGGATGTTCGCGCTGGTGGTGGCCAGCTCGGCAAGTGCCGGGCCGGTCCGGGCAACCGCGACCACCGGAGCACCAGCCTCGGCGAACGCGCGAGCGATCCCACGCCCCAAGCCCCGGCTAGCGCCAATGCCATCCGGTTAAGGGTCCGTCCGCCCTGATTTGACCGCGCTGACCAGGGAGTTCGCGGTCGCAACTCCGGCTAACCGGATGGCATTGCGGCTAGCGCCAACGACGACAGTGGTCCTGCCCGACAAGTCACTCATAATCGTCCTCTTCCTTTGCGTGTCCATGGTTTCCCGCGGTCTCTACCAGGTGGCGGTCGGTACCGGGACTACGAACCTCCGCTCGGCGAGCGCGTCGAAGTCGCATGTCCCATGCCCTTCCGCACCAGCAGGATCCCAACGACCAGCAGCCACAGCGTGATGACCGTGGGTCCAGCTGGCGCGGCGAGGCTCTCGCCTGGTCCGCGGCGGGCATTCGAGGCCGGCCTGCCCGCCACGACGTTTGCGGGGCGGACGAACAGAGCGTGCGAGAGCTGTCCGCGCCGGCGTGCCGCGCTGAGGCCGGCCAAGACGATCTTGCCCAGCACCGCGATCGCGTCATCGGCCGAGCGCACCGGCGCCCGCATGATCGCGAGGAAGCGCGCCGGCGAGCACCCACCGCTGGGCTGGCGTCGCGGTCCTGCGCGTGCCGCCAGTACTCATGTCTCCTCCGGCTCGCCGTGTTACGGTCGCTGCTTGTTTAGACACCGCCGGCGGCCGGAACGGAACGGCCGGTTCTTTTCCGCCGCGGATGGCGTCGTTACCTGTGAGGGCGTGAAGGAAGAGCCGATGCGAGAAGCGATGGTGACGGCAAGTGCGAGGATGCGAAGGTGACGTCAGGCACGCTCGCCCGCGCCCGCGCGGGCGACGAGCAGGCGTTCCGCGAGCTCACCGACCCCTACCGGCGCGAGCTGCTTCTGCACTGCTACCAGATACTCGGCTCGGTCCAGGACGCTGAGGACATGCTGCAAGAGACCCTGCTGGCAGCCTGGCGCGGCCTGAAGAGCTACCAGGGCCGGTCCTCGCTACGCTCTTGGCTGCACCGCATCGCGGCCAACGGCTGCCTGAATGCGCTGCGCGACCGCGGCCGCCGCCCGCGCGAGGTGCCGCTCATGGCCGAGCCGCCCCAGCCCACCCGGCTGGCCGACCCGGTCTGGGTCGAGCCCTACCCCGACGTGCTGCTCGACGGGGTACCCGATCTTGCGCCCGGGCCCGAGGCGCGCTATGAGCTGAAAGAGTCGGTCGAGCTGGCGTTCGTCACCGCCCTGCAGCACCTGCCGCCCCGCCAGCGAGCCGTGCTGGTGCTCCGCGACGTGCTCGGCTACCGCGCCGCGGAGGTGGCCGACATGCTCGGCAGCACCGAAACCTCGGTCAAGGGCGCCCTGCAGCGCGCCCGGGCAGCGCTCGAGACCCGGCTCCCCGCCGGCCGCGAGCACGCCCCGCTGCCAGACTCCCCCCGCGAGCGCCACCTCGCGGGCCGCTTCGCCGCCGCCGTCGAAGCCGGCGACATCGACGCCGTGCTCGCCCTGCTCACCCGCGACGCCTGGCTCACCATGCCACCCGAGCCGCATGAGTACCAGGGCCTCCCGGCCATCGCCGCCTTCTTGCACCACCGGGCCAGCCTGCGCGGCGCCCCGCTCCGGCTGGTACCCACCCGGGCCAACACCCAGCCCGCATTCGGCTGCTACCTCCCCTGCCCCCAGGCACCGATCGCCCGGCCCTACGGGCTGATCGTCCTCACCCTCCGCGACAGCCAGATCTCCGCCATCACCTGGTTCTCCGACACCAGCGTCTTCCCCCACTTCGGGCTCCCCCGAACACTGCCCCAATAGGGCTGCTCCGGCGATGAAGGCGGCGACGATGCAGGGGACGTGCCGGTCGAGGGAGCCCAGACACTGCTTGCATGCCTTGCACTCCCCAGCGCCCCGCGCCGAGTACTTGCGCCAGGACGATCGGCCGCCCGGGTAACCGCCGCTCATATCGACCCCGTTATGCGCGGCCACCGCCAGAGGGAATTCGCTCCCGGTTGCCGCCCAGATCGGCGGATATCGCGTGCCGCGACCGCCGAGCTGTCACCGTCCGTGACGAAATGCCAGTGCCCGTGGAGCGCCTGGACGTCGTCCTGATCCACACCACGAGAGGTCTCCTTGTCCGGGCTACGAGATGGCTGGGTCGGGCTGGGCTGCGACCAGGGGTCTCACGTTGGTGGCCAGCAGGCGCAGGCCCTCGTCGGGGTCGGGGCCGAGCACGTGCCAGGCCAGCGCTGCGTCAAGACCCGCCTGGGCGTAGCTGTGGAGGCGCTGGGCGACGTGCTCGGGGTCGCCGGCGGCAGCGAAGGTCTCGACCAGGTGATCGCTGACCCGCTCGGCGCCTGCCTGCACGCCGAGGTTGGCGACGGTGCGGCGCACCTCGGCAACCGCTTCAGGATCGGCACCCGCGGTGTCGACCACGACGCCTTCGACGCGCCACAGGTAGTAGGCGAGCACCCGCTTGACCGCCGTGCGGGCGGCGCGGCCATCCCGGCTGACGCTGGTGAGCACGTTGGCGACCAGGTCCACGGAGTTGACCTTGCGGCCTGCGTCGGTGGCGCCTTGGGCGAGCTGGTTGGCGGCCCAGGCGGTGTAGCCGGGGCTGGTGATCGCGCCCAGATAGGCGCCGTCGGCCAGTGCGCCGGTGGCCTGGAGCATCCGCTGGTTGACCGCGCCGACATACACCGGGATGTCGCGGCGCAGCGGCTGGAAGCTGAGCGCCGCGTCAGCGCGGACCGTGAAGATCTCACCGCCTGAGCCAGGCTCGTCGCGCAGCATCGCCCGCACGACCTTGATCGCCTCGACCATCGCCGCCAGCGGCCGATGGGCCCGCTCGTCGGCCTCCCCCAGCGCCCGCAGGGTCCACAGCCCCGCACCCAGCCCGATCCCCCGCAGCCGCCCATCCGCGGCCTCGTCCAGGGTGGCGGCCTCCATGGCGATCAGCGATGGGTGGCGCCAGAACGGGTTGACGACCCCCACGCCTAAGCCGATCCGCTCAGTGCGGGCGGCCAGGGTGGCGACCACCGAGGTGACGGAGCGGCCGTGGGAGCTTTCCGGCACCCACACCTCGCCCAGGCCGAGCGCTTCGGCGACGCGGGCCAGGCGGACCGTTTCCTGGAGTGGTCCCTCGTTGGCCAGTGCCAGTCCAAGACGCATCCGATCGCCTCCTCCTCCGTATTGCCCCGCTTCGCTCTACGGGGTGAGGCTGATTGTGGGGTCGATGAACTGGTTGGTGGCCAGATCCTCCGGTTGAGGTCGGGCTTCACGGGTTGTTTGCGGCCGGTGAAGATCGGCACCACGATGCTCATCACCCGTTGGACGCGGGCCATGTCGAAGTTGCGGAGGGTCCGGTCGGGACCGTTCCCGACGATGCCGAGCTTTCGCTGCTGGGTGGCGCTGAAGTCGGCCTGGCCCAGCGTGTAGGGGAAGCCGACCTTGTACCGGTCGCTGAGCCCCACGATCACCTTGTTGACCGGCTCTTGCCCCGGTCCTGGCTCAGGTACCGCACGCTGGACCAACTCCAGCGGTTGGCCGGTGACAGGGCCTGGCCGGTCGGCGACCCAGGCTCGCATCTGGCGAGTGCCGCTCATGGATCCTCCCCGCGGTTCGAACCCAGAGAACCGCCCTTTCCTCTTGCAGCGAGTCTTGCCCCGACATGCTAGAGCTGGTCGGCGACCGTGCGGAGGGGGGCCACCGTCTCGGCCAAGCCGGCATCCGCCGCTCTGTACGGCCGCTTCGCAGTGCCGACCAGCGCCTCACCGAGCGAGCCACGCAGCACGACTTTGCCAGCCTGCAGGCCTACCTGGCCGACCGCGTGACCCGGGCGTGGCCGCTGACAGTGGAACAGGCCGATGGCGATGTCGCCGTAACCGTGACTGGGCAGGCGTCGACTCGCTCGTGTAGCCGTGCGAAGGCGCGCTGGATGGGCTCGCCCCGCCCGGTGCCCGCATACCACGCGGCTGTGCGCGGCCGGCTGTGGACCGGTCGTCCTTGGGGAGGCCGGCGACGACGAAGCTGGTGGGCCACATCAACCTGGCAGCATGGCGCAAGTTCGGTCCGGTGCGCTGGGCCAGCGATGCCCTCGCGCGCCGGCGGCGAGACGGAGGCGCGGGCCGAGGCGCTGCCGCCGTGCTGGCTCTCGCCCCGCCAGCGTGAACAGTACCGCTCGCACGGGTGGTTCGATGTCGTGACGCCCGGCGGCAATCGCTACCGGATCCGGCCAGCGAAGGTCGTGCGGCTGAATGCTCGCAGGTCCGCCTACTGCATCGGGGCGACACCCTGGGTGCCTGCCGCCGACCAGATGCTGGCCAAGAAGCTGCTGTTGGAGACCGACGAGCGCCGCTTCCTGGCCACCGCCCACCGCTACCGCTGAACAAGCCGCACGAGGACGTCATCGGGACAGAGGAAGCGTCGCCGTTCTGCGTCAGTGGGGAACGTGCCCAGGTGTCGCCACATCCCGGGGATAGGACAACCTACCTGACCGGTGTTGGTGAAGGCGATCGGTTGGCGGGCTTCGCGGTTACTGGCTGCCGGGGTAGCGCAGCTGCTCATCCCAGTTGGTCGGTCGTCCTTGGGGGGTGAGGTCGAACAGGTTCCAGAGCGGCTCGAGCGTGCCCACGTGGCGGGGGTCCTGTCCGGGGTCGGTCGGCGCGTAGAACAGCTCTGAGCCCCAGAAGTGGCGGATCGTCTCGCCATCGCGGTGGAACACGTTCAGCATCGGCCGCTGCGATCCCTCGGCGGTCTCGCCGTGGTAGTCGCGGTTGTAGGTGTTGTTGGCCGAGGACAACAGCCGCAGCCGCCGCCAGCCGCGCTCCTTGGCGAAGGTGACGATGCGCGACAGCGGGGACTTGGCGACCACCGCGAGGTTGATGCGCTGGCTTGCGTGCTCGGCCGCGCCGTCGAGCTGGTCCAGGAAAGCTGTGCACGAGGGGCACGGGCCCTCCGCGAGCGGCAGCAGCGCCGTCTGGCCGGCCTGGGGTCCCGGCCGCTGATCGCCGGGGTCGCGCGGGAACATGAAGTTGTAGATCACGAGCGCGTCCCTGCCAGGCGCAAACAGCTCGGACAGCCGCACGTCGGTCGGGGCGCCGCCCGCACCTTCTCTCTGGAACACGTAGTCCTGGGGGACGACCCCACCGGGTGGCAGCGCACGCCTGGCGGCAGCCACCGCCTCGGTGGCGCGGCGCAGCTCGATCTCCTTGTCGAGCAGCCGGACGCGCGCCGCCCGGTAGTCCGCTGACTCCCCCGGAAACGTGATGCTCATGGCTTCTCCTCTCGGGTTGGCCCCTGGGCACAGTCAACACCATCGACCGGACACGGCCGCTGCGCTGCGCGGCCAGGCAGCAGTTGACACTGGAAGGCTGTTGCACAATCCCTCTTGTTGGCATCGGGGTCCTCGGCTTGCTGCAACCTCGTCGTTGACCGGACTCGGCGGGTGGAAGATGCTGACGGCGCCGATCAGCGAGTCGAGCGCAGGGGGGGCCGATGGCTTGGCAGCTTCAGGGCAGGTACTTCGAGAACTGCTCCTGCGACATGGTGTGCCCATGCACCACCTCTGGGCTAACCATGCCGGCCGACTACGAGCGGTGCCGCGCGGTACTGGCCTTCCACGTCGACTCCGGCACGTCGACGACGTGGACGTCAGCAACCTCACGGTGGCGGTCCTGGCCGACACCCCGCCGCTCATGGCCGACGGCAACTGGCGGGTCGGGCTGTTCATGGACGCCGTCGCCTCCCAGCAGCAGGCCGACAAGCTCGGGGCGGTCTTCGCCGGGCAGCTCGGCGGTCCGATGGCCATGCTCGCCCCGCTGATCGGCGAGATGCTGGGGGTCCAGACCGCCCCGATCGACTACAGCGAGGACGGCCGGCGCCATCGGGTCAGGATCGGCGACGCCGTCGACATCGAGGTCGAGGACTTCGTGCCGCCCTTGAACCCAGAGGGTGAGGTGGAGAAGCTCACCGGCATGTTCCACCCGGCCAACTCGACCCTGACGATCGCTCGCGCCACCGCCTCTCGGGTCGACGCGTTCGGGCTGCAGTTCGACAACAGCGGCAAGAACGGCCACTCGGCGCCCTTCTCCTGGGCGGCATGACCACCGCCACCCCGTCGCTGCGGCGCCTGACCCCGCAGGCGGCGGTGCTGCTGCTCCTGGCAGCGGTGGCCTGGCTTGCCACGATGGGTCGGGCCGCGACGATGCGGGGCATGACCGGCACGATGGGCCTTGGCCTGGCCGCCTTCGTCGGCATGTGGGCGCTGATGAAGGCGGCGATGATGCTGCCGTCGGTGGCCCCGGTGGCCTCCATGTACCAGCGGTCGGTGCGGTCCTGTCGCGCGCTGCGACTGGCCCGGGTTCACCAGTGGGTACCTGCTCGCCTGGGCCAGCGCCGGCGTCCCGGCCTACCTCCTCACCGCGCTGGCGGCGCCGATGAGCGCTTCGGTCAGGTGGTCCCCATAACACTCGGCGGTGTCGAGGAGGTTCACGCCAAGGGCCCGTGCTCGTGCTCGTGCCAGCAGCTGATCCACCTCGTGCTGGGTAAAGCGCCGTCCCCACTCGCCGCTGAGCGGCCAGGTCCCGATCCCAACCACCGACCCTCAAGCCAGTCCGGCCCAGCCTGCGGTACTTCATGATCGGCACCTCCCCACGGCGTGCCGCGCGCGCCGCGAGCTTCGCATGCTCAGCTCAGTGCGAGTTGCACCTCGAGGTCTGCGGACCCGACGTCGACCTGGAGATCGGCGCGGCCCAGGCTGGGCGACCAGGCGACCAGGCGCCAGTGGCCGGGCACAGGGTAGAGGGTGAAGGCGCCTTCCCCGTCGGCCCGGACTTCCCCCTGGAAGTCGCCGGCGAGGTTGGTGAGCTGCACATACGCCCAGGCCGCCGGCCGGCTCCCGCTGGCGACCGTTCCTGTCAGTCGCGGCATCGCACTCGCTCCCTTCTGCGGTGAGAGGAAATCAGGTCACCTCGTTGAGCCTGCCGGTGGCGACGTCATAGACGAAGCCGCGCACCTGGCCGGTGTGGGGGATGAAGGGGCTGGCCTTGACGCGTGCGATCGACTGGCGGACGTCCCGCTCCACGTCGGGGAAGGCCTCCAGGGCGAACGGTGGCCGCAGCCCGGTGTCGGCCTCGATCGCCGCCTTCACGTCGTCATCGTGGAAGGTCAGCATGCCGCAGTCGGTGTGGTGGACCAGGACGATCTCACGGGTGCCGAGCAGCCGCTGGGAGATGACCAGCGACCGGATCGCGTCGTCGGTGACGACCCCGCCGGCGTTGCGGATGACGTGGGCGTCGCCCTCGTGGAGCCCGAACATGCCGTAGACATTCAGGCGGGCGTCCATACAGGCCACCACGGCCACCTGCTTGCCGGGCGGCATCGGCAGGTCGCCCTTTGAGAAGGACTCGACGTAGACGTCGTTGTTGCGCAGCAGCTCATCGGTCGCCGACATGGCGCTCTCCTCGTCGGTGGAGGCCCCGCGCCACGCAGCGCGGCCATGCCATGCGGCGCCGCGGCACAGGCGCAAGGCCAGCAAGTGTTCCATCCGAAGCGGAGTGTGGCCCGCGCAGCCCAACCGTTGGAGTGTTGTTCCCCTCTCCAGCGGGCCGCCGGGCCTACCGACAGGCGCAGGTGACCACGCGCCCGTAGTCGAGGGCACGGTCACGGACCAGCAGAACGCGCAACATACCAAGGTCAGCCTCCCCCCAGGCCGAGTCTCCGTCAACCCGTGATCGCGGCGGTCGCGGAGCCGGCCGGGCCTTGGGTGGCCGCGGGGAGGAGCATGCCGAGCAGGACGCGGGCGGCCTGATTTGCGGGGCGGTCCCCGGCGGTGGCGACGGCCACTTCGAAGGCTCGGACGGGCGGGCGCAGCCGCACGTAGCGGACGGCGGGGGGGTGCACGCCCTGCCGCCTGCGGCACCAAGGCGACGCCCAGCCCATGGGCGACCAGCTCCAGCAGGGTGGGGACGTCGTTGACCTCCAGAGCGGTCGTGCGCTCCAGCCGCGTGGCAGCGAACTGCCTGCCGCCTGGTCACGACCCCACTCCCGCTTCTACACATTCGTAGTACCTGCCGGGGATCGTTCATCTTCGGCCCGGGGCTTGTCTATTGGCGGGCGACGCACCTCGCGCAGGTACAGCCACACGCCGGCGCCGATGACCACCGCCAGCGACACCCAGGCGTTGCGGGACAGGCCCAGCAGCCGGAAGGTCGTGTCGGTGCGGATCAGCTCCAGCAGGAACCGCCCGAACGCGTACATCCCCAGGTAGCACAGGACGATGCTGCCGGTGCGCAGCCTGCGGCGCGCGCTCAGCCACAGCAGCACCCCGACGATCACCAGGTCCCACAGGCTCTCGTACAAAAACGTCGGGTGGAAGGTGGCGAACCCATCGCTGAGCGCTCCCACGCGAGTGAGCCGGGCCGGGCAAACGACACCCATGCCGAGTGCTTCTACAACTCTGTAGAAAGCAGATGTTCTACGTTGTGTAGAAGTTGTCAACCGGTCGAGCGGCGCTCGGGTGGATGGCGGCCGACGCTGCTGATGGCGGCGAGCAGCAGCCGGGGTCGGGCGCCGATGGAGTTGGCGAAGATGGTGGTGACACTGGCGGCCATGGCGACCATGGCCCACACCGGGTGGACCAGCCCGGTCGCGGCCAGCGGGATACCGACCCCGTTGAACAGGAAGGCAAGAGCGACGTTCTGCTGGACGCGCCGGTAGGCGGTGCGGCTTGCCCGGTGCGCCCCAAGCACGGTGCGCAGGTCTTCGTGCAGGGCGATGACGTCGGCGGACTCGATGGCGATGTCGGTGCCGTGGCCCATGGCGATGCCGACGTCGGCCTGCATGAGGGCGGGGGCGTCGTTGATGCCGTCGCCGACCATCGCCACCCTGCTGCCGTCGGCCTGAAGCTGGCGGATCAGGTCGGCTTTGCCGCCGGGCAGGACCCCGGCGTGCACCCGCTGGATGCCGAGCTGGCGGGCGGCGTGGGCGGCGGCGGTGGGATCGTCGCCGGTAACCAGGACCGGTTCGATGCGCAGGCGGCGCAGCTCGGCGATGAGCTGGCCGGCCTCTGCCCGGACCTGGTCGCCCAGGCCGAGGACCCCGACCGGGCGGTGGCCGGCGGCGACCGCGACCACGGTGGACCCTGCCTGCTGGAGCCGTTGGATGTGCGGCCGCAGCGGCGTGGTGTCGATGCCGTGCTCGGCCAGCAGGGCGGGACGTCCGACCAGGACCTGGCGACCGGCCACCGTGGCGCGGACCCCGAGCCCGGTGACCGAGGTGAACTCGTCCGGTTCGGCGATCGCAAGGCGGTGCTGCCGCGCCCCGGTCAGGATCGCCCGGCCCAGCGGGTGCTCGGAATGCTGCTCGGCGGCTGCGGCCAGTGCCAGCAGGCGCGCCTGGTCCCCATCGAGGGCGTGGACGGCGGCGACGGCGGGCTTGCCCTCGGTGAGGGTGCCGGTCTTGTCCACCACCATGTGGCGGACCAGGCGCAGGGTCTGGAACGCCTCCCCGGTGCGCATCAGCACGCCCTGGTCGGCGGCCTCACCGGCGCCGCGGACGATCGCCAGCGGCGCGGCGATGCCGACCGCACAGGGGTAGCCCATCACCAGCACCGACAGGCCGGCGAACACCGCCCGCCGCACATCCGGCTCCCCCGCGGCAAGCCACGAGCCGGCCAGCCAGCCCAGCAGGGCCAGCGCCGAGATTGTAAGGACGGTGGGGGTGTAGACACGCAGCACCCGGTCGACCAGGTGCAGGATGCCGGGCTTGAGCGCGCGGGCGTCCTCGACTTGCCGGGCCACCTGCGCCAGGAACGTCTCCTGCCCGACCCGGGTGGCCTCGATCAGCAGCGTGGCGGCGGTGTTGACCGACCCTGAGACCACCTCCTCGCCCGGGCTGCGCTCGACCGGGACCGGCTCGCCGCTGACCAGCGACACATCGACCGCCGAATAGCCCTGCCGGACGATGCCATCGATTGGGATGCGCTCGCCGGGCCGGACCCGCACCAGCTCCCCGGCCCGCACGTCCTCGACCGCTACCTCACCTTCGATGCCGTCGCGGACCACGCACGCCAGATCCGGTTGCAGGTCCAGCAGCTTCTTGACCGCCTGGCTGGAGCGGGTCTTGACCAGCAGCGACAGCCATTCGGAGAAGACGTGGTAGGTGGTGACCAGCACCGCCACCGCAAAGAACGCCGCCGTCGGATAGCCCGGCAGCACTCCGGTCAGGCCGATCACGCCGCCGGCGATGCCGGCCGCCGCACCGACCTCCAACAGCACGTGCTGGTTCAGGATCCCCCGACGCAGCGCCTGGGCGGCCATGCGCAGGATGTGCGGTGCCACCGCCACCACGACCGCCACGGCCAGCACCCCGGCCAGCCAGTCGATCACCCTGCTCGGCAACCATCCCGCGATCCGTGCGGCGACGGCGGCCAGCCCGGGGGTGATGAGGCCGAGCGCGCCCAGCCCGGCGCGCCAGCGCCCCGCCGGCCGGAGGATCGCATAGCCGACCGGCAGCATGACCGCCACCACCGAGGCGGGCACCAGCACCGACCAGGCCCCGCGGAGCTGGGCGATCAGCCCGATCGCCGCCAGCGACGCGGCGACCGCCACCAGCAGCCGCAGCCCCTCGCGGACCAGATAGGCCTCTTCCTCCTCGAAGGGACGCAGCTTGCGCGGGTCATACAGCTCATAGCCCAGATCCCGCAGCGTCCCCAAGATCCGGTCCGGGTCGATCTGATCGGGGTCGTAGTCGACCAGCGCCTGCTCGTGGGTCAGCGACACCGCGACCGTGGCCACGCCGGGCAGCCGGCCCAGGCCCTTTTCGATCGTGCCGGTGCACAGGGAGCAGTGCAGCCCCGCCACCCTGGCGCGGACGCGAGCATGACCTGGGGTGTCGCTGGGCTCGGCCGCCCACCACCGCCGCTGGTCGCCGGGTCGAACCTCGGCGGTCGTCATCGGACCCCGCCTGCCTCCACGGGCTCGAACCCCGCCGCGGCCAGGCGCTCCGCAACGGCTGCGGCGTCGACCCGCGCGGGGTCGACGAGCAGGCGCACCTGGCCGGTGGCGTGGTGGGCGGTCGCCCGGGCCACACCGTCGAGGCGGCGCGCCACGGTGGCCGGGCGCGGCGCGCAGCCGGCGCAGCCCATGCCACCGACCGCAAGAGTGATCTCAGTCCTCATCAGTGTCTCCTCCAGTTGCCGCAGGCTCCGGGGCTTCCCGCGGTTGGACGCCTGCGCGGTACGGACGCTAGACCTTCCCGCCGACTGGAAGGTCAAGTGCTACGCTCCTGGGCATGCGCATCGGTGAGCTCGCCACCCGAACCGGAGTGCCGGCCAAAACGATCCGCTACTGGGAGCAGCTCGGCCTGCTGCCCCAACCAGCCAGGACCGCAGCCGGCTACCGCGACTACCAGCCCCAGGCCGCCACACGGCTGGGGTTCGTCCGCGCCGCCCAGTCGATCGGCCTGTCGCTTGGGGAGATCCGCGAGATCCTCGCCGTCCGCCACCGTGGGCAGGTCCCCTGCGCCCACGTGGCCCGGCTGATCGACCGGCACGCCGCCGGGCTGGCCGAGCGGATCGCCGCCCTCCAGCGGATGCGGCGTGATCTCGAGCGGTTGGCGCGCACCGCCCGCACGGTATCGCCCGAGCGTCTTCGGCAGGCCACCTACTGCCACCTGATCGAGACCGGCGTCCGGCCGGATGCAAGCACCCCGACCGCCTGACCGTGCAGCCAAGAAGGGTCGCGCCGTGGCGCACGCCGCACCCCCGAGCCGAGGGGGCTACGGCTGGAGGTCGTTGCCGTTCAGGCGGGCCAGTAGGCGCACCGGCACCGGGGCCCTCCAACCCGAGCTTGTCCGCCGGGCTGAACCTGCCCCGCACCTCCGCGGTGGCGTCCTGGATCTCGACCTCGTACAGCGGCGCGAACCGCGCCGATGTGTTGCTTTACGTTGCCGGCCAAGCCGCCGGCCTGCGGGCCGGAGGAGGCATCAATGCCCACCACCCACACCATGGAGTTGACGGGGGCTGAGGCGGCGGAGTTGGAGGCGGCGGCCAGGGCGGTGCTGGACGACAACTGGCTGGGCGCCTCGACGGTGCCCTCCCGCACCCTGTACCCGCACCAGTGGAGCTGGGACTCGGCCTTCATCGCGATCGGGCGGTCCTGGTATGACCAGCAGCGCGCCCAGACGGAACTGGAGACGCTGTTCAACGGGCAGTGGGTCAATGGCATGCTGCCCCATATCGTCTTCAACCCGGCAGTGGCGCCCGAAGGCTACTTCCCCGGTCCTGACTTCTGGCAGAGCCACCGTGCCAGCGGCCATCCCCAGGGGATGGCGACCTCGGGGATCACCCAGCCGCCCCTGCACGCGGTGGCCGCGCTGGAGGTCTACCGGCATGCCGCCGACCCGCCGGAAGCGCTGGCCTTCCTGGAGCGGCTGTACCCCAAGCTGGTCGCCCAGCACGCCTACCTCAAGACCTGGCGCGACCCGGACCGGCGCGGGCTGGCCGCGATCGTCCACCCCTGGGAGTCGGGCCTGGACAACTCGCCGGCCTGGGACCAGCTGCTGGCAGCGCTGGAGATCCCACTGGGCGCGGTGCCGCCCTACCGGCGCTTTGACGTGCTCCACGCCGACCCGGCCGACCGGCCCACCGACGCCGCCTACGACCGCTTCGTCTACCTGGTGGTGACCTATCGCGACGCCGGCTACGACGACACCACGCTGCTGGCTGGCAGCCCGTTCCTGATCCAGGGGCCGCTGTTCAACGCGATCTGGCGCTGGTCGGCCGGCGCGGTCGCCGAAATCGCCAGGCTGGTCGGCGAGGACCCGGCGCCGCACCGCGCCGACGCCAGGCGGATCCGCCGGGCGATCCTCGACCAGCTCTGGGACCGGCAGGGCCAGCGGTTCGGCATCCGGGACGTGCGCCGCGACCAGCGCACCCCCGAGGACACCATCATCGCCTTCAGCCCCCTGCTCGACCCCGCCCTGCCCCGCCCCATGGTCGACGCGATCACCGGCCTACTCGGCTCGCCCTGCTTCCACCCGGCCGAGCCAGTCGAGCATTATCTGGTGCCCACCTACGACCTGCGCGCGCCCGGGTTCGACCCGCGCCGCTATTGGCGCGGGCCGGTGTGGATCAATACCGACGCGACCGGACAGGCTCCAAGCAGCCTGCGGCCACGGCGCGATGAAACGCGTGGCTCACTGTGTCAGCAGGCCGACAGTTCCGGCTGAGGCCCGGCAGCCCCCCGGTTGCAGACGATAGAGCCCCGACCACGGGGCCCGGAACCTGGGAGGCAAGGACTCATGTTGCTGCGAGCCATCCTGGCTGCTGTGTTGGGAACGGTGGTCATGACGCTGTCGAGCACGACCGAGATGCAATGGGTGCAGCGGCCGGCCAGCGTCGTTCCCGGCCTTGCGACCGCCAAGCTGCTGCGCCCCTTCGGGATACGCGAGCTCAAGGGACGGGCATTGGACATCCTGGCGACCTGGGCGCACTGGGGCTACGGCACGTTGTGGGAGCAGGTCGAGTTGCCGGTCCTCGGCCTGGCGCCATGGCCCTGGAAGTGGGGGTTGCGATACAACGCCATCGACGCCTGGCATCACCTCGCCTACGCGGCCGGCGCGGTCGCTGGCTGGGCGCTGCTCGGCCACCTGGGATAGGAACGCCCGCCGGAGGATGGGAAGGCCTCCTCCGGATCCATCTCTCGGCTGCGCCACGGGCACACGAACGAAGGGGCCTAGCTCAGGCCCCTTCGTTCGTGCGAGCGGAGGCCGTACCAGAAGGGCAGGGCGACCAGGAGCGTGCCCCCGATGAGGTTCCCGATGGCCGCCGGCACGATGTTCCAGCCAAGGGCGGTGCCCCATCCGGGGCCGATCCCCATCGAGGTGGCCAGCGAGAAATACCCCATGTTCGCCGGGCTGTGCTGGAGATTGGCCGAGACGAACAGCGTGACGGCCAGCATCACCGGGATGTACTTGCCGAAGATCGTCCTGCCCATGACCGAGAAGAACGCGGCCATCCCCACCAGCCAGTTCGCCAGGATCCCGGAGCCGACGATCTGGAACCACGCGCCCGTCCCACCGATCTGCCGCCAGGCGAGCTTTCGCTGGATCACCGCTTGGAGCTCCCCGCCGAGCTCGCCGGGATAGTGCTGCACCAGGTGGACGGTCCATCCCACGGCGACGGCCCCGACCAGGTTCCCGACGAACGCCAGGACCCAGAACCGAACCACCCACAGCACAATCGATGACCCCCCGGCCAGGAGGGTGGCCGGCATCGCCACGTTCGCCTCGGTGAACAGTGCGGCGTCGGAGAGGATCACGAAGAAGAACCCGGACGAGAACCCGATCCCCTCCAGGAGGAGCTTCGGTCCGGGAGCGCCGACCCCGGTGGCCAGCAGTAACGAGAACAGGGCCCCAGCCGTGATGAAGGCACCCGCCACCACCGCCAGCACCAGGACCTGCGGCGCCGACAGCTCCATCACCCGCCGCCGGCCCGACTCGCCCATGAGGCGCAGGACGTGGCGAGCGGAGACGTACTGCTGCGGCGGCAGATCCGGATCCACCCGCTCCTCGCCGCTCACCGAAGCATGATACTGAACCGGCCGCCTGGGGGTGGACGCGCAGCAGCCCGTCTCTTGTGGCCAAGGAAAGGCTGTCTTCCCGCTGACAGAGCCCGGCTCCTCCCCGCCCGCCAGCGGTATATCGATGTCCGGACGTGAAGCGTGAGGCTCCGGCATCGTGGACGGGGTTTGGGATGCCAGATACCGGCGAGACGGGGGGACGAGCGGGTTCGCCTGGCGGCGCTGATCCGATGCCCGCCGCTGGCCAGGCGCACGAACCTGCGGGTGGCGGGTTCGACGACGCCGCGGTCGACTATGACGGCGCGGCCCGCTCCTTCGACGAGGCGGCACGCACCATCGGTGAGATCCGGAACGTCCCGGTCACGGCCTGCCAGGTGCGGCTCACCCACGGGGGCTACGACACGCAGCGGACCAGCCAGGACCCGGAGGTGGTGTTCCCGGTCCGCACGCTGCTGCGGCTGGCCGAGACCGGAGCGATCGGCGCGGTCGCCGCCTCGACCATGGGCTACATCCCCCGAGCGCTGAACATCCTGGAGCGGGTGGTGCCGCCCGTGATGGCCAGCCTGGTCCCAGCAGGTCGACCTGGCCCTGCTGGTGCCCGCCTGACCGGTCTGCCAGCAGTCGGTCGGACTGCTGCAGCGGGGCCTGGACCACGCGGGCATCGCCACCGTCTCCATCACCCAGGCGCCCTCGATCACCCGGCACGCCCGCCCCTCGCTGGCGGTGTTGGTGGCCCATCCGTTCGGCCTGACCCTTGGCGCTGTCGGCGACGACGCCAGCCACCTGGCGGTCGCGCGGGCGGTGCTGGCCGAGGCCGAGCGGGGGCACCCGTCGGGGACCATCGTGGCGACCCGCTTCCGGTGGCCGGACGACCTGCGGGCCCGGCAGCTGCGCAAGCAGGCCCACTGGAAAGCGCGAGATCAGCGACGCTCACCGCCCCGTCGGAGAGCGCCTGGATCAGCGGCCGGCGCGTCTGACTGGCCGTGCCGTTCCGCGTGGGCGATCGCCCACGCGGCGTTGATCAGGCCGATGTGGCTGAACCCCTGCGGGAAGTTGCCGAGCAGCTCGCCGGAGGCTGGGTCGACCTCCTCGGCGAGCAGGCCGACGTCGTTTGCGAAGGCGATCGCGGTCTCGAAGGTGGCCCTGGCCTGGTCGACCTCGCCGGCCAGCGCCTGCGCCTGCGCCAGCCAGAAGGTGCACAGCAGAAAGGTGCCCTCCTCACCTTCCAGGCCGTCGCGCGAGCGGTAGCGGTAGACCAGGCCGCGCTCGTCGGTGAGCCGCTCCGCGACGGCGTCGATGGTCTGCTTGCTGCGCGGGTCATCGCCAGGCAGGAAGCCGGTGATCGCCAGCATCAGGCTGGAGGCGTCCAGGTCGTGGCTGCCGAAGGCCTGGGTGAAGGCGCCGGCCTCCTCGCTCCAGCCCTGCTCCAGGATGGCGGCGCGGATCTGCTGGCGGCTGGCCGTCCAGTCCGCGACCCGGTAGGTGGCGTGCAGCAGGCCGGCCAGGCCGATCGCCCGGTCGAGGGCCACCCAGCACATCAGCTTGGAGTAGAGGAAGTCGCGCGGCGCGCCACGCAGCTCCCAGATGCCCTGGTCCTTGTCCTTCCAGCGGGCCGCGGCCGCGTCGGCGGCCTCCACCAGGAAGTTGGCGGTCGCCGGGTCCAATTCGCCGAGCTGGTCGACCAGCCGCTCGGCCGCGCCCAGCAGCTCGCCGTACACGTCGAGCTGCCGCTGGGTCCAGGCGCCGTTGCCGACCCGCACCGGCCTGCTGTCGCGCCAGCCGCCAAGATGCGTGAGCACCCGCTCGGTCAGGTCGTGCTCGCCGCCGACGCCGAACATGATCTGCAGGTCCTGGCCACGACGCAGCTGGGTCGGGGCGGCGCCGGCGAGAAAGTCGAAGAAGCAGTGTGCCTCGTCGGGGCAGGCGGCCACCCACAGGGCCTCCATCGTCAGGCTGGCGTCCCGGACCCAGGTGTAGCGGTAGTCCCAGTTGCGTGCTCCGCCGACCGTCTCGGGCAGCGAGGTGGTCGGCGCGGCCACGATCGCGCCGGTCGGCTGGAAGGTCAGCGCCTGCAGCACCCGGCCGGAGTGGTGGACGAGGTCCTTCCACGGCCCCTCGTAGGCCTGGTGGAGCCGCGACCAGGAGCGCCAGCCAGCGATTGCGTCGTCCAGCCGCTCGACGATCTCGGCCTGGTCCCACAGCAGCGGGGGCGGCTCCCAACGCCGTGCATGGTGCAGCGCGAACGCC
>WNFU01004899.1_pt1 | contig 16891 bp, 25 predicted proteins | sample 5400121 | NCBI WGS metagenome assembly WNFU01 (sample SAMN13153360, study PRJNA577476) | soil metagenome | isolation source: 100 cm soil or saprolite under grassland replicate 1 | place: USA:California | collected 2016-06-15
CCTCGCTAGTGTGGACCTCACGCTGTCGGAGGAGGCGCTCCGCGGGATCGAGGAGATCCATCGGCGCCAGCCGAACCCGGCGCCCTGAGCGGGTATGCCGCCCGCCCCTTGCGGGGATCGCGTCGCGGCCGGGGTAGAGCCACCCTCGTTAACCCGGTCGCGACCAAGTCGCCATGTGCGCCCCCGAGGCGCGTCGCGGTTGGCGCTTCAACCGCAGCAGCTAGAATTCGCGGCGGGAACGTCGTCCGGGGAGCGGCGCTGCGCGAGCGAGATCGTCACCGGGCACGCGGCCTTCAGCGTGTTGTGTATCTTGCACCGCTCGGCGGCAGCGAGCAGGTCCTTCCGGGCCGCCTCGTCGAGCGCCATCGACCCAAGCCCGAGTTTGACGCTCGTCAAACTCGGGCCAAGGTCGATCCGGACCTCGATCCGCGCGAGTCGGCTCTCGTCCGGCGTCGACTCGGCCTCGGCTGCGATCGCGAAGCCCTCCGACGCGAGCCCGCGCTCCCGCAGAAACTCGCGGACGTAGCGCCCCACGGCGTGGATGGGCTCGCGCTGCACGAGCAAGCGTTGCGCAAGGGGATCGCCGTCGCGCCCGGGACGGTGTTCACGACGAGCGACCGCTTCCGGAACTGCATTCGCGTGAGCGCGGCCTTCTGGTCGGAGCGGATCCGGGACGCGCTACGGATCGTTGGCGCGTGGCGCCCCCGCTCTCAGTGCGCGGAAATGGGCGCGATCGCGGCAAAAACCGGTGCGCTCCGCGCGGCCGGCGATCTGCAGTGCCGCCCAACAGGACGCCGCGCCGGCCTCGGGCGTTCCACGCAACCCGGCGGCACCAAGAGGGAGTCATGTTCAGCCGGATCCTGTTCTCGACGATCTCCGCCGCCACGCTCCTGACCGCCGCCCCCGCGCTGGCCGCGGATGGGGGTACCTCGAACCAGCAGTGCAGCTGCTGCTCGGACGGGTCGATCCACGAGTCCGATCACCCCGCGCGCGAGGCACAGCAGAGCTCCACCGAGCCCACCGCACAGCCGCGTCAGACGGAGGAGGACCCGTTCGTCCGCAACCAGTCGTTCGGCGGGTAGTCGCGGTCGCGTCCTCGCGGCCTCTGACGAGCGGCTGCGCACACCAGGCGCGTGTGCACCCGCTCGGGCGACGCACGTTGCTCGGAGAACGACGACGCGCGCGGGATTGTCCGTGCTGCGCTGCGGACGACCCGCGCGCTTCGTCCTCTGAAGTATACAGTTGCGCCCTTGCGCAAATGTGCTAGCGTCGATGGCATGGCAGTGAAACGGTGTTGCGTGGCCTTGAAGCAGTGGCTCTCGCCAGGACTGTTCAAGGCGCTCGGCGATCCGAACCGGCTTGCGATCCTCGTCGCGCTCTCGGATGGGGGACGTGAGCGGACAGTGTCGGACGTCGCGGGCTGCTGTCCCGTGGACCTCTCCGTGGTCTCGCGTCACCTCCGCACGCTCCGCGAGGCGGGCGTCGTCGAGGCCCGAAAGCAGGGAAAGGAAGTCCTGTATCGCGTGCGATTCGACGCTGTCGTCAGGATCCTTCGCAGCCTGGCGGACGCGCTCGAAGCGTGCTGCCCGCCCGCGCGCGCGCGGGTCGCGAACGCGGGCCGTGCTCCATCGCGGAGTCATCAGGGAGGAGAGGAATGAAGCGCAACGGCACCCACGAGCCGACGATCGAGCGGATCATCGAGCTCAGCGGGATCGAGACGCTCCACCCGGGCGGAATGGCGATGACCCGCCGGACTGGCGAGGTCGCCGGACTCATCGTTGGCATGCACGTGCTCGACGTCTCGAGCGGGCGGGGCACGCAGGCGATCTACTACGCGCAGCAATACGGAGTGGACGTCACCGGCGTGGATATCTCGGATGAGATGGTGCGCACGGCATCTCGGAGCGCTGCGCGCGCGGGCGTCGCCGACCGTGTCAGGTTCCGGCAGGGCGACTCGCAGCGACTTCCGTTCGAGTCGGGGACGTTCGACGTCGTCATCAACGAGTGCGCCGTGGGCATACCCGATGACTCGCAGGCAGTCCTAGACGAGATGCTGCGCGTCGTCCGGCCTGGAGGCGCCGTCGTCATCCACGAGTCCACGTGGCGAGCGCCGGCAACCGCGACCGAGAAGGAAGAGCTCGCGGAAAGGTATGGAACGACGCCGCTCGACGGCACGGCATGGGTCGAGATGCTCGGACGCGCCGGCGCCGGCGACGTCCACGTCGAGAGCGACCCCTGGTCGCGTCCCGAGATGTTCTGGAACGTGCGGGTGGACCGAAGCGTCCGCGGACCCGGCGCGGTGCTGACGCCCATCGAGAAGGCTAGGACGGCGGTTCGGGTCGCGAGGCGGTTCGGCCTCGCCGGCGTTCGGAAGGCGTTCGAGAACGAACGGGCCTTCTACCGCGCCGTGCTGGACGGGAAGCTCGGATACGCCCTGTACTGGGGACGGCGGCCCGCGCGCCAAGGCGAAACATCGGAGCAGCGATGAACGCCGCGTGCGCCACCTCGTTCGACGTGCGCGGGCGCCCGTGGGTCATCGGGACCATCGACACGCCTGCGGGGCCGGTCCCGAGGGTCGCGACGGCGTGGTCCTGCCGCGACCGCCTCGAGCATTTTCGCTGCCGCATCGGCTCGTATCGCAACAGGTACCTGGTTGCGCCCGGGCTCTATGCCGTCGGCGCGCCGGCGCCGACGAGCGAGGTGTTCGTCACCGCCAACTACAAGATGAGCTTCGACCACCTGAGGGTTGCGCTCGACGGGATCGACGCATGGATCCTCGTGCTCGACACGCGCGGGGTGAACGTCTGGTGCGCCGCAGGAAAGGGGACGTTCGGAACCGAGGAGCTGACACGACGCATCGAGTCGGTCGGGCTCCGCCGCATCGTCGCGCACCGGCGGATCATCGTGCCGCAGCTGGGAGCGCCTGGCGTGAGCGGGCACGAGGTGCAGCGGGTCACACGGTTCCGCGTGCACTTCGGGCCGGTGCGCGCGTCGGACATTGCGGCCTACCTCCGCGGGGGCCTCGAGGCGACGTCCGAGATGCGACGCGTGCGGTTCGGCATCGTGGACCGCGTGGTGCTCGTGCCGATGGAGCTCGTTCCCGCGCTGAAAGCGGTACTCGGGTACGCGGCGGCGGTCCTGTTGCTCTCCGGGGTAGGGCCACACGGGTTCAGCTTCGGACGTGCGGCGTTGGCGGGAGTGCCTGTCGCGGGTCTGGGCATCGTTGCCGTGATCTCCGGCGCGGTGTTGACGCCGCTCCTTCTGCCGATCGTGCCAGGCCGAGCGTTCGCCTTCAAAGGGGCGCTCGTAGGGCTCGTGCCCACGGCCGGATACGCTGCGCTCGTTCCGACGATCCTCGACGGAGGCCCAGCGCTCGCGGCCTTCGCGTACGTCTTCACGCCGGCAGCGAGCTCGTACCTCGCACTTCAGTTCACGGGGTCGAGCACATTCACCAGCATGTCGGGTGTGAAGAGGGAGCTCCGATTCTCCCTGCCGATCCACGTCGCAGCGATCACGATGTCCGTCGCGCTCCTCGTGGCGCATCAGGTGGCGTCATGGAGAGCAACATGATGTACCTCGCCGGCGTGACGACGCTCCGGCTCGATCGGGAGCGGTGCACGGGCTGCGGAAGGTGCGTCGAGGTCTGCCCCCACGGAGTGTTCGCGATCGCGAACGGGAAGGCCACGCTCGTGGATCGAGATCGTTGCATGGAGTGCGGCGCCTGCCGGACCAACTGCGCGACGGCGGCGGTAGCGGTCGAGTCTGGCGTTGGCTGCGCGATGGCGATCGTGAACGCGATGCTGTCTCGGCGAGGCGGGACCCCTCGGTGCGGATGCCGCACCGGTTGAGGTCTAGACCGTCCTCCATTTCGATGGCATCGAGGCCTGACGCGATGCGCGCTCGCGGCCACGCGTCAGTGCCTGAACGCGTTTCGGGCGCTGCGCTCGCGTGCCGTCGTCACGACCCAGACCGGCGCGATCCCGAGATCCTCCGGGGCGAGGTCCGGAGAGACCGCGACCCAGTCGGCGCGCTCGTACTCGAAGAGCACCTCCCGCGCGCCGAAGTTCTTCAGCACGATCGCCTGGAGGAAAGCATCGCGCCCCGGCGCCTGCCGGACGGCGACGCGCGGCACCGGGACGAGCGACGGGCGTGTGCTGCCGATCGGCTCGAGGCATCCCGCTCCGTCGATCGTGGCGATCGCTCGAAGCCCGGTCCACTTCTGCCGGCGGGCCGTCGCCCGGACGTCGCGCGGGGGAGGCTGCTGGGCCTCGCGCGACTCGAACGACGGAAACACGGTCACCCGCCCTCCGAGCGTTCCCGTCGGCCGCGAGAGCAGGTGCGCGACGCCGCGGTGCGCTTGGTCGTCCGTCCCATACAGCGCCCGGGCCTCCTCGCGCGGGTCCCGGACGAACGCGTCGGTCGCCTCGATCACGGCCCGGAGCCGTCCGCGAGCGTCGCGTAGCGCCGCCGCACGGTGCCGAAGGACCAATGCCATGTCCGCGATCGTCACCGCGAGCGTGAACGGTACCGGCCAAGGAGTGCCATCCGCGAGCCGCAGCCGATCGAGGACGCTCCGATAGTCGCGGATGCCCATGAAGCCCGTGAGCGGGCTCGCGGCGCCGGTCGCGATGAGCTCGAGATCGGCTGCCTCGCGACTGGCGAGCGTGAGCTGCGGGAGGCGAGCGGCGCGTTCTCGAAGCTCACCGGCCTTCTCTTCGTCGGCGACGCGATTCACCAGGACGCCAGCGTGGGGTTCGGCAAGGCGCAACATGAGAGCTCTCCAGCGCGCTCGATGCGTCGCGGCGGCCGCAGCGCCGGGGCGGCGCGCGCACCGCCCACGTGATCAGGTCGATGGGGGGAACAGAAGTCGGGAGAGGGACTCCCCGACGGGGCCGGGCGCGACTACTGGCCGGGGGCGGACGCGCCCGGCCGGAGACACATGCACTGCGCGAGCTCCGCCGCGCCGATGGTCTGCCAGAGGTCGGACCGCATCACGGACTCGATGCTACGCGTGTCCGATCGAGTTCGTCAACCGCCCGGCCGCGACGGGCGATGCGTTGCACTCCGCGCCCCGGGCGCGTGTCGAGATTCACACGAGAGCGACAGGTGCGTAGCGGCGGCGGTCTCGCGGCGTCGATGCACCGAGGGAGGGGGCATGCGTTTCGTCGGCTGGGTCGTAACGGGACTGCTGCTCGGTCCATTGCGCGGAGGTTCGCCGTGACGATCACCTGCGCGCCGGAACGGATCGCGGCGGCGAGGACGTGCCGGTCGTTCTCGTCCGGAAGAGACAGACCGGCCGCGATCGGCTCGTACTCCGTGACGCGCGCGTCCGGGATCGCCTTCTCCATCAGTTGCCGCGTGCGGTCGAGCTTGCCTTCGAGTTCCGGCCGGGCGGCGACGATGTTCGAGAAGCACTCGTCGAGGATCCGATCGGTCCAGCGGGCCCGGAACAGGCCGGTCCCGGCAAGCCGGATCAACAGGTCGCGGATGGACGCCGGGTACAGGACGCAGGCCGTAGACGACGACGAAGGCCACGTCAGTAGTCGAGCCCGAGTCGCTGCGCCTCAACCGTCAACTCGTGGACGACCGTCTGCCGCTCGGCTTCGTCCTGCTGCTTGTACCGGACGAGATCCTCGAAACGGACCCGCCGCCGCGTCCCGACCATCCGGCACGGGATCTTCCCTTCCTCGAGCAGCTTCACCATGTACGGTCGAGACACGTTCAGGAGGTCCGCCGCCTGCTGGGTGGTCAGCTCGGCGTGGACGGGCACGATCGTGACCGCGTTTCCGTTCGCCATCTCACCGAGAATGCGGACGAAGAGCTCGAACGCGGCGCGTGGAACGGTCACACGCGTATCATGGTCGCCCTGCGCGACGACGGTGACGTGCTGAGATGCGCCCTTCTTCTTTCGAAGGAACGGGGCAAGGGAGCGGGCGGCGTCCGCCGCTTCCGCGGCCATGTCGGGGGACGGCCTGGTGTAATCGGCGAGGAGGGTCATGGGGGCAACTCCTGACTCGTTAGCAAACGAAATATACGAAACGAGCGAAAGGAGCGCAACGGCGCCGTTCGGAGGCGCGCACCCTCGTCCCAAGTTGCGAGCGCCTGGAGTCTCTGCTTGCGGGGGCCGCTGCCATCACGCTGCGGGCGCCGATCCGGAAGGCATCAACACCGTGTCGTCGAAGGGGTACCGCTGGAAGTAGACCGCGTCGAAACCGAGCGGATCGATGGCAGTACCTTCCTCCAGGTCGAGAAACCCGGACGCCCTCGAGCCATCGGCAACCACCAGCAGACAGCTGGTGCTGACGGACGACCGGTACTTGTCCAGGCCTCGTGCCTTCGTGGAAATCTTTCGCTGGATAAGCCCCGCGTCGACTAGCCCGACCCAGCCCACCGTGTGGTTCATCACGTCCCAACGTCTCTCCAGGCCGGTGCCGGGAGGGAGGCCAGTGACGTGGAAGGACAGCGGCCTGCCGTCACGTTGGCGAACGTGGAACGTACGCCCTTCGAGGGGAAGCAACTTCGGCAGATGGCGTAGTCGCGCCAGCGCCCTCTTCGCAACATCTGCCGAGTCGTCGCGACGCTCCGCGCCGGTGAGCTGTCTTACGGCGGGACTCCTGATGACCGGCGGAAACACCACGGTCACTTGGAGCGGCTGGTGCGCCACGAGTCTCGAGTACTGTTCGGCGAGTTCCGAGACGAACAGCGCGTGCGCGCGCTCCTGAGCTGCATCGGGAGACCCCTTCGACGTCTCGCGCCTGTAGATGCGCGTCACCTCCACGGCGATCCGCGATGTGCCCTCCGGTGGCGTCAGGAAGAAGTCTGGAGGTTCAGTGCCGAGTTCGACTTGCATGTGCCCCCACCGCAGGTCGCGGAGCATCTTGTCCAAGAACAGCCGTTCCAGTTTCTTGGAGGCCATGGGGTAGGGCGACGACGACGAGGAGGCTACTTGCGAGGCTGTTGGCCGGGTTGTGCGACGCGAGCGGCGCGGACGAGCTCACGCAGGATCACCGATACCGTGACGCCGCGACGCTTCGCGAGCGCCTGTAGCTTCGACATCTCCTGGTCGTCGAGGCGCACGCGGTAGACGTGCGTGCGGGGGCGGCGCGTCGCCTGGGGTTCGTAGGCGACCTCCTCGCCGGCGTCCATCGCGTCGTCGAAGTCGTGGGAGAGCCAGAAGGTCTCTTCGTCGGCCGCCGTCGCGAACTTCGGGAGGGACTTGCCGGGCGCCCAGCGCTTCTTCGTCTTCGGCTGCTTCCGCTTCATCGCGTTGCCGTCCCTCCCCATGCGCTCTGGCTTGATGCCGACGGGGGCGCAGGAAGGGGAGGCGAGCGCGCGTGGCCCGGCGGCCCGGTAAGACGGGCGCGGACGCCCAGGTGGCTGCCTGGCGCAAGCTCGCGGGCAAGTGGGAGTCGGACTTGGGCCGCGCGACCGAGGCCGAGCGCATCATGAAGCGCCGTACGCGCGGGCGTAAGGTCGACTCTTGATCGGCTGGGCTCGAGCGACCCCCCTCGCCCCTGTCGGCCCAACCTGATATCCGCTGCGAATGGTCCACATCTTCCGCCTGGGGCCGCTCGAGGTCGGCGGCCGGAAGGCCTACGCCTACTGCGGCCTCGATGCCGACGGGGCGCTGATTCCGCCGGAGATCACGCACACCGACGCGAGGGGGCTCGGCGCGCTCGCGAAGCGCTACGCCGGGCAGCCCATCCGGTGCGAGCCCGCGCTCGCCGAGGCGGCACGGCCGTTCGGCTTCGCGCCGGCGCCGCTCCCCAAGGCGGCGCTCCTCCCGCGCGCGACGCTCGCGTACGGCCTCGCCCTCGGGCCGATGGCCGGCCGCCCGAAGCTGGACATCCTCATCCGGTTCCTGGAAGCGTGCGCCGCGTTCTGGAGCGCGCGGCCGTGGGAGCTCCTCGGGTCGGACGATCCGGTTCCGGTGGCGCTCACCGAGCGGGGCCGGACGCGCAAGGCCGAGGCATCGGTGATGGGAGCGGCCGGGCAGGAGTTTCGGCGTCGCGCTCTACGACGAGCCGGGATCGATCCGCCGCGTCGCCGCGCTCGTGACCGCGGGCCGGATGAAGGAGACGCGAGGCGTCTCCGCGCTGGCGGTCACGTTCGACGAGGAGCCGGCCTGGGCAGCGACGGCGCTCGATGAAGTGTTCGGACTTCCGCGGCTGCCGGTGCCGATCCGGGTGCGGAAGGGCAAGGGCGGCCCGGCGACGACGGAGGAGCTGCTCGACGCCGCGGCCCTCCTCGAAGCGGTGGCCGAGCTTTCCGGCCCAGACGACGCGGAGCATGCCGAGGTCACCGTCGAGGCGGGCGGCCAGGCGATCACCGCTCGCGTTGCCCTACCGGACGACGATGGCGAGCCGAGCGCCGAGGATCTCGCCGAGCCGATGCTCGTGCCGGAGCCGATCCCCGCGACGGGGCGGTCGAAGACCCCACGCAACGCGCCATGCCCGTGCGGCTCGGGGCGCAAGTACAAGAAGTGCCATCTCGCGGAGGAAGAGGCGCGCGAGGCAGCCGCGCGCGGCACGGGGCAGGAGGCCGAAGAGGCCCGCGCCCACGCGCGGCGGCTCGCCGAGCGCGACCCCGTCCACGCGCTCGACGAGCGGATCACCGCCGATGCGCTCGCGCTCGCGCGGCGTCGCTGGGGGCGCGGGTTCGATCCCGACGGAGCGCTGGCGCGGCTCGGCCTCGACTTCCAGTGCACCCAGGCGCTCCTCGGCTGGTCGTCGGATCACTACCGTGGCCCCGACGGCCGGACCGCGCTCGACCTCTACCTCGAGGAGCGCGGCGGCGGCCTGGACGCGGAGGGCCGCGCGCTCGTCGATGCCCAGCGCGCGGCATGCTTCAGCTACCACGAGGTCATCTCCGCCAAGCCGGGGCGGACGATCGCGCTGCGCGACCTGCTCACGGGTGGAGAGCGCACGGTCGAGGAGAAGAGCGCGTCGAGGACGGTGCGACCGCGCGACGTGCTCCTCACGCGCGTGGTCGACCTCCGAAACCGCTCCATCCTGGCCGGCTGCCACCTGCGGTCCCTCCCGCCGCGGGAGGGCGAGGAGGCGCGCCGTCGCCTGCGCTCGGCGCTCCGTGTCCGCGCCGCGAAGGTGCCGACGGAGAAGCTCCGCGAGGCGACCGCCGACGGGACGGTCTTCCGCATCTGGCAGGAGATCGTGGACGCGGCCGACGCCCGCCCACCGCCCAGGCTTCAGAACACCGACGGCGAGGACTTCGTCCTTACGGTCGACCGGTTCGACGTCGCGCCCGGGAAGGCCGACGAAGTGGTCGCCGCGCTCCTGCGCCTTCCCGACGCACAGCGAGATGAGGGAGAGGACGACGGAGCCGTGACCGTCTCCTTCGTCAAGGAGGGGAACGCCAAGGGCGTACTGCCGACGACGCTCACCGGTCGCGCCATCCTCGAAGGCGGTCTCCTCCGGCTCGAGACCAACTCGATGAAGCGGGCCGACCGGCTGCGTTCGCTCGTCGCGGAGCGGCTCGGCGCGCTCGTGTCCTTTCGGATCCCGGGAGCACGCCGATCCTGTGGCCCACCTCGCGGAAGCGGCGGCGCGGGGCGCACCGCGCGCGCCATCCGAGCCCATGCCGCCGGAGGTGCTCGAGGTCGTGAAGCGGATGCAGGGCGAGCAATACCGGAGCTGGCTCGACGAGGAGATCCCAGCGCTCGGCGGCCTGACCCCGCGCGAGGCGGCGAAGCGGAAGGGCGCGCCGAGGAAGAAGCTCGATCTGCTCCTCGCCGAGATCGAGCACGCCGAGGCGGGACAGCCGGAGCAGCAGCGGTTCGACGTCTCCGTTCTGCGGCGCGAGCTCGGGGTCCGGTAGCCGGGCGATGTCACCGATGGTGTAACGTCACCGGTGACGTCGGCCGGACGCACGCGTCGCGGGTGAGGGATCGTATTCACTCCGGGTTCATGTCGGCGCCGACGTCAGCCTTGACCGCCGACAGGCCGCGCGGCGAGGACGCCAGTAGGCACCCGTTAGGCACCCTGACATTGGGTGCCTAACAAGGTGCCATCTCGCTTCGGCACCTTCGAAGGCATCCTGTTCGGCACCCGAGTTGGCACCTGAGTTGGCCTAAGTCCCGGAGACGCCTGTCCTTGCCCCACCCGGCAGGCGAGTCGTGATCGAGGTCGTGGAGCGGGTCCCAGTTTCCCGACCCCTCTCCCGCAACCACTGGTAGAGGGGTCGGGAAACTGGGACCAGTAGTGGAAAGGAGAAGAAGGGGGTGGGGCAAGGAAGAAGGAGGTTAACGGATAGAAGAAATGGAATGGGGAGATGAAGAAGTTGGGAAGATGATGGTGGGGAGGCTGGGGTAAGTGGCGGGGAGGTGGTTGCTGGCGGTTCGGGGTACGGATCGGGGACCTCGCTGGCGTTCGGTCAGCGGTGCCGCCAGGCCGGGGTGCGGCCGTCGATGGGTTCCGTCGGGGACGCCTACGACAACGCGATGTGCGAGTCGTTCTTCGCCAGCCTCGAGTGCGAGCTGCTCGACCGGTACACGTTCAAGTCGCAGACCGAGGCCCGCCTGGCGATCTTCAGGTACATCGAGGGCTGGTACAACCCGCATCGTCGCCACTCGGCCCTCGACTATCAGTCACCGGTGAACTACGAAAGGAAGCACCTTGCTGCGGCTTAGCCCACGCAGCCGCACAGGCTCCACGGAACCGGATCAACTCCACAGGTACTCCACTCCGCGCTGCCGCAACTCGGCCGGGTACCGCTTCCCCGGTCCGCGCTTCCCTGCACGGCGGACCGCGTCCCGGAACGCCGCCGCTTCCTTCACGATGTCCATCACGCCCTCCTCGTTGAGGACGAGGATGGTCGCCGGGAAGGCCGTTCAGATCACGACGGGGCGGGGCGAGGACTTACGACCTTCTCGATGAAGAGCGGGTCCTTCGAGAGCTTGAACGTCTCGGAGCGATGGGGCTGCAGGCTGAACGCTCGCCAGATGCGGCTGACCGCGCTCTGGGATATTCCGAGCTCGCGCGCCATTGATCGCGTGCTCCAGTGGGTCGAATCGCGCGGCTTCGCCTCGAGCGTCCTCGTGATGACCCGCTCCACCCTGGGCGTCCGAGATCTTCCGCGGCGCACCCGGGCGCGGCTCGTCCAGTAGCCCATCCAGGCGCTTCGCCATGAATCGCGAACGCCATCGCATCACGGTCGTGCGGTTGAGCCGCAGCCGCGATGGCAACGTGCGAGTTATTTCCCTCCGCGCTCGCGACCCGATGCACACCTCACGCTCGAGTGCGAGCTCCCGGAGGAGGCGCATGACGCCTGACACTCCGGATCGCACTGCCGAGGTCCTCCGCCTCGCGTACATCGAGGGGCTCCACCTCGGCTTCTGCGTCAGAGGCGGCGGGACCACCCGGAGCTGCCAACTACGCTCGGCCGGGGATCCCGAGGATCCCGGAGAGCCCAACAACAACCAAACGTAGAATTTGGACGTGATCTCGCCTGGACGTGGATCAGCCGCCCGGCGCCTCGCCTGGGTGGCACCGCCATGCCCCCTCGCCGGGACGGGCGCCGCGCGAAGGAGGTACGATTCGACTGCGTCGGACTGGCTCTTGCGCCGGCGTGATCACGGGGATGGTCCCTTGCCCGACGACGACCGGACTGTTGCATCGAATCCTCTGACGGATCTCACGACGCGCGAGGTCGCCGAGCCGGCCGCCGCGCGTCAGGAGCTCGCGGCGGCTCATCCCGTGGCTTCGGGATCGAGCGAGATCGACGCCGGATTCGAAGCGCTGTACCGGGCCCTGTTCGAGCACAGCGCCGATGGCGTGCTCCTGACGAAGCCCGACGGCACGATCCTGCGCGCGAGTCCATCAGCATGTCTCGCCTTCGGGCGGTCGGACACCGAGATACGGCGCCTCGGCCGTGCTGCCCTCGTTGTAGACGACGACGCCCTGCAGGCCTTCCTCCGAGAACGCGAGCGGGCCGGCGTGGCAAAGGCTGAGCTGACCCACCGCAGAGCGGACGGCACGCCGTTCCCGGTGGAGGTCTCGTCGGCGGTGATCCTGACGCGGAACGGCGAACCTTACACATACATCATCTTCCGCGACATCACCGAGCGGAAGAAGGCCCAGGACGCGCTCCGGGAGAGCGAGCACCGCGTCAGGCTGAAGCTGGACAGCATCCTCTCTCCCGATGGGGACATCGGGACGCTGGAGTTCGCCGACATCATCGACTCACAGGCGCTCCAGTCGCTCATGGACGACTTCTACAAGCTCGCTCGCGTGCCGATGAGCCTCGTCGATCTCAAAGGCAAGTTGCTGGTGGGCGTGGGGTGGCAGGAGATCTGCACCAACTTCCACCGGGTCCATCCGGAGACCTGCAAGCACTGCATCGAGAGCGACACGCAACTCTCGGCAGCCATTCCGCCGGGAGAGTGCAGGCTCCACAAGTGCAAGAACAACATGTGGGACCTCGCGACGCCGGTCTCCGTGGGAGGGAAGCACCTCGGCAACATCTTCTCGGGGCAATTCTTCTTCGAGGACGAGACGCTGGACCACGACCTGTTCCGGGCGCAGGCCGCGAGGTACGGCTTCGACGAACGGGCGTATCTCGCCGCGCTCGAAGCCGTTCCGCGTCTGAGCAGGGAATCGGTCGCCGTCGGCATGGCCTTCTTCCTCAAGCTGGCCGACATGCTGTCACGTGTGGGCTACAGCAACGTCAAGCTGGCCCGGTCGAGCACGGAACGCGAGGCCTTGATGGCCTCGCTACAACGGAGCAAGGAGCGGCTGGAGGAGGCCGACCACCGCAAGAGCGAGTTTATCGCCGTGCTCTCGCACGAGCTCCGCAACCCGCTCGCGCCCATCCGCAACAGCCTCTACTTGCTCGACCGCGGCCAGGGCGGGAGTGAACAGGGTGAGCGCGCGAAGGCCATCATCCGGCGCCAGACCGAGCACTTGGCGCGGCTGGTGGACGACCTGCTCGACGTGACTCGCATCTCGCGCGGGAAGATCACGCTCACCCGCACGCGGATCGACGCCCGTGATGCCGTCCGGCGGACCTGCGAGGACCACCAGGCCGTGTTCGACCAGCGCGGCGTCCAGCTGCGGCTCGAGTTGCCCGCTCGTCAGGTCTGGATCGACGCGGACGCGACGCGCATCTCGCAGGTGGTCGGGAACCTGCTCCAGAACGCGGCGAAGTTCACGCCCCAGCGCGGGTCGACTTCAGTGAGCGTCAGGGCGGTGGATGGGCGCGCCGAGATCCGGGTCCGCGATGACGGCATCGGGATCGAGCCCGAGCTCCTGGGACAGATCTTCGAGCCTTTCGCGCAGGCGGAGCGTGGTCTCGCCAGGACTCAAGGCGGGCTCGGCCTTGGACTGGCCCTGGTGAAGGGGCTCGTCGAGCTGCATGGCGGTGCCATCAGCGCGCGGAGCGAGGGTGCGGATCGCGGCTCCGAGTTCGTGGTGTCGCTGCCGCTGGTGGCCGATACCGACGTCGCGCGCGCAGAAGCCCGCCCGCGACGCTCGGAGGGGACGCGCCTGGTCCTCGTCATCGAGGATAACGTCGATTCTGGCGAGTCACTGGCCGAGGTACTGGCGCTCGAAGGCCACCGGGTCCACGTCGCCACGGACGGCAGGTCGGGGATCGCGAAGACGCGAGAGCTGCTGCCCGACGTGGTGCTTTGCGACATCGGGCTTCCCGATACCGACGGATACGAGATTGCGCGAACGGTTCGCGGAGACGGTGAGCTCCGCTCGACGCACCTCATTGCGCTGAGCGGCTATGCGCAGCCGGAGGACAAGCAGCGAGCGGCCGAAGCGGGATTCGACGCACATCTCGCGAAACCGGCGCGGCTGGAGGAGCTCACGGAGCTGATCGCCCAGGCGCCGCTCAGGGCGCGGTGACCTCACAGCGCCGACTCGTGTGCCGCGGCGAGCGGTTGATCTCAACTACATCAAGCCGTTCGAGATCGAAGGCGAGGACCTCCTCCGCATCGCGCTCGCAGGGGAGATCGACGACCTCGACGGCAGCTGTTCGTGGATCATGTCTCGAGCCTCAAGCGCGAGCTCGTCCGCAAGCGCATGAAGAAGCTCAAGGCCGAGCGCGACGCGGAGCGAGCCGAGCAGTGAGGACGCGCACCCAAAGCTTCGCCGCGCGCCGATCAAGAACAGAGACCCGCAGCCGGGCGAAGCTGCGGGGCCACACGACGACATGGTGGCGCTGGAGCAGAGCATCCTCGCTGACCGCCAGGCTGGCGACCTGGTGCCCGGCACGGGTGGGCTCCGGAAGATCCGGCTCGGCCAGCGGGGCCTCGGCCGCGGCAAGCGGGGCGGCGTGCGCGTCTTCTACCTTGACCTGCCGCGCCGGGGCGTCACGCACCTGCTCGCGATCTTCGGGAAGGCGAGAAGGTCGATCTCTCGCCAGCCGAGCGGCGGCAGGTTGCGGCGCTCGTGAAGGAACTGAAGAAGGAAGAGGAGAAGACATGAAGCGGAAGACCACGAAGGCGAGCGCTTTCTCGAAGCTCAAGGCCGGATTTGAAGACGCCATCGCGTACCACCGGGGCGCCCGGCAGCCCCCTACACCGATGGGCGCGAAGGAAGTGCTCGCGGTCCGCGCGCAGCTGCGAGTCTCACAGGCCGCGTTCGCGCGGATCCTCAACGTGAGCCCACGGACCGTGCAGGCATGGGAGACGAATGCGCGGCGCCCGTCCGACGCGGCGCTCAAGCTTCTCTCGGTCGCCAAGAAGAATCCCGAGGTCCTCCTTCCCTAGGACCAGCGGGAAGAGGTTTCACCGCGAGCAGATGTCGGGCTGCGTGGCATCGTGGTCGGCCGCAAGAACCACTATGGCTCGAAGTCCCGGCGCGGGACCGAGGTCAGACCTGATTCCCGCTGACCGCCGGGAAGCACCTCTCGCGCCTGCGGCGCATGCCGATCCTGCGGCCGCCGAGATGGCGGCCGGGTTCGCGCGGTGAACGGCTCGCCGGTGGCCGAGGGCGCCGTTTCCTGATCGGCGAGATCGACGCAGGGATCTCCCTCGGCGATCATCGCCTCGCGCCCATGAAGAAGGGGTGGAGCTTAGCGGGCCCCACCCCCAAGACGGCCCTACTCGCGCAAATGAAGAGGAGAGGCCGAGGAGCAGGAGATCATGTCGATCACCGAAGCACAAGCCCGGCGTGCGTTGCGGTACGCCGACATCCCCTGGAACACGGAGGTCGATGACCCGCGCGAGTGCGCCTGGGTGACCCACGACCACCAAGGCATCCTCGGCGGGCTGGCCGCCGCCTTCGCCGTCGGTCGCAACAACCTGCGGCAGGCAGAGGACTTCCTGGCCGACCTTGGCCTGGGCGCGCGCCGCGCCCTCGGCCTCGGACGCGGAAGCCCATGCGACACCACCCTGTACCGCCTCCTCGTCGCACAGGACCCGGCCGGCTTCGAGGAGACGGTCTTCGCCCAGGTGAAGGACCTCATCGCTCGCAAGGTGGTGAGGAACGATCGCCTGAAGCTCGGCGTCATGAGCTTCGACGGCAAGGGGACCTGGTCCCGCGCCGACGGCGAGAAGGTGGAGGGCGCCCGGCAGTCGTCGTACGACGCCGATGGCTCGTCCCTGCAAACCTTCGGCGCGCTCCGCGCCGCGCTGACCTCGTCGTCGGTCTGCCCCTGCGTCGGGCAGAAGACCATCGGCTCCAAGGAGGGCGAGGCGACCGCGTTCCGCGAGTTGCTGCCCAGGGTCTGCGACGAGCTGGAGGGCCTCAGCAACCGCCCGTCACTTGGAGACTTTCCGGGTGACGGGCGTTGTGTTTCGAGGCTCCGTGGTGCGTTCCGTGGTGCGCTTTCGCGGCGCCCGCCACGGCCGTGGGTGTCGAACGAGCCCCGCCCCCGATACGTGCCGCCCGGCTGGCGCATGCGACTCATCCGCGGCCGCGTGTTTCAGCTCTGCGTTGTCCGAGAGAAGTCGGGCGCGAGAAAACATGTCGGATCGATCGAGATGATCCGGCAGTGCCCCGCGTACCTAGCGGTCAGTCCGCGTTCCCATTTGCGCGCGTTCCCGCGGCGAGCCCGCTCGTCATCGAGTCGGTCGGTCGTCCTTCCGATTCGTCGTGGCGGCTGCGAGTGGCACTTGGCCGGCGCGCGGTGACAGTAAGCTTCTCGCGCAGGGATGACGGTACTCGTATCGCCCTCGACGCGCACGACGACGCGCCGGGGGCGTGGTCGATCGCGCTCGACCTGCGAGTACGCCCATTCTTGACCGCCACGATCCCGTCGGACTTGCCGGAGCGCCTCCACTGGGCTCTCTCCGCGCTGTGGCCGCTCACGCTCGTTAATGGAGACGCGGATAGCCTGATTGCTGTCGATCGCGACGGTGAGCGGGCCACGCGCACGGCGTGATGGCCAACGCGGCGTCCTCGGCGCCGGGCTCGAGGAGCACGGCGATGAGGGCGCAGCCGCGAGCGGCCGGGCCGCAGGGGTCACCGCTCGTGCTCGAGCCCGTCGCGGTCAAAGACGCGCGGGAGGAGATCGCGCTCGACGAGCTTGCGCTTCTTCCTGGCGGCCTCGCGCAGGCACCCGGTCGCGAGCCGGTCGAGATCACGCATGCCGCGGGTGGCGGTCTCGTGGAGCATGGCGACTGCGTCGTGGGTGAAGACGTCGCGGTCGCAGCCGGCGCGCTTCATCCGATAGCGCAGGTACTCGGCGGTGTCCTCGGGCGTGAGCGGGTCGATGTGCAGGCGCCAGTGGATGCGCGAGTGCAGGGATCGGTACCGCCGGAGCTGGAGCTGGTCCTTCAGCTCGGGCGGACCGACGAGGATGAGGGAGAGGAGCGCCTTCGAGTCCCTGCCCCTCCACAGAGACGGTCACCGACCAGGAGGTCGCGTGGGAGTTCCACCGGCGCACGGGCCGCGCCGTGAGCCGGTCGGCGATGAACGCGGGGACC
>WNFU01004903.1_pt1 | contig 16888 bp, 15 predicted proteins | sample 5400121 | NCBI WGS metagenome assembly WNFU01 (sample SAMN13153360, study PRJNA577476) | soil metagenome | isolation source: 100 cm soil or saprolite under grassland replicate 1 | place: USA:California | collected 2016-06-15
GAACCCGCAATTAACCGGCCCGTCGGAGCCCGGGTTCCCGGCTGTTGTCAATCATGTCGTCTATTTTGGCGACGGAATCTCCTCCAACACGGTGCTGAAGGGTATTCGCGTCACCGGTGCAAATAACTTCGTGACGAAGGAACGGACGAGGCAAACGGAGCCGGACTTGACCATTCCCAAGAACTTCTTTTTCTTTGCCGACGGCGGGGGGATCAAGATTTTTGGCCGGTCATCGCCGACCATCCAAAATGTGGAAGTGGTTGACAACTTTTCCAGCCCGTGTGGCGCCGGCATCTCCGTCCAGCACCAGGGATTCAACCCAAACCCGGTCTTGATTGAGAACTGCGTGTTTCTAAGAAACCGGGCGCAGGGCACCGGAGCGGCGATTGACCTCCTGGCGGGAAGTTCCGCGCGCATCATCAACTGTTTGTTCGTGGGCAACGTTTCCAATACGGGAGAAGACGCGGTGGCGAAGAATTCGGGCGAGCGGCCGTTCGTGAATAACGGGGTCCTGACGATCTTCTGGAAATCCCGAGCGGAGGTGCGGAATTGCACGTTTACCGGAAATCGCAACGGCGTGGATGACATGGGGGGCCAGAGCAGTTACGTGAACTGTATCTTCGTTGATAATAAGCTGGACACGGGCCTGAAAGGTTTCGACCGCTACGAGCTGGCAGTGAACGCGGGCGCAAAAAAAGTTTCCGGGTGTTTAATCAACGGTACCATCCATGATGTCGCCCATGTCGTGTTGGCTGAGGAGAACGTGCTGGCGGCACCTTCCGGTCGGGCATTCCCGCCGCCCAAATTCAATGAGAGTTTTGTGCCTGAAGCGCCGGAATACAAACACGCCGGCTATCGTCCGGTTTCCTCTGACACGGTTTCCGCCGCGCAGAACCGTTGATCACCGTTCTTCGGTGATCGAGAACAACGTATTGACCGGAATTCCTTCCGTGACGACCTGCCTTCTGCCGGACGGCCAGCGCACTTCAATGCGGTCAATTTGGGTGGCCTGGCCCAATCCGAAATAAAGCGGCATGGAACTCTGCGAGAGGTAACCGGACTTTCCGTCGTGGTAGCGAGTGTAAATTCGGGCTCCGTCCGGAGAGGCAGCGTGGACTTTGATCGTGGCGCCGAGTCCGTCGCGATTGGAAACCGTGCCGATCAGTTTGATTTTCAGATAATGGATCTGTTTCCGCTCCGATAAGTTGCTGATCAACACTTGCGGATGGTCGTTCCATTCGTTGGTCACGATATCCAGGTCACCATCGTCGTCCAAATCCAGCGCCGCGGATGAGCGTGAACTGAGTGAACCCATCACGGTTATCAGCCCTGTCTTTTCGCGACAGAGCGGGTTCCTCCTGTCTTCGCCGGAACAGTCCAGAGTAAAGAATTCCTTTTCAATGCGGTTGGATTGGCGCGGTTCCACCCCCAGCACCAATTCGCTGTCCACGAAGTTTTGGCCCCCTTCGTTCAACAAGAGCGAATTGATCGCGTAGCGGAGCGGATAGCCCATCCCGGCACTCACAAAAACATCCTCATAACCGTCCGCGTTCAGGTCGGCGACACTGATTCCCCACGGCCAGTACGTCTCGGCGCCCATCTTGTCCGAGACCTCGATGAATTTGCCCTGACCCTGGTTTTGGTAGAACGCATTTCCCAGGATGCAGTTGGAGGCCCTCGCCAGGTTCTCGCGCGACCATTCAACCGAGCACCAAACCTCGCTTTTCTGCTTCTCGAACCGGGCACTGTAATCCTTTTCGCCCGCTTTGATTTGCGCGCCGGTCATGTCCGAATGCATGTCCGTCACGAAAAGGTCCATGCGGCCGTCCAGGTTAAAGTCAAAGAACTTCACCCCCATCGATCCCCAGGGTGTTTTTGGAAAATAAGCCGCGGTCCTCTCCACAAACCGTTTGCCGTCCGCGCCCCTTTGGGAGGAGTTTTCATAGTACCTGTCCTCGCCGGACATGCTCAGCACGTACAGATCGGGATAGCCGTCTTCATTCAAATCACAAAACGTGGCGTCTCCACTCCAGCCCCGATGCTCCAGACCCAATTCTGCGGAGACGTCTTTGAATTTTCCGCCGCCCAGGTTTTGATACAAGATGCTCTGCTCGCTGCGTGCCGGAAATTGCCAGCCTAGAAAAGCGTCCGAGCGTCCCAGATAAAAGCCGCCGCGGCCCTTCTCGTTCCTGGTGTACACGCCCACATTCGCCACAAACAGATCCAGCAGCCCGTCGTTGTCAAAGTCAAAGAACACCGCGCCCGAGGAATGGCGGGCCGGGCGGAGGCCAAGCCCGGACTCCGGCGTGATGTCTTTGAATCTTCCCTGGCCGAGGTTCTTGAAGAGGAAATTTCCCATTCGGACCGTGGTCACAAACAGGTCCGCCAGGCCGTCATTGTCCATGTCCGCAAATGAAGCGGCAACGCAGATCTTGTCCTCCAGACCCACTCCCGCCAGAGCCGTGATATTTTCGAATTTCGGCGACCCCGTATCGGCCGCCACGCTCGCGGCCCGCCAAAGCTGGTTGCCTCCAAGCTGATTGACGAAATAAATGTCGAGCCGGCCATCGCCGTCCACGTCAGCAACGGCCAGGCCCGTGCCATGATCATAATGGACGGCCATGTAGTTTTTGGCCCCGTCATCCACCGGATGATGTTCAAAGCGTATGCCGCTCTCCTCGTAGCGATCGGAGAATCGGAAATCGTGAAAAGCCTTCCAGGCCCGGGCGGCTTGAATCTGCTTTTGTTTGTTCTGCTCCAAAAGCTGGAGCGTATTCTCGTTCAGCCCGAACGGGTTGATGATTTGCCGGGCAGCGGCGGCGTCCGCGCTGAACAGCGGGCGGATTGAATTCAGAATCAAAAACAAGGCGAGGCACCCGCACGACCCGGCCGGCCGATGGTTAACGCGACGCGGCATTGAGTTTTTCGTCGCTTTCTCAATTGGGATCCTAAGGAACATGAAATGCGCTCCACGAGGTTACTGGGCTGGACGTGAATGAATCTGGCCGAGGGCTACTCGGAACCCCACGAAATGGATACCGTTGGTGGGCGACATCATGAACCGATTGACCGAGCGTGCGTACTCGACGTCTTGATTCCAACCCCCGCCTCGGAAGATCTTGAACTTGCTGCTCGCCGGCCCGGCAGGATCGGTGAGCGGTGCCGCAGGATAGGCAGCGAACCAATCGAGGCACCATTCCCAAACGTTGCCATGCATGTCGTATAATCCCCAAGGATTCGGGCGCTTCAATCCGACCGGATGCGTCGTCGCTTCGCTGTTTTCAGCGGTCCAGGCGAATTGATCGGCCAGACTGGGATCGTCACCAAAACTGAACGAGTTGGTGGTTCCGGCCCGACACGCGTATTCCCACTCGGCTTCGGAAGGGAGCCGATATTCGTAATCCGTGGGCAGACGTGCCGCCTCACGTTCGCGTTGGGTGACGGCCGAGCAATATCTGCTGGCGTCCACAAAAGTGAGGTTTTCCACCGGCCGATTGGAATCCCCTGTAAAATGGCTGGGGTTCCGTTCCAGGACGGCGGTGAATTCGCCCTGAGTCACCTCATACTTTCCGATCCAGAAGTCGCGACTAATCGTGACTGGATATTTGATTCGCATGAAAGTGCCAGCTTTGATCAACACCATATTGGTCAAGGGAACCAGTTCAGTTTTCGCTGCGACTGGCGATGCCGCCGCCTGCTTATTCAAAGGGTTCGAGGACCGGTTATCACAGCCGAACTGAGAGAGCGCGATCAGGAGAATGAACATGGACTTCGACAGATCACTCCCGCGGTGCGACCTACTCATTTCACGTCGGCGTAGCGGCGTCTCGGTAGAGCGCCGCCTTCCGTTCCCGAGCGGCCAGCCGCGCTCTACCAAGACGCCGCTACACTCGATTGCGGAATCTGCTGGTCGGTGAATAATCCGGGTGCGCCGCGAGTTCAGGAATTGCTTGCTCACAGATTAGCGCGACGGCTGAACCTTCTCGTCCAGGCGGAGTTCCCAGGTTTGATCGTCCAACGGGACGGTCTGCTCCGCGCCGCCAGGCCAGCGAATCCACAGCGCAACGGGCGCTTCCGCGCAACCGAGAACCTGGGCGGCGCCGTCCTGCGACCAGTAGCCGGACCCGGCCTGCACGCTTCGGCTTGGGCCGGCGTGACCGGCCGCGTAGCGCACGCGCATCTGGGCGCCGACTGCATCCGGATTGCCGGGCGGGCCTTGGAGCACGACGCGAAGGCCTCGCCGGCCGTGCTGATTCAAATACAGTTTGGTCGGCGCGTTGTTCTGGGTAACAGCCAGATCCACGCGCCCGTCGTGGTTGAAGTCCGCCAGCGCCGCGGCTCGTTGTTCTCCATCAATCTTCACACCGGTGATACGGGCGTCCGCTGCAGTGAAAGTCCCGCGCCCGGTTCCACGGAGCCACAAACCACGTCCGGCGTCGTCGCGGGAAAGGCCCGCTGCGGTTCCAAAAAAGTTTTGGCTGAGGAACAGATCCTCAATTCCATCCCCATCGAAATCTCCGACGTTGATCGAGAAAACAGGAGTGAGTTGCGCTTCGCGGGGCAATGGCACCCATTCGAAACGAGAACCCCGATTGAGCAATACGCCGGATTCGAGCTCGGTGGCTTCGACGACTTTCGCTGTCTCATAGCGCGGCCCGAGAATCTCCTGGACCGTCGCCTTGGCAAACGCCTGGTGGGTGGGGAATTGGCTTGCCAGTTCGGGAAAACCAGACCCAAGCCAGAGCCGGTTTCGCACCGGAAGCCACGCGATTTCGGATGTCGGATTCCGAATCCCGGATTTCGGGCCGAGCCAGGCTTCAACGAGCTCGAGGTTGCCGTCGGCGTTCCAATCGTCGTAGAAGACGCGCAACGCGCCTGGCCGATTGAGTTCGTAAATTGTGTTGCGCCCCCAGTTCCCCACCGCCAGATCCAATCGACCATCGCCGTCGAAATCACCCGTGGTAACGCTCGTCCACCATCCGGTAAGCTGGCTGAAGCTTGAAGTTTTATGGTCGATGGTGAGCGGGGCGTCCCACGGAACCAGTCTGCCGCGCTCATTGTGATACACTCGCACCGGGCCCCACTCGACGGCCAGCGCGAGGTCTGGATGACCGTCTCCGTCCAAGTCGGTGAAGGTCGCCCCGCTCACCAGGCCAATCGATTCAAATGGTTCGCTGAGCGAGCGGCTGAATCGTAACTCCCCACTCTCGTTCAGCCAAAGAGCCGACGAGACCGGCTCAGGATATCGGCCAGGGCGGAATCGTCCTCCGACAAACAGGTCCAAGTCGCCGTCTCCGTCGATATCGGCCGTGGCCATCGGACCAACGCTCGCGTTTCCCGCGGGCCAGTGTTGCGGCGCCGCCCAGTTAGTCGGAGAATAAATTGAAATTTCGCTTTCCCGTTCGGGTGACATCTCGTAGTTCGACACGGCGACGAGCAACTTTCGATTGCCCTTGCCGTCAGGCCAACCCAACACCGCGCCTTGATCGGCCTGGGCCGGAGGAGCACCTTCGAGGTTGCGGAAGCGACGGCCCCGATCGTTGGCGTACACCGCCAGTTTGCCACCGTGACCCGCGCCCACGATCAAGTCTTCCCAGCCGTCTCCGTCAACATCATACCAGCTCAGCCCGGGTCCCAACCGGCTGAGGCGCCGGGGCAACAGCGGTTGCCGGGCCCAATCATCGAACGAATCCTCGTGATGCACGTGTCCAAGCAACGAGCTGACCTCCTCGAAGACTGGTGGATCGTGGATGGTTGATGGTTGATGGTCGGTGCTTGGAGCTGGGATTTTGGGGTTTGGAACTTCCCTTGAACTTTGAGCTTCGAGCTCTGAGCTTTCCTCCGTGATCTCGTAAATGCGATTGGCTTTCACCCCGTTCACCACGCTCCGCTGACCATAGCGCCATTTCACTTCCAGGCGCATGGCCTTGCTGCCAGCCGGGTCCGTCGCGAACACGCGCATGGCCTGGTCGCCCGACAAATAGCGGCCACCACAGATCATCTCCTGGCTTTGGGTCATCGACTCGCAAACCAACTGGATTCGGGCGCCGGTCCCTTGCGTGTTGGGTGGCAACCCTTTCAGGCGAACCGCCACCCGCCCAGCCGTGCCTTCATTGCGATACACGCTGGCCAGCGCATTGAAATTGTTCACCACGACGTCCAGATCGCCATCGTTATCCAGGTCCCCCAGCGCCATTCCATGGGAAACCCCCTCCTGATCGAAACCCCACGGATGACTCATCGGTTCAAAGATTCCCTCACCCCGGTTGCGAAACGCGGCGTTTTGCGACCGGGCCGGGGGCCGGAACTGGATCGAGCGTTTCAGTTGCGCCTGGGTGAACCGACGCCGCGGGTCCCGAAGGTTGTCCTGGCTATCCTGGTCCAGGACATCGAACTCAAATCCATTTGTAACCAGCAGATCCTCGTAGCCATCCAAATCGACGTCGATAAAAACGGGGCACCAGGACCAATCGCTGGCGGCTACGCCCGCTCTCAAGGCGGCTTCCGCGTACGATCCGTCCGGCCGGCCAAAGAAAAGCATGTTTCGACCGTAGCGCGGCCGCGCATCGATCCGCTCACGTTCTTGCGGATCCGGAGGATCCTTGAACAATTGCGTCATACGTTTGGCGTGCTCGCGGGCCAGCATATCCAGCACAATGAAATCGTCGTGTCCATCGCGATCAATGTCGGCAAAATCTATGCCCATCGACGCGCGGCTGGTGTGGCGAAGCATCAATGGATCGATGGCCCGAAATGTCCCCTTCCCCGAATTGATCCACACTCGATCGGCGCGGGAGGCGTTATCGTTGCAAACGTACAGGTCAGGAATTCCATCGCCGTTGAGATCACGAAACATCGCTGCCAACCCCCAATCCCGGTACGGTGGAATCGCTTTGCCCTCCTCGTTCACAAAGACACCCGGCTCGAATTGAATGGGCGTAAAATGCCCGTGCCCATCGTTGCGGTATAGACCGTCAACCTCGGGCAATTCCCGCACTTTTCCATCCGGCAGCGCCTCAAATCGATCCTTCCACCGCGGCGAGCGGGTCGATTCGCCATTCACCTTGGTCACTTCCCATTGGTTGCTTCGTCGAGCCACTGCAAACTGAGTTGTCGGATCAAACAGATACATCACGTCGATGTAATGGGTGCAGTACAGGTCCAGGTCACCGTCCCCGTCGATATCAGCCAGGGCCAATGACGTGGCCGACGCGGTTCGCGACAATCCCGAGTCCTTCACTTCCGTCCAGCGACCCTTTCCATCATTCAGGAAGAGACGGGTTCCGGCCACAATGCCGTTGACCAGCAGGTCAAGGTCGCCGTCCCCATCCACGTCTGCGAAAGTTGCTCCGGTGGAGAGTTGATCCCCGCAAGCCGCCGCGCCGATCTCCATTTCTTCGAAACGCCAATTGCCCAGGTTGCGGTAGAACCGATTCGGGCCTTGCAGACTGCAAAGATAGATGTCCTGCCAGCCATCGCCGTCCACGTCCCCGATTGCCACTCCGGAGCCGTTGTGCGCGACGGCATTCGTCAAATAGGCATCGCCTTGGAGGACGTTTGTAAACCCAACGCCAGTCGCCTGTGGATTCATCAGCGTGAAGCCCGCCTTCCCGCCGGTTCCTGGAAGCACCTCCAGGCTGCGAAATCCCGGTCCATCGGACCACGGCAGTCCCCCGGCGGTCCGACAGAGGCTCAGCAAAACCACAAGAGCGCCGTAAGCGCAACCGGCCCACTTCATGGGGGCAGGAAAACAGACGCCCTGTTCTTGTCAACCCTGGGCGCTTCGGGCGCATTAAACCGAACGAGGCCCATTCGGTTCGAACTCACGCGCCACTACAAATGCAGCCCGCTGCGGCTCACAGAGCCGCAGCCACCGTGCAAAAGCACCAATGAAATCAGGCATTCAGACACATCGGGGTCAGATTTGCTTAAAAATCTGCTCACGCCCCGATGAAACGAAATGAAAGCCGTTCTTTGGGTCATGAAAGCAGAAAAATGGTGGATCACGGAAATAAGCAATCCGTCCGGCCTCTCTTCGGCCTGGCAGGTCAACGGGCGGATCAACGGAAAACAATATCGTAGACAATACCCCAGCTACGAGCTGGCGATTGCCAACAGACAGGAGCAAGAAAATGAGGCGCTCACTAGGCCGAGCGACTGGTTGCGCGCCCGACCCATCTGTACGCGAGGCAGCAGAATGATGCCGAGGCTGCCTTCGCGCTGCTGACGGACGCCGGCCACCGTTGCAGCCTGGTCGCCTGCGTCCAGCACTACATCAAGACGTGCCAGCCCGGAACGGTGGACATCAGTCTGGAACAAGCCTTCCAGCAGTTCATCAAGATGAATGAGGCCGACGAGCTGCGCCCGGATTCAATCCGCAACCTCCGTAACCGGGTGAAGAACATCGTCAACGCCCATCGCGGCAAGCTGGTCAGCTAGGTCAGCGCCGAAGACGTGCGCAAGGCCGTCTACAAGGACGAGAGGTCGCCGCGCATGCGGAACAATGAGCGGCGGGCGCTCTCCTGTTTCTTTGCGTGGTGCGAGGCCGAGAATTACTGCGCCAGGAATCCGGTCAAGGCCGTGAGGCCTCCGAAGGTCAAACTGCACGGCGAGCCGGCGAGCGTGGGCCTGGGCGGGAGCAGGGCGCTCTTGCGGGCCGCACGCGATTATGAGGGCGGCGTCTTAATTCCCTGGCTCTCCCTGGCCTTGTTTGCTGGCTTGCGCCCGAAGGAGCTGGAGCGAATCACCTGGGCCGACATCAGCCTGGAGGAAAAGACCATTGCGCTGCGCGTGGCCGCCGACACGTCCAGCCAAAGACGAATCGTTGACCTGGCCGATAACCTCGTCGAGTGGCTGCGTCCGCACGCCGGGAAGAAGTCGGCGATCCATCCCACAGGCTTTCGCCGGCACTTCAGGAAGGTCCGGGAGACGGCGGGCTTCAAACTGTCGGCCAAGGCCGATGCCGGCAAGCTGTGGGTGGCCGACATGCCCAGGCACTCGGCCCTCACCTACAAATACGCGGAGTGCCAGGAAGAGGGCGAAACCACAAAGTGGGCTGGCAACTCGGTCGCGATCTTTCACAAGCATTACAAGGCCCTGGTGCGCCGTGTAGACGCGGCGAAATACTGGTTGATCACGCCAGCGAATGGAGACGCCGAGATCATCCAGAGACCGGAGGCCAAGGATTTCAATGGCTGGCAACCTCAGCGTCCTGTGCCTCTATCCGCTGACAGGAAAATCGGAGAGGATGACCCCAGAGGACTCCGACTCAATCCCGCGCCGCTTTAACTTATCTGCTGATTCGATCTTGGCTGTTTCCACGCGAATAAGACCGCCCTTGCCGTCATTGAAATAAATTTCTGCCTCTTGAGGGCACTGTTTTAGCCTCGCAATTAGGTCTTTTGTTTTCATTAGTCCCCTCTGACAGCGTGTCGCAGTAAGGCACAAACCACATTACGAGAACGAGCGCGCCAATGCCTGGTTACGGCGGCAATCAAGCCGTTTTAGATGTAGTTGCAAAGCGGGCTTTTGCCTTCCGCCATCGCCTTCTTCGCCGCGTCTTCCAATGCCTTCTTCGCCACCTCTTCCACTACCTTTTCCGTCGCCTCTTCTCTTGCCCGCTCGATTTCACTGGGGAGCATGAATCGACAGGTCGTGACGAACTCCTCGAATGCTTTTCGGTTGGCTTCGCTGTACGGCACAATGCCGCGAGATTTCAACTCTTCGACGAGTTTTTGCCATAGCAGGTTGACCGTGGTCTGTAACGTCCCGTCGCGAGGCCGCAAGGCCCGGATGAAGTTGAAGTCTTCCTTGTCGAGGTCGGCGGTGATCCGGCTGCCGGTGTGGGAGTAGTAGTCGCAGTCTTTGTAGGGATTCTCAAACATGTGAAAACCTTTCTTTTGGTGTGGCGAGTGTATAGCAAATATCCAGTCCCTTGTCACTTTCGATTTGTAGACAACTGATCTGCCACGAATGAGCCCGGTGTTAGTTCACAACCGGAATGGATTTCCAACCGGATCTGGTCAAGGCCCACGAGTTCCCCGTGGCGGTGTTGAGTTTCACGGCCATCACGATCTCCGAACCCAAACGCATCCTGACCTCACGAAGTTCGTAATGGCCTTCGTAACGGCCATTTCCAGCGCCGAACGCGCTGAACATCTTCCCTGCACCAATGCCGATCACGGCACCAACCGCCATACCCAGCAACAGTTGCTTGCTGGGAACCGCCCAAGTCACCATACCCAGCAACAATCGCTTGCCGGGAACTGCCCAAGCAAACAGTCTTCTCACTCGAGTCTTCAGCTTTTCCCGTTTGGTTCTTCTCAAGGCACCCAATACTCTTCTATCGCACTCCACCCATTCCGGGACTTGCTGTCCTTCCTGCTCTACGCTCAATGCTTTCTTCACGGTGTTTAACCTCCCGGCTCGCGGTGGCCGTATTCATTCCAGCCGCCAATGTAGACGACGGCGTAAGTTTTGTCGATTCACCGGTCCAAAAAGTTTCTGTCAAGGTGGGCCGTCAATGGTGTAGACAATTCATCTGCCACGTCGGCCCTGTTCTCTTGGGGCGATGCGCAGGAAGATCAAGTTCGGTCGCCGCCGTTTGACGGCGGCAGGATGGGCCAGGCATCTGGGGATCACACCCGGTGCGATGAGTCGCCGCCTGAAGCGCTACCCGCTGGAGATCGCCTTCCTTCCTCGGTTCAGGGCCATTCGCGGTCATGGCGTTCCCAAGGCTCGCGCAAAGTCGGCGAGGCCAACGTCCCCGCCCGTGTGCCCGGCGAATGAAAAATCCGTGCGCCCGCCCTGGGCTGAATGGCTCCGTCTGCAACGGGGTCTTCCGGCCCATCCACTGGGGCCAGGCGGCGCAACTCCGCGAGCTGGAGCGCGTGTTCGGAGCCTAAGCATTCTTGTGTCCATGCCGTCACGCTTTCATCCAGCCTGCCAGTCTATTCAGAACATGGGGTCAGGATCAGGATCGGGCTCTGGCTTACGCAATATGAACTTAGCCTCATTCTTTTCAATCCAATCCCATCCTTCGTCAGTCACCCTCACCGCTTCGTATCTGCCGTCCCTGTCTTCAACATCGTAGAGGGACACGAAACCTTTCTTCCGAAGCCGGCGGAGACCTAAAGCGAACCCGACGGGAGTGAAGCCAGCTCGTTCGACATCTTGTTTCGCCAGATGCAGCGAAAGGCCACCGTCAGGTTCAGTTCCGACTCCTGCAACTGAAGCAAGGACTACCAACTCTGGCTGGGACAAGCCCTAAACGGGTGCGATTTGCTCGGTTTCGGCAAGGCGTCGCATGTCTTCACCATGCTGCGCCAAGGCTCGTATCCTCGCCGTAATCGCTTGCTTCAACTTCTCGAAGTCCTGGGTCGAACCGGTAAGGTATCGAGTAACCGTGCGATGCTGAATGTCGAAAGGGTACTTTCCCGTGCGCTCATCAGAACAGATCATCTCCACGGGCCTGCCAAGCGAATGCGTAACCCAACTCATACCAGATATTCGGATTGTCGGTGGTGATCTCGGCCAAGCAGACACTCGCGGCTTTAATCCCGTCTTCTATCGCGTCGATAGGAATTTCGACAGCCGGGTCGTGGTCCACACGGTACGGCTCCAGCCCCGCCGCTTTGATCGCTGGCGCAAAAACATCGACGAACCGCTTGTCGAATTTACCATCGTCAAATGGTTGAATTACAAAACATGTAGCCATTCAGAATTGCTCACCGTCTGCTCAAAAGACGTATTCCGCTTCATCCAGTTGCATCGCTTTTCGTTTTGTGCTATACGTCACACCATGTCCGAAAGGCTTGATTCTACTGGGTTTTTGCGCGGTATCAAGGGGTTGCTTCTCTAACCGTCCCGTCTCAGGTCGCGGCTCACAGAGCCGCGGTCCGGAAAATCGTCGCGACCGCGACGATTTGGACAGATACAGAGAGTGCAACTCTGTGCATCGATGCCTGCCGTGGGGTAAACACATACGAGTCGCCGCGCAGAACAGGCGAGTCGCCTGCACCACCTCCATCCGCGTCGATCAGCGCAAATCGATCTGCTTCGGGAACTGAGCACAAAGCTTCGAAGCGTCGAGAGGACTCATGATGGTTCCGGGGCTGAAAAAGCTCATCGCGCCGGATGCCGCGCAGAGCCAAACTTCCAGGGCGCCCGCGTCGAAATAGAGCGCCATTTTCTCTCGAATCTCCGCGTCGGTATTGCTCGGCGAAAGCACCTCGACGCAGATTTCCGGGGCTCGAGGAAAACAGACGCGGTTGCCCAATTCACCCATGCATTCCGGCGACGCCCAGGCCACGTCGGCCGCTTTGACGCCGTCGGCCGTCGAGATGGGGCATTCGGTGAGCGTTCGGCCCTGGGGCAGAAGCTGGCGCAAGAGATGGCCGATTTCCAACTGGAAGCTGCCATGACTCGGGGCGGGAGGCGGGCTCATAATGATGTGGCCGTGGCGATCGGTTTCAATGCGCCCCTCGATTTTGGCCAGTTCCCGGTCCGCCAAAAGTTCCGCCCAGCGGCGCAAGTTAAAATCCGTCTGCGTATCGTGCGGCGGCAGTTCAATCGTGAGAGTTGCCATGACTCCAGCCTACCCCTTCGTTACATCACGTCAATCGGTGTTGGGGGGCTTCGGCGATCATTCCGAGATCTTAACAACGGCGGCGAGCTCCGGCCAAAGCAGCGCGCTCATCCGCATCCCCTTGGCGAACGCGTCGAGGCTGAACTTCTCGTTCGGCGAATGGGCGTTGTCATCCGGCAGCGCGAGGCCGAGCATGAGCGCGTCGGCGCCGAGGATTTTCTTAAAATCGGTGACGATGGGAATCGAGCCGCCTTCGCGCAATAAGACCGGCTCGTGGCCGAAGGCGGCTTTGAGCGCGCGCAGGCCGGCCTGAGCCAGGGGCCCGGTGGGTGAAATTGCGTACGGCTCGCCGCCATGTCCACCTTGCATTTCCAGACGAACCGTCGGCGGGCAGAAGCGCCTGAGATGTTGCGCAACGAGTCGGCGGATGCGTTCGGGAGTCTGGTTGGGCACGAGGCGGAACGTGAGCTTCGCGCTCGCCCACGCGGGAATGATGGTCTTGCTGCCTTCGCCTTGATAGCCGCTGGTGAGCCCGTTGATTTCCAGCGTCGGCCGGGCGCTGCGCTGTTCCTGCGGAGTGAAGCCGCGTTCGCCAAAGAGTTTCGGCACACCGAGGAACTTTCGATAGGACGCTTCGCTGAACGGTATTCGCGCCAGTTGCCTTCGCTCATACGCCGAGAGCGGGCGGACATCGTTGTAGAAGCCGGGGATGGTGATGCGGCCATTCTTGTCGCGAAGCCGCGCGAGCAACTGGCAGAGCGCCATCGCCGGATTATCCACCGAGCCGCCGTAAATGCCGGAATGCAAGTCGCGTGAAGGGCCGGCCAATTTCACGTCAAGCGCGACGATCCCCCGCAGCGCGTAGGTCAATGCCGGATGCGCCAAATCGGGCATGCCGGTGTCGGAAATCACGATGGCGTCACAGCTCAGTTCGTTCCGGTGCTTCTTCAGGAAGGCCGGCAGACTCCGGCTGCCAACTTCCTCTTCGCCCTCGATAACGAACGTGAGGTCGCAGGGCAGTTCCGTGTCCGTTTTCAGGTAAGCCTCGACGGCTTTCAGATGCGCGAAATGCTGGCCCTTGTTGTCGCTCGCGCCGCGACCAAAGAGCGAGCGGTTCTCGACGCGCGGCTCGAACGGAGGGGTCGTCCAAAGTTCGAACGGCTCGGCGGGTTGAACGTCGTAATGGCCGTAAACCAGGAAATGGGGCTTGCTTCTTGGCCGCGGACGTGACTCCGCGGCTGGCTTTGCACGCGTCGTCTGCGCCACGACCACCGGGTTGCCATCTGTTTTGCACAGCCGCGCTCTTAGTCCGACCGACTCAGCGCGCGCGAGCAGCCACTCGGCGGCAGCCTGAACGTCCTTCTTGTGGTGACTCTGCGCCGACACGCTCGGGAAGCGCACGTACTCGCAGAGTTCACGGACGAAACCGGGTTCGTTTTCCTGGAGGTAGGTCAGGACATTTTGCATCGGTGCTGCGGATTGAAGCAGAAAGCCGCGAAAGGTAAACGGGAAACGTAAAACGTGATGCGTGATGCATCGTCCGTGAAACGCTCGGCCAGTAGCAGCCGACGTGAGTCGGCTCTGATTTTCGTGGGGTTGTCGATTCAGTTAGAGCGGACTCACGTCCGCTGCTACGTCTTTGGGAGAGGCTCTATGTCAGTTTCGGCCAATACCGTCGCGGACGGCGCGAATTTTGCGGACCGCGGCTCTGTGAGCCGCAGCGCGCTTCGTTTGTAGTAGCGCGTCAGATCGAATCGGAAGCGCCTCGCCATTCGGAACGCGCTGCGGCTGGTCCTGCGGACACAGCCGCGCTCCTTTTGGTTGCGGCTCTGCCGCGCTGCGTCAGTATCGAGGGGTGACGCTTCACGCCTCATGCACCACGTCTCACGCCTTATTTCTTCTTCGGCACCAGATCGAACAGACTGCGCTTGGGCGGCGTGTTCGTGCCGGCCTTGTTGGTGTCGGCGACATTAGTGCTCGCGGACCCCTGGCCGGTCAACAAGTTGCCAACTCCGCGGAGCACCCCGCTCGTTTTTTCGCCGACATTGACTCCGAGCTTTTCAGCGACGCCCACACCGGCCTTGAGGAGGGTTCCGCCGATCGCGAGTTCCTTAAAATCACTCTTCGGCTCCGCGATGGTACCCTTCACGGTGACGAATGACGGCAAGGCAGCGTAAGCCGCATCGGGCGGCGTGTTGGCGGGCATGAGGCCGGACTTCTGCGCGAGGGAACGGCTGAGGGAAAACTCCAGCGGGAGATTCAACGGCGAGTGGTCGAGGGGTACCTCCAACGGCACGATGCCTTGCGTGTGGGCTTCGAATGCCTGGCTTTGGAAAGAGACGCGGGAAAGATTGACCTTGCCGTCACCGATTTGAGCCTGGGCGACGATGGCGTTGAGCGGCGAACTCGTGATCTCGTTGATCCGGAGGAACAGGCCGATACTGTTCAATGGGTACCATATGAGGCGCATAAGAATGTTTTTGGGCGGCTTGTTGTTGGCGAACAACTGGATGGTCGCGTTGGTGACACTGAAGCCGAATTGGCCGCTCAGGTTCTTCTGGATGCTGGCATCGGTGATTCCCGCCCCTTTAATTTGCGCATTGGCGAGCACGAGGCCTTGATATTGCCCGCGTGAGTCGGGCATAAAACTGCCGACGAACGGGTCCAGCGGGACCTTGTCCGCGTTCAGAGAAAGATTGTAGGTCCAGCCTTTGACGCCGAGATTCAAGGCGGCGTCCGCCGCCACGGGCGCGCCATTGAGCGTCAATTGAAATGGTTTGAGCGCGACTTCACCACGATTGATCTTCACGGCGGTGACCAGGTTTGAAACAGCAATTTCGCGTAGGAATAGTCGGTCCACTTTCGCGTCCACGTTGAACTGCTGGAAGGGTAGCGCGACCGGAGCCGGCTCGGTCCGCGGCGCGGCGGGAGGCGGCGTAGTCTTAGGCGTCGGCGCCGGCTCCTGAGTTGCGGGTTTTGATTGCCCGGCGAACAGGTCGTAGTACGGTGTCAAATCCAGCGACTCAGCGCGCAGCGCTAGTTCGCCCGGCGCCGCGTTGGTTTTGGCCAGGTCAACCTTGCCCTGAAGTTGCAACTGGTTCTTGGCCCGGGCGGTTGGGGTGAGGCCGACGATGAGCTGGCGCAGGGTCAGGAGTTCCTTGCGCAGCGAGCCGTCGAGCTGCAGGTCCGCGCTCAATGGCGACTGCGGCAGTTTCTTCTCCGGATCTTCCACCACGAGGTTGGCGAACTTCAACTCCGCCTTGAGTGCCGATTCGGTTTGGGCGTTGTAGCTGGCGTTGCCTTTGCCGCTCAGAGAAGCAGTGACGAGTTTGTTGGGTGCCAGCGCCGGTGCGAGGAAGGGTCGAAGCGCGTTCTGGTTGAAGTCCACCAGGTTGAAATTAAATTCGCCCGCCCGCTTCGCCAGGTCCCATCGGCCGGCGAGGTCGAAGCCGCCGCCCGAAGCGGAGCCCTGGCGAACCGCGAGGCCCAGGCGGCGCACTTGGGCCGCGTTCTCTTTCAGCTCGACGTCGAAATCAACCGTGCTCTGGAAACCCTGCAGTTGGTACTCCCCGTAACGACCGGAGAAATCGCTCAGGACCACGTTGCCGGAGGCATTGGTTTGCTGGCTTTTCTGTGAGTAAAGGCCGGTGAACTTCAGCGCGCCCGCCGACACGCTCAATTGCGGGAGCGAAACAATCTGGAGCAATGCCGGCAAGGAAGCTTCCAGCGTCGTTTGCACACCAAGCTCCCCGTTCTTCACGTTGTAACTGCCCGATCCACCGGCGGTCAACAACGAGCGATTCTGTTGGCTCAGTTCAAAGGAGTATTTATCCAGCGTCACGTCCTTGAAGTCGGCGACGTGCGCGGCCACCTGGGCCTGAGCGGTGGCACGCTCGACCTTGGTGGAACCAAACTGCGCGCTCAAGTCCTGCACTTTCGCCGTCAGGTCGGTCTTCAACTGTTTGCCGTCCTGCTGGGCGAGCAGATTGAGTTGGACGTCCACGATCCCGGCCAGAGGCATGTCGCCAAGCAAGAGGCGCCAATCGGACAGATTCAGTTTGGTGACGGCGAGTTGAAGCGCGGATTCCTTGAAGCCGGGTTGCGTCCCGCCCCAGGCCAGGTTCATGGGCCGATCGAGCGCCGCGCGGAGCAACTCGGTGGGCCCCTGTTTTCCCACAAACTCAAGCCTTTGCACCAACGCGCTCTGATCGTTCAGATTGACGGTAACCTGATAATCCAAATCCAGATCCAGCGCCGGCGTGGCCTTGTTGTTCTGCCGGATCCCAAGCTGCCGGCCGAGCA
>WNFU01017144.1_pt1 | contig 16882 bp, 20 predicted proteins | sample 5400121 | NCBI WGS metagenome assembly WNFU01 (sample SAMN13153360, study PRJNA577476) | soil metagenome | isolation source: 100 cm soil or saprolite under grassland replicate 1 | place: USA:California | collected 2016-06-15
ACGATCACCGCGATCCGCGACCAGGGCGGCCTCGTCTATCTCCCTCATCCCTTCGACCGCATGCACACCATCCCCGACCCGGCCGCGCTCCACCGGCATCTGGCCGAGATCGACGTGTTCGAGGTCTACAACGCGCGCCTCATGTTCGAGGCCTCGAACGACGAGGCCCTCCGCTTCGCGCGCAAGTACAACCTGACGATGGGCGCCGGCTCGGACGCACATGTGCTCCAGGGCGTCGGAACGGGAGCGCTTCGGATGCGGGAGTTCCACGACGCCGAGGAGTTCATGATCTCGCTGCGGAGCGCCGAGGTTCTGCGGCGGCCGAAGTCCCTCGTCTACCTGCAGTCACTCAAGTGGGTGGCTCAGGCCAAGGAAAGGGTCCGCTAGAGGAGAACAGAGTCCGGTGCCTGCCGTGTCCACGCCTGCCCCTGACGAGATCTACGACAAGTACCTGAAGAAGGCGATCCGCGAGATCAACGAGCTCGGGGACGAGATCGGCCGCGCCGCCGGACGGAAGCACGCGGTGCCGGTGCTCGGCTCGGGCCACCCGCTCGCCGACGTCATGCTGCTGAAGCACGCGCCGCAGCCCTCGGAGGTGCAGGAGGGAGTGGCGTTCTTCGGACGCACGGGGCAGGCGATCCTCAAGTCGCTGCAGCGGCTGCGGGTCGACCCAATGGCGATCTACGGAACGAACTGCCTCAAGTTCGAAGGCGCGACCGAGCGCCAGGCGCGGCCGTGGCTCGTGCGCGAGCTGCACATCGTCCAGCCGAAGCTCGTGGTCGCGATGGGAGAGCAGGCGCTCGCGTTCCTCAACTCGCTCGACTTCCCGCTCTCGGAGAAGGTCGGCCCGGAGCCCGGCGAGCTCCGGCACTTCACTCCGACGATCGAGGCGCTCGTCGTGCCGGACATCGACGAGTCGCTCGACGAGGCGCCCGCCAAGTCGCGTTTCTGGAAGGCGTTCAAGGCGGTCGGCCCCTGGTGGTCCGAGCTGCCACCGTACTAAGAGCGGGCGCGTTCCTCGCGCTGGCCGGCGCGCTTGCGGCCTACTACGCGACCTCGGAGTCCTGGTGGCGCGCCTCGACCTGGTGGGACGTCTCGTTTCTCGCGTTCGCCCTGATCCCGGCCGTGTTCGGCCTTGTCTATCTGGCGCTGCCGTGGTGGAAGGCGCACGGTCTCCTTTTCGCCGGGCTCGCGCTCGTCGTCCTGGCTGTGGCGTTCAGCGTCACCGGCCTCGACGTGGCCGCGAACTTCGCCAAGCTCGCCGCCGTCACCGCGATCGCCTTCTGGTTTCTGTCCTTCTTCGAAACCGGGAGCTGGGTCGTGATCGTCGCGCTGGTCGTGCCGTGGGTGGATGCCTACTCGGTCTGGCGCGGCCCGACCAAGCACATCATCTCGCAGCAGAAGGAGCTGTTCACGACCCTCTCGTTCGCCTTTCCGATTCCCGGCGAGCACGGCTCGGCCAACCTCGGCCTTCCTGATCTCCTCTTCTTCGGGATCTTCCTGGCCGCGGCCGCGCGTTTCCGCCTGCGCAGGAAGCTGACGTGGGCGGCGATGACGGCGTCGTTCGGCGCGACGATGGCGCTCGCCGTCGCCTTCGACCTGGGCGGCCTTCCCGCGCTGCCGCTGCTATCGCTTGGGTTCCTGGCGCCGAACGCGGACCTGCTCTGGCGGCAAGTCCAGGTCTCGCGCTCACGGCCGCGCGAGTAGGGCGACCGTCTCGACGTGCGGCGTGTGCGGGAACATGTCCACCGGCCGGGCGCGCTCGAGTCGATAGCCCCAGTCCGCCGCGAGCGTCTTGACGTTCCCGGCCAGCGTGGTCGGGTTGCAGGAGACGTAGACGATGCGGGGCGCCTCCAGGCGCCCGATCCGGCGTAGGGCCTTGCCCGACAGGCCTGCGCGCGGAGGATCGACAACGATGACATCCGGATTGCCGGCCCGGGCGTGCAGCTCGGCGACCGCGTCTCCCACCTCACCGGCGAAGAAGGCCGCGTTCGTGATCCCGTTCAGCTCCGCGTTCTCGAGCGCGCAGGCGACCGACTCCTCCGAGGCGTCGACACCCCAAACGGTAAGGGCGTCCCGCGCGAGCACGAGCCCAATCGTCCCGATTCCGCAGTAAAGGTCGTAGACGGTCTCCTCGCCGCGGAGGCTTGTCCACTGGAGCACAAGGTCATAGATGCGCTCGGCCATGCGCGTGTTCGTCTGCAGGAAGGCGCTCGGGCGGATGCGGAAGCGCAGGCCGCAGAGCTCCTCCTCGATCGCCTGAGATAGCCGGTGTGCTCGGCCTGGTCGTAGACCGGCAGCTGCTCGGCCCGCGCCCAGTCCCGCACGGACTCGCGGATCGCATTGCCGAGATCGGTCGTCAGCCAGCAGCGCTCGACCTCGAGCACCTCGTCCCAGCGCCCGGCCTTGTGGAGCCCGAGCGCTGGGCCGAACGGGGTCTGCGTGAACGAGTACTCCATCTTGTTGCGATAGTGGAAGACCTCCTCGGCGGGCAGGATCGGCTCGAGCGGAGGATCCTCGAGCCCTCCGATCCGGCGCAGTGCCTGCCGCACCTGCTCCTCCTTCGCCGCCGCCTGCGCCTCGTAGGCGAGATCCTGGAAGCGGCAGCCGCCGCAGGCGGGGTAGTGCGCGCAGGGGGCGTCCACCCGCTGCGGGCCCGGCTCGACGACCTCGACTGCGAGCGCCTCCGCGTGGTTTCGCTTCACGTTTGTCACCCGCGCGCGAACGGTGTCGCCGGGGAGCCCGCGCCGCACGAAGACGACGAAGCCGTCGAGGCGCGCGACGCCATTCCCGCCGTAGGCGAGCGAGTCGATCTGGAGCTCGAGCTCCTGGTCCTTCGCTACCGGCGCCGCCACACGGCCCAGCGTAGCCGCGGGGTCAGCTCAGCGATGTTGTGCAGCTCGGCGAAGGTCGGCTCGGGGCCGCCCGCGGGAGGGGGCCCGCCGATGACTTTCGCCACAGCCGGCATCAGCCGCTCGTTGCTGAACTGTTCGAAGTGGTCCTTTGAATCCCAGATGTCGACGATGAGCACCCCACCGTCCGTCTCGGCCGCGTAGTGGGAGACGAGCCCGTCCGGCAGGTTGTTCTCGGTGTCCATCTCCTCGTTCACGCGGTCGTAAATGTCCGTGCCGAAGGGAACCTTCATTGTCACGATGGTTGCCATCGCTCCTCCTTAGCCGAGTGGTGTGACCAGAACTTTACGCTCGCGCGGCCCGTCGAACTCGCAGAAGAAGATTCCCTGCCAGGTACCGAGCGCGAGCTTGCCCTCCTCGAGGGGGATGAGCACCTGCGGGCTTGTGCTCCCAGCTCCAGTCGTCTCCGACCACCCGCTCGAGCGCCGCCTCGAGGTCGCGCGCCACGGCCGGATCGGCGTGCTCCTGGATCGTCAATCCCGCGGTCGTGTGCGGCACGTACACGAGGACGGCGGAGGCACCACCGGCACCGTTCAGCGCCTCCTGGACCTTCGAGGTGATGTCGACGAGCTGAGTGCGGCGCTCGCTGCTGACTGAAATCTCCTGCACCGCCCACTATCCTACGGCCCCAATGAAGGGGGGAGTCGCCGCAACCGCGGTTGAGCTGGATGCCTACCGCGAGCGGGCGGATCGCTTCATCGCAGAGCTGGACGAGGAGGACTACCTCCACTACGCCGGCCTGAAGGAGACGCTCGAGCTCGAGCCGATCTACGCCCGGTACGAGGAGCTGACCGAGCTGGACAAGGCCCGGTCGATCGGGCTGGCGGTTGACGGCGACGCGCAGGTGCGGGAGCTGTGGCGCTTCGCCTCGGAGGCGCATCTCGGACAGCTGACGCGCGAGCACGCCGAACGGATCGCAGGGCTCGAAGCAGAGCTGAAGGCGACCGTGGACGGCGAGGAGATCCCCTTCCGGATGATCCGCCCGCAGATGGCAAACGAGCCCGACCGGGCGCGCCGCGAGCAGCTCGAGCGCGTGAAGGACGAGCTGACCGACGAGCACCTCAATCCGATCTACCTCGAGGCGATGACGGTGGCCCATCGAGCGACGCCCGAGCTCGGCGCGCCCACGTACCTCGACCTCTACCGCCGCTTCGGCTTCGACCTCGACCCTCTGGCCGAGCAGTGCCGCTCACTGCTGGACTCGACCGAGGCGCTGTACGAGGAGGCCGCCGACCGGCTCTTCCGCGAGCGCGTCGGGGTCGGGCTCGACGAGGCCGAGCGCTGGGATGTCCCCCGCCTCTTCCGCGCGCCCGCGTGGGACAGCGCCTTCCCGAAGGATTCGATGGTGCCGGCGCTCGAAGCGACCCTCGCCGACTTCGGCATCGACCTGCGCGCGCAGGAGAACGTCCACCTCGACCTCGAGGACCGCCCGCTCAAGTCCCCGCGCGCGTTCTGCTCGCCGATCGAGGTCCCCGGTCGCGTCATGCTCGTGATCAAGCCGATCGGCGGCCCCGATGACTGGGCGGCGCTCTTCCACGAGGCCGGCCATACCGAGCACTTCGCCCACACCTCTGCCTCACTCCCGGTGGAAGCACGGCGGCTCGGCGACAACGCCCTCACCGAGGGATGGGCGATGCTGCTGGAGCATCTCGTCGCCGATCCGGCGTGGCTCGGCCGGCGCCTGGACATGCCGCGCTCGGCCGAGTTCGCGAACGAGGCGGCCGCCGTGCTCCTCATCTTCGTGCGGCGGTACGCGGCAAAGCTCCTCTACGAGCTCGAGCTGCACAGCGTCGAGGACGTCTCGGACATGCGCGGCCGCTATGTCGAGCTCCAGTCCGAGGCGCTGAAGATCGAGGCGAGCCCAGTCAGTTATCTGGCGGACGTGGACGAGGGGTTCTACGCGTCCTGCTACCTGCGGTCGTGGGCTTTCGAAGCGCAGTTCCGCGCCTATCTGCGTGAGCGCTACGGAAACGCGTGGTTTTCCGAGCGGAAGGCGGGCTCGCTGCTCCGCGAGCTGTGGTCGGAGGGACAGCGCTACACGGCCGACGAGCTGTTGGGCGAGGTGAGCGGCGCCTCGATCGAGCTCGAGGCGGTCGCGGACCGGGTCCGCGAATACCTCTAGATCGTCTCGAGCGTGGCGCTGCGGCGACTCTGCAGCTCGAAAAAGCGGAAGAGCGCGTAGGCGACGAAGCCGTAGGCGGCGCCGATTCCGAGCTCCGTCCAGACGAGGCCGGCGACGTCACCGAGTGTCGCGCCGGCCGCCACCTGGCGCGCGGCGAGGATCCCGTGCGTCAGCGGCAGCGAGCGCGAGACGTGGTCGAGCCAGCCGGGTAGCGAGTCGAGCGGGATGTTCGCGCCCGACAACAGCAGGAGCAGGTAGACGACCAGGTTGGCGAGGAAGAACACGTCCCGGGCCCGGAGGCCGATCGCCCCCGTCACGAGGCCGAGTGCGGTGCAGGAGGTCGCGCTGACCGCGACGATGACCAGCAGCGCCGGGACGCTCGCGAGCCGCATGTGGAAGTTGAGCAGCGCAGCGCCGATCCCGAACGCGAAGGCGGAGGTGATGATCCCGTTCACGATCAGCGGCAGGGCCCGGCCGAGGAAGAGCGCGAGCCGGTTCGCGGGCGAGGCCAGCAGCGGCGAGAGCGTCTGCGTCCAGCGCTCCCCGCCGATCGTCATCGCCATCCCGTAGATCCCGGCCATCGCCGAGAGCTCGACCGCGTTTCCCACCACGAAGAAGCTGTCGTCCCGCAGGTGCGTAAAGCGGCCGATGTAGGCGAAGAAGAGCACCTGGAAGAGCGGCGCTCCGAGCATGGTCGGGATGTAGTACGAGGGGTGCATCCAGTTGAAGAGCGCCCGGTAGGCGATGTAGCCGCCGATGAAGAAGACCCGCAGCGAGTTCCGCAAGCGATTCATACGAGCGAGAGCGTGGCCCGCTCGCGCGCGAGCCGCTCGAAGTAGCGGATGAAGTAGCTACCGATCACGAAATAGACGGACGCGAGCGCGACGCACATCCCGATCGCTTGAAGCGGATGACCGCCGATCGCCGCTTCGCGCACCGCTCGGACCCCCCACGTCGGCGCCAGCACCCAGCTGATCGGGTGCACCCAGCCGGGAAGCAGAGAGATGGAGGTCAGAAGTCCCGTGACCAGCCAGACGGGATACTCGAGCAGGTTCGACATCGCGTTCGCGTTCCGGTAGAGGACGAACGTCGAGGCGAGCACGAGCCCGAGCATCCCGAGGCCGAGGATCGTCGCCGGGATCGCGAGCGCGAACAGGCCCGGGTGCACGATGTGGAACGGGACGTGGAAGAAGACTTTGCCCCAGAGCAGAGTGGCGCACATCGAGTAGAGCCCGATCGTGGCGGTGGCGAGCGTCATCGGGATCAGAACCAGGACGAACGGAGTCGGTGCCGCGATCGCAACCTCGAGCGTGCCCTGCCAGCGCTGCCACTGGATCGCGCCGCCGGACCCGAACAATGTCGACGACCAGATCCCCATCAACCCCGAGCCGAGCGAGACGTACAGCAGCGTCCCCTCCCGCGAGCCGGCGCGGAACATCAGGAACGCCATCGTCGCGAAGATCACCGGCTGCACCGCCGAGGTGAGCAGGAAGAAGCCGGACATGGTCAGGCTCTTGACGTGGAAGAGCCAGCCGACGAGGAGCAGACGAAGTGTGCTCACTCGGCCTCTTCTGTAACGAGGGCGACGTAGGCATCCTCGAGCGTCGGCTCGCGGGCGGCGACGCGGCCCGTCTTCGTCCCGTCGAGATGGCGCAACAGCTCGTGGGTCAGCTCGGCGCCCTGCGGCGAGGAGATGTGGAGGACCTGCGCCTGCTCGCGCTCCTCGACCGCCACGCTGGTCACGCCGGACACGCCGCGGATCCGCTCCACGACCTCGGGGGCGACGCCGAAGGCCTCGATCTCGATCACCGTCAGGTCGGCCACCGCGCGCTTGAGCTCGCCGGGCGTTCCCTCCGCCACGATCTTCCCTCTCGCGATCACGGCGATGCGGTCGCAGAGACTGTCCGCTTCGAACATGTAGTGCGTGGTCAGCAGGACCGTCTTACCCGCCTGCGTGAGCGAGGCGATCAACGCGCGCAGCTCACGCGCGCCGACGGGGTCGAGGCCGAGCGTCGGTTCGTCGAGGAAGAGGACGCGCGGGTCGTGGAGGAGACCGCGGGCGACGTGCAGGCGCTGGCGCATCCCGCGCGAGTAGCCCTCCACTCGTTCCTTCTCGCGGCCGGAGAGGCCGACGAGGTCGAACAGCTCCTCGATCCGGCGCTTCTGCTCTCGGCCGGGCACGCCGTACAGCTCAGCGAAGTAGCGCAGGTTGTCGAGCGCGGACAGACGCTCGTAGAGGCCTCGCTCGCCGCCGAAGACATACCCGACACGCTTGCGCACCTCGCGTGCGTCCTTGGCCACGTCGTAGCCGAGCACGCGCGCAGTGCCCGCCGTGGGGACGAGCAGCGTGATCAGCATCTTGATCGTCGTCGTCTTGCCCGCCCCGTTCGGGCCGAGCAGGCCGAACAGCTCCCCCTCGCCGACCTCGAAGCTGATCCCGCGCACGGCCTCGACTTCGAGCGTCCGGCGGCGGAGGGTCCCCGTGTGGGTCTTGTACGTGCGATAGAGGTCTGTCGCCTCGATCACGGCCATGCCGAGAGCCTAGTGGTCGCGGCCGCCAACTCCGTCCTCTCCAGGTGCATATAATTTATGCATGGTGCGAGTCGTGATCGCGGGGGCCGCAGGACGCGACTTCCACGACTTCAACCTCCTTTACCGCGACCGCGCAGAGCACCAGGTCGTCGCCTTCACGGCAACACAGATCCCGGACATCGCCGGGCGCGTCTACCCGCCCGAGCTCGCCGGTGCCCTCTACCCGGACGGGATCCCGATCCGGCCCGAGGCTGAGCTCGAGGAGATCATCGGGGAGCACGAGGTCGACGAGGTCGTCTTCGCGTACTCGGACGTCACGCACGAGCACGTCATGCACATCGCCTCGCGCGTGCTCGCGGCAGGCGCGGCGTTCCGGCTGCTGTCGCCGCAGGAGACCGAGCTCGTCCCGACGAAGCCCACGGTCGCCGTCTGCGCCGTCCGCACGGGCTCCGGGAAGAGCCAGACGACCCGCTACGTGGCGAGGCTACTGCGCGATTCCGGGATGCGCGTCGCCGTACTGCGCCATCCGATGCCGTATGGAGATCTGTCCAAGCAGGTCGTGCAGCGCTTCGCGCGCTACGAGGACCTCGACGCCGCCGACTGCACGATCGAGGAGCGCGAGGAGTACGAGCCGCACCTGGCCGAGGGGAACCTCGTCTTCGCAGGCGTCGACTACGCCGCGATCCTCGCCGCGGCCGAGGAGGAAGCTGACGTGATCCTGTGGGACGGCGGCAACAACGACACGCCGTTCGTCCGCCCGAACCTGCACATCGTCGTAGTCGATCCGCACCGCGCGGGCCACGAGCTTCGCTACCACCCCGGCGAGATGAACCTACGCATGGCCGACGTCTGCGTTGTGAACAAGGTCGACACCGCGCCGCCCGAAGGCATCGAGGCCGTGCTCGCGTCGATCCACGCGCTCAACCCGGGCGCGCAGGTCGTGATGGCGGCCTCGCCCTTCGAGGTCGAGGGGGACGGCAGCCAGATCGAGGGCAAGCGGGTGCTCGCGATCGAGGACGGGCCGACGCTCACGCACGGCGAGATGACCTACGGCGCCGCGGTGCTCGCGGCGAAGGCGAATGGGGCCGCCGCCCTCGTCGATCCCCGTCCGTTCGCCGTCGGCTCGATCGCCGCGACGTTCGCCGAGTACCCGAACATCGGGGAACTGCTCCCGGCGATGGGATACGGACGCAGGCAATTGGAGGATCTGCGCGAGACGATTGCCCGGTCGGACGCCGACCTCGTCCTGATCGGAACGCCGATCGACCTCCGCCGCCTCGTGGAGCTGGACAAGCCCGCGCTCCGCGTCACCTACCGGCTCGAAGAGGTTGGTGGAGACACGCTCTCCGCGGCGCTCGCCGAGCGCGGGTTGCTGCGCCAGACTGCGCTGGCGTGACGACAGTTGTCGCGGTCGGCGGCAACGCCCTGATGCGGGCGGGCGAGCGAGGCACGGCCGCGGAGCAGATCGCCAACCTGCACGAAGCATGCGCGGCGCTCGTCCCCGTCTTCGATGATCCACGGATCGTCGTCACGCACGGGAACGGCCCGCAGGTGGGCAACGAGCTCGTGCGGCAGGAGCGCGCCGCCGACGAGGTCCCGCCGCTTCCGCTCTACCTCGCGGTCGCGCAGACGCAGGCGGAGATCGGTGCGCTGATGGAGACCGAGCTCGCACCGGTGGCGAAGAGGCCCGTCGTCTGCATGCTCACCCACGTGCGCGTGGAGGACGATGATCCCGCGTTCGCCGAGCCGACGAAGCCGGTCGGGCCCTTCTACGGCCAGGAGCAGGCCGAGCGCCTGGAACGGGAGCGGGGCTGGAGGCTGAAGCGGGACGCCGGGCGGGGGTATCGCCGCGTCGTCCCCTCCCCCGCGCCCCATGAGATCGTCGAGATCGGCGCGATCCGCGCGCTCCTCGACGCCGGGACGTGCGTGATCGCCTGCGGCGGCGGCGGGATTCCGGTCGCTTCCCGAAACGGACGGCTGAGCGGAATCGACGCCGTGATCGACAAGGATCTTGCCTCCGCGCTCCTCGGCCGTGAGCTGGGAGCCGAGCGGCTCGTGATCCTCACCGACGTGCCGGCCGTGCTACGCGACTTCGGCACCGCCTCTGAAGAGGAAGCACGCCGGCTCTCCCCCGACGAGGCGGAAGCCCTTGCGCCCCGGCTGGCGGAAGGATCGATGCGCCCGAAGATCGAGGCATCGGTCGAGTTCGTCCGCGCCACCGGCGGCGAGGCACTGATCACCTCCCCGGCGGCGCTCTCGGGAGCGCTCGCGGGGCGCGCCGGAACCACGATCGCGCACACTCTCTAGGATTGCGCGCGGTGCGTGAGCTTCCCGCGGATTTCAAGGGACGCGACTTCATCCGGATCGCCGCGTGGACGCCGGACGAGCTCAAGCTCGTCCTCGACCTCGCCGACGAGCTCGCGTCTCGTTCGAGGTTGGAATCGCCCAGCTCGGCGGCTTCGGGCTCTACCTGCGCGCCGACGATCTTCAACTCGGCCGCGGCGAGACGATCAAGGACACGGCGAACGTGCTCTCGCGCTACCTCGACGGCATCGTCATCCGCACGTTCTCGCATGAGGATGTGGAGGAGCTCGCCGTCCAAGCGAGCGTGCCGGTCATCAATGGGCTGACCGACGTCGCCCACCCTTGCCAGATCCTCGCCGACCTGATGACGATCCGCGAGCGCCTGGGCCGGCTCTCGGGCGTTCGGATCGCGTACTTCGGTGACGGAAACAACGTGTGCGCTTCGCTCATGACGGCTGCGGCGAAGCTGGGAATGCGCTTCGTCGCGGCAATTCCCGAGGGTTACGACCCGGACGACAGCGTCGTCAAGACCGCCAGGCGAGCCGCTGTGCAATCGGGAGGGACGGTCGAGCTCGTCCGCGACCCGCACGAGGCGGCCAAAGGAGCCGAAGTGCTCTACACCGACGTGTGGACGAGCATGGGTCAGGACGAGGAGCGCGAGCCGCGGCTCGCCGACCTGGCCGGCTTCGGCATCGACTCGGAGCTCGTCGCCCTCGGCACCGCAGACGCGATCGTGCTCCACTGCCTCCCCGCTCACTACGGGGAAGAGATCACCGAGGACGTCCTCTACGGGCCGCAGTCGGCCGTCTGGGACGAGGCCGAGAACCGGCTGCACTCGCAGAAGGCCTTGCTGGCCTTGATCATCCGGTAAGTGGGGCCGGTCGGGGAGAGATTCTGATCCCGGACGATCTTGGCAAGAGCCCTAGCTCGTTCCTGGGGCACCGCTCGCAAAGGAGGCAAGCGCGCGGCGCGCAGGACAGTACAAACAGGTACGGCCAAGCGACGCGCGCGCAGCATCCTGCCGCGAGCGGCGTCAGGCGGCCCCGGAGGCCGGCTTCGCCGGCCGGAAGTGGCCGCCGGCCAGGGACGAGCTAGGTGCTTCCTCTCAAGGACAACGTCCCGACCCGGTCGTTCCCCGTGGTCACCGTCGCGCTGATCGCGATCAACACGGCCGTCTGGCTCTTCTACGAGCTTCCCCATCTGCAGTCCTCGGTCAACCAGCTGGCGTTCCATCCCTGCGAGGTGAACAACTCGTGCCACCAGATCGGCCAGGACTGGCCGCTGACGGCGCTCACGTCGATGTTCATGCACGGAGGCTGGGAGCACCTGATCGGGAACATGCTCTTCCTCTGGATCTTCGGCAACAACGTCGAGGACGCGATGGGAAAGATCAAGTTCATCGTCTTCTACCTCCTCGCCGGCTTCGCGGCGACCGCTCTGCAGACCTTCATCACCCTCGACTTCGCCTCGCACGCGAGTGCTCAGATCCCGAACCTGGGAGCGAGCGGCGCGATCTCGGGCGTGCTCGGCGCGTATCTCCTGCTGCTGCCGCGGGCACGCGTGCTCACGCTCGTCTTCTTCTTCTTCGTGGAGGTGCCGGCAGTCTGGTTCCTCGGCGCCTGGTTCCTCTTCCAGCTCCTGGCAGGCGGCGGAGCCCTCGAGCATCCCGAGTCGGGCGGCGGAATCGCCTTCTTCGCGCACATCGGCGGCTTCCTCTTCGGGCTCGCGACCGTCCGGCTGTTTGCGGGCCGGAAGCCGCTCAGGCCGGCGTATTGAGGTGGTGACCTTCCTCGACGTCGTGGCCGTGACTGCGGGCGTGGTAGGCCTGCTCGTGATCCTGGGGTTTCTCGTTTGGCGCGAGAGGTAAAGGGAATGTCCGGAGGGTCAGGAACGTTGAAGAGAGCATGAGAGAACTGAGGGACATCCGAGTCGAGATCGAGCAGGCGACGCAGCGCCGCGCCGAGTTGTGGCATGCGCTCTCTGAGGGGCACGACGCTGATCTTGCCGCCGAGCTCGAGCAGCTGAACGAGAACCTCGAGACGCTCTGGGACGAGCATCGCGAGACGCGTGCGCGCCTCCGCTTCGGCGAGCGCGACGAGATCATCCGCCGCGCGCGGGCGGAAGAGCGGCTGAACCGGGCCGCGTAGCCCCATTTCATCCGTCGGACGCGTCCGCTAGCTTGTCGTCGGAACGGACAACGTGCGCCCACGGAGGCTAAAGGAAAAGGGAGATCTCGCGGAGCTGATGGTTGCCTGCGACCTGCTCAGGCGCGGTTGCAAGCTGGCGATTCCTTATGGCGAGGACTGTGACTACGACCTCGTGATTGAGCGCGACGGAAAGCTCGAGCGAGTCCAGGTCAAGCACACCGAGTCCGATGGCGCGGTCATCTCCGTGAAGTGCTGCTCGCACTCTCTGACGAACGGCCGGGTCCGAGCAACGAAGCGCTATACCGCAGCCACTATCGACTGGCTCGCTGTATACGACCGACAACGGATCGGTGCTACTACATTCCAGCCCGCGAGCTCGGCGATGGCCGTCGAGAGCTTCGCCTCCGTGTTACACCGGCGAAGAACAACCAGCAGGCGAATATCAGATACGCGGGCGACTACCTCGACTTGTGCGAGAGGCAGCCGGCGATGGAGCCAGCCGGATTCGAACCGGCGACCTTCCGGATGCAAACCGGACGCTCTGCCAGCTGAGCTATGGCCCCTCAGTCATTCTAGGTGAGTACACCGGCGAGGCATCACCACTTGCCCGCGTGTGGACGGCAGCCGATCGCCCGCATCGGGGTCGGCACCGGCCGGTATCTGGCACATGACGTAGCGCGCTCCACTTCGTTCGCAAACGTGGCGCCAGAGGATGTCGACCGCCCCGTATTCGCCGATAGGTGCGAGCACTTCGTCGCCCTCGTGAAGATCGAGCCCTCGTGCGACGGCGTTCATGGCCGTGGTCGCGTTCGGGACGAAGACGAGATTCTCCGGGCTCGCGCCGACGTAGGCGGCGAGCCTCGTCTTCGCAGCGTCGGTCAGACCCCGGTAGCGACGATCGCGCGCGAGGAACTCGACCGGTTGGCGTTCCAGCTCCTGCTGGAGGCGCTGGTATTCCTCGAACACGGGCCTCGGGCAGGCGCCGAACGAGCCGTGGTTGAGGAAAACGACGTCCGGATCGAGCAGGAAGAGCTCGCGCACGCCTTCATTCTTTAGGGTCCGCGCATGCCCCGGTCAGTGCGCGTCGGCCTCATTGCCCTCTTGCTGGGCTTCTTCACCCTCGTCTGCATGCTGCTCGCGATGCGCCTGGCCGGCCCGGTGACGCACAAGTACAACCTCGGCACGCTGCAGTACGAGGTCCGGCCGTCCTTCTCCGGGAAGGCACAGCTCTTCGTCCCGCTCGCGGGCTGGCAGCTCGAGGCGCCGGTGTTCGATGCGCCCTACACGCTCGCGGTGCAGCCGAGACACGTCGACCCCCACGAGATCGTGCGCGCGGCCGGCGGCGTCAAGGAGACCCTCAAGACCGCAAAGCGGGACGTCAAGCACGGGGCAATCCTCACGTTCGTGCGCGCGCTTCTGTTCTCGCTGGCCGGAGGGCTCGTTGCCGGCGCGGTGGCGCTGCTCGCGTTCCTGGCCTTCGGCCGGCCGCGGCGGCTCGCGTGGATGGCCGCCGCCGCCTGCTTCGCTCTCTCGATCCTCCTCGCCGGGGGCAGCGGGCTTTGGGTCTGGCAGAGCCTGAACATCTCGGCGCTGAAGCGACCCACCGCGACACACGGCGCTGGATCCAAGGCGGTGGCCGCAGTGATCAGACGGCTTGCAAATGACGGCAATCTCGGGACGGTCATCCAGGACCTCGCACCGCTCCTCGCCGTGGCGGAGCACCTCAAAGTCCCTGCGGCTACTGGGGCGGGTGCACCTTGACGGCGGTCTTCCCCCCCGAGCGCGAGCGTCGAGAAGAGCGGCGCCCATTGTCCCAGCCCGAGCTTGCGCCGGCGGGCGAGCCAAGCATCCATCTCGCTTTGAAGGCCGCCCAGATCGATCCGCTCGAGGTCTTCCGCGTCGAGCGCCAGTGCGTCTTCGATCGGAATCCGGGTCGCAAGGAGCACGACGAGCAGCGCCCGGTCGCGGCGGCCGGCCGGTGTCGGCCGGATCTTCGTAAGCCTCTTCCGAAGCTCAGTCCGCGTAATCTCCTTCGGCTCCGTCATCGCCGTGGCAGCGCGAGAACGGCCCCGAGCAGGACGCCGGCGACGAGCAGCTGCGTGCGCGCGGAGATCCCGCCGCTTCGGTGCAGGCCGGGGATCCGGTGTGTCGGGAAGAGCTTCCGGCCGCCCGGCCGCGGCAACCGGATGACGTGCTCGATGTCGGGAGCGGAGGATGCGAGGGCGCCGAGTGTCGCGGAGTCGAACAGGCCGCGCCGGCCGGCGAGCGCGAGTACTCCGGCGACGCCGCTCCAGATCTCGAAGCGGCGAGAGCCGATGTCCTGATGCCGGATGACGTCCCCAAGGAAGTGCATACAGAATCCCAGCCCGATCGCCGCGGGCCTCGAGCGGACAGCCGCCCCAACCGCTGCACCGCTCGCCACGTGCATCGAGACGATCACGCTTCGAGTTTGGCGGAAATCGGGGGTCAGCGCTAGCGCGGGGCGCTTGCCTCTTTCAACTCGGCGGCTCACCGCGTCATTCGAGCTTTACAAAACAGGCGGAGGAGGGCTTGCCCTCGACACGCCTGTTTGGCAGGATCTTGCCAATGGAGCTCCTGCACACCTGCTACCGGATCGGTGAGATCGACCGCTCGGTGGCCTTCTACGAAGCCCTCGGATTCGAGGAGATGAGCCGGCTCCCAATCCGAGACGAGGCGATCAACGTGTTCATGGGCCTGCCGGAAGACGGCCCCCGGCTCGAGCTGACGTACAACTTCGGCGTCGACTCCTACGAGCTCGGAACGGGCTACGGGCACATCGCCGTCAGCGTGGACGACCTGGATGCGACACTCGAGCGACTGAAAGAGCAGGGAATCGAAGCGGAAAAGCCGCCCTATACGGTGCGCGAAGGCGGCTCGCGGCTCTGCTTCGTCCGCGATCCCGACGGATACCGCATCGAACTGATCGAGCGACGCGAATAGCCCCCGTGCAATCGGCAGAGGATCTGCTCCCGGCACGCGGCGGCCTTCCCAAGCTGAGAGAGGCCGCCGCCGGCTGCAAGGCGTGCGACCTCTGGATGTCCGGGACCCAGACCGTGTTCGGCGAGGGCCGCAGCACGGCCGAGGTGATGTTCGTGGGCGAGCAGCCGGGCGACCGCGAGGACCGCGCCGGGCGGCCCTTCGTCGGCCCGGCCGGGCGCCTTCTCGACCAGGCAATGGAGGAGGCTGGCATCGACCGGCAGAAGGCCTACGTCACGAACGTCGTCAAGCACTTCAAGTGGAGGGCCAAGGGGAAGCGTCGGATTCATCAGAAGCCGAACTGGTCGGAGATCGCTGCCTGCCGGCCCTGGCTCGACTCCGAGCTCGGGACGGTCAAGCCCAGAGTCCTCGTCTGCCTCGGCGCGACGGCGGCCCAAGCATTGATTGGAAGGGATTTCCGCATCACACGGCAGCGTGGCCGGCCGGTCGAGTCCGAGCTCGCGCCGGTCGTCCTTGCGACGATCCATCCTTCCGCGATCCTGCGCGCCGACGACGAGGACCGCGAGCAAGAGATGCAGGCCCTCGTCGACGACCTGCGAGTTGTCGCGAAGCTCCTGGACTAAGCGGTAGGGGCTGCCTCGCCCGGCACGTGGAGCAGGTTCTCCACGTCGCGGACGCCCCGAACCTTCCTCGTCTTCTTCTCGAGGTCGCGAATCAGGTCCGGCTCGGAGACTTCGCCGCGGAGGAAAACGACTCCGTCCTGCGCGTTCACGTTGATGCCGCCTTTCGGAACGTCGGCGTCGCGAAAGATCTCAGTCTCGACCTTGTGCGCGAGTGTGGCGTCGTCAGGCGCGGGTTTCTCCTCTTCCTTCAGGTGCCGCACCTTCTGGGAAACGCCGTACGCATCGGCCGCGACACCGCGGGCCAGGCGGACGCCTTGACGGCGACGACGCCGGATGAAACCGAGCGTCCGGTCTCGGGCGGTCGCCCTTCGTCTCTTGCCGTTCGACGGGTCGAAGAAGTAGGTCAGCCCTGCTCCGAGGGCTCCGGCAGCCGCGATCATCTTCTTCATCTTCGGTCCCCCTCTAAAAAGGTCTCTACGAGGCCGATACCCGCGCGACATTGCTCCAAACCCCTCGCGACATCGTGCCGGTTGCGACGTGAACGGACGGAAACGCCCTCCGGACTCGTTACAATCCTCCGCCGAAGCAACCCCTGGCACCGACAGAGGAGGATCTATGCCGGTGGAGACACCTTCGTTCTTCGCACAAGTCATCCAAGACCACCTCGAGCTCAAGCGAAAAAATGCCGAGCTCGAGGGTGACATGCCCATCGACCGTTACGAGACCAACGATCCGTTCGACAACCACCCGCTCTTCAAGACCGAAGAGCAGGCGCGGCTCGAAGACACCATGGAGGGCGAAGTCGTCGCCCCCGTCGAGCCGCCGCCGAAGGCGCTGAAATGGCCGGGAGAGGACGAGGAGGAAGACGCCCCGTCCCCCGACATCGAAGACAGTCTCTGGACGAAATCGAGAGATTTCGACTGGGGCGACTAGCTCGCCCTGGGACGCTTCGGTCGCCTACTCAGCCGTCGCGCCGGCCCGATCGGACTCGCGCTGACGACGTGGGAGATCTGGCGGCGCATCCCGCCCGATTACCGGCGGCAGATCCTCCGCGCCACAAGGAAGCACGGCCCCCGCGTCGCCGCCGAGATCCGGCGCTTTCAGCGCGAGTGGGCTAAGAAGCCCCGGCATTGAGCTCGAGCGCCTTTCGGACGATGCGCTCCTGCTCGCGCGCGTGCGCCGTCGGATAGCCCTCGCTCGGGCTCGCACGCCACGGCCTGCCGACGTAGCGAAGCTCGGCGCCCTTCGGGAGAACCTCCTCGAGGCGATGGCGCGTCGAGCGCC
>WNFU01004908.1_pt1 | contig 16881 bp, 2 predicted proteins | sample 5400121 | NCBI WGS metagenome assembly WNFU01 (sample SAMN13153360, study PRJNA577476) | soil metagenome | isolation source: 100 cm soil or saprolite under grassland replicate 1 | place: USA:California | collected 2016-06-15
AGGCTGCGGCGAGGCAGCGGCTTGTGCGGGGCCAGGGCGAGTTCGACCTCGCTGATGTGACCGTGGTGGCGGATGCGGGGATGGTGTCGGACGCGAACAGTAGGCGATCGAGGACGCGGGGTTGTCGTTCATCATCGGCGCGAAGATCCCCGAGGTCCCCTACGTGGTCAGCAGGTGGCGCACCAACCACCCGGACACCGAGATCGCCGATGGACAGGTGTTCACCCGGCCGTAGCCGGCCGGTCCCACGGATAACTCGCCCGCGGCGGATGAGCCGAGACGAAATCAAGACGCTCATCGACGCCCTCGGCGGGCTGCTGTCCGTCCTCCGCGACGCCGACCCCGCCGACAAGGCTGAGGTCTACCGCCAGCTCGGCCTGCGCCTGACCTACGACCACGAAACGCACACGGTGCTGGCCGAGTCCCAGCCAGCACCGTCCGTGGGTGTAGTGGTCGTGTCCGAGGGGGGACGTGCACACTAACCACACGGATCCTCCTCATGCCGGCCAGGGCCGTAGCGGACGGTGATCCGCTGGTCCAGGGCGGCAAGCACGCCCAAGCGTAGCCGCTGCGGCAGGGCGGGCTGCCCGATCAGGATCGCGGCGAAGGGGGCGCCGGAGGCCGTGTCGTGGTTGGTCAACATCCGTAGGGTTTCGAGCTGGGCGTTGTCGAGCAGGTGCGCCTCGTCGAAGACGACGATCGGGGTACGGCCGCGCTCGGCGTGTTCGGCTGCGAGTGCCTCGGCGGCCTGCGGGACCAAGCGGGCGGTGTAGAAGTTGGGCTGCCCCCCACGGGCGCAGCGCCTCGCTGCGCACAGGACAGCCGACCTGTCCCGCCGCCAGCCGCGCCTCGACCCGAACCGGATCAGCCTCCACCGTCACCACCGGTGCCTCCGTGCATCAGCACGGCCCTCCCACTGCGTGTCCTCCACGACACATCAAGCGGGAAGGCCGTCGTCGTCTTCGTCGGCAGGATTGTTCAGATGCCCGTCACGATGACGGTGCCGACCACCACGCTGCCCACCCTTGGCGCCGCACACACCGGTCCTCGGCAGCCACCAAGACGTCCCACGCCTCGCTCGTCGTCATCCAAAGTGGCTCTTCGAGGTTAACCGGAAGGTTTGTCCGATTAACTACGATTGTGAACGTCGGTTGGTGACGTTGAGTGTTCGTCGAGCAATCACCTTCGACGTCGGCCCCGTGATCTCCGGCGATTCGATAACCCTGCGGAGCCAACCGCTGGACACGAACTGTGTTCATCCGGTTACCCGTCCCGGCTAAGCTCGAAGACCCTCCAGAGCGGAGGGCAACAGCCCCCTGCGAGAGCACCGCCCCGGCATTGAACCGTCTGCGGCCGGCCGCCGTTTCATCAGGCACGACGCTTGCATGCTGGAGGCCGTACGGGGGCAGCGCACCGACTGTCGTCGTCGGGCGGTTCGTCACGGGCTCGAATTCACAGCCTGTCGCCTCGTTGCATGCCGGCTCTCACCGGATAGTGACGCTCGGCACAGATGATGGCGCCTCCAGGAGACGGGTAGAATGCCTCACACCATTCTTGACGTACTGGCATCTCGCGAACTGCGGCAGCGCGACACGACCGCATACCGCTTTCTGTCCACAGGTGACATCGACGGCACCATCGAGGAAGTCTCCTTCGGTGCGCTGGTCAGGCGCGCACGTGCAGTTGGCTCGTGGCTTCAGGAGAATGGCTTCCAAGGGCACCGCGCTCTGCTGCTGTACCCGCCCGGTCTCGAGTTCGTCGACGGCTTCTTCGGGTGCATGGTCAGTGGCGTGGTGGCGGTACCGGCTCCGGCTCCCCATGGCGGCCAACTTAAACGTGCCCTGCCGCGGCTGCGCGCGATGATTTCTGACGCCGAGGCGGCCGTGGTGCTGACCACTCGACAGGTCATCTCGGCGATGAGCGCTGTGGGGGATGAGTTCCCGGAGCTGGCACGGCTGGCCTGGGTGGCAACGGAGGAGATCCCCGATGAGGCGGAGGCCTCATGGCGTGATGCCGGCATCCGTCCGGAGGACCTTGCTTTCCTCCAGTACACCTCCGGCTCCACAAGTGCTCCGCGCGGAGTGATGGTGAGTCATGGCAACCTGCTCCACAATCAGCAGGTCATTGCGAGTGCCATGGGGCACACACCGGAGCGCGTTGCCGCATGGGGCGGAGAGCTCTGGCTCAGTTGGCTACCCACCTTCCACGACATGGGGCTGATCGGCCCGGTCATGCAGGCGGTTTATGCGGGGGGTACCACGACCCTCTTCCCACCGTTCAGCTTCATCCGAAGGCCTGAGCGATGGCTGACGGCGATCTCGAAGTACCAGCCGCACACCAGCGGAGCGCCGAACTTCGCCTACGAGCTCTGCCTGCGCCACGCCACGCCTGAGCTGCTCGACCGCCTCGATCTGCGGCGGTGGGAGGTGGCCTTCAACGGGGCGGAGCCGGTGCGGGCCACCACACTCCGCCGGTTCGCCGAGATCTTCGGCAAGGCCGGATTCCGGCCCGAGGCGTTCTTCCCGGCCTACGGGCTCGCCGAGGCCACGCTGATGGTGACGGGCAGCAAAGCGGGCGGCGCGCCGGGTCCGGATGTCCACGACAGCAGCCCGGGGCTCACTCCGGCGACGCGTCCGGCTCAGTTCCTGCATCCCGACCTGCCGGGTAGCCGGGAGCTGGTGAGTACGGGGCGGCCGGGCGACGGGGTGACGGTGGTGATTGCCGACCCCGAGCGATGCTCTGAGATCACCGACGAGCAGGTCGGGGAGATCTGGGTCGCCGGACCGAGCGTGGCTCGCGGCTACTGGCGCCAGGAGCAGGCGACGAAGGACGTGTTCCATGCGGCCCTGGATGACGGCAGAGCCGGTTTCCTGCGGACCGGGGATCTCGGGTTCCTGCGTGGAGGGGAGCTGTTCGTCACCGGGCGGCTGAAAGACCTGCTCGTGATCGACGGAAGGAACCACTATCCCCAGGACCTGGAGCTGTCCGCCGAGAGAGCGCACAGCGCGATACGTCCCGGTGGTGTGGCCGCGTTCTCGGTCGATGGTCACGAGATAGACGGCGCCGGGGGCGAGCAGCCGGTGGTGGTTGCCGAGGTGCCGCCGTCGAAGGCCGCGACTGACGCGGACGAGATCTGCGCTGCCATTCGCGGTGCGGTGGGATCTGAACACGGTCTGTCGCTGCGGTCGGTGGTGCTTGTCGCACCCGGGGGGATTCCGAAGACGTCCAGCGGGAAGCTCCAGCGGAGTGCATGCCGGGCTGCCTTCCTGCAGGGAACGCTGAGGGTGCTTGGTGACACCAGCGGCACGCCCGGTGAGATGCCGGCGGAGGAACCGCCGAATCCGGAGATGTCCGCGGAGGCGGTCCGGTCGTGGCTGATGGCGGCTGTTGCCGAGCAGGCCGAAGTCGACCCGGCGCGAGTCGATGTGGATCGGCCGATCGCCGACCTCGGTCTGGGGTCGATGGCACTGGTCCGTTTGTCGGCCAAGCTGTCGGATCTACTCGGCCGCGAGCTGGAGCCCGGCTTGTTCTTCGATCATCCCACGATCGCGCTGGCCAGCCAGGCCGTACACCTCCGAAACGCTGCCGCGCCGGTTCCGGTGCGCCCGCGCGCGATGCCCACGGACGCGGTGGCCATCATCTCGATGGGCTGCCACTTCCCCGGCGGCGCGGACGATCCGCAGGGCCTGTGGCGGCTGTTGACCGCGGAGACGGACGCGGTTGCCGAAGTGCCCGCTGACCGCTGGGACACCGATGGCCTTTACGATCCGGATCCGGAAGCGGCCGGCCGGACCTACACCCTGCGCGGTGGCTTCCTTGCCGACATCGACCGTTTCGATGCCGCGTTCTTCGGCATTTCTCCGCGCGAAGCAGCGGCGATGGATCCCCAGCAGCGCCTGCTTCTGCAGACCTGCTGGGAGACGATAGAGCGTGCCGGGATCGTGCCCGGGCAGCTGAACGGCACGTCGACGGGTGTGTACATCGGCTTGTACGACAGCGGTTACTCCGCCGGTGTCGGGCTCGATCAGCTGAACGGGCATGTCGGTACCGGGTCCGCGGCCAGCGTCGCCTCCGGGCGGATCGCTTACGCACTTGGCCTGCACGGGCCGGCGATGACTGTCGACACCGCTTGTTCCTCCTCGCTGGTCGCCGTGCACCTGGCTGCACAGGCCCTGCGCAACGGCGAATGCGACCTTGCCCTGGCCGGTGGCGCCACGCTGATGGTCACCCCGCGTGCTCATGTCGAGTTCAGCCGGGTCCAGGTGCTGTCGAAGTCGGGCGGCTGCAAACCGTTCTCTGCCGCGGCGGATGGCATTGCCTGGGCTGAGGGCTGCGGCCTGGTCCTGCTCAAACGCCTCAGTGATGCGGTGCGTGACGGCGACCGGGTGCTGGCGGTCGTGCGGGGCTCCGCCGTCAACCAGGACGGCCGCAGCCAGGGGCTCACTGCGCCGAACAGCCTGGCGCAGGAACGGGTCGTGCGCGCGGCCCTGGACGCCGCCGGACTTGCTCCGGAGGATCTGGACTTTGTCGAGGCGCACGGCACCGGCACCCCCCTTGGCGACCCGATCGAGCTGCGCGCCCTGGCGCGCGTGTTCGGCCCCGACCGCCCGCCGGGCCGTCCCCTTGCCGTCGGGTCGCTCAAATCCAACCTCGGCCACACCCAGGCGGCAGCCGGAATCGCGGGAGTCATCAAGACGGTGCTGGCGATGCAGCACCACATGCTGCCTGCTTCACTGCACGCCGACCCGTTGACGGATCAGTTCGACTGGTCGGCAGGCGGGCTGGAGGTCATCGGACGTTCCCAGCCCTGGACCCGTGGTTCTCGCGCCCGCCGAGCGGGGGTGAGCTCCTTCGGCATCAGCGGCACCAATGCCCACGTCATCCTCGAAGAGGCTCCGCCGCCCCCGGGGACCGTCACCGATCCAGGCGGTGCAGCGGAGCCGACGGACCAGGACGCACCCGGACACGGCGGGGATCTGTTCCCGCTGTCGGCGCGCAGCCTCACCTCACTTCGCGGACAGGCCGCCCGCCTGCAAGCCGCCCTGGCCGCCGCCCCGGACACGTCACTGCCGGACCTCGCCCGAACGCTCGCCCACCACCGGACGCATTTCGAGCACCGCGCGGTCGTGGTGGCAGGCAACCGGGAGGATCTCCTGGCCGGCCTCGGCACGCTGGCCTTCGACGAGGTGGCGGACGGACCCGCGCGGGCCCTCGTGGCGGGTCCTGGTGAGGCACTCGGGTCCGGGAAACTCGCGTTCGTCTGCCCGGGACAAGGGCAGCAGTGGGTCGGGATGGGGCGCGAACTGCTCCTCCGGTCAGGGGTGTTCCGGCAGGAACTCGAGCGCTGTGATGCGGCCCTGCGACCCCACACGGGCTGGTCGGTGGTTGCGGTCCTGCGTGGCGAAGCCGCTGCGCCGCCTCTGCAGAAGGTCGAGGTGGTGCAGCCCGCGCTGTTCGCGGTGATGGTGTCCCTTGCCGCTGTGTGGCGGGCACGCGGCCTGGAACCCGACGCCGTGGTGGGTCATAGCCAGGGAGAGGTCGCGGCAGCCTGCATCGCGGGAGCGCTCAGCCTTTCCGACGCGGCTGCCGTCGCCGCGCTGCGCAGCCAGGCCCTCTCGGCAGTGGCGGGAACCGGTTCGATGGCTGTGGTGGGCCTGCCGCACGGGGAGGTCGAGGCCCGGCTGGTCGCACGGGGAGGCCGGGTGTGCGTCGCGGCCGTCAACAGCGCCCGCTCCACCGTGGTGGCAGGCGACCACGGCCCGTTGGACGCACTGCTGACCGACCTCGAACGCGATGAGGTGCACACGCGCTGGCTGAGCGTCGAGAACGCCGGGCACAGCCCGCACGTCGAGCCGGTCAGGGAACGGCTGCTGGCCGATCTCGCCGGCATCGCGGCAGGACCGGCATCGGTGCCGTGGTACTCCACCGTCACCACGGAGCTGCTGCCCGGTCAGTGCCTGCCCGCCGACTACTGGTACCGCAACCTGCGCCAGCCCGTCCGGTTCGGCGACACGGTCGAGCGCATGATCGCCGACGGGTTCGGGTACTTCGTGGAACTCAGCGCGCACCCGACGCTGACCACGGCCGTGCGTACCGTGGCCGACGACGCCGGGAAACCGGTGGTCGCCGTCGGTTCGCTGCGTCGCCAGGAGGATGCGCTCGCCTGCCTGGAGCATGCCGTGGCCGAGCTCCACGTCGGCGGAAGAACGGTTGACGTCGGAAAGGCGCTGCCGGGACGGCTGCGGACCGAACTGCCCACCTACGCCTGGGATGCGCAGCGGTACTGGCTCAAGCCCGCTGCGACGAGCAGCGCGTCGGGCCTGGCTCTGGCCGAGCACCCCCTGCTGGGGGCGCAGATGGACACGGCCGATGCGACGCGTCTGATGTTCCGCAAGAGCTGGTCTGCCCGGTCACCGGAATGGCTGCGCGGGCACACCCTGTTCGGCGAGACCGTAGTGCCGGCGACCACGATGCTGGAGCTGTGCCGGGCCGCTCTGGCCGCGGCTCGCCCCGACCAGAACACCGACGTCACCGATGTGTCGCTGTCGGCACCCCTCGTGCTGCCCGCTTCCGGGCTGATCGACGTCCAGGTGGAGGTGGCCCGCCTCAGCTCGGAGGCGCTCCCGCGGGTCTCGGTGTACAGCCGCCCCCAGGCAGCCACGGAAACGGGGTGGACATTGCACGCCACCGCCGGGGCGGGCGAGTCGGCGGGGCTCGCTGCCGGCTCACCGCCGGAGTGGCCGGATGGCGCGGCGGCGGACTGGGGGGCAGCGGGCTACGCCCGGCTCGCTGACGCCGGTCTGGTGTGCGGGCCGGCCTTCCGGTCGCTCGACTCGGTGATGGACATCGGGGACGGGGCCGTCGTGGCCAGGCTGTCGCTGCCGGCGCAGGCAAGAAACACCGCGGAGGCATACCCAGTCCATCCGGTTGTGCTGGACGCCGCCCTGCACGCCGTAGCCGCGTCGGATCCGTCGGGGCGGGTGCTGCTTCCGGTCGCGGTCGGACGGTGCACCCTGGAGGACGCCGGGGGCGCCCAGGATCTTCTGGCGTGCGTCCGCCGTACCGGTTCCATCGAAGCGGACCTCATGGTCGATGTGACGCTCTGGGACGACGACGGCCTCCCGGTCGGGCGCCTGGAGCAGGTGCGGATGCGCGCCGCGACCCGCGCCGACCTGCTGCGCGGGACGACGGGCAGCCGTCACCTGTATGAGGTGTCGTGGCTTCCCGTCCCGGCCGCGCCGGTTCCGTCCGAGGGCTCCTGGGTACTGCTCGCCGACCCCGCGCATCCGCTGGCGGAACCACTGCGGCGCGCATTGGCCGCGACGGGGGCACAGGTCAGCACGGCCGCTACCGCCGGGAGCCTGCCGACCGACGCCGGCACGGTCATCCGGCTCTGGTCGGCCGGGGACGCGCACTCCGACATGGCCGCCGGTGTCGAACAGCTCACCGCAACGGGCATGTCCGAACTGCAGTCCCTGCTGGCTGCCCCGCACGGCCAGGCGCCGTCCGGGGTGGTCTGGGTGACACAAGGCGCCGTGGCGGCGGACCCGGGCGATCTGGTGCCCGGTCTTGCCCAGTCGGGGCTGTGGGGGCTCGCTCGCAGTGCCCGGGCCGAGCACCCGGACCTCGGGCTCCGCGTCATCGATATCGACGAGACGGCCTCGCCGCACGATCTCCTCAGTGCTCTGGGCCAGGTCGGCGAACCGGAACTGGCAATCCGCGGAGGCGCGCTGCGGGCACCGCGCCTCGCCCATGCTTCACTCGCCGAGCCGGAGCGGGACCGTAGCGCGGCCGAAGCCGACGGCGCGGCTCCCGTGGTCGCCCCGGGAACCGCCCAGCAGGTCGCCCGTGTCCCGGACAACGGGACGGTGCTGATCACCGGTGGACTGGGCGCCCTCGGGATGCACATCGCCCGGTGGCTCGCACGCAACGGCGTGAAGCACCTGCTGCTGACCTCCCGCCGGGGCCTGGCCGATCCGCGCTGCGCCGAGGTCCGGGCCGAGTTGTCCACGCTGGGCGCCGCCGTCACCATCGCCGCCTGCGATGCAGCCGACGCTGCCGCCGTCCGTTCCCTGCTCAGCGGAATCGACTCCCACATGCCGCTGCGCGGGGTCGTGCACTGCGCCGGGGCCCTCGCCGACGGCGTGCTGACGCAGCAGACCCCCACGCAGCTGGCTGCGGTGATGCACCCGAAAGCGGCGGGTGCGGCACACCTCCACCAGCTCACCGCTGATACGCCACTGGACCTCTTCTTGCTGGTGTCCTCCGCCGCCGGGGTTCTCGGAAGTGCCGGCCAGAGCAACTACGCGGCCGCGAACGCCTTCCTGGACCAGCTGGCGCACCACCGGCGTGCGCTGGGGTTGCCCGCCAGCTCCCTCTCCTTCGGAGTCTGGGCCGGCGGCGGGCTCGCCGACGGCCACGCCGACCTGCAACGGATGGCCGATCACGGGTATCCGGCGCTGACTCCCGACGAGGGATGCGACCTGGTCGAGGCCGCGCTGCTGCGCAGTGCGCCGCATCTTCTGGCCTGCAAGGTCGACCACGCGAGGCTACGCGAAGGGTTCGCCCGCGACGGGGAGGTCCCCGGGCTGTGGCGGTTCTTGGTGCCCTCCGCGGAAGCGGGCCCCGCAAGAAGCGGCCTCACCGAGCGGCTGGCCCGCTTGCCCGAAACCGAGCGGGCTGACCGGGTACGGGGCCTTGTTTCGCGGGAGGTTGCGCGCGTGCTCCGGCTGCGCCCGGGACTGCGGCTGCGGTCCGACCAGCCCCTGCGGGAACTCGGCATGGACTCCCTGATGGCGGTCGAGATCCGCAACCGGATCGCCACCGCGCTGGGCGCGAGGCTGCCGGTCTCCCTGGCGTTCGACCACCCCACGGTCGAACAGCTCACCGCCCATCTGCTCAGCGCTGTGATCGCCCCCGCCTCGGCGCCGGCCCTCACCAGGCGGGCAGCCGCAGCCCCGTTGGAGCGCACCGCGCTCGATGAGCCGCTGGCGGTGGTGTCGATGGCCTGCCGGCTGCCCGGCGGCATCAACGACCCCGAGGGCCTGTGGCAACTGCTCAGCGAGGGACGCGACGCCATCGGGGCCTTGCCGTTGCAGCGCTGGGGCGTGCAGGAGCTCTACGATCCGGACCCGCGGGCCGCGGGCAGAACCACGGCCCGCGAGGGTGGGTTCCTGCACGACATCGATGCTTTCGACCCTGCTTTCTTCGGGATCACCGGCCACGAGGCCAGCGCGATGGATCCGCAGCAGAGGCTGCTGCTGGAGACGGCCTGGGAGGCGCTGGAGCGGGCCGGGATCGTGCCCGCCACGCTTGCCGGCAGCGACACCGGCGTCTACGTCGGCATGTTCGGCAGCGGCTATCTGGCCGAGGCCCGCCTCGACGAGCGAGACGGCTATGTCGGCATCGGGTCGGCGCTGAGCGTGGCATCCGGTCGGCTGGCCTACACCCTGGGCCTGCGCGGACCGGCCGTGTCGGTGGAGACAGCCTGCTCCTCCTCGCTGGTGGCGCTGCACCTGGCCGCGCAGGCGCTGCGCAACCGGGAGTGCGATCTGGCCCTGGCCGGCGGGGTCACGGTGATGGTCACCCCGCACGCGTTCGTGGAGTTCAGCCGACTGGGAGGTCTGGCCTCCTCCGGTCGCTGCCGGTCCTTCTCCGATGATGCCGACGGTACCGGCTGGGCCGAAGGCGCCGCGATGGTCCTCCTGAAGCGGCTCAGCGATGCCCGGCGCGACGGCGACCAGGTGCTTGCCGTGCTGCGCGGAACCGCCATCAACCAGGACGGCCGCAGCCAGGGCCTGACGGCACCCAACGGCCCGTCCCAGGAGCAGGTGATCCGCAGGGCCCTGGACGCCTCCGGGCTCGCCCCGGCGGACATCGACTACGTTGAGGCGCACGGCACCGGCACCACACTCGGCGACCCCATTGAAGCCAACGCCTTGTCAGAGGTGTTCGGACGCACGCGCACACCCGGGCGCCCGCTCTGGCTCGGTTCCCTGAAGTCGAACATCGGGCACCCCCAGGCCGCCGCGGGCATCGCCGGCTTGATCAAGGTCGTGCTGTCGCTCCAGGCGGGTCAGCTGCCACGCACCCTGCACGCCGACACCCCCAGCCGTCATGTGGACTGGGACCACAGCGGACTGCGGCTGGTCCGCGAACCGCAGCATTGGCCGTCCGGTGAGCGCCCGCGACGCGCCGGAGTCAGCGCCTTCGGAATCAGCGGCACCAACGCCCACGTGATCGTCGAGGAAGCACCGACCGACCTGGGAACTCCGCAGCGCCGGCCCGCGCACGGCGAGCCGGAAGCCGCCGTGCAGAGCCGGGACCACCGCAGGCAACTGCTCGTGCTGTCCGCCCGCAGCGCGTCCGCACTGCGCCGGCAGGCATCGCGGCTCGCCGAGCACATCACCACGGCGGCAGAAGGCGGAGCGGGCGGCCCCGCGCTGCGCGATGTCGCCTACACGCTGGCCTGCCACCGCAGCCACTTCGAGCGGCGTGCGGCACTGCTTGCGGCCGACCGCAGCGAACTGCTCGAGCAACTACAAGCGCTCGCGGCGAACCGGCCCCACGCCCGGGTGTCGTCGCCCTCCTCACGTGAGGTTCCGCCGGGCAAGGTGGCGTTCGTGTTCGGGGGCCACGGTGGCCAGTGGACCGGCATGGCCAAGGACCTGCTGACGTGCCCGGACTTCGCCGAGGAGGTCGCGCGGTGCGACGAGGCGATCCGCCGTCACACTGGCTGGTCGGTTCTCGCAGTGCTGCGCGGTGACGCCGGGGCGCCGGATCCCGAGCGGGTCGACGTCGTCCAACCGCTTCTGTTCACCGTGGGCGCCGGACTCGCCGCGATGTGGCGGTCGCTCGGGGTGGATCCGGACGCGGTGGTAGGCCACAGTGTGGGCGAGATCGCCGCAGCCTACACGGCGGGTCTGCTGACCCTGGATACCGCCGCCGCCCTCGTCGCCCGACGCGCGCGCAGCCTGGTTCCGCTCGCCGGTCGCGGTGGCCTCCTGGCCGTCGAGCTCACCGCGGAGAGCGTCGAAGCCCATCTGTCCGCCTACACCGGGCGCCTGTGTGTGGCTGCCCTCAACAGCGCGGGATCAACCGTCGTCTCCGGTGACCTCGACGCGCTGACGGACCTGCAAGAGCAGCTCAGTGCCCAGAACGTCCACGTGCGACGCGTGCCCATCGCGTTCGCCTCGCACAGCCCTCAGATGGAGGCGGTCCGCGAAGACCTCGTGGGCCAGCTGGCCGCCATCAGCGGCACGGACGGGAAGCTCCCGCTGTACTCGACGGTGGTCGGGGAGGCGGTGGAGGGATCGGCGCTGGGACCGGACTACTGGTACCGGAACCTGCGCGAGCCCGTGCGTTTCGCCGCTGCGGTGCAACAGATGGTGGCTGACGGATATCGGAACTTCGTCGAGATCAGCCCCCACCCGACGCTGCGCCCGGCCATCGAAAGCGTGGCCGCCGATGCAGGCGTGGAGGTGGTGAGCGTCGGGTCGCTGCGACGCGGCGAAGACGGCCACGAGGCGATGCTGCACCAGCTCGGGCGCCTGTACACCGGCGGCTGCATGCCCGACTGGCAGCGGGCCTACCCCAGCGGTGTCCGGGTGGACCTGCCCACCTACGCCTTCGACCGCGAGCGCTACTGGAGGACCGTCGCGCCGAGCCTGGGGGCCACCGGCGCCTGGCCGCTGGCCGGCGTCCACGTCGAGCCCAGTGACGGCTCGGGACTGGACATCTTCCAGACCGAGATCGGCCTGCGGGACAGCAGGTTCTCCTACCTGGCCGACCACCGGATCACCGGAGCTGTCTGGCTGCCCGGCGCCGCGTTCCTGGAGATGGCCCTGGAGGCAGCCACCCGGTTGGGAACGCACGGTCCTGTCCAGCTGGCCGAGGTCGCGTTCGAGCAGCCCCTGCAACTGCCGTCCGACGCCGCTGTACGGCTGCAGATGGTGGTGCAGCCCACCGCCGCCGACGGCTCCCGCCGTTTCACCATCGCCTCCAGAACGGTCCCGGACGGGAGCGGCAGCGGCCATGCATGGCTTCACCATGTGGCGGGCCGGATCGAACCCGCCGGCACCGGTGAGAACAGCGAGCTGCTCGCACCGGACGTGTCCCGGGCCCGGTGCACGGATGAGGTCGACCTGCCCGGGATGTACGAGACGCTGGCGGCCGCGGGGATCGACTTCGGGCCGTCCTTCCGACGGCTGGAGGAGGGACGGCGCGGGCCGCGATCAGCGGTAGGACGGCTGGCCGAGTCGGCCCGTTCGCCGTACCTGCTGCATCCCGCGCTGCTCGACGCGGCCCTGCAGACGGTCGCCCTCCTCGGCGAAGCCCCGGCGGGCACGGCCTTTGTGCCCGCCGGGGTGCGGCAGATGCGCTTCACCGGGCTGCGGACCCAGCCTGTCTGGGTCACCTGCCGACTGGACACGCTGCAGGACGACACCGCCGTCCTGGATCTGCAGCTCTTTGACGAAAGCGAAGAGCTGGTGCTGGACGTCCAGGGCTTCGCGCTGGCCGCACTGTCCCGCCTGGACCGGGCCCTGTTCGAGGTGCAGTGGCAGCCCGCACCGACTGCCCAGAACTCGCCCGCCCGTGGCAGCTGGCTCATCATGGCCGACGACTCGGGAGTGGGAGAGGAGCTCAGCCGCCGCCTTGGTGCGGCCCCGCACGTGATCGCCTGTGCAGGAGAAGAGTTCCGCGCAGAAGCCGCGGGCCGGTACGTTCTCGACCCGACGGACCCGGCCCACCTCGCACGCCTCCTCGACGAAGCCTTCCCCGACGCCCCGCCTGAGCAGGTGGTCCATCTGCTGGCCCTGGACGCCCCGGCGATCGACACCCCCGACTCGGCCGCCACCGCCGAGCGGCTGTGCTGCTTGAGCACCCTGCAGCTGGTGCGGGCACTGTCCAGCCGGGCCCCGGACTGGCATCCGCGCCTGTTCCTGGTCACCCGGGCCTGCCAGCCGGCCCAAGGCAGCGCCGAGGTGACCTGCCCGCAACAGGCACTCGGCTGGGGCTTCGGCACAGCCGTCGCCCAGGAGCAACCCCAACTCACCACCACACTGATCGACCTGCCCCCCACCGGCGGAGTGGATGCGCTGTGGGCCGAGCTCCACAACGCGGACGAGGAAACCCTCGTAGCGCTGCGCGAGAGCGGTCGATGGGTACCCCGGCTCGCGCGCACCCGCCCCGAACACCGGACCGGAGCGACCATCCGGACCGACGGCACCTACCTCGTGACGGGAGGCCTCGGCGGACTCGGCCGGGTGGCCGCCGAGCGCCTGGCAGCGCAGGGAGCACGCCATCTTGCCCTGCTGGGCCGCAGCGCACCCACCCCGGACGCAACCGCGTGGCTCACCAACCTGCGGGAACAGGGCATCGCGGTGCACGTGCTGCAGGCGGACGTCGCCGACCGCACCAGTCTCGGCACCGCACTGGAGACCCTGCGCCGACAAGCGCCACCGGTCACCGGCATCATTCACACGGCGGGTGTGCTGCACGACGCCACCCTGCCGAACGTGACAGCCGAGGGGATCAGCGAGGTCCTGGCACCCAAGGTCCTCGGTACGCTCTGGCTCACCGAACTGGTACCCGACACCGACTTCCTGCTGCTGTTCTCATCCGCCGCAGCCCTGTTCGGCTCGGCGGGACAAAGCGCGTACTGCGCCGCGAACGCCTTTCTCGATGCCTGGGCACACCACCTGACCCCCACCGGGCGCCGGGCGCTCAGCCTCAACTGGGGCGCCTGGGCCGAAGTGGGCATGATCGCCGAGTCCGCCACGCGCATGGCGACGATCAACCGCTCCGAGCTCACCATCTTCTCTCCCCAGGAGGGTGGAGCGCTGTTCGAGCGCATCCTGTTCTCCGGACGCCGCCAACTGGCGCCACTCGCCCTCGACGAGCACGCCCTGGCGCGCAACCCCGAACAGACACGAACGCGGCCCCTGCTCCGAGGCCTGATCGGCAGCCCGGCCCAGCGGCAGTCCTCCCACGATCTGGTCCGGCAGGTGCTCGCTGCGGCCACAGAACCGGAGCAGATCGCGCTGCTCGAGGACTATGTCCGCGACACAGCGCAAGCGATAGCCGGTGGAGACATGACCGAAGCCGCCTCCACCGCACCGTTGAAGGAACTCGGCTTTGACTCCCTGATGCTGGTGACGCTGCGCAACACCCTCACCCGCGACCTGGGCGTGGAGCTGCCGACCTCCGCCGTCTTCACCGCCGGCACGAGCGACCTCGCGCGAGCCCTGCGCACGGCCGTACTCGAGCGCGGGACCCCACCCCCCACCGTCAACACCGTCACCGACGCGCCCGATGCGGCGCCTGACGGCGCCACCCCAGGCTCGCGGCCGGCAACACGCGACGTGATCCGGATGCTGCGAACCGAACAGCAAGGCACGCCGAGCCAGGCACACCACCTCGGCTTGGCAGTCCGCCTCAAGCGCCGCTGCACCCACCAGCGACTGGAAGGCATCCTCACCCGATTGGCACAGCGGCACGCGGCGCTGCGCATGGCGGTCCTCGACAGCGGCGAGCACAACTGGCGGCTGAAGGTCCAGCGCGAGCCGTCAAACTCCCTGCAGCTGCGCAGCAGTACTCCTGACGGCGATGTCGAGCGCAGACTGCGGGAGTTGATGGAGCCCCCCTTCGACCTCGCCACGCCGCCACTGTGGCGGTTCGAACTGCTCGAGTCGGACACCGGCGAGCAGACGCTGATCTTCGGGGCGCACCACAGTGTGGCCGACGCCCAGTCGCTGCTCCTGGTGGTGGCCGGGATCGACGCGGAGCTCTCCGGCACCACGCTCGGCGCAGCCACGTCCGATCGGTCCGATGAAGACATCGACAGCCTGCTGCGGGCGCAACCACCTGGTGACAGCGGCCATCCCGGCCCCGGGATGTCCGACTGGCTCGCACAGTTCTCAGGCTGCCGGCGCCTGGAACTCGCCGAAGGCGCTCCTCGGCCGCAGCAGCGCTCCTTCCGCGCCGGGCATGTCTTCCTGGCGATCCCCACGGAGCTCCTGAAACGCGTGCAAGCCACCGCAAGCCGCCTGGCGATCACACCCGCCAGCTTCTGCCTTGGGGCACTGACGGCACTGCTGGCCCAGCGGCAGCACACCGACCGGTTCGTCCTGGCAGTCCCCGTGGATACCCGGGTCCACGGGGACGCCTTCGATGCACTCGGCTTCTTCGGCATCCCGGCACCGTTCCCGGCCAAGGTCACTGCCGGGGAGCCGATCGGCGAGCTGCTGCGCCGCACCGACACCGGCATCGAGCACCTGCTCGGCAAGGGCGCCACATTCGCCGACACGCTGCCGAGTTTGCTGGCCGAGGGGCTGTACCGCGAGAACGCGCCGCTGGTCGAGGTCTACTTCAACTACCTGCGATGGAACGGACCCGTCCCCACCCACCTGGAGATCATTCCGGCGGGCACCGGGTACTCCGACCTCGACCTGATGATCACAGTGCTTCCGGACCTGAGCCAGCTGCGCCTGGACCACAGCCTCGACATCCTCGATGAAACCGCGTGCAGGGTGCTGGGAGAGGACTACCTGCGGTTGCTCGGCGAAGCAGCCGACGACCCGAATCTGCCCGTACACATGGAACCGCGGCCGACACCCCCGGCACCGCGCGGCACACCGGAACAGCGGTGCCCCTCGATCGCCCTCGCGGCCACCTTCGCCCTGGGCAGACTTCCGGCGCTGTGCGAGAGCGCCCTGAGCGAGCGGCCCGGCACCGGGGAACCGGCGGTCGTGGAGGCCCCCTACCACCACGTGCTGGCGGCACTGTGCGACCCGGCCGGGGTCTTCACCCAGGCCCCGACAACAGCAGGCGTCGTCCTTCTGCGCGCGGCCGATCTGACACGGTTCGGGGATCTCAGCGACGAACTTCTCGCTGAACTGGCCCAGGACTATCCGGCGACCTTGCAGGAACTGTCCGAACGGACCCGGATGCCCCTGATCGTGGGCTTCCTGCCGTCCCCGACTGCCGACGACCGACTCGAGCAGTGGCAAAGCCACGTCATGACCCGCCTGCAGGATCTCCCCGGTGTCGCGGTCCTGCGCCCGCATGACTGGACCCGCGACTACCCGGTCGAGGACCTGTTCGACCACGAGAGCGACAGGCTGGCGCATCTACCGTTCACTCCGCAGTTCCAGGCAGCCATCGCGCTCACCCTCGCCGATGTCGTCCATGCCGTGCGGCGCACACCGCCGAAGGTGATCGCGGTCGACGGCGACAACACCCTGTGGGGAGGCGTCGCCGGCGAGATCGGCACCGAGGCCGTGGACCTGACCGGGCCGCACGCGCGGCTGGCCCGCAAACTGCTCCAGTGGCGGGCCGCCGGAACGCTGCTGGTTCTGCTCAGCAACAACGACGAGGAGACGGTACGGGCCGTTCTGGCACGCCCTGACAGCATCCTGCACGAAGAGCACTTCAGCCTGATCAGTGCCGGATGGGACCGCAAGTCCGACCGGCTGAGGACCGCAGCGCAGGACTTGCGCCTCGGCCTGGACACGTTCGTGTTCCTGGACGACAACCACGTCGAGACCGCCGCGATGCGAGCCGCAGTCCCGGAGGTCCTGTCCGTGACCTGCCCCGCGGCTGACGAACTGGAGTCCTTCCTGGCCAGGCTGTGGCCGCTGGTTCCCCTGCCGGCCACCGCCGAGGACGCCACGCGGGCACAGTTCTACGAGCAGGAGCGCAAGCGTGACTCCGTACGAGTACAGGCGCGCTTCGCGGACTTCCTGGAACAGCTCGAACTGGATGTGGAGATCCAGCCGCTGTCCGAGCACATGCGGCAGCGGTCCGAACAGCTCCTGCGCCGTGTCACCCAGTTCACCCTCCGCCCGCCCGCGCAGGACGGCAGCCAGCTGGAACGGTGGC
>WNFU01004911.1_pt1 | contig 16879 bp, 16 predicted proteins | sample 5400121 | NCBI WGS metagenome assembly WNFU01 (sample SAMN13153360, study PRJNA577476) | soil metagenome | isolation source: 100 cm soil or saprolite under grassland replicate 1 | place: USA:California | collected 2016-06-15
TCGGGCTTCATCTTCGCGAGGCCGGCGTCGATCTGCTTCCGGAGCTGGTCGTTCACCGCCTGCATGTCCGCGACCTGCGCCTCGAGCGATTGCCGCGCCTTCGTCTCCTGGTCGAGCCGCTTCCTCGCGTCCGGCGAGACGCCCGCCTTGAGCTGCTGGGACTTGACGTACTTGATGACCGCAATGGACCCTTTCTTGATGTGCTCGATGTCCTGCTCGAGCTCCTTCCGCTTCGCGATCTCCGTCTGGAGTTGCTTCGAGAGGCCCGCCGTCTCTTCGATATATCGGACCGGATCGAACCGGCCGGTTCGGAAGTTCGCCAGCTCACGGTTCAATGTCGCGCGCATCGACTCGAGTTCCGCGCGCAGGCCGTCGACCTCGAGGCCTTTCGCCCGCAAGTCCCGAAGCTTTTCGTCCGAGACGTTTTCGCCCGTCCGTCCAGCTTTCGCGCCCCCGGTGACCGTCGGCACGCCGATCCATTCTTGGAAGGCGTCATCCTCGCCCGCGAGCCACTTGCGGAGCGCATCGTCGCGGGAGTCGCCGCCGGTCCCCTCGGCGCCCATCCATGAATTCAAGCCGCTGTCGGAGTCGCTTTTGAGCCACGTGCCGATGCCTTTGTCCTCCGCCTTGCCGCCGGAGAGGGACTGCTTCGTGCCGCAGACGACGCACTCCCCGTGCGGGTTCACTTCCCCGCCGCAGACCCGACAGACCTGGGCGACGGTGCCTTCCGTGGGCTTCACCGCCATCAGGCCCGTGCCTCCCATTGCATTGTTCGCACGACCGACCCCGCTGAACCGGTTCGCGTCACTACCTTCCGAGAGGGTATATAATCGTAAGGTCGCCAGTATCATCCATCAATCTAGCCCGCGTCGGCGAGGGCGAATTGCGGCGCGGTGCCCTCGCCGGAATAGTATTTATACGGTCGGACGAGTCTGACGGTCTCGACGGGATTTCGGAGCAGGGGCAGGCCGTGGGGACGGAGAGCGCGAAGCGCATCATCGTGCGGATCGACCCGAACGACGAGTCGATTACCCTGAAGGATATCATGCAGCGAATTCAGGAGATCCAGCGGGCCAACCCGGACCTCGACGTGTTCTTCGACGGAGACGAGTACGCCGTCTGTTCGAGGCCGAAAGAGAAGTCCCGCGCGATCGCAGAAGCCGTCGAAGGAAAGAAGAAGGCGTAGAACCGAAGCCTTTTGCCCGAGACGCACATTGGGCCGACCATGGCGAGCAAGAAGCCCACGAAAGCCGACCTCACTTCGGTCCCGATCGAGCATCTCGACCTCGAGACGACGAAGACGGTCGCAGACCTCGTGGACGGCTACAAGCACATCTCGTTCCAAGCGAGGACGCTCGGCCTCTGCGCCTCCGTGCTCGAGAACGCCATGACGGATCCGAAGTGTACGGTCTTCTTCGGCGGCGCGGGCGCGTTGACGCCCGGCGGGCTGCGAAAGGTCATGCGGGACATGGTCGAATTCGGCCTGGTCGACGTCGTCGTGACGACGGGGGCGATCGCGTATCACGACTTCTACGAGGCCCACGGGTACCGGCACTACCGGTCCTCGCCCGACGCAGACGACATCGTGCTCCGGGAGCACTTCCTGGACCGCGTGTATGATACCCTTGCTGACGAGTCGCTGTTCCGGGAGTGCGACGAGGAGATCGCGGCCCTTGCGGACTCCCTCGAACCGAGGTCGTACAGCAGTCGCGAGTTCCTCGCGATGATGGGGAAGATCGCCGAGAAGGATCAGAACAGCCTGGTCGGCACCTGCTATCGGAAAGGCATCCCCTACTTCGTGCCGGCTCTGAACGACTCGTCCGTCGGCATCGCCCTCGCCAAGCACCATCACGATCGCGTGAAGGCGGGCCGCAATCCCATCGCGATCGACTCGATCAAGGACAACTACGAGATCGCCCAGGTCAAGCTGAAGTCCCCGAGGACGGGCGTCTTCTATGTCGGCGGCGGCACGCCCAAGAACTACATTTCCCAGGTCGAGGTGATTCAGGAGGTCATGGGCTACCCGGAGAACCCGCATATGTACGCCGCGCAGATCACGACGGACGTGCCGCAGTGGGGCGGCCTCAGCGGGTGCACGTTCGAGGAGAGCCAGTCGTGGGGCAAGTTCCACAAAGACGCGAAGATGGCCCAGAGCCTCGTCGATGCGACGATCGGGTTGCCGCTCCTCGTCGGATACCTTCTCCAGAAAGGGGTCCACAAGAAGCGCAAGCAGAAGAAGTACACGTGGGAAGGCGAGGATCTCGTGCAACTGAGGTGAGCCGGCCGCTACGTCCCTCGCACGCGGCCTTCGTACTGATGCAGGGTCTCCTCCTGTTCCGGTTCGATGACACCCCGAATCGTGCCGTAGGCCTCTCCCGCACGCGCCCGAATCTCGCCGATCGCCGAATCGGACGACATGCCCTGGTGGATGAGATAGGCGGCGAGCATCGTCCCGGTCCGACCTCGGCCCGCATAGCAGTGCACGAGGACCTTCTTGCCCTCCCCGAGTTTCGAGTCGAGGAAGGCGACGAACTCGTCGATCTGGTCGAACGAAGGGGCCGAGAAGTCCTCGATGCAGATTTTCTTGTGCTCGAACCCGGCGTCTTCGATCTCGAACGTGTTGAGACGATCGCACTCGAGGCTCACGACGACGGAGTACCCCATCTTCCGCAACCGAGCGAAGTCCCATTCCATGTACGCCGGCCCTGGGAGGCCCGCCACGCGACCGCCGTCGACGGTGTAATAGAACATCCGCACGGTGGGGGGAAAAGCGCAACAGGGTAGTTCAAGATTCGGCGTCGGGGTGCGTGACTCGTGACGACCTCGGCTCCACGCGCAGGCGCACCTGCAAATAATCCGGAGTCCATCGGCACCTTGGATGGCCCGCGGACGCATGACCATCGGCCTCTACAACTCGTACGACCCAGTGCGCTTCGCGGAAGCGCATCGTCGAGCGATCGCCCGCGCGGCGCCGGTCGCGCTGGCGTTCGACTGCAATCTCGCGACGTTCGGGTTCCCGTATCAGAACGGCTTGCGGACGCCCCAGGAGATCGCCGTGTGGGTCTCCGGGACGACGAGCATTGGGGAGGAGGGCAAGTACCTCCGGGAACTCGCGGACGCGGGTCGCTTTGCACCCTTCGACTTCCCGCGGCGGGGGTTCCCGCCACAGCTCGGAGAACCCGTGATCACAACGAATCGCCCAGATCCAAAGAAGGCCGCGACGGCCAAGCGTCTCGCGGACCTGCTGCGCGGGGGGACGTCGCTCCTGCTCGTGTTCGGGCTCGGTCCGCGGGGCCTCGATGACCGTGATGCGTATCCGCTGGGCCGCTATCACTTCGACCTCACGGACCGCGGCATTGTCCTGGAAACCGCCACGGCGATCGGTGCGGCTCCCGCCCTGATCGTCGCTCACCTGGAGTCCGAGCGCTGACGCGGCGAGTTTGCGGCCGAATTCTTATATAGAGCCGGTCCATCGGAACGGCGTCATGGCCGGGAATCGCGAAGCGCTGTGCGATAACATCCTGCTCACCGTGCCGGCGCGTCTCCCCACGCGTTACGGGCCATTCCGCATCCATGCGTTCCAATGTCCGTTCACGGGAGAGGAGCACGTCGCCCTGGTCAAGGGGCGGATCGCGGGCCGACAGGACGTGCTCGTGCGCCTTCACTCGGAATGCATCACCGGTGACGTGTTCGGATCCGAACGGTGCGACTGCGGCGCCCAGCTCGATGCCGCCTTGAAGCGAATCGGAGCGGCGTCGTACGGCGCTCTGATCTACCTCGCACAGGAAGGCCGCGGGATCGGGATCGCGAACAAAGTCGCGGCGTACCACCTTCAGGACCACGGACTCGACACGGTCGATGCGAACCGCGTCTTGGGATTCCCCGCGGATCTGCGCTCGTACAAGTGCGCCGCCTGCGTGCTCCGCGTGCTCGGCGTGAAATCGGTGCGGTTGATGACGAACAACCCCGCGAAGATCGAGCAACTCGAGGCGTACGGCGTGCGGGTGTCCAAACGGATCCCGCTGCAGGTCCCTGCAACGGCCACGAACCGGCGATACCTCGTAACGAAGAAGGACCGACTGCGACACATTCTCGACGTGCCCCGGGTCAGTGACGCTCGAGGACGGCGACGACCCGGTCCGCGGGGATCGTCTCGCCCTCGGTCGCGTTGAGCCGCCGCACCACGCCGTCCTGCGGCGCGGGAATCTCGTTCTGCATCTTCATCGCCTCTAGGACAAGGAGGGTCTGCCCCCGCTTCACGCGGGCACCGGGAGCGACCAGCACCCGGACGACGCGGCCCGGCATCGACGACCGCACGTCGATCGCGGCTCCACGGATCCTCGCCGCGCGCGCCTTCTCGGGTCGATCCTCGGTCACATCCCCGATGGCGATCGCATGCCGGTGCTCATCGACGATCGCTTCGCGACCCTCGAACCGGATCCGATGCGTTTCGGACCCGAGCCGGACCGCGATCCCCTCCTTCGTGGGTTTGGTCCGGGCTCGATATTCCGATCCATCCACGCGGACCCCGATCCCCTTGGAATCACGAGACAGATCGATGTCTCGGGCCTCACCATCGACGACGAGCCGGAATCGCATGCGCACCTCCCGAGAGCCCTTGCCGACGCCCTGCGAGCGCCCACGCGGACGACCGGAAGCGCTCGATCGCGTAGGTAGGGCCGGCTTCCAGACGGCCGTCCGCGGCGAGGGCCGCGGCGATCGCCGCGATCCGCTCCTCCCAGGGTCCCCGGCCCCTGATCCGCTCCGCGATCCGCAGGTCCGCGACCATCGTGGTCCAAAGATCGCCGCGCACGAACCGGCCTTCCCGGAGGAGCGCCCGATGGAACGGCAGGTTCGTGTGGACACCGTGGATTTCGAACGCATCCACGCTTCCGCGCATCCGTCGGATTGCGAGTTCCCGCGTGCCGGCGTGAGCGACGAGTTTCGCGAGCAGCGGATCGTAGTAGGCCGGCACCGTCGAACCGACCCCCACGCCGCTGTCCACGCGGATTCCCGGTCCGGACGGCTCCCGGTACGCGACGATCCGACCCGGGGACGGGAGGAAGTTCCGGAGTGGATCCTCCGCGTTCACCCGGCACTCGATGGCATGTCCTCGGCGGCGGATCTCGTTCGCGGAGATCTCAAGCCCCTCGTCCGCCGCGATGCGCAGTTGCTGCCGTACGAGGTCCACTCCCGTGACCATCTCCGTGATCGGATGCTCGACCTGGAGTCGCGCGTTCACCTCGTTGAACGTGAAGCGGCCCCGGTGGAGCAGGAACTCGACCGTCCCCGCATTGCGGTACCCGAGCGCTTGCAGCCCGCGTACCGCGACCTCGATGAGGCGCGCCCGCAGCCTCGGCGCGACCGCCGGAGACGGAGTCTCCTCGACGAGTTTCTGGTGCCGTCTCTGGACGCTGCACTCCCGCTCGACGAAGCCGATTCCGGCGCCTCGGACGGCGAGCAAGACCTGCACCTCCACGTGGCGCGACTTGCGGAGGTACTTTTCCAGAAACACATCCGGATTCCCGAAGTTCGCGCGCGCGACCGCGCGAGCGGACTCCCACGCCGTCGCGAGCTCCGACGGCCGATCGACCCGCGCCATGCCGATGCCGCCACCACCCGCGGTAGCCTTGAGGAGCACTGGATATCCGAGGTCCGACGCGACCGAACGGGCCTCGTCGGCCGAACGGAGGACCCGGTCGACGCCTTTCGTGACTGGCACGCCGGCCTCCGCCATCCCACGGCGCGCCGCAATCTTGTCGCCCGTGAGGGCCATCGCATTCGGCGGCGGACCCACGAAGACGATCCCTTCTTCGGCGCAGCGCCGCGCGAAGGCCGGGTCCTCGGACAAGAAACCGTATCCGGGGTGGATCGCCTCGGCCTCCGTATCCTTCGCGACGCGCAGGATCGCGTCGATGTTCAGGTAGCTCTGTACGGGGAGGGGCCCGCCAATCTCGCGATTCTCGTCCATCGAGCGGAGGTGGAGGGCCGCCCGGTCCGCCTCGGAGTACACGCCAATGCAACGGATGCCCATCGCGCGGGCGGTCCGCGCGATCCGGATCGCGATCTCGCCTCGATTCGCGATCAGCAGCCGCCGGAACATGTCCCCCCGCGTCAGAGCGGAATGTTGCCGTGCTTCTTCGGCGGACGGGCCTCGCGCTTCGTCCGGAGGACGGTGAAGGCGCTGATCACGCGAGGCCGCGTCTCCGGCGGCTCGATGACGTCGTCGAGGTAGCCCATTCCCGCCGCGATGTACGGGTTCGCGAAGCGCTCTCGATACTCGCGGACGAGCTGCGCCTCCCGCTTCTTCGGCTCCTCGGCCTCGTCGATCTCCTTCTTGAAGACGATCTGGACCGCCCCCTCGGGCCCCATGACCGCAAGCTCCGCGGACGGCCACGCGAAATTGAAATCGCCTCGGATATGCTTCGAGCACATCACGTCGTACGCGCCGCCGTACGCCTTCCGGGTGATGACGGTGACCTTCGGGACCGTTGCCTCGCTGTACGCGAAGAGGAGCTTCGCCCCGTTCCGGATGATCCCGCCGTACTCCTGCTCGATGCCGGGGAGGAAACCCGGGACGTCGACGAACGTCAACAGCGGGATGTTGAACGCGTCGCAGAACCGCACGAAGCGCGCGGCCTTGATCGACGAGTTGATGTCGAGCGTGCCCGCGAGGACCTTCGGTTGGTTCCCGACGACGCCGACCGGATAGCCTTCGAGCCGCGCGAACCCTACGACGATGTTCTGCGCCCAATGCTCGTGCACCTCGAACCACGATCCGCCGTCGACGACTCGCGTGATGACGTCGCGCATGTCGTACGGCTTGTCGGGCTCTCGAGGCACGACGGCGGCGAGCTCCGGGTCCATCCGGCTCGCTTCGTCGTCGGTCCGTAACATCGGAGGGTCGTCGACGTTGTTCGATGGCATGTAGCTGAGGAGCTTGCGGACCACCCGGAGGGCGGCTTTCTCATCGTCCTCGGCGAAGTGGGCGACGCCGCTCTTCTCGGCGTGGGTCATCGCGCCCCCGAGTTCCTCGAAGCTGACCTCCTCCCCGGTGACGGCCTTAATCACCTCCGGGCCCGTGATGAACATGTTCGAGGTGCCCTTCGCCATGACGATGAAGTCCGTCATCGCGGGGCTGTACACAGCCCCGCCGGCGCACGGGCCCAGGATCGCGCTGATCTGCGGTACGACCCCCGACGCCAGGACATTGCGAAAGAAAATCTCCGCGTAGCCGCCGAGGCTGATGACGCCCTCCTGGATCCGCGCGCCCCCGCTGTCGTTCAGCCCGACGACCGGCGCCCCGACCTTCATTGCGAGGTCCATGACCTTCACGATCTTGTTCGCGTGCATCTCGCCGAGGCTCCCGCCGAACACGGTGAAGTCCTGCGAGAAGACGAACACCGTCCGGCCGTCGATCGTGCCGTGGCCTGTGACGACGCCATCCCCCGGGATCCGTTTCTTGTCCATGCCAAAGTCCGTCGTGCGATGCTCGACGAAGGGATCGGTCTCGACGAACGATCCCGGGTCCAGCAGGAGGTCCAACCGCTCCCGGGCCGTGAGCTTGCCTTTCGCCCGTTGCGCGCCGACCCGATCTTTGCCGCCGCCCGCCTTCGAGAGGGATTTCCTTCGGCGCAGCTCCTCGACGCGCTCGTCGACCGCCATGGGGCGCCGAACGCGGAGGCGCGTCTTTAATCCTTCGCGGTCTTCCCCACGGACGGGAGAGGAGCACGGCATCCTCCGTCATTCCTAGCGTTCGGCGGCGCTCACTTGAGCACCTCGAGAGACCCTTCGACGAACTCGTGTTTGCCGCCTGCGTCGTCCATGATGACGAGGGCGCCGTTGGCGGCGATGTCGTAGGCGCGTCCGATCATCTTCCCCTTCGAGGTGGTGGCCACGACCCGCTTCCCGATCGTCGTGCACTGCCCCCGATAGTCCTTCAGGAGAAATTCGACTCGGGTGTTCCGGTATCGCGAGTACAGGTCGTCGACCTGATTCAGGAGGTAGTCGAGGAACTCATCGTTCGCGACGAACAGGTTCACCTCCCGCTTCAACGTCGTCGCGTGCGGCTGGACGTCGGGCGGGAGTTTGTCCAAGTCGACGTTCGTGTTCACGCCGATGCCGGCGACGACGTAATACGCGTCTCGCCGATAGACGCCTTCGCACAGGATGCCCGCGATCTTGCGGCTCTGGTAGACTGCGTCGTTCGGGTACTTCAGGCCCGCGAACACTCCGAAGTGCCGGAGGGCCTTCACAACGGGCATTCCGATGAGCAACCCGAGGATCCACGCGTGCGCCTCCTTCGGTCGGAGGATGATGGACACGTACAGGCCGCCCGCGGGAGAGGCCCAGGCCCGGCCCTGCCGGCCGCGACCGGCGACCTGTCGATCCGCCCAGACGACGAGGCCTTCCTCGATGTCGGTCTCGAGGAGTTCCTTCGCGGTCTCATTCGTCGACTCGAGGACGTCATGGTGGAGCACGGTCCGCCCGACGATCTTCCGGTTCGAGTCGCGAAACTCGCCGACTTTCACCGCCGATGGACCCGCGGGCCGGTATTTCAACGTTCTCGGGTCATGAGGCAATCTGTGCCCTAGCGGGCGCGCGCGCCTTGACAACGTCTTGGCTCGCGAGGAAGCCCCAGAACATCACGGCGATCCCGAGCAGCTCCCCGACGTACAACGCCCACGAGAACGACAGGCGGGCGAGGGAGCCTCCCGCCGCGACGATGAGCGCGCCGATTCCGATCCAGAGATTGAAGCGGAGCCGCGTCCGCCAGTACGAGTAGATCGCGACCCCGATCAGAGCGACGCTCCCCGGAATCGTGAAGAGATACGAGAACGCGCGAACGTTGCCGTCGGGGATTGCGGTCCCGGCGACAGGGAAAGGCAGGGCGAACGCGGCCGGATCCACCGCGGTCCCGGCAACCGCGATGGCGAACCCCACGAAGACAATCGCGGAGTAAAGAGCGAACCCGATTCCGGCCCGACGGTGCACGAGCAGCGTCGACCCGATCCCCAGGACCGCAACGAGGAGGGCGGCGATCAGGTAATAGACCTTGTACACCGGGATGGACCAGCCGTACTCCTCTCCGAGGAACTGCGTGAACGCGGCAACGGCGTACAGCCCGAGTCCGACGGACCAGGCGAACTGATATGGCCTGCGGCGCCCGAGCCACTGACGAAAGACGAGAGCCGCGAAAGCGGCGCTCACGACAGTCGCGGCGGCCGAAACGGCCGCGCCTTCAAGAGTCACGGCGCCCGCGGACCGTGCGGGATTGGATAAACCTTCTCGGCGGGAGTCAGCCTAATCCCGCTGAGGGGCCGGACCGCCCGGATCAGTCCGCATCCTGCACCAGTTCGAGGAGGACGCCGTGCGCGGACCGCGGATGGACGAAGGCGACCAGCCGGTCGTGGGCTCCGCGACGCGGTTCCGAGTCCACGAGCTCGAGGCCGGCCGCACGGAGCCGTCCCATCGCACCGGTGATGTCGTCCGTCGCGAAGGCGAGGTGGTGGACTCCTTCCCCCCGGCGCTCGATGAAGCGAGCGATCACCCCGTCCGACCGAAGCGATTCCAGCAGCTCGACCCGCACGCCGCCGGCCCGCAGAAAAGCGGCCCGCACGCCTTCCGTCGGGACGTCCTCAACCGACTCGGGCTCCAGGCCCAGCGTCCGGTAGAGGGCAAGGCCGTCCTCCAACCGCTTCACCGCAATGCCCACGTGGTGCGCGCGGTCGGTCATACCTCCTGTCGCTCCCGGTACGTGCCGAACGACGATCGGAGCACGTCGCTGATCTCGCCGAGCGTCGCATTCCCTCGGGCCGCGGACAGGATCGCGGGCATGAGGTTCGCCTTGGACCCCGCAGCTCGCTCGAGTTCGCGGAGGGCCCGGTCGACCGCTTTGGCATTGCGGGCCTTGCGGAACGCCCGGAGGCGTCGGACTTGCTCGGCCTCCAGCTTCGGATCCGCCCGATACAGCGGAACGCTCCCGCCCCCCTCGGCGTACGCGTTCACCCCGACGACCGTTCGCTCGCCCCGCTCGAGTTCCATCTGGAATCGGTAGGCCGAGTCCGCGATCTGTCGCTGGACCCAGCCCGACTCGATCGCCTTCCGCATTCCTCCGCGCCGGTCCACCTCTCGGATTAGGTCGGATGCCTCGGACTCCAGCCGATCCGTCAGGGACTCAATGACGAAGGAGCCGGCGGCCGGGTCGATCGTATTCGCGACGCCGCTCTCGTGGGCGAGGATCTGTTGCGTGCGCAGGGCGAGCCGAACGGCCTTCTCCGAGGGCAGCGAGAGGGCCTCGTCCATGCTGTTCGTGTGCAGGGATTGCGCGCCGCCGAGGACCGCGGCGAGCGCCTGGATCGCGACGCGGACCGCGTTGTTCTCCGGTTGCTGGGCCGTCAGCGCGACACCGGCCGTCTGCGCGTGGAACCGCAACGCAAGCGATTCCGGCTTCGTCGCGTGGAACCGCTCGGCCATGATCGAAGACCACAGGCGCCGGGCCGCGCGGAATTTGGCGATCTCCTCCAGAAGGTCCATGTGGGCATTGAGGAAGAAGGAGATCTGCGGCGCAATCACGTCGATCTCGAGGCCCCGCTTGACAGCCGCCTCGAGGTAGGCGACCCCGTTCGCGAGGGTGAAGCCGATCTCCTGCGCCGCCGTCGCGCCCGCCTCGCGGATGTGGTACCCGCTCACGCTGATGGCGTTCCACTTGGGGACCTCCCGGGCACAGAACTCGATCACGTCGATTGCGAGGCGCATGGACGCGTCCGGCGGGTAGATGTACGTCGACCGAGCGATGTACTCCTTCAGGATGTCGTTCTGCACCGTGCCTCGGAGTTCTTTCCAAGGGACACCCTGTTCTTCCGCCACGGCGATGTACAACGCGAGGAGGACCGCCGCGGTCGCGTTGATCGTCATGCTCGTGCTCACGCGGCCGAGCGGGAGGCCGTTCAGGAGCGTGCGCATGTCCGCGATCGTCGGAATCGCGACGCCGGTCCGACCTACCTCGCCCCGCGCCATCGGCGCGTCGCTGTCGTAGCCCATCTGCGTCGGCAAGTCGAACGCGACGCTCAGGCCTTCGTTCCCCTGGGACAGCAGGTACCGAAACCGGCGGTTCGTCTCCTTCGCGGTCCCGAATCCCGCATACTGTCGCATCGTCCACAGGCGTCCCCGGTACATCGTCGCGCGGACGCCCCGCGTGAACGGCGGCTGTCCGGGGAATCCGATCCGGGCGCGGAACTCCTCTGCGGTGAGCTCTCGCGGAGCGACGACCACGGGGACCGGAACGCCGCTGTACGTCCGGCCGAGCGCTACCATCGTCTCCGTAGAGGCGCGTTTCGGCGGCGCCTTGGGAGCCCGCTTGGCCTTCGCGCGTTGCGCCACGGCCAGCGAAAGTCGCGGTCCGCGGATAAGGGTTCCGCGCTCTCAACGCTCGAGCGTCCGGAGGACCGATGGGAGTTCGGAGAACCGACGGATCACCGCGTCCGGTCGCGCCTCGGTGACCGCCGCAGGGTCACCGTATCCGTACAGGACCGCGACCGTCTTCATCCCCGCGGAGCGACCCGCCTGGATGTCGACCGGGCTGTCGCCGACCACGATGCATGCATCGGGCGACGCGCTGAGCGCCGTCGCCCCGAAGAGCGGCAAGTCGGGAAACGGCTTCGGCCGAGCGACCTGGTCGCCTCCGACGACCGCTCGGAAGAACCCGCGCAGTCCGGTGACGCGAAGCATATGGTCGACCTGGTAGGCCCGCCGGGTCGACATCGACGCGATCGACCGCCCACCGAAGGACGGGAACGTCTCCATCACTTCCGGGTAGAGGCGGACGCCACGCTCGGCGGCGCGCGTGAAGTGGGCGTAGTAACGGTCCGTGAACTCGTCCGCGATCGGCCCAACGATTCCGCGGAGCACCTGCAATTCGCGCTGCACCGGCATCCCGATCGTGGGCCGCAGTTCTTCGGCCCGGAACGGAGGCGAGACGCCGAGATCGTCGCACGCCGCGTTCATCGCCTGGACAATCGTCTCGAGCGTGTCCATCAGCGTGCCGTCGAGGTCGAGGAGGAGCGCGTGCGGCACAGCATCCCTCACACGAGGCAGTCCCTTCGGAGCGTCCCTAGTACGATTCCCAGCGAAGACCGAGCGGCTCGTGCACCACGCCCCGGCCACGGGCGACCTCGCCGACGACCTTCGCCGCGACATCGGGCCGCAACGCGCGGATCACGTCCTTCGCCTCGTCTTCCGGCGCGACGATGGCGAACCCCATCCCCATGTTGTAGGTCTCGTACATCTCGCGGTCCTCGATCCCTCCGAGCGATTGAAGCTCCCCGAAGACGGGCGGCGGCGGCAGCGGCGACGTGATTCGGAAAGCAACGGTCCGCTTGAGCCGCGCGAGGTTCCGAAGGCCGCCGCCGGTGACGTGCGCCATGCCATGGATGCGGGCCTTCCGGAGGGCGCGCAAGACCGGTCGCACGTAGATCGCGGTCGGTTCGAGGAGTTCCTCTCCCCAGGCACGCCCACCGCCGCGCACCCGGTCGAAGACGGTGATCGCCGCATCCCGGAGGAGCCGTCGCGCGAGAGTCAGCCCGTTCGAGTGAAGGCCCGTGCTCGGCAGGCCAATGATGACGTCCCCGGCGCGAATCGCACGACCATCGATGATCTTGGACTTCCGCACGACACCGAAACACGTGCCCGCGAGGTCCAGATCCCGCACGATTTCCGGCACGACGGCGATCTCTCCCCCGACGATCGAGACGTTGGCGAGCGCCGCACCGCGGTTCAAGCCGACGCCGATCTGGCGGGCGACCTCTCGGTCGTACTGCTCGATGGCGACGTAGTCGACGAAGGCGAGCGGCTCCGCGCCGATGCAGATCATGTCGTTCACGTTCACCGCGACGCAGTCGATCCCGATCGTGTCCCAGCGGCGCATCTCCTTCGCGACGAGCGTCTTCGTGCCGACGCTGTCCGTGCAGAGCGAGAGCGCGTACGATCCGAAGTCCACGAGGCCCGTGAAGTGACCGATCTTGGTGAGCGGCCGTCCGGCGCCGCTCCGCTTGTACGTCAGCGCGGAGACGAGGGCGGCGATGTGCGCCGCCTTCTCGTCCTGGCTCACGCCGGCCTCGGCGTAGGTGCGCACCACGAGGCCACGAAGCGGGCGCGCATATTTCAAGCGTTGCGAGACGCCGCGAAGTGATGAGGGTGTCGTACCCCTATCCAAATCGTTATGGCCTTCATCCCCTTCGTCACCGGACGCACATGGGAAAGGCGTGGGTCAAAGCGCACAAGCACGACCGATTCTACCGGGCCGCGAAGCGGCAGGAATACCGCAGCCGGGCCGCGATCAAGCTCTCGCAGATCGACCTCCGCTACGGACTCTTTCGAGACGGCGATGTCGTCGTTGACCTTGGCGCGGCACCGGGGGGGTGGTCTCAGATTGCGCGGGAGCGTGTCGGGCTTGCGGGACGCGTAATCGCCGTGGACGTCACTCGGCTGGCTCCGATCGAAGGCGTCGAGTTCCTGCGCGGCGACTTCGCAGATCCGCGAATCCGCAGCGAACTTTTCGAACGCCTCCGGAAACCCGCGGACGTCGTGCTGAGCGACATGGCCCCGAAGTTGAGCGGGAACCGTGCGGTCGATGTCGCGCGAGGGCTCGACCTCGCGGACACCGCGCTGGGTTTTGCGATCCGATCCCTGCGACCCGGAGGCGCGCTCCTCGTGAAAGTGTTCCAGGGAGACGGATATCCCGCCTTCCTTCGACGCGTGGGCGAGCACTTCCAAGCCGTCAAGGGTGTCAAGCCGAGCGCTTCGTCCGCGCGCAGCCCCGAGATCTACGTCCTCGCGATCGGCCGTGCCTAGGCGGGTGCGGACGCGCCCCTCGAAATCGAGCGCGCCCGTTCGAGGCACTGCTGCGCCTGCTCGCGCGAACCGAGGCGGGCGAGCACTTCGCCGCGATTGAGCCACGCCGCCACATACTCCGGACGAAGCTTCGTCGCCTTGGCGTGGCACTTGTCCGCCTCCGCGAACCGGTTCATGCGGGCGAACACGACGCCCTTGTTGTTCCAAGCGATCGCGTACCGCGGCCGAATTGCGATCGCCTTGTCGTAGCAGTCGAGGGCCTTGCCGAGCTCGCCCCTCTTGAAGTACACGGTGCCGAGGTTGCACCAGGCGACCTCGTTTTCCGCGTCGAGCCGGATCGCGTTCTCGTGGCACCGGAGTGCCTCGTCGAGCCGACCGAGGTACTTCATTGCAACCCCGCGGGAGGTCCACGCATAGGAGGGCCGACGGACGATCCGGATCGCCCGCTCGTAGTGGGCGAGCGCGTCCTGATACCGGCCGGACTTCACGAGGCGGTCTCCTTGGGCGACCTCGCTGTTCGAGACATGGAACAACGCCGCCCCCGCCGCCATGCTCGCGGCGGCGACGGTCGCGAAGAGGATCAGCGGGAGCAGGTTCGTGGGATCGAACGGATTCGCATACATCCGGAAGTAGACGAAGACGCCGACGAGGCCGGCGATGCCGCCGAGCGTGACCAGGTCCATCATACGACCGGAGATCCGCGTGAGCTTCCGTCCCTCCGTCTCCGCCGGCGTCGCGAGGACGGGCACCCGCTCCACGCCGCCGAAGTCCTGCGGGGTGGATTCCGCGAGCTGGGTCGGCGGCGAACCGACCGCGTCCTCCGCCGGGCCATCGTGCTCGGAAGGCTGGATTTCCACTAGGAGCGAGTCGAACAGCTGCTCCGCGACCTCCTGGTCGATGTCGTCCGGCTCATCGACCTCCGACGGGTCGGACGCCGCGGGAGCGGGAGGGCCCGTCGAGAGATCGAGGACGTCCTCTAAGAGCGCGTCGACCCGCTCGCCAGAACCGGACTCCTTCAGGGCAAACCCGCAGGCGCCGCAGTTCTCGAGGTCTTCGGGGTTCAACGCTCCGCAGACCGGACAGGGGACGCCCGGCTCGTCCGACACAGGAGATCCGGTCGCACGACGAGCGCGCATCCGATAAACGTATCGTCATGGGTTCCCCGGATGAGAGAATCTCGACGGCTCCTGCGGCCTGCGGCCGAACGGACGGGCCGCTCCGCCGATCGGGCGGCGGAAGCCGCGTGTTCCGACGCCGAAATGGAGCCAAAGAAAAGCGGACGGACCGCAATAATCATTATATACTGGCATAGGCACTTCGACGACCGCTTCCGGAACCGGGGCTCATCCAGTAATCGGGGAGGCCAACCGGGCCCGTCGACTGGAACCCCTCGGGTCCCCCCACCCTCCACCAAAGCCCACACCGAGAGGCCGGCAGGGCGTCGCGGTCCTCCCGTCCATACGCCCGTCGGACTCCGCCCTTAGTTCCGGAAGTTTTCGATGCCCTCAGTCCCAGAACCGCTTCGTCCTCGCGTACGTGATCTCGGCCGCGAGCACTTCCCGGAGGAAGTCCTCCTCCGATTCGTGGTAGCCGCGGAGGATCCGGGCGGCCGTGTCCTCGCCGACTCCTCGCGCCATGAGCGCGAGGACCGCCTTGCGCCCGTGCGCCATGACGAGGCTCGCGTTCGTGAAGAGCCGCTTCGCCTTCGCCCGGCTCTCCTTGTCACCGCCTTCCAGGTCGAGCTTCGCAATCCGTTCCTTCTCGTATGGTGCGACGACAGCGATCATGACCGCACTGCAGCGCGGGCAGCGAATCTTCGCCGGGAGGTCCTTCACCCCCTCCCGCCACATCATCTTGCAACTGAGGCAGAGGAGCGTCGCGGTCTCCTTCTCAAGGCGGGCTTTGACCGCCATGAGCGTCGCATGGTCCGCTCTCGACGGGGTGACGAGGAGCCGGCCGCCCTCCAGCCCGGCCCGCCCGATCGGCGTTGGCTTCGTCACGACGAGCTCGATCTCCCCGGTTCGGATCCGCTTCAGGACCTCGACGGTCCGCGGGATGTCCATCCGCTCCCAGAAGACCTTGTCGAGCACCTCCTCGAAGAGCGGGGTGTTCTCGAAGGTCTTCAAGAGCCGCGGGATCGAGACGCTCTCCCAGTCGACATCCCGCCGCAACGCCCCGAATTTCTTCGCGACGTAGACGAACGCCCAGCGGAGGAACGCGGAGTTCTTCAGGATCACCCGCAGGAGCGGCTCGAGCGCGTCCGGGTCCTCGGGCTGGAGGATCTCGATGATTTGCTTCGGATTCACGGACCGCGGCACTTCGAGGACGACTCGATACGGATCCGTCTGCACCCCGACGCTCTGCCCGAAACGCGCGCTGACGAGCGATGAGATGAGTTGACCCAGGGTCTCGTTCACCCGCGAACCGAGGCATGCGTTCACGATGATCACGTCCCTCGCGGCCTCGATCGTGATCCGGCGGTCGGTCGCAAGGGGCGCATCGCCGGCGGACGCGAGGTACTCAAGGAACGTCGTCACGCCGTGGTCGTTCAGCGGGTACGCGGAGAGATCCTTCTCCCGCCGGATTCGGCCGACCTCCTGGGCGACGTCGAACGGCACGGGGATGTCCTCCCCCACCCACGAAGGGACGTCGCCGATCTCCATGACGGGCTCGACGAGGACGTGGTCCTCCTTGAAGTCGACGAAGCGCCACGCGGTGCCCCGCATGATGAAGCTCTGGCCGAGTTTCGCGTTCTCCGCGACGAACCACTCGTCGAGCGTGCCGATGACCCGACGCGAGGAGAGATCGATTACTCGGTAGGTCCGCACGTCCGGGATCATCGAGATGTTCTCGAAGAAGTAGGGGAGGGAGTTCGAGCTCCGGCCGAGCCGGCCGTCCCGGGACCAGAGAATCCGAAGATCTGCGAGCTGCGCGAGGACGTCATCGAACTCCTTGCGGTTCAGGTCGCGAAACGGCCAGCTCCGCCTCATGGTGTCGTACGCCTGGTCCGCGGACGCGAACCGCTCGC
>WNFU01004917.1_pt1 | contig 16871 bp, 18 predicted proteins | sample 5400121 | NCBI WGS metagenome assembly WNFU01 (sample SAMN13153360, study PRJNA577476) | soil metagenome | isolation source: 100 cm soil or saprolite under grassland replicate 1 | place: USA:California | collected 2016-06-15
GGAGCTCTGGCGCCTGCGGCCGGAGTACCCCGAGATCGTCGGAGGCTTTGAGATCTCCCAGGCGGTTCTCGAGGGCGTCCGTACTCCGAAGGAGCTCGAAGTGAGCTTACGAGCGCGGGGCCTGCTCGAAGCATGAAGAGCGCTGTTGACATCTGCCTTGGCTCGTGGTCGCTTAGGCAGGCCGCGGAGTATGCGCTTGCGAGCGCAGACTGACTGACCGGCGCTCCGGTGCGCCGCCCGCACACTTCGTGCGCGCCTTCCTTCCCTCATCCGTGCCTGACCCTCCCGCCCAGTGATTGTCCACGCAGTAAGGAGCAGCATCGACAACGCGCGGGCCTAGGCGAGGCCGCTCTCGCGCAGCTCGTCAAGCGCCTGCTCGGACTTCGGCAGCTCCAGGCCCATGCCACGCATCACCTCGGGCGTCTTCGAGAACTGGATGTCACCGTAGGCAACGACCTGGAGGCGGTTGCCCCAGGGGTCGAGAAAGTCGAGGCCGCGGCCCGGCAGGATCTCGGCGCCGGCTGCCTCGAGCGCGGCGCGCGTCGCCGGCTTGTCGTCGACGACGAGGCCGAAGTGGCGGTCGGTGTCGTCCGGCTGCGAACGGCCTTGCGACAGGGCGATGAACTGGTCGCCCATTTGCAGGAAGGCCATGTGCGGGAAGTCGGGCTCGCGAACGAGCTCGAACTCGAAGATGCGGCCGTACCACTCGAGCGCCTGCTCCAGGTCGCCGACCTCGAGCGCGATGTGGTTGATCCCGACAAGCCTTGGCACAGACCGGAGCCTAGTCGGCGTGCAGGAGAATCTCCCGCAGCTGTCGAGGCTGATGCGGGAACTCCGACCGCCTCAGCGGTGTAGAACCGGCAGTGGTGGACCGGCCACTGGATGACGCGGAGCTCGTCGAGCGCGCCAAGCGGGGCGACCTTCGCGCGTGGGAAACCATCGTGCACGGATACCAGGGACTCGCCTTTCGCACCGCCTACCTGCTCAGCGGGAACGCCGCCGACGCCGAGGAGGCCGTGCAGGACGGCTTCGTCAAGGCCTATCGCGCGCTCGGCCGCTTCCGCCGCGGTTCGCCGCTTCGGCCCTGGCTGCTGCGCATCGTCTCGAACGAAGCGCACAACCGCCGCCGCTCGGCCGGCCGGCGCGGCGCCCTCGCGCTGCGCGTGGCCGCTACAGACCGCCCGGGGGACGCGGTCCCGTCCCCCGAGGCGGCCCTGCTCGCCGGCGAGTCGCGGGAGCGGCTGCTCGGCGCAGTGAACGGCCTCTCCGAGGAGCACCGGCTCACGATCGCCTGCCGCTACTTCCTCGAGCTCTCGGAGGAGGAGACCGCAGCCGCGCTCGGGGTGAGGCGCGGCACGGTCAAGTCGCGCCTCGCGCGCGCGCTCGCGCGCCTGCGTGACGAACTCGGCGAGGAGGAGGGCGCATGAGCCCGCTCGAGCAGCGGCTCCTCCGGCTCGGGCAGGAGCTCGAGTACCCGCCCGAGCCCGACGTCGCGCCGCGCGTGCTGGCGCGGCTCGAGGGGCGGCGGCCCCGCGCCTGGCGGCCGCTGGTGGTTGCCCTGGCCGTGCTCGCGGTCGCGCTCGCCGCGGCCTTCGCGGTCCCGCAGGCGCGCACGACGATCCTGAAGTGGTTCCACCTCCGCGGCGTCACCGTGGAGCGGGTCGAGACGTTGCCGCCGGCGGTCGAGCGCGCACAAGCGGGCGGGCTCGGCCGTCCGCTCTCGCGCGCTCAGGCGGAGCGAGCCCTCGGCTTCGAGCTGGCCTTACCGCCGTTCAGGGGCTCGGGGCCGAGCCGTGTCTACCTGCTCGACGGCGCCCTCGGGACGGTGATCCTGCACGCCGACGGCCGCTCGGTGCTCCTGTCCGAGTTCAGGGCTGCGAATTTCGACCTGCTCAAGAAGTCGGCGTTCGGCAAGACCGTGATCGAGCCGGTGCGGGTGAAGGGCCAGCCGGGGCTCTGGCTCGAGGGCGGGCGGCACACCCTGACCTACTTCAACCGCCGCGGCGAGTTCCGCGAACGCGCTGTCCTGATCCACGGCAACGTCCTGATCTGGATCCATGGGAACCTGACCCTGCGCCTCGAGGGGAAGCTGACCAAGGCGCAGGCGCTGGCGATCGCACGCCTCGCCCGCTGAGAGGGAGTCAGATCCCCCGCCAGGGGGAGATCCGCAGCCCTGGATTCACCGAATAGGCACTACATGACCGCGGCTGAGCTGCAAATACCAACCGACACCGAGCTGGAGCGGGTCGAGCACTGGCGGGCGGAGGAGCTCGTCCGCGCAGGCTTCGATCCGAGCGACGCGCTGGCGCTGGCCGCCCGGCACGACATCGACCTGCACTTCGCGGTCGAGCTGATCGAGCAGGGCTGCCCGTACGAGACGGCGATCGAGATCCTGATCTAGCTCTCTAGGCAGGCGTCAGGGGTCACGGGCAGAATGTGCCCCCGGTGATCCGCGCCTCCATACCATCGCCGCACACCGGCACCATCGACCTCGGGCCGCTGACGATCCACATGTACGGCTTGATGCTGCTGCTCGCGATCGCGGCGTGCCTCTGGCTGACCGGCGTGCGCTGGACGCGCCGCGGCGGCGACTGGGATCTCGTGCTCAAGGTCGCAGTCTGGGGCGTAGCCGCCGGAATCGTGGGTGCGCGGGCCTACCACGACATCACGAACTGGAGTGAGGTCTCCACGCCGAAGTGGAAGGGGATCTTCGCCGTCTGGGAGGGGGGCCTCGGCGTCTGGGGCGGGATCCTGCTCGGCTGCCTCGTAGGCGCGGTCATCGTCCGCCGCGAGGGGGCCCGTGTGCGGGACTTCATGGACGCCGTCGCGCCGGGGCTGCTGCTCGCGCAGGGGATCGGCCGCTGGGGGAACTGGTGGAACCAGGAGCTCTACGGGAAGCCGACCGATCAGCCCTGGGGCGTGAAGATCGATCTCGAACACCGGGTTGCTGGCTACGAGGATCACGCAACGTTCCAACCGACCTTCCTCTACGAGTTCATCTACGACCTCGCGGGTGTGGCGCTCCTGCTCCTGCTCGACCGGCGCTTCCGCTTCCGGCCGCCCGCGCTGTTCGCGCTCTACGTCTCCTACTACACCGCCGGGCGCTTCGTCGAGGAGCTGCTGCGGATCGACCCGGCGCACCATTTCCTCGGCTTACGGCTGAACGCCTGGGTGTCGATCGTCGTGTTCGCCGTCTCGACGAGCTTCTTCGTCTGGTGGCAGTTCTTCCGGGGCGGCGCCTCCGAACCGCGCGGGTCGACGCGGCGCCGGGAGCCGCAGGGCCCGACGATGGCGATCCCCAAGGGCCGCGTCCGGCCCTCCCGTTAGCGTGCCGGTTCAAGTGGCTCCCCCGGCACCATCCTCCGGGCCGCTGGCGCGAGATCGGACGGCGCCACGCGGCGTCCTCGGTCGTGCCCGTAGCACTGCGGCTACGAGCACGACCTGCGTCCTTGCCTGGCTTGCTGCTCGCACCCCAGCGGCGCGGCAATGGCACCAGGGGAACGACTCATGATCGTGCGCGAGCTCGAGCTGGACCTCGACGCCTTCGAGGGCCCGTTCGACCTGCTCCTGACGCTGGTGCTGAAGGAGGAGCTCGACCTGGCCGAGGTGGACGTTGCGGCGATCGTCGTCGCGTTCTGCGAGCGGCTCGCCGAGCGGGGCGAGCTCGATCTCGAGGCGTGCGGTGAGTTCCTGGTGCTCGTCTCGGCGCTGCTGGAGCTGAAGGCGCGCGGGCTCTTCCCCGACGAGGAGGCCGAGCTGTCGGAGCTCGAGCCCGAGGAGGCGGCGGAGGAGCTGGCGCGGCGGCTGGCGGAGTACCGACGGGCGAAGGACGCGGCAGCCTGGTTGGCGGAGAGGTTGGAGGCCGAAGGAGACCGCTTTTTCCGGCTCGGCCCCGCGCCGCTGGCGCCCAGGGTCGAGCGCCGCCTGGCGCCGCAGGAGGCGGAGTCGCTGGCGGTCGCCTTGCGCTTGCTGGCGGCCGAGCCGCCCTCGGTCTCGCTGGCGCACCTCGAGCTTCGCTTCCCGCCCGTCGCGCAGTTCCTCGAGGGCTTCCGGGCCCTGCTGCGGCGGCGGCGGCGCTTCGACGTGGACACGGAGCTGGCGGGCCTTTCCCGGATCGAGCAGGCGGTCGCGTTCCTGGCGTTGCTCGAACTGCGCCGCTCGGGCGAGGTCTCGCTGGAGCAGGCGGCGCCGTTCGCCCCGATCCGGGTCGCACGGGCCGAGGTCGAGCAGGACGAGGGGAGGCCGGAATGGATCGCCCGCTCCGCCTGATCACCGCGAGCCCGGTCGATCGGCTTGCGTTGACGCTCGAGGCGCTGCTCGTGGTGGCCTCGCAGCCCCTGTCGGTCGAGGATTTGGCCGTGGCGGCGGACGACGACGTCGAGCGGATCGAGACGGCCTTGCGACTACTCGCGGAACGGTTCGCCGAGGGGCGGAGCGGGATCGTGCTGGAGCGGGTGGCCGGCGGCTGGGCATTTCGCGCGTCGCGCGAGGCCGCGGAGGCGTGCGGGCGACTGTTCGAGCGGCCAGTCGAGCGGGGGCTCTCCGCCGCGGGCCTCGAGACGCTGGCGATCGTGGCGTACCTCGGGCCGGTCAGCCGCCCGGAGATCGCTCGGATCCGGGGGGTTGCGGCCGACTCGGTGGTCGCCGGGCTCGTGGAGCGCGGGCTGATCGCCGAGGCAGGCCGCGAGGACGGCGTCGGCGGAGCAGTGCGCTACCGGGCGACGCCGCTCTTCGAGCGCGTGTTCGGGCTCGAGTCGCTCTCGGAGCTGCCGCGCCTCGACGACCTCGGCGAGAGCACGGACGAGATCCGCACGCGACTGGAATCGGTCGCGGAACGCCGGCCTGCCTGAGTAGCACGGGTGAACCCGGCTCCGGCGGTAGGTCGTCCGCCCCCCGAGAGCCGTGTCCCAACTGGCCGTGTCGCCGGGCCGGTAGCCCCAACCTCCTCCCCGAGTCGAGCATAGTCGGGAACTCCGCACGCGTCCGTGACCGAACTGTGCCGGAAGCGTGGGCTCTGCACCGGCCCCCGATAATGCGGTCGTGCGTCTCAACGCCTACCTCGCTCGCGCCGGAGTCGCCTCCCGCCGCGGCGCCGACGAGCTGATCAAGGCCGGCCGCGTCACCGTCAACGGGGAGCCCGGACAGTTGAACACCTTCGTCGCAGCCCGCGACCGCGTCGAGCTCGACGGCCGCCTGCTCGAGCGCCAGCAGCTCGCCTACGTGCTGCTGAACAAGCCTGCGGGTGTGGTCACGACCGCGCGTGATCCGCAGGGCCGCCGGACAGTCGTCGATCTCGTCGAGCACGCAGCTCGCGTCGTCCCCGTGGGCCGCCTGGACGCCGACACGACCGGAGCGCTGCTGCTCACGAACGACGGCGAGCTCGCGCACGCGCTCGCCCATCCACGCTACGAGGTCGAGAAGGTCTACGAGGCCGACGTCGAGGGCGAGCTCTCCGACGAGGCCCTTGAGCTGCTACGCACCGGGATCGAGCTCGACGATGGCCCGACCGCCGCACCTGCCCGCGTTCGCCGCCTCGCTACTGGGCGAATCGAGCTTGCGATCCACGAAGGCCGTAAGCACCAGGTCAAGCGCATGTTCGTCGCCGTCGGCCATCCGGTCACGAGCCTCCACCGCAGCCGCTACGCGGGGCTGGCGCTCGAAGGGCTCGAGCCCGGCCGGTGGCGCGAGCTCGAGCCCTTCGAAGTAAGGCGGCTTAAGGGTCCAGCGCCGCGGCCTGGTCAATCAGGCTCTTCGCCTGATTGATCCAAGCCTTGGCCTGATCCTCGTTCAGCGCGGCCTCCCCGGCGGCCGCTGCATTCAGGGCCGCCCGGATTTGCGACGCGAGCGCGTCACGCTGCCCGGTGAGCGATTCGATCTCGCCCTCCAGCGTCGTGTAGGTGCTGTCGTCGGCCGGGCTGCCGCTCTTGATGGCCTTCGTCGACGCGGCAAGGATGTTCACGGCGAAGGCGCCAAACGGTGCGTTCAGCTGCTTATACACCTCGCCGAGCTGCCGCACGAAGTTGCCTTCCTCGCGCAGCGTCGGCGGCACCGCCCAGGTCTGGAGCTGGTCGACGAGGACTCGGCCGTCGTGGACGTACGTGTCCTTGAGTCCGACCAGGTCGAGCATCGTCGGTCTGACGTCCGCGTGATCGGCCCAGGTGTCGTCGTCGCCGTTGCGACGCACGCCAGGCCCGACCATACCGAGCCAGGTCGCCGCGATCTCGGGCTGGATCCCGCCGTGGTTCCAGGCGAAGGTGTTGGTCGGCGGCGTCGTCGGCACGGTGATGCACGGCGAGTTGCAGTTCGGCGCAGCCGCGAACAGGAAGTAGTCGGGTAACGCGAACATCGTCAACGTCGGCGTCCGTTGCGGGTCGGCGGTGATCATGTGGAGCGCCTTCATTCCGACCGGGTCGGCAAGCGCGGCGGTGATGTGATCGGTATTACCGGTGTAGGGGTTGACTGCACTGAGCGCCCCGACCGCTCGGCCGAAGTCACGCGTGACCGCGGCCGTCGGGCCCGGGTTCCCGTTGAGGTAGATCGTCGGCGCCATATCCGCGTGAACCGTGAACGGCGTCGTGATCCCCTGTTGGGTCGCCAGCAGTCCGGCCAGGTTCCCGTTGATCTCGCCGATGAGCGGGTACGTGCACGGCGTGTTGACGCCGTCGCAGCCCGGGTTCGAGGGCGGCGAGCCGGCGAAGTGGTCGCCCTCCTCGTTGGTGAAGACGAAGAGCGTGTTGCTCTTGTTGATTCCGTCGGCAGCGAGGCGGTCGAAGAACTGCCCGAACGCCTCGTCGTAGTTTTTCAACTGCTGGACGTAGTCGGCCTCACCCGGTCCCCGCGTCGCGTGGATCTCCCCTGCGACGCCGTGCTGGTCGTGCGCGTCCGAGATGTACCCGAACGTGACCGGGATCCCGGCCTCCTGCATCTGCGCCACGTAGGAGAGGGTCGTGGACGCGAACAGCCCGTCGAAGCCCGGGAACCCCGGCTGGCCGAACTGATCGGTGATCTGACTTCCGTCCAGCTTCTTCAGAGCCGTCTGCCCGTTCACCGTCGCGTTCGTGCAGTTCGAGGTCGAGACGGTGCAGATCGCGGGATTCACGTACTTCGCGCCGAAGAGGCCCTCGAACCCCGTGTAGCCGCCGGGCTCGTCGGGCAGTTGGTCAGGCCGTGCGTGCGAGTTGCCGGCGCAGATGCTGTCCGAGGTCGTCGCGCAGTGGACCGCGAGCCCGACGAAGTCGGTCTGCGCAACGTTCCGCGCCGCGGTGCCGGGATTGGCCTTCTGAGAGGCCAGGCCCTCGTTCCACTCCGGCGAGCCCTCACCGAAGACCTTGGTCATGTCCCCGGCTGGATCGGTCGCGGTGGGGCCATAGACGGTCACACCGGTCGCATGAGCCTTGGCGAGCGGCGCGGTGAGCGTGATGCCGGTGCCACCGGCGCCGCCGGTCCCCACCGCCGAGATCACGGCTGACTCGGCGTTCGAGCCCGCGTCGATCGTGATCGTCATCCCCACCTTGAAGATCGTTGGAGGGGCACCCACGCTGGCAACCTTGATGTTGGTCGCGCCGATGGCGGCAGGAGCCGCCAGGGTGGTGGGCCCGGCCGCGAAGACGACCGCGTTGTTGTTCTCGAGCACGACGTTTGCCAGAGCGGTCGCGCCAAAGTCACAGCCCGCGCGCGTGTACGGAACCCACGGGGCAGGCGTGTTCTTCGGCGAGCTCGAGTCGCCGGTGACCATGTTGAAGTTCGTGTCGGCCGGCGGCGTGGCTGGGTCGGTCGCGGGATTGCCTCCGTCGGTCCCGTCCGTCCAGTACTTGAACGACGAGGACGAGTTCGTCAACCCGTCGCTCCTGAAGTAGCGGTACGAGTTCGCGACCGCCTGGCCGTGCCGGTCGGAGTACATGCCGGTGAGGTTGGTCAAGATCCCGTTCGCGGTGTGCGAGATCAGGACCGTGTGGTCGTTGGTCATCATCGTCCCGTTGCTCCGGATGAAGTTGAGCAGGTGCGGCATCTGCTCGACATCCGAGGGAACGTTCGGGTTGTCTCGCCGGAAATGGACGTTGTCGAAGATGGTGTAGATGACGTGCTTGATCTGTCCGTTCGGCGAGTTGAGCTGACACCCGCTCGCCGCCGGCGCGGCGGCCTGCGGCTTCGCGCTGGATTGACCGGTCGTCGCGCCTGCCACCAGGCCGGCGGCGACCAGGATCGCCAGCATGAGCACGCTCAACCTCGGTGCTCTCCCCTTCATGAGCCTCCCCTCCTTGCTCGATTCCTCAGCTCGAATCTAACGAAGTCGTGACCGCGGGGTGGTGCCAAGGTGGTGCCGAGCGCATGCGCTTGTGGATCACAGCGGGTCGGGGCCATCTCTCGGCCCCGACCCGCCGGAAAAGCCCGGTCAGGCCCCGGGAATGCGCAGGAGCATGAGCTGTCCGCCCTCGCGCTTGAACGTCAGGGTGCCGAGCTGCGTCACGTCGGTCAGGATCGTGTGCGCCTGGACATCGACGAGGAAGGCGCCGGGGCCGAAGGCGGCGGATGCATCGACGATCCCGCTCGACTCCCACGAGCCCTGTGCCGCTGCTGGATCTCCCGTCTGGTTGACTCTCGCTGCGACCGTCAGCACGCCGGTCGCCAGGTCGTAGCGCCAGACTCGCGCGGTCGTCCCCGCCGCGTTCGAGGCGGCGTACTGGTTCTGGCTGCCTGGATCCTCCTGGATCAGGAGGCTCGCGCCCGTGGTCTCCACGTTGTCCGGCTGGTGGATGAAGGCCGTGTTGCCGGCGCTCGCCGCGCCGAGTGGGTCACCCTCGATCAGGATCGACAGGCTGAGGACTCGCGTCTCGTCGGCCGGGTCGAGCACCATCTTGAACACGCGTCCGTTCGGGAATGGCCCTTGAGTACCGGCCGGCCCGCGCGTCATCCGCGTGGCGCCCGGCCCCGGCAGCGCTCGTGGCTCGCCGGTGTCCGCGAAGTAGACGACGTTCGCGTCGCTCCGATCGTGGGCGATGTCCTCCACGCGGATGAACTGGAACACGTTGTTCGCGTTCGACCAGTTCTCGAGGGCGGTCTGGCCGCCGAGGGCGATCTCCCTCGGCACCGGAATGAAGCGCCCAGACACGGTCGCCGCTCCGGAGAGGTCGCTGTAGTCGTTGACGAGCGGGTCATCCGACCTGAAGGCCAACAGTGACCCGTCGTCGTTCCAGACGGCCGCAGCGCTCGCCGCCGAGTACATGTAGAGCTGTGAGCTCGGCGCCGTGAACGTATCGTCGCCAGACAGGAGCACGGGATGGCCATAGCCTGGGACTGCGACGGTGTTCTCGTGATTGTACCGCCCGATCCCGTAGATCGGCTTGTACTCGTTTCGCTGGGGGTCGTATGCCACGACGACACCGGCCTGCTCCGCATTCGGACCTGGGGGCCAGGCGAGGCCGGTCCGGTTGACGAAGTCGCTTGACTCCTCGTTCGTGAAGAGCAAGGAGCGCTCGAACCCGTTATCGGCTCCTGCGGCCGCGAGAAAGTTCGAACAGAACCGTTGGAAGTTCGCACTGCTGGGAATCACGTACTTCCCCTGGAGCACACCGGCGCTGTGCTGGTTCAGGGTCAGATGGCTCACCATCGCGTTGGTGTAGTCGCTCTGGCCGACGCCGGTCGTCGCGTTGAACGGGAACGGAACCAGGGACGTCTCGTGGTTCAGGTAGACGTCCAGACGCCCCTCCCCGCGCGTTTGAAGCGAGATCCCGTCAGGAATGCTCTCGAGCGTATAGCCGCTCCCGAGCGTCTCGCCGACGGTCATGATCGGCGCCACCGACGAGCCGGGGGCGAGCGGCGTCAGCATCGCGGCCTGGCCAGTGGTGAACCCAGAGCCGTTGTCGCCCGCACCTGCCGGCGAGGTAAGTAGGAGGACGGTCGCGCCGGTCGCAAGCACGGCGAGCGCGACGATTCGCAGTTTCCGCATCTCATTTCTCCTATCCCCTGAGGCGGTCTATCCGTCTCTATGCCTGAGCGTTTCTACCAGACAAGGGACGGCGCAGTCAGGAGCTACGACCGCGCAAAGCCCATACGCACGTACATCTCTTCGAGCGTGGGGGAGGAGGCCTCACGGGCTTTCTCGGCGCCGAGGCCGAGCAGGCGCTCGAGCTCGGAAGGGTCGGCTCGCAGTTCTTCGTAACGGCGGGCGATCGGCTCGAGCACCTGGATGACGGCCTCGGCGACGACGTCCTTGAACCGGCCGTAGCCCCCACTATTGTAGCCGGCCTCCACCTCGGGGATGGGCCTGCCCGTGGCGACGGACATGATCTCGATCAGGTTCGAAATCCCCGGTTTCTCTTCCGGTGCGTAGCGCACGTCGGTGCCGGAGTCCGTCACCGCCACCTTGAACTTCTTCCGGATCACGTCCGGCGGGTCGAGCAGGCCCACGGTTCCCTGGGCTGTGCCCCCCGTCGTGGACATCTTCTTCTCCGGCTCCTGGAGATCCATGATCCGCGCCCCGACCTCGGGATAGATCCCTTCCGGGAGCTTGAACGTCTCGCCGAAGCGCGTGTTGAAGCGCTCGGCGACGTCGCGCGCGAGCTCGAGGTGCTGACGCTGGTCGTCGCCGATCGGGACGAGGTCGGTCTGGTAAAGGAGGATGTCGCCCGCCATCAGTACCGGGTATGTGAAGAGGCCGGCGGAGACGGACTCCTGGCCCGCGCTCTTCTCCTTGAACTGCGTCATCCGGCGCAGCTCGCCGATGGTGGCGACGGAAGAGAGCAACCACGCGGTCTCGGAGTGTGCGGACACGTGGCTCTGCACGAACACCGTCGAGCGCTCGGGGTCGAGCCCGGTGGCGAAGAGCATCGCGGCGAGATCGAGCGTCGTCTCGCGGAGCTCCTGCGGGTCGTACGGGACGGTGATCGAGTGCAGGTCGACGACGCAGATGAACGCTTCGCCTTGCTCCTGGGTCGCCGCGTACTGGCGAAAGCCGCCGCTGAAGTTGCCGAAGTGCTTGGCGCCCGTGGGCTGGATGCCTGAGAAGATGCGTGCCATTTTCCGGCTCAAGTATCGCAACTACACTCAGCGGAATCGTGGCCGCGAACGGATCACCCGAGCTCCTGATCGTGATGGCGGGCGGCGCGACGCCGGACCAGACCGAGCACGTGCTCGCGCGGCTGCAAGAGGTGGGCGTGGACGCGCGTGTGACGCACGGACGGGAATCGACCGTGATCGGCGCGATCGGCGAGCGGGAGCTGCTGGCATCGCTGCCGCTGGAGGGCTATCCGGGGGTCGAGCAGGTGCTGCCGATCCTGACGCCCTACAAGCTGGTCTCGCGCGAGGTCTCGCCGGACCCGACCGTGATCGAAGTCGACGGGCGGCGCATCGGCGACGCGTTCTTCGGGCTGATCGCCGGGCCCTGCACCGTCGAGTACAGGGAGCAGACACTCGAGACGGCTCGCGTCGTCGCGGCGGCGGGGGCGACGATGCTTCGCGGGGGAGCGTTCAAGCCGCGTACCTCGCCGTACACCTTCCAGGGTCTCGGCGACGAGGCGCTGACGATCCTCAAGGAGGCGAGCGGGGAGACCGGCCTGCCGGTCGTGACGGAGCTGATGGACCCCCGGCACGTCGAGGCGGTGCTGGCGGCGGCCGACGTGATCCAGATCGGCGCGCGCAACATGCAGAACTTCATGCTGCTTGCCGAGGTGGGGCGGGCGGACAAGCCGGTGCTGCTGAAGCGCGGGCCGTCGGCCTCGGTCGAGGAGCTGCTGATGGCCGCCGAGTACGTCGCGCGTGAGGGCAACGAGCGGATCATCCTCTGCGAGCGCGGGATCAAGACCTTCGAGCAGACGACGCGGTACACACTCGATCTCGGCTCGGTCGCCGTGCTGAAGCGCGAGACGCATCTACCCGTGATCGTGGATCCCTCGCACGCCGCGGGGCGGCGCGACCTGGTGCTGCCGCTGGCGCGCGCGGCCGCGGCGGTCGGCGCGGATGGGATCATCGTGGAGTCGCACCCGTCGCCCGAGGAGGCGCTCTGCGACGGGCCCCAGCAGATCCCGACCGCGGACTTCGGCGAGTTCGCCCGCGAGGTGCGGGAGATCGTCGAGCTGCTCGGCAAGCAGATCGGCTGAGACGCGCCCGGCCGCCCCGGCGCGGCGCCGCGCGCGCTCGTCCTCGCCGCGTTGTGGACGAACCGGCCCAATTCCGGCGCACCCGCGTCACCCACGTGTGACACCTCCGGGCGTACCCTCGAGTCAATCCCCTGGGCGGGTGGGGGTTAGGGATGGGACCGCCGTGGGCTCGCCCTGACCCCGGATAGCCTGGGCCCGTGGAGGTGCGGCGGCTGGCGGTGATCGGCACGGGCCTAATCGGGGCCTCGGTCGCCCTTGCCGCGAAGCGGGCCGGCGCGGCCGGGATCGTGGCCGGCTTCGATCCCGATCCCGCTGCTCTCGAGGCTGCGGTCGTGCGCGGGGCCCTCGACGAGCCGGTCGAGTCGCCGGCAGCGGCGGTGGCCGGAGCCGAGCTCGTGGTCGTGGCGGCGCCGGTCGCCAAGCTGGCGGCGCAAGTGCGGGCGGCGCTCGAGGCCAGCAGCGAGGAGACCACCGTCACCGACGTCGGCTCGACCAAGACTGGCGCCTGCGAGGCGGCCGGCGCCTCGCCGCGCTTCGTCGGCGGCCACCCGGTCTGCGGCTCCGAGGCTCGCGGCGCCGAGCACGCGAGCGCGGAGCTCTTCGAGGGAGCAACCTGGTTCCTGACCCCGCTGGCCGAGACCGATCCCGCGCGCTATCGCCTCGTGCACGGATTCGTCTCGGCCCTGGGCGCGACGCCGGTCGCGGTCGACCCGCACGCGCACGACCGGCTGGCCGCGCTCACGAGCCATCTTCCGCACGCGCTGGCGAACCTGCTCGTCAACCAGGCCGGAGCGACCCGGGTCGAGGGGCACGAACCGCTCGCCGCGGCCGGGGGCTCGCTACGCGACATGACCCGCGTGGCCGGCGCCAACCCGCGCATCTGGGTGGACATCTTCGTCGAGAATGCCGCCTCGCTCCGGGAATCGCTGGCGGAGCACCGCCGCCGTGTGGAGCAGCTCGAGGCCGCACTCGCCGCGGGCGATGCCGGCTTCCTCGCGCGTTGGATCGGCGAGGCCGCCGGCAACCGGCACCGGATGCTCGCCGAGGCGTTCCCCGACCCGGGCGAGCTGCAGCAGCTCCGCGTACACGTGCCCGACCGGCCGGGCGTGCTCGCGGGCATCACGCAGGCGCTCGGCGCCGAGCGGATCAACATCGAGGACTTCGAGCTGCACCACGTCTCTCCAGATCGTGGCGGTACGCTCACGCTCCTCGTCACGGGCGCCGACGAGGCCGGGCGGGCGGCCGCGCTGCTCGATTCGCAGGGCTACGGCGTCGTCGTCTCGCCGGTGCTGCCCGAATGAAGATCGAGCCCGCCACCGCGATGCGCGGCCACATCGCGGTGCCCGGCGACAAGTCGATCTCCCACCGTGCGGTGCTGGTCGGGGCGATCGGCGAGGGCGAGACGCGGATCGAAGGCTTCGGCCGCTCGGCGGACACGGAGTCCACCCTTGCCGCAGTGCGCGAGCTTGGGGTGATCGTCCACGAAGACGACGTCGACACGCTGCGCGTTGAAGGCGCCGGCCTGCGCGGGCTGCACGAGCCGGCGGGCCCGATCGACTGCGGCAACTCCGGTACAACGCTGCGCCTGCTCGTCGGGATCCTCGCGGGCCAGGAGGGACGTTTCGAGCTGACCGGGGACGAGTCGCTCCGGCGCAGGCCTGTCGACCGCGTGGCCGAGCCGCTCTCGCAGATGGGCGCAGTCGTCGAGACCGCTGACGGGAAGCCGCCGCTCATCATCGAGGGCGGCGAGCTGCACGGCATCCGCTACGAGCTGCCCGTCGCGAGCAGCCAGGTCAAGTCGTGCGTGCTGCACGCCGGGCTCTACGCGCAGGGCCGCACAACGGTGGTCGAGCCGGTGCCGACTCGCGACCACACGGAACGGCTGCTCGCGGCCGCGGGCGCCGCGGTGACGCGAGGACAGGGACGCGTCTCGGTCGGCCCTGTCGAGCGCCTGCGCCCGGGCCAGGTCTCGGTCCCGGGCGACTTCTCCGCGGCAGCGCCGTTCATCGTCGCGGCGACCCTCTTGCCGGGATCCGAGCTGACGGTCCACGACATTGGCCTGAACCCGACCAGGACGGGCCTGCTCGATGTGCTCGAGCGCATGGGGGCGCGGGTCACGACCTTCCACCGGCAGCGCATTGGCAGCGAGCCGGTCGGCGACCTGGAGATTCGCTCGGCGGAGCTCACCGCGACCACGGTGCGCGCCGAGGAGGTGCCTCGCCTGGTCGACGAGCTGCCGCTGTTCGCCCTCGCGGCCGCGTGCGCGCGCGGCGAGAGCAAGGTCGTCGGCGCGCGAGAGCTGCGCGTGAAAGAAACGGACCGGATCGAAACCGTGACAGCTGCGCTACGGAGCATCGGCGTCCGCATCGTCCCGACCGACGACGGCTTTCTCGTGCGCGGCGTGCCGACGCGGCCCAGGGGCGGGGCCGTGAGCTCGCAGGGGGATCACCGCATCGCGATGCTCGCCGCCGTGGCCGGGCTGGTCTCGAGCGAAGGCGTCGGCCTCGAAGGAGCGGAGGCGGTCGCTGTAAGCTTCCCCGGGTTTTTCGAGCTGCTCGACTCGGTCACACAACCATGATCGTCGCCATCGACGGGCCCGCCGGGGCCGGCAAGAGCACGGTCGCCCGGCGTCTCGCCGAGCGGCTGGGCTTCCGCTACCTCGATACCGGCGCGATGTACCGCGCGCTCACTTGGCTCGCGCGCCAGCAGAGCGTGCCGCTGGCCCAAGGCGACCAGCTCGGCGATCTCGCCGCCGCCAATCCGGTCAGCTTCGACGAGCAGCGACGCGTCTGGATCGCAGACACGGACGTCACCTCCTCGATCCGCAGGGCCGACATCGACAGCCTCGTGCCCGTCGTCGCACGGCATCCCTCGGTGCGGTCGGTGATGCGGGTGCGGCAGCAGGAGCTCGCCGACGACGGCGACGTCGTGATCGAGGGCCGCGACATCGGCACCGTCGTCGCCCCGCAGGCCGAGGTCAAGATTTACCTCAACGCCGACCGCGGCGTGCGCGCGAGCCGGCGCCTGTCCGAGCGGCCCGAGATCGGCGCCGACGCCCTCGCCACCGACCTTCGCCTGCGCGACGAGAGCGATGCCGCGCGCATGCGCCCGGCCGAGGACGCCGTCCTGATCGACACCACCGAGCTCGACGTCGAGGACGTGGTCACCCAGATCGAGAGGCTGGTCCGGGCGCGCCAGCCCGCTTAGAGCGGCTAACAAAAAGCAGGGACCCGCGGTTCGCTGACGAAGCGGGTGTCGTCAACCTCAGACGAAAGGGATGGCGACAGGCGATGGCGAGGCCGCTGGTGTCGGACGAGTTGTGGGAGCTGATCGAGCCGCTGATCCCGAAGGTCAAGCGGCGCTACCGCTACCCCGGTCGGAAGCGAATCGACGACCGGAGCGTGCTGACGGGGATCTTGTTTGTCTTTCAGACGGGGATCCCCTGGGAGTACCTGCCGAAGGAGATGGGCTGCGGCTCGGGGATGACCTGCTGGCGGCGTTTGCGCGAGTGGCAGCAGGCGGGCGTCTGGCAGCGACTGCACGAGCTGCTGTTGGCGAAGCTAAACGAAGCCGATCGGATCGACTGGTCGCGGGCCGCGATCGACAGCTCGCACGTGCGGGCGTTTGGGGGGGCGAAAAGACCGGCCCGAGCCCGGTCGACCGCGCACGACGCGGCTCCAAGCACCACCTGATCGCCTGCGGTCGTGGCACGCCGCTCGCCGCCTCGCTCACCGGCGGCAACCGCAACGACATCACCCAGATGCTGCCGCTGGTGGACGCCATCCCGCCGGTGCGCGGACGCCGCGGACGGCCGCGCCACCGCCCACGCAAGCTGTTCGGCGACCGCGCCTACCACTCGCGGCGGGGCCGCCACGAGCTCCGCCAACGCCGCATCCAGGCGAAGATCGCCTGGCCGAAGAGCCCGCACGGCTCCGGCCTCGGACGCGAGCGCTGGGTGGTCGAGCGGACGATCGCCTGGCTGCACCAATACCGCCGCTTGCGTGTCCGCTACGAGCGCCGCGCCGACATCCACGAAGCCTTCCTCGCGATCGGCTGCAGCCTGATCTGCCTCAAGCTCCTAGACGGGCCGGAGTGATCTGGCTTGGCGTGACGTACGGTCGCCAGTCCACGGATACCAGGTCGCGACGCTCGCGATCAGGCCGGGTCCTTGTGCGGCGATGATTTCAGGCTGACCAGACGGTCTGTACGTCTGAGGCCACTAGCCACGGAGGTGTGAGCGTGAAATTCATCCTGTTCATCTATCCCGATCGCAGTATCGAACTGCCTCCCGAAGAGAAGGCGACGATTCCTGCTGCCGTCCAGGCGTGGGTGACCGAGATGGATGGTCGCGGCGTTCGGCTCCAAGGCCACGTACTCGCACCAGGCGCAGAGGCGGCGACGGTCCGCGTTCGCGATGGCGAGGTGATGCGGGCCGACGGAGCGCTGTTCGAGGCGACAGCCCAGGTCACCGGCTTCAACATTTTGGATTGCGCCAACCTCGACGAAGCGCTTGAGGTGGCCGCGAAACACCCCGTCGCGAAGTTCGGCACGCTCGAACTACGGCCGTTCGCCGACTGATCCAGGCTTTTCGTTAGGCACTCTAAGCGACCACGAGCCAAGGCAGATGTCAACAGCGATCTTCATGCTTCGAGCAGGCCCCGCGCTCGTAAGCTCACTTCGAGCTCCTTCGGAGTACGGACGCCCTCGAGAACCGCCTGGGAGATCTCAAAGCCTCCGACGATCTCGGGGTACTCCGGCCGCAGGCGCCAGAGCTCC